>Ga0209118_1000383_pt1 | contig 25175 bp, 24 predicted proteins | sample BlaSpr_A8_Ref_M1_FD_187988 | JGI IMG/M metagenome (GOLD analysis project Ga0209118, IMG submission 187988) | Forest soil microbial communities from Thunder Bay, Ontario, Canada - Black Spruce, Ontario site 2_A8_Ref_M1 (SPAdes) (version 2) | ecosystem: Environmental > Terrestrial > Soil > Boreal...
AACGAGGCCAGCCCGTCGGTTATCGAGGTATTTGTCAGTCGCCTGCGGCGCAAGCTGGATGATGCGGGTGCCGGAATCAGTATCCGCATGCTCCGTGGGTTGGGATATCGAGTGGAACTTGCCAGCGATGATACGGCGAGGATGGGGCATGACGCAGTCATGGTCGAATGGCACAGGGAAACGCGTCACGCGAGACGCTAAATGAGTTTGAAACACGTCGACAGATTTCGGTTCCGATGGTATTCGACCGATCGCGTTGTGAATTGCGGCGAAGGTGCCCTATAGTGTTTCCCGTGGGCCCACCCGACAAGAAGGTCGCACCGATTTCTCGATCCAAGCTCCCTGCCCTGTCTCTGGCCGCGCTCGGCATCGTCTTCGGCGATATCGGCACGAGTCCGCTCTACACGTTCAAGACCATCGTAAATCTGACCGGCGCAAGACCAGACGCCAGTGCAATACTCGGCGTGCTTTCGCTCGTGGTGTGGACCCTGTTTCTGATTACGACCGTGAAATACGTCTCTTTCGCAATGCGGGTCGACAACGATGGCGAAGGCGGGATTCTTGCCCTCATGTCGTTGCTGGGTGTCAAGAAGGGGCAGCGGCCGGCCATCGTAGCCTTCGGGCTGTTTGGGGCGGCCTTGATCTATGGCGACGGTGCGATCACGCCGGCGATTTCGGTCTTGTCGGCGCTGGAAGGGCTGAATTTGGCGACGCCAGTACTTGAACCCTACATCCTGCCGACCGCAGCAGGGATCCTGTTCGCCCTGTTTGCAATTCAGCCTCTGGGCACTGCGCGCATTGGCCGGGCTTTCGGACCAATAATGTTTTTGTGGTTCATCGCCATAGCGGTGATGGGCTTGGTGGGGATCGTGCAGCACCCTACTGTGTTGGCGGCTCTTAGCCCTAGCTATGGCCTGGCTTATTTATTTTCCAACGGCAGGACTGGCTTCCTCGTACTCGGTGGTGTGTTCCTATGCGTCACCGGTGCCGAAGCCCTTTACGCTGACATGGGCCATTTCGGGCCGAAGCCAATTCGGTTTTTCTGGATGGCCGTCGTGTTTCCCAGTCTGATCCTCAACTACGCGGGGCAGGCGGCCTTCGTGCTCGAGAGTGCGTCAACGGACGGTAATGTCTTCTATCGCCTCTGTCCCCAAGTACTGTTGATCCCGTTGATCATCCTGGCCACGCTGGCGACTATCATTGCCAGCCAGTCCATCATCACGGGTACCTTCTCGATGACTCGCCAGGCGATTCTGCTCGGCTGGTTACCGCGGCTGGGTATCAAGCAGACTTCGGCGGAAGGCTATGGACAGATCTATGTCGGTACCGTGAACTGGCTGCTGATGATCGTGACCTTGGCACTAACGCTGGGCTTTGGCAAGTCGGACAATTTGGCCGCCGCCTATGGCATCGCAGTGTCGTTGACAATGCTGATGACCTCGGTGCTGCTGTTCATCGCCATGCGCGACGTGTGGGGCTGGCCCGTGCTGGCTGCAGGCGCAGTCGCTGCCGGTTTCCTTGTAATCGATACTGGGTTTTTTCTGGCCAACATGGCGAAGGTTGCCAACGGCGGCTATGTGCCGCTCATATTAGCCATCGTGGTCTATGGCGTGATGTGGGTTTGGCATCGCGGAACCGCGCTGGTGAATGCCCGCATCCATGAAGCGTTGACGCCCATTGGCGAGTTCATGAGCGAGATTGAAGCACGCCATATTCCCCGAGTACCCGGCACGGCCGTCTTCCTGACTCGCACGACTCAGGATACGCCGCCGGTAATGGTTTGGCACGTTAGACACAACCGTGCATTGCATGACAAGTTGTTCGTCTTGAAAGTGAAAATTATGCCGATTCCGCGGGTAGATGGCGAGCGCGTTACGGTCTTTGAAGCTGTCCCGCAGTTCTGGCGCGCAGAAGCCCGATACGGATTTATGGAACGTCCCGATATCCCAGCGCTCCTGGCCGCCAGCAATGCACGCGGCTGCCGGCTCGATCTCAGCGACGTGACCTACTACGTCGGCCACGAAACGGTGGTGCGCCTCGAAGGCAACTATGGACTGCCGGCCTGGCAGGAGGCTCTGTTCGCCTTTCTGGAACGTAACGCCGCCCACATCAGCGATTTCCTCCAGTTGCCAAGCGATCACGTTGTTGAGATAGGACGGCAGATTGCGATCTGATGAGTTGCCCTCATCGTTGCCAGCTTTCGCCGGCCAGACGGCGGCCGGACCATAGGCCTGACCACGGCAGAGATGCTTGGCGGTGATCGTCTCACTGACGCGCCGCGGCTTCTGCAAGTCGATGACGACCTACGCCGATCATCGGGTGTGGCAGGAGGTGTATTAAGCGGCGACGCCGGTTCGGAAGGATGCCTACATCAAGATCATCTTGCGCGATGCAGCGCCGCTGGTCCGGTTCAAGGAGAGGGTGACCATGGCGCGGAAGTGCAGCCCGCAAGGGCATGACGCGCTTCGAGGGCGAGACTTTCTCGATCGACCGTGCGGGTACGACGGTGACTGTGGAAGCGCTGTCGGGCTGGCGCTGCGCAGCCTGCCGCCAAGTGCAGTTCGACGCCGACAGCGCGCGGCATTACGCGGCGGCGGGCGACGGGTTGGTGCTGCGCGATCGCGAGCGGAAGAGCAAAGGAAATCCGACGCATCCGCCGCAACCCTGGCTTGAGCCAGGTTGCCGACGCACGTCTCAGCGGCGGCGGCCATAGCGCTTTCTCTCGCTATGAGCGCGGCGAGGCGACCCGGTACCCGCCGTCATCCACCTTTTCAGGCTGTTGGACAAGCACCCGCAGCTATTGAAGGATCTGGGTTGAATGTTCGCGGTTCGGCTCGCTGCGTTTATTTCGCATTCGGTGTCCGGCTGAGGTCGCGACGAAACGGATGCCTGAATGACTCAGTGCGGCAGGAAGAGACGGTGGAGAAGTTGCTGAGGGCGAAGCGCTGAAAAAGACCCAGAGGTACCGGGGTTTCAGAGTAGCAGGCCACTTTTCGCCAACGTCCGTCATTCGCTAGCAGCCGCTTGATCCGCCGTGCTTGGTAGCAGCATTGCTGCAGCCTGGTTCAGACCGCGGTAGCTGCTCAATTGAGAATTCGGCACGCGAGGGCGTCCGGAATCAATCTAATGTCGGGCGCGGCTCTCGGCGCCCGCTCGTGCGTTGAAGAAGAATTTTTGCGGCGAGCCAGCTTGAAACAGACGACAACTTGTCCGTAAAGTGTCAGCCATGAACCGAAGCTTACTCGCGCTCCCGGAGCGTAGGGGCGTTATCGGGCAACAATTTCGAAAAAAGCGGAAATGACATACAAGGCGGAAACCCGGCAGTCGGTTGTTTACCTCGCTTCCAGGCAGGCTTTACAGAGTCTCGAGGCGGATCCCTATTGGCCAAAATGGCATTCTCCCTGGTGGCATATGCTTCTACTCCATGAGATGGGAGAGACGAGGCGGATTCCGGAGATCACGGTGCAAAGATCTGTCGAGGCCCTGAACCGAATCCCGCTTAAGATTTTTCCGATTTATCCGGGAGATCTCCCCGAGGGAGTGGATCCCTACCGAGGCAGTCCCTGCCATTGCCAGCTCGGCAACGTCTACCAGGTCCTTGCGGCCTGGGGTTTGGACGTGGACGGGGAGCTGCCGTGGATACGACCCTGGTTTCTGCGCTACCAGATGGCCGATGGCGGCTTGAACTGCGATAGTGGCGCCTACCTCGTGCAGGACGAATACCCCAGTTCCATGGTGGGAACCATCGCCGCATTCGAGGCCGTCCTGCTGCATACGCAAAGACCATGGACCGACGAGGAGAAGGCTTTTCTCAATAGAGGCGCTCGCTTCCTCATGGGGCGCAAGCTCATGCTTGGCTCAAACACCAAACACAACGCCGCCGAGCGCGTGAGCGCACAGAAATGGCTGCAGCCCTGCTTTCCGCGATTCTACCTCTACGATGTACTCCGCGGCCTCACTGCTCTACTCCTCTGGTCCGAAAAGACCGGTGAAAGCTTACCTGCAGAATCCATTCGAGACGTGGTCAACCATTTGAACGAGCGATCTCCAGACGGAGCGGTACGCAACGAGCGCATTTGCTTCGAGGGCGTAGGAACGATCCTGCAGTCTCCATCGGGCGAGTGGATTAGGCGTCGACCCGCGACCGTTTTCCCTCTACTGACAGCCGTGAGCGCCGTTGGTCAGATATCGCCCTATCTGTCGCATCAATGGGTGGAGGCGAAACGGAGAATGGCCGAGCTGAGAAGTCTGAATGGTGCGTAAGATTGAAGCGAAGTACCGGAGAGGAACAGCTGACGTCCCAGGTCCGGCGGTTGCGGACGTGGCACCATGGAGCGACACTCGCACTGCTCTAAGCGCCACGGCACGACCACCCTGATTGCCGCATTGGAAATTCCGCTGGCCTGGTTCAGACCGGACACTACAACCGCCGGCGTCGGCGGGGTTCCTGGACTTCATGAACGGCGTGGTCGCGAACTATGCCGAGCGGCAGATTCATGTGATCCTGGACAATCTCAATACCCACAAGCCGAAGCAGGACCGCTGGCTGAAGCGCCACCCCAACGTGCACCTGCACTTCACGCCGACCTATGCCTCCTGGCTCAATCAGGTCGAGGTGTGGTTCAGCATGCTGTCGCGAGGCGCGCTGCGCGGCGCGAGTTTCACCGACCCCAGGCAAGTTCGCAGCGCCACCGATGCCTTCACCATAGCGCACAATGAACACGCCCTGCCCTTCGAATGGACCAAGTCGGTCGTGTACCCAGGGCGCCCCCAAGAACTATATCGCTGATTTACGCAATTACAGTAGATACTAGGCTAGCCACGCGCTCGGTGACGGGAGTTGGCCGACCAGGGGCCTTCGCCGGAAGGCGCGACAGCCGCGAATCGGCGATCGTGCCGCGCATTCCCCGATGCGCGGCGTATCAAAATAGACTGGCACTGGTGCATCAACGCAACGCGTCGCGCAACAGACTAAAGGCAGTGGCGTCCGTGCGCTCGAAACGCAGCGGTGTCACCGCGATTCCGCCTGCGCTGACGATTGCGGTTTCGCTGTCGTCCGGATTGTCGCGAGGGCCTCGCTTAAATTGCAGCCAGAAATAGGGAATGCCGCGCGGATCGACATGCGGGTGCACGTCGATGCCCCGAACAAGCCCTATGCCTTGAGTGGACGCTGTCAACGGGCTGGCACAGTCTGGCGCGACATCGGGAAAGTTGACGTTCAGACAGGTTTGCTCTCCCAACGGCTCCGCGAGCAGGCGACGCACGACCACGGGTCCCAGTGCGCGCGCGGTCTCCCAGCGAACGTGGTCAGGGTCGGAGAATGCCTGGCTTAACGCGATTGAGGGTAAGCCGAGCAGCATGCCGGTCATTGCCGCACCGACCGTGCCGGAGAAGACCGTCTCGACGCCGAGATTCGCGCCGCGATTGACTCCCGACAGTACGAGATCCGGCGGAGCATCGCGCATAAAATGTCGTGCTGCCATCACGACGCAATCTCCCGGGGTGCCAAGCACGCCGAAGTGGCGCTCACCGCGCTGAGTGACACGCAGGGGCGAATGCAGGCTGATCGAATGCGAAGTGCCGCTCTGATCGTGTTCCGGCGCGACCACCCAAACTTCACGGGCGAGGGTCTCCGCGATGTGTTTAAGCACTTCGAGCCCGGGTGCATCGATGCCGTCATCGTTGGTTAGCAAAACGCGGTTGATCAAAGCTTCGGACGTGGGCATGACGGATCTCCGTTTGTTGGATTGACCTTGGCCACCTCTTCGCAACAGCCGTTCGATGCGGCTCGCACAAGCACCTCTAGCTGGAGTGCCGGGGTGTACAGTGGCGTCGCCGCGGGGATCCTCGCCACGCTCGCGCAGCTTTTCTGGTGGTCGGTCTTTACCGACGCGCTGCCGACGATACTTTTCAGGGACGCGCGATTCACTGCCGCCATCGTCATGGCCGCGCCCTGTTACCCCACCGGCGAGCTTCGATTGGGCGGTGATGCTGGTCGCGACACTTCTGCACTTCGCGCTTTCCATCACCTACGGCCTCATTCTCGCGCGGCTAACATCGTGCCTTGGCCTCATGCTATCACTGCTCGCGGGAGCCGCATTTGGCGTGTTTGTCTTTGCCGTAAACATGTACGGCTCTACCGCCGTGTTTCCTTGGTTTGAAGCCGCTCGTGACTGGGTCACCGTCGCGGCCCACCTGGTGTTCGGCATCGCTGCCGCCGGCGTTTACAAAGTGCTGTTGCGGCTTCGGCATGTTCGCCTCCAAAGGGCGTGGAGCGGCGCAAGAGCAACAGGAGGGCGACGGACCCTGATCACTCATCATCAGAGCAGTATGAAAGGCACGACGAGGAAGAGAGAGTCGAGGACGTCAACTGCCTGCAAGCCGAAGCACAGCCGGCGCGGCAAAGCTCAGGACTCAGCTGAGAGCCCAAGCCGCCGCCCCCATCCATTGAACTGCCGCGGGGACGTAGAACAGCAGGCGATCAGTCTCATCATTGTTGAACCTCGAGCTTACTCTCCCAGTAATTCGGCTACTGACTGCAGTCCTTCAACGTGCTCCGACACGACTTTTACGATGACAACGATCGGAATGCTCAGCAACATTCCCCACACACCCCAAAGCCAGGCAAAGAACAGCAACGCCATGAAAACTGCCGCGGCATTCATCTTTGCGATTTTTCCTGTCATCCAAGTTGTAACAAAGATCCCGACGATCGTGGAGATCGCCATTGACGCCCCCATGACCAGGAGGGCTGCCGACAATGATTCGAACTGCATGAAGGCCACCATGCCGGTTGCCCCTGCGATCAGTACTGGGCCGAAGTAAGGAATGACGTGAAGCAAACCTGCTGCGACAGCCCAGGCACCCGCGTTCTCCAGACCGATCCAACGGAACACACCCCAAGTCAGCAGCGCGACCAGGGCGTTGGTCGTCAACAGCATGAACATATAGCGCTGGATCGACTCATTGATATCATCGAGGATATGTACCGTAATCTTCTTTTTCGATAGTGACGGTCCGGTGATGCGCACCAGTTTTCGCTTGAATAGATCGCCGCCCAGCAGCAGAAAAAAGACGAGAAATATCACCATCATGGCCTGCCCCATAAACCCCAAGAGCCCGACCGATCCTGCCCACAGGTAAGTGCCCAGCTTGAATGTGGGCTGATCGATGACCACGTGCTGCGCTGCTTGCTTGGGAGCAACGCCCGCCGCTTGACTGGCAGCCTTTTCCACCGCACTCGCCGCCGTTTGCATTTTCTGCATGCTGATGAACTGACCCGGCTGAATGTTGGCGATGCCCGCCGACAACTTGTTTGCAGCTTCGGGCAATTGCTCGACGATAGCCTGCATCTGACCGCGCAACGCGAAGGCGCCCAGCACCAGAGCGCACACGACGGTTGCCATCACTATGCTTGTAGCCAGGACGCGCGGAAGCTTGATTCTCTCCAGGCACACCACAACGGGGTTCAGCGTGTACGCAAAGAGAATCCCGAGCAGCAGCGAGATCACAACACTTTTTGCTGCAAACAGCGCGAACACGACCGCAACCGTGGCAAGGATACGGAGCGCAAAGCCTCGCGCATCGACGGGCAAGTGCACAGTCAACGGCGTCGGGGCTACCGGCAAGCCAGAGACTTGATTCTCCAGCGCAGGCTTGCCGTCAGAGTCCACAGGTGGTGCACCTGAGGTGTCTAGGAGCTTCATAGCGTCGTGTCTTTCCGATGGGTTTCGTCCGGTTGGATTTCGTAGAAGGGCGGTCCGGGTCCGCTCCTTACCCTCTCCTCGGCGAATGGTACAAACAAAGCACGACGCGGCGCCGTTACGGTACACATCAGGTCGCAATAGGCTTAGTTGCAAGTGAAGCCGTCAATCCTGAGGGCGGGACCGTCTCATCCGAAGATCGCGGAAGCGACACCCGACGTACTAAATTCGAAATTGCAATCAACAGCCCCGTCTGCCTGGCGATGCAGAAAAGCCCCGCCGAATGAAGCTATTTCATCGAATCCATGATTCCTCCCGGCACCCAATACTACACGGCGCATCTGAACCCGCCGCTAACCCGTCGCTTAACCGAAGTACCTATGCGTACTAGCACCCAATCGTTAGGCGGGTCTGTTCGCTATCGAACATAAGAAGGAGTCAGATCGCCTGCGTTAGGCGCCGGAGGGAGGGTGCTGCTATTAGGCGATGCATGGAGCGGTGACCGGAGGGATTCACCACCCAATGGCGCATTGCGCGTAGACTCCGACTAGTTTTCTTAAGGCGCTCAGCTTGCTTCAGCGTTTTGCCGGCCAAGCACCATGAAGTGGCTGGGTGCGAGTTAGAGTCGGGAACGTAAGATCCTTTTTTTACTAGGCGCAGGCATTTTTCCACAGACAAGAGGCGAGTGCTGCCGTCGCAGTCGCACGCGGCATCCTCGAATCAACATGTCAGTCAAGGATCTAATTTTTGGCGAGCGTTCGGTGACCAAGGTTGTCGGGGTATTCGACAATCGCGAAACCGCGCAAGCTGCCGCTCAGCGGGTAACGAGTGACGCCAAGCTTGATCCTCCGCAGGTGCAAGCGTTTAAATACTTGCTCTTGTGAGCAAGCACAGGGCATATCGCCTGGGTGTAATGTACAGGCCATTGAATCCTAAAGGGAACAGAGAAACTTCAGCGCGGGCTGTTGGAACTTGGGGTAAGAATAGCCACAGCGGAAGTGTTTTTATACAAAGCAGAAAAAAATTGGGGCCCCACGGGTGCGGCGACCCTGGCTTCACCGCCGGGCGACTACAGGGCCGCTGCGCGCTTGCACGGCGCCACGCTCGCGCGCATGGGTGAATCGGGGAAGCCGACGCGAACCGCGTCGATGAACGCTTCATCGCACCATTGATAGCGCGTTCGCGTGAGGCCTGAATGCATGGAAATTGGGGATGGAGCTAGCCCAGGCACATACTAGCTTTGTGCGGACAGCGAGTTTCGGTGACGAATTCGCGCCGCATTCAGTATTGACATTGGCAGATGCAGTGAGGTTGGGGAAGCTGGCCCCTTTGCTTCACGTACCCAGATTATAATTCGCAACTACGCAATCCGCTCAATTCCAAGGAGACAAAGGTGATCAAACGCAAACTCGGAAACTCCGGGCTGGAGGTGGCTCCGCTCGCCTTTGGCGGAAACGTCTTTGGTTGGACGGTCGATGAGTCAACGTCGTTCCAATTGCTGGATGCGTTTATCGCATCGGGCTTTAACTTGGTCGACACCGCGGACATTTATTCCAAGTGGGCAGCCGGCAACAAGGGCGGAGAATCGGAGACAATTCTAGGCAAATGGCTGAAGCAGCGCGGCAACCGCGACAAGGTGATCATCGCCACGAAAGTCGGCATGGAAATGGGCCCAGAAAAGAAGGGGCTGTCGAAGGCCTACATATTGCGCGCAGTGGAGGATTCCCTGAGACGTCTGCAGACGGACTATATCGACCTTTATCAATCCCACGAAGATGACCCGGACACGGCGCTGGAAGAAACTCTGGAGACCTACGCGCAACTGGTCAGGCAAGGGAAGGTAAGAGCGATTGGCGCTTCCAATTACAGTGCCAAACGCCTCGATGAAGCTTTGCAGGTCAGCCGGCAACATGGCTTTCCCAGCTATCAAACGATGCAACCCGAATACAGTCTTTATGCCCGTGCCGGCTATGAGGCCGAACTCGAACCGCTATGCAAAGAACAGGGCCTGGGCGTCATCACTTACTTCTCGCTCGCCAGCGGATTCCTCACCGGCAAATATCGCTCGGAGAGCGACTTATCGAAGAGTGCTCGGGGCCAGGGGATGAAGAAATATTTGAACGAGCGCGGCTTCCGCATTCTCCAAGCCCTCGACGATGTGGCCGAGCGGCATGGATCAACTCCGGCCCCGGTAGCTCTCGCCTGGTTGATTGCGCGCCCCACTATCGCGGCGCCCATTGCGAGCGCGACCAGTCTCCAACAACTAAACGAATTGATCGAGGCAACACGGCTCCAATTGAATAAATCCTCGATCGAATTGCTGAACCGAGCGAGTGCCTATTGAGTTGCAGCTCAGGTTTCGGCTGTGGCCCATCCCTGCACCGAAGGATTAACGGGCCAGGCTCGCCATTTCTTGGCTATTGTGCGCACGCCGCTCGTATTCGACTCGGAGTTGCCCGACGCAACGGGCAACAGGACGCTGATTGGCCCGGACCGCACTTGGATACCCATCAGTCATTGCGTGTCGACTCTTCACAGAGTGGAACAAAGTGACCGATTCAGAATTCAATAAATTCCCCGCGGTAGCAACGGAAAGTCTCGGCTAAAATTCCAGCTCGTGATATCGCGATATTGCGGAAGGCTTTCTTCGGCGACACTATGCCCATTTTTCTGAGGCCTGGTCCTTCTTCGTTCCCCTCCTCGTGGTGGTCGTTCTGGTTCGCTCTGCTTCCCGACTTGATCCTCGCGCTCCAGTGACATCGAGATCCAACTTGCTGCCGATGTCGCCCAGATCGACTTCGGCGCCCAGGACGGCATCTTCATCGAGTACCGCCCGTCTGCGGTCGGTGCACCATAGGTCTGAACGCCCTTGCCATCCATCGCCATGCGCAGCATGGGCATGTAGTTCTCTCAGCAGATCACCGCGCCGACCTTACCCAGCAGCGCGTCGAAGGTGGACAGCGTCGATCCGTCGCCGAATCCCCATATCAAAACGAGATGACCTTACCGACGGTGTTCGCAGTGTTGCTCGGAACGGAGGACGTTTGTACAACGGCTACGCGATGCAGTTTCATCGATTCACAGGCCCAGGTAGGCGCGTTTAACCTCTGGATTGGAGCTGAGAGCGGCCGCACTGCCCATAGGACGATCGCACCCGATTCCAGCACACAGCCACGAGTTGCAATGGAAAGCGCGAGCACAGCATTTTGTTCTATATGACAGCAGCAGCGAGACACCGGCAGCGTTGACGCGCAAAAGCGCCGCACGCAGATAATCCACAACGACGGGGGGCGAGCCCGTCACTGGGTTCGTCCAGCAACAGCAGCTTGGGATCGAGCATCATCACGCGCCCAATGGCGAGCATTTGCTGTTCGCCGCCGGACAGCCCGCCGGCGAACTGATAGCGGCGCTCGAACAAAGGCGGAACAGGTCGGATACCGAATTCATGCGCGCCTGGATCGGCGACTTTCTACGCGAGGTGTAGGCACCCACAAGCAGATTGTCGTAGACCGACATGTGAGGAAACACATGCCGCCCCTCCGAAACGTGGACGATGCCGGTCTCGGGAATCGTATGGGCGCGTCATCCGACGAGGTCCTCAGTGCCGAATCGGATCGTGCCGCGTACTTTGGGTACGAGTCCCGAGATGCTGCGCAGCAGCGTGCTCTTGCCAGCGCTGTTCGCCTCCAGCGTGGTGATCGTCTCGCCACCGGTGACCGTCAATGACGCGTCATGGAGCACATCGACGGCGCCGTGGCCGGCACAGAGATTGTCAATGACTAATACTAATGTCTCCCATTGGCGCGCGCTCGCGTCCGAGATAGGCTTCGACCCTTGGGTTTTCCGCCACCTGCGCGGGTGAGCCGCACGCAATCAGGCGACCAAATTGCGGCACCAGATGAGCGACACGGTGAAGATTTGGGGACAAGCGCTATCAACTGCAAGACACGCTGGAACAGACGGTTAGACGGTGGAACGCGCCAATTCTTCGCTACAGTAAGCGATGCTCACGGCTAAAAACCGCGTCAACCGGGCTGCCGAGCCGCTGCGCTTTTCGGTTCCTGCGCAAGGAATGGATTGATCAGTTCGTGACGAGGTCCGATCAGCTCTTGCGTTTGCGCCGCGCGAACGCAACTCCGGCGAGACCAAGCCCGAGCAGCCCGAGTGTGGCGGGTTCCGGAACCGAAGTTGATGCTCCACCGGCAGTGGCGGTGTTTACCTGCACAAAGAACGCGGTCGGATCACCGCCGTTGTCCACACGGACATCGATCATATTCAGGCCAGCAACGAATCCGCTCGTGAATGAGAAGCTTGTTTGTGCCCCAAAGCCAGCAAACGTGGTTGTGCCGCCGATCATGCCATTCAGGTCAATCGAACCGTCGTTGTCGGTACCGAAGACGCCGGCAATTGCCGCCGTAGTAGGATCGAGCCCGGTCAAATCAAACGACAGAGAGTACGTATAGAATCCTCCGGCTCCAGCGTTGCCAACGCAAGTCGGCGCTACCCAAGCGGCGGTCGACGAATCAGCGAAGTAGGCAGGGTGATGAAACCTGCACGCATTGCTCCCGATCGTTTCAGTCGCGGCCGCCGGCTTTGCGGTCAGCGCCCAGAAGCTTGCGATCGAGCCGTTAGCGACCAAACTATCGGTCGCGTTGACGCCTGTGTTGTGTACGCTGATCGGGGTCGCCTCAACGACCAAGGACGCCGCGAGCAATACCAATGCCACGATCGACGACCTGCTCTGTATCCCCATGTCTTCTTCTCCCCCGCATGATTGACGAACGTTTGTTGGACGCATGCAAGTCTTGCGCCACATAAGCGAGGTATTTAAAATCACGGCCTTGCGAGTAGCTCCGCAGACTCAGCACGGAGTATTGTAAAGAATCCCGACATTCCGCGGCCCAATTACAAGCGAGACTTTGACATCCTGTCGTGTCCGCCCCGTCTTGAGACGTAGGTCGAGAATCATCTCAACGAACGTTGGAGATGCTACAGATCTACTTGCGTCCCCAGCAAAGGGTGACTGGGTGACTTGAAAAAGGAAAATAAAGTACCTTAAGGCCGGGCTATTTGCGCCATGACCCGAGCGTTGCGCGGAAATCAAGGATTTCGGTCTTTATCCGCCAAGCGGCCAGTTGCGACCGACTTCCAGCAGCGAGTCTCCCAGCACAATGGAGAGCTATCCACGAGCCTTCTTCGGAAACGATTCAACCAAATGGTTGACTCTGACTTTGAGAGTGACCGATAAGATTCAACCCTGTGGTTAAACGCACTCAAGCTGCCGCTTCGCGTCTGGATTCTATTTTTCATGCACTGTCGGACTCGACGAGACGTTCCATTTTGCGGGACGTCTCCAAGCAGGAAAAGACGGACAGTCAGATTGCCGAGCCATACCGGGGTTTTCGCTAGCGGCCGTATCGAAGCACTTGAAAGTTCTCGAAGGGGCCGGGCTGATTAGGCGCGAGAAGCACGGGAGCCTTCAGTTCGTGCGGACCAATGCAATGCCAAATGAAGGAGGCCGATCGGTAACTGGCCTCTTACGAACGCTTCTGGAACGAGCGACTCGATGCTCTGGAGAGCCTTTTTGGAACAGGAGGAAGCGCAATGAAAGACTCATGCTCGATCGCTATGTTCGACAGTGAAGGATTGCTCTATGAACAACCGAGCATCACCGTCACGGTAAGCCGCAGATTCAAGGCGTCGCCCGACCGCGTCTTTGATGCGTCGCTGGACCCGCAAAAGCCCCCGCAATTTCTGTTAACCGAGCATCTCAACCATCGCGACTGTGATGACGGGATCGGTAACGGCCCCGCCTACTCGGACAATGCAATGTCACTTGGGTGAGCCTCGACAAGGGTAGCAGGTCAGGTGATTCAAGCTGCTTACCTGACATTCGAATCCTGCTTGAATAGCGCCGTCATTTCGTCGAAAGGCAGCGGCTTGCTGAACAGGTAGCCCTGCATCTCTTCGCAATGCAGCAGCTGCAACATCTTCGCCTGTTCCTCCTCGTCTACGCCTTCCGCTACGACCTTAAGTCTGAGCGAATGCGCCATCGAGATGATGGCCTGCACCAACGTCATGACATCCGGGTCCTTGAGCATCGTGATGATGAAGGAACGGTCGATCTTGAGCGTCTGCACCGGCAGCTTCGCGAGGTAGGCGAGCGAGGAGTAGCCGGTGCCGAAGTCGTCGATCGCGATGCCCACGCCCAGTCCCCGCACCTCCTTCAGCTTGCAAATGTTGCCTTCGATGTCGTCCATGATCAGGCTCTCGGTAATTTCCAGGTCGAGACCGGGGGGCGTCGGGCCGTGTCGGATCGCCGCCTCGACCCTGGCGAGAAAGTCCTTCTTGCGCAGCTGAATCGGAGATACGTTCACCGCCACGCGGGAGGCGGGCAGCCCTTGCTCGAGCCAGCGACCACAATCCGCCACAGCCTGGCGCAGCGCCCATGCGCCCACCTCCACTATCAACCCCGTCTTCTCCATCCGCGGAATGAACTTCATCGGCGGCACCAGGCCGAGCTCGGGGCTTTGCCAGCGGATCAGCGCCTCCACGCCGACGATCCTCCGGGTCTCGAGGGCCACCTTGGGCTGATAGTGAAGTACAAATTCATTTCGCTCGAGAGCGTGCCTCATTAGGCCCACCGCTCGGAAGTACTCTGCAGCTTCCCTATTCATCTCGGGGTTGAAGAACGCATAAGTGTTGCGCCCCTCTTCCTTCGCTTTGTACATAGCTGCGTCTGCAGCTTGGATCAGTTCTTCGATGTCTCTGCCGTTGATCGGAAAGATCGCTATCCCGATGCTTGCCGTAACGAATATTTCCTGCCCGTTGATGACCATGGGAGCAGCAAGTGTCTCTCGAATCCTCTCGGCAATTCCGCTCGCTTGCTCCACGTCGTTGAGGTCATCGAGAATGATCGTGAATTCATCGCCTCCCAGGCGAGCAATCGTATCCACATCGCGCAGAGAATCCTTAAACAAGCGCCCAACGACCTGGAGCACTTCGTCTCCCACGGTGTGGCCGAGCGAATCATTGATCTCTTTGAACCGATCGAGATCCAGGAACATAAGCGCGAGCTTATTGCCCTTGCGCCGGGTCTTCGCTATTGCGTGTTCGAGTCGGTCACGGAACAGAGCGCGATTGGGAAGCCCGGTCAGCGAATCGTACTGCGCGAGATACGCGAGCCGCTCTTCCACCCTCTTGCGCTCGGTAATGTCTCGTATCACTAACTGAGTGGCAAGTTTACCTTGGTACAGAAACGGCCCAGCTACTCCCTCTACGTCGACCACGGAACCGTCAAGCCTGATTAACTTTGCTTCCAGCTGCGGTGTCGGAAGCTTTGTTTCCCTGACCTCGCGCCGGCGCTGCTCCACTACCTCCAGAGAATGCGGGTGGATGAAATCAGCGGCGGGTCGGCCAACAATCTCCCTGGAAGTAGCTGCGCCCAGCAGTTTTGCGCACGCACCGTTGGCGAATACGACTTTGCCTTCGGTTTCTATACAGATCGCCTCAGGTGAGAGCTCCACGAGCTGGCGGTAACGCTCCTCGCTTTCCCTTAGATACTTTTCGGATTTCGCGCGCTCCAGTACCTCCTTCTCTAGACGGACATTCGTAACTCCTGCTTCGGCAACGCGCTCTTCGAGCTCGCTTTGGTATGCGGTAAGCCTCGCGTAGTTTTCCTTCAGTTGTGCCGCAGTCTTGTTGAACGCCTCGCCTAATGCGCCAACCTCGTCCTTGGCGCCTATCTTCACCCTGAAGTCGTAGTTGCCAGCCGCTATCGCCCGCACACCGCGCTCCAGGTCTTCCAATGGCTTCGCGACCCTGGAAATGGTACGAAACCCGACAAACACGGCGAAGAGGATGCAGGCAAAGCCCAAAATGAGGTTTTCATACATGTCTACCCGGACTGCAGATAGGAGATTCTGATGAATCCCAGTGTATTCAAGGATGACCGCGCCGACTATCGGGCTGTCGCGCTTTTCCTGGCTGCGGCGAAGCGGCACTACGATTTGCTCGGCTCCAGCGGGGTGAAGGTCATTTTTTTCGACAAATATCCGATTCTGACCGTCACTGATAGTTAGGCTCACCTCACTGTCGCGATCGTACGTATATATCTCGCCGACTTCGCTTTTGTTTGCGTCCGCAACGCAGCGCTTTTGGACGTCGACGATGACGATGTCTCTGTCATACAGGTCACGCAGGCCACTGACATAGGTCTGCAGGAATTCTGGACGGGAGATGACGTCTTCGACCCCGGTATAGGCGATGACATTCGCGACGTTCGTGGCTTCAATTAGCGCCGCCTTATTCGCCATGTCGTACTGGGTGTAGGCTGCGTGAATTGCGAAGCCGCCGATGACAAGCGTGATCAGCGCAAATGCGAACGCCAGTTTGCGGCGGATACCCGTGGTCGGTTTCATGGTTAGCATATCGCGAACTGATGCTTATGCTTAGCTAGCGCTTCCTGGTTCGGCGTCCCTGCGGGATACGGATACGCCCAAAGCATGTTTGTCCTTGTCCGTCCTTTCAGCGAATTGATCTGCTCGATAACCCACACACCGGCGTTGATAGTCATCTACTACTGTAGGTGGCCTCGCCGTTTGGAAGCGGCGGGGTTAAAGTCAAGGTGGGAACGAGGCCATGATGAAGTTTAGCGGAATTGATCTGCACTAAGAACAACAGCGTTGTTGTAATCAGTGACGAGGAAGATAGGTTCGTGTACCAACGGCGGCTGCCGATGCCCTCTATCTTGCGCAGCTCTTGCGCCTTGGATTGTTGCCCGAGGGCTACATCTGCGCGCGCGAGGAGCGTGCGGCACGGCATCTCGCGCAAGCGGAGGCAGCTGGTGCGCTGCCGGACGGCGCAGATTCTGTCGATCGAGAACATCACGGCGCAGCAAACGTGGGGAGGCCGGATGAGCAGCAACCGATCAAGCGGCTGTCGAGCGTAGAGGCCGATCCACCGCGCTTGCCGCCCGACGTGACGCTGGTGCTCAAGGCCAATGTCGCGGTATGCGAAACGTTGCGGCAGCAAATCGAAGTGCTGGAGAAGCGGCTCAAGGAGCGGGGCGCTCGCTCCAATGGTACGCGGCCATTCGGGACTCCAGAGACGACAAAACGATGTGCGGGATCACGAAGAGGTAAGCACTGAAACCCAAATCGATTGCCTTCGGTTCGGTGGCGCGCTGGGCTTCTCCAACCCGATGCCACGACAAGCCGATCGGCCGCCGCTCGATCCCTCCGCTGCCGCGGGCGAAGTCCGGGCGACAGCTTGACCCTTGACTCGGAGGTAGCGGTTAGCACGAAACCATCTCGGGCAAGGGCGTCCCATGGCAAATACTTTTACTTTCTACTACGGATCGGAAAAAGCGAGGACCGCGAGCGCGGCAATGCTCGTAGCAACTTCCTCGTCGGGGTTGCTGCTGGATTACTCCCCCTGCTATTCGTCCTTTTCGTCTTCCCAGGCATAGCGATTTTGCGGTGGTATGTCCAGGCGCCTCAGGGCGATCGCCAGCACCACGCCAATCAGCCCGGCCGCCAGATGGGTTTCCCAGGAAACCTTCGGGTCGATTGGCAAAAACCCCCAGACAAGGGCGCCGTACATAAAGCAAACCAACAGCGACGCGGCGATAGCGCGCTTGTCCCGTCTGATCAGGCCGGCCACAAAGATATAGCTGAACAAACCGTAGACCAATCCGCTGGCACCGAGATGGACGGATCCCCTGGCAAACAACCACACCGCGATGCCGGGTCCCAGGTAGACCGCTGGCAACACTCGAAGAGCCGAGTTCGGATAGAGGTGCAATATCCCGGTGCCCAGCATCAGCAACGGCAGGGAGTTGGCGACTATATGGGCGAAGCCACCGTGCAGCAGAGGCGCGAGAAGAATACCCGGCAGGCCGGCCAACTGGCGCGGACGGATGCCGAAACGCTCCAGTTCCAGGTCCAGCCCCGCGCTCAACAATTGGATGAGCCAGATCAGGGCGACGAAGGCCAATGCGATCTTTGCCGCAAGCCGGAAGTTGGCTCGGGCTTGCTCGGAGCCGGTGTAGGCCGGGTCGGGTATATGCAGCTGCATCGCAGCACAGAATACCATCGCGCGAAGCCGTCGAGCAGCAGGGTTTTTCGTATACAGCGCGTTGATGCGGCAGCTCGTGGGCGGGTGAGCGCGGGAGAAGATGATGCGTCTTGCAGCCAACGGTCAGCAGAGGCTCGACCGCTCCTCGATACGCGCGAAATGCAACTACTGTAGGTCGATCCAGCCGGGCTGCGGTGGCTCGGAATGCTTCTCAATACCTCGGGGACAAACAACATGCACGAATTGTCCTGCTCGTCGCCGCTTTTTTCGATTGAGGCGATCCTCCCTTCGGCCTACGATGCTCTCATTCCGAGCGAGGAGACGGACATGACAACCCAACGCACCCAGGTCACCATCATCGGTGCCGGCCCGTCAGGGCTGCTGCTCGGCCAAGCCCTGCACAAAGCGGATATCGACAACATCGTCCTCGAGCGCCAAAGCGGGAATTACGTGCTGGGCCGCATTCGTGCCGGTGTGCTCGAACAGACCACGGCCGACCTACTGGACGAAGCCGGCGTCGGCGCGCGCATGCACGCCGAGGGGCTGGTGCACGACGGCTATGAGCTATGCTTTGGCGGCGCGCGGCATCGCATCGACCTGCACGGCCTGACCGGCGGCAAGCGGGTCATCGTATATGGGCAGACCGAAGTCACGCGCGACCTGATGGACGCGCGCCGCGCTCAGGGCCTGACGACGATCTACGAAGCGAAGGACGTCGCGCTGCACGACTTCGACGGTAATCGGCCCAGCGTTACCTACGAGAAAGACGGTGAGCCGCATGAGGTGCAGTGCGACTTCATCGCCGGCTGCGACGGCTACCACGGCGTGAGTCGCGCCAGCGTGCCGGCCGACGCCGTCAGCGTCTACGAGAAGGTCTACCAGTTCGGCTGGCTGGGCCTGCTCGCCGATACGCCGCCGGTCTCACACGAGCTCGTCTACTCGAACCACGAACGGGGCTTCGCGCTCTGCTCCATGCGTTCGGCCACGCGCACGCGCTATTACCTTCAGTGCCCGCTGCACGACAAAGTCGAGCAGTGGAGCGACCAGGCCTTCTGGGACGAGCTGCGTCGGCGGCTTGACCCCGAGACTGCCGAAAATCTTGTCACGGGCGCGTCGATCGAGAAGAGCATCGCGCCGCTGCGCAGCTTCGTTGCCGAGCCGATGCGCTTCGGGCGCCTGTTTCTCGCCGGCGACGCCGCGCACATCGTGCCGCCCACCGGCGCGAAGGGCCTGAACCTGGCCGCCGCCGACGTGCGCTACCTGTCGCGCGCCTTCATCGACTTCTACCTGGAGAAGAGCAACGCCGGCATCAATGGCTATTCCGACACCTGCCTGCGCCGCATCTGGAAGGCGGAGCGCTTTTCTTGGTGGTTCACTTCGCTAATGCACCGGTTCCCCGAAAGCGGCGCGATCGGCCAGAGGCTGCAGCGTGCCGAACTCGACTACCTCGTGCGCTCGCGTGCTGCCTCGACGGCGATGGCGGAGAACTACGTGGGATTGCCGTTCGATTTCTGAAAATCTCCGGCGAGATAGCCACCACTACCCGCCTGATGAGACAAGATACGGCCTACAACGACGCTCAAGCCGCGTGCAGCGCATCAATGCCGCCTTCATCCGGTACCGCCTTTCGGGGCGTAAACTGAGACGACCCCGTCGAGCCGCCGACACTAGGAGATAGAGCGAAATGAGTGAACGTCAGGTCGTGAATGTTCAAACCTTTCTTAACGAGCAACCATTCTCAGGTTTTCAGTGGGTGGTGTTTACGCTCTGCTTCGCCATCGTCCTTTTGGATGGCTTCGACACAGCCGCTATAGGCTACATTGCGCCGTCGCTCATCCATGAATGGAATGTCAGCAAGCCGGCGCTTGCCCCGGTATTGAGCGCGGCGTTGTTCGGACTGGCATTCGGCGCGCTTTGCGCGGGCCCACTTGCGGACCGACTGGGACGGCGGTTGGTGCTCATTGTCGCCGTAATGATCTTTGGTGGGGCCTGCTTGGCGTCGGCCTTTTCCGCCAGCTTGGATCAACTCGTTGCACTGCGCTTCCTCACTGGCCTCGGACTCGGCGCCGCGATGCCAAATGCGGTAACGCTGATAAGCGAGTACTGCCCGGATCACCGGCGAGCGACATTGACCAACCTCATGTTCTGCGGCTTCCCGTTGGGCGCGGCGTTCGGCGGCTTTCTCGCCGCTTGGATGATTCCTCAGCTCGGCTGGCGCAGCGTACTAGTTCTCGGTGGAAGCGTTCCGTTGGTGCTGGCAGTAGTGCTGGTGCTCGTGCTCCCCGAGTCAGTGCGCTACATGGTCGCGAAGGGCCAGCCGGTTGAACGGATACGCGCCGCCCTTAGCCGCATATCGACCAGTGCGGCAAGCGCAGCGTCGTTCGTGATGACCGAAAAGGCGCAGCATACCAGCGCGAAAAGCGGCATCGGATTAGTGCTCTCGAATTCCTACTTGATCGGCTCAGCAATGCTGTGGTTAGCCTATTTCATGGGTCTCGTCATCTTCTATGCACTGATCAATTGGATGCCGATCCTCTTCAAGGAGGCGGGGATGGATCCACAACGTGCCACTCTTATTTCGGCCTTGTTCCCGTTGGGCGGAGTAGGTGCCGTACTGTTTGGCTGGCTGATGGATCGTTTCAATGCCAACCGCATAATTGCGATCGGCTACGCATTGACCGCAATTGCTGTCTATGCCATCGGTCAATCCATCGCGAATGTGGGCTGGTTGGTGGTTGCGGTTTTCGTGGCAGGCATCCTCATGAACACGGCGCAATCGTCCATGCCTGCGCTCGCTGCCGCGTTCTATCCCACCCAAGGGCGTGCCACTGGAGTGTCCTGGATGCTCGGCATCGGGCGTTTCGGCGGTATTGCTGGCTCGTTTCTCGTCGCCGAACTCACGCGTCGCCAACTCGGCTTCAGTGGCATCTTTGCAGTCGTCTCCATTGCCGGCGTAATTGCAATGGTTGCCCTGCTGGTTAAGCAGGCCGCTCACCCAGAGAACCCCAAAAACGCTGCTTCCGCAAGCGCAGTCGGCGAAGTCCTAGATCATTAGCGTGAGCTTCGCCAACAGGCGTTCGTTGGCGCCGCCGATGCCGTATATGCCGGCAGTGTCGAGAAAGTTCACGCCGATGTCGATCGCGTGATTTAAGTACCTCCAGTGAGACGTGGTCGTCGGCCGGCCCGTAGAAGTCGGACATTGCCCACGCGGCCGAGGCCCGATGGCGGAGACTTCGAGGCCTGGGGTGCCGAGTGAGAGGCCGGATATATGGGTATGGCCCCGTCCGCACATTAGCTTCCCAATTAGCATGTTATTGTCGCGACAATATCAGTGACACAGGCTTATTAACGATTCGGAAGGTGTTGCGACCGGCCTTCTTCGCCGCATACAAGGCCTGGTCCGCCTGGTCCAGCAATTGAGTGGCGTCCATGGCGCCGCCTGTCGAGTCGTGGTAGGCAATGCCAACGCTGGCTGTCACATCTAGCCTACGACCATCGATGTCGAAAGGTAGGTTGACTCGGGCAATAATCTTGCGCGCAACGAACTGCGTCTCCGCATCGCTGTGCAAGCCCTCTATGATGATCACAAACTCGTCGCCCGCGAGTCTGGCGACCGTGTCCGTGGAGCGCACGCAGCGTAGGAGACGGTGCGCAAATTCGCACAGCACGGCGTCACCAGCGGCATGCCCCAGCGTGTCGTTGATCGATTTGAAATGATCGACGTCGAGATACATCAACACTGTAGCGAGGCCAGAGCGCCCGGACCGCGCCAGCGCGAGGGGTAGCACTTCATTGAACTGGGACCGGTTGGCCAAACGGGTCAAGTCGTCGAATCGGACGAGCAGGCGCAATTGCCGCTCGACACTCTTCAGGGCGGAGACATCGGTGGCCAGGGCGTAGATGCCGCCGACGCTGCCATCGGCCTGGACATCAGGGATGTAGGCGTTCTGCAGGCTTCTGGTGACGCCCAGTGTGTCGGAATCGAGCTCAAAGTCTACGCGCTCTCCCGACAAGGCCCGCTGGAGGTACTCGCGGCTCTGTTCGTAGAGCTCCGGCGCCGTGACCTCACCGACCTTCCTGCCCAAGACGGCGTTCGGCTCGATCCCAAACCACTCCTTGAATGTTCGGTTGACGAAGGCGAAGCGCTCATCCCGGTCGATGTAGGCGATCATTACGGGGAGGTTATGCGTGATCTCTCGAAGTTGCTTCTCCGAGCGTCGAAGCTGGCTGCCGGTTTCGACGAGCGCTTCGGTCATCGCATCGAACTGCCGCGACAAATCGCCCAGTTCATCCTTCGCCACACTGGAGAGACAGGTCTCCGCCACCGACAGCGACAGCCGCGCGGTCAAGCTGCACAATTGGCAGAAGAATGCGCTTGCGAACTACAACCGCCACGCCGATAAGCATCGCCAGCATCATGCAGGGTGCGCCGAACGCCACAATCTGAAACTCCCGCTCAGCCGCACGCCCAATCACCGCCGCGTCCTGAAACCATTGATAGGCATAATCGCTCATCGCCTGCGTGCTCGTCAGCAATTGATCGAGGAGCGCCTCCTTGCGTCGTACGGCGAATGCATCGTCCAGGCCCGGAATCTCTTCCAAGCGCGAGAACAGCGGGGGGAGTGCCTGGGCGACAGCCCTTAGTTCGACCAAGGCTGTATCGCTGAACGGTCCTTGGACATCGCCGGCCAGAATGGCCACGATCGCGCTGTGGCGCTGGTGCCACTGCTGCGCGGCTCGCGGCTCGGAGTAGCGGGCGTATTCTTGGGTCAGCGCCAGCAGCCCCGCCACCTCGTGGGAAGTGACCTGTGCCCGGGATTGCACCTCGCGCGCCGCCTCGTCCCGCCGAGCCGCCGCGAGCACCACCAACAACATGAGGAGGCCCAGGCCCAGCGAAGCGACGACGACCACAAGGAGTTGGGTACGGATACGCATGCCAAGTCAGCGACCGATCCCGACTGCTGTGGGTTTGACGCCCCCGAGCGGTGCCGGGTGCAGCAGTATCAAGAAGTTCGGTCTGCTCTGCCCCTTGACGCGGACTTCGCGAAGCGCCCAGCGCGCCTCGCTCTCCATGGTCGAGGGCAACGACGGGTCGAGGGCAAGGCGAAACCCGAGATTCGGCCATACCCAGTCGACGAACGCCTGATCTGGTTGCAGTCGTTTGCATAGGACGGCCTTCGCCTCATCGGGCTGGTGCTGAATGAACTGCTCAGCGCGCTCCACCGCCCGCAGGAACTTTGACAGGGCTGTGTCTTGGCTGCCGAGCAATCGTCTGTGCGCGACCAGGTTGAATGTCTCGGTGTACCCACCAGCGCGCGGTAACACCAGCGCGTTGCTGCCAAGCGCCTTGACCGCTGGTACCCGTAGGGCTCCCATATGGCGATGGCATCGACTTTGCCGGACTGCAGGGCGTTGACCGCCTCTTCTGGCTGCAAACCCACAATGCTCAACCCACGCGAATCGACGCCAACCGTCAAAAGGAACAGGTCCAGGAAATATTGACCGGACGTTCCCAACACCAACCCGATGCGTTTGCCAGCCAATTCCAGGGGCCCAGTTATGCCCGCATCTCGACGGGCGACGAGTTTTAGGTCATCGCTCGTGCTGGAGAATGTCGCGACGACGGCATAGTCCGTCCGATCGAAGCTGCTGAAGACGACCGGGAGCTCTGTGACCGTGGCAATATCGGCGCGCCCTTCGAAGACATCACGCAGACAGCGCTGGCCCGCGATGCACTCGGTCAGCGTGACGTCAAGCCCCTCCATAGCAAAATAGTCCTTGTCCTGCGCCACATACAAGGGCAGCGACAGAGGGGACTTCGACACTGCCACGCGCAGGGCATCTATTGCGGTCGCCGGCACGGACACCGAGCCAACACAACCAGCGCGAACAGCCAAGCCAGGCGGGTGCACAGGCGTCGCGTCGCATGCATGGGCGATGCCCTTTGTGGATCAAAGTTGGCTAGCATAGGGGCGCAATGCACTCAAAGGTGGTTGTGCAGTGAGTATTGCATCCAGCGCGAGACGGCCAGGGCAAAAATAGCGGCTTTGTGTGCACTTTTCATTTGGGGATAGGCCTTGAACCATTGCCTCTTACGAGGCAAATAATCCAACACGACGATCAATATGCATTTAGTGCGTAGAGCTCTCGATACAGCTTGCGGCGGTTATTGGTGATCGCTCGATCAAGTACCGAGCCGATTCTCTTGTTCTCATGCCTGTACCGGTGACCCGCTAAGCCCCCCCCGACTTGGCTGGCATTCACGAAGCGGCTTGTAGGCCCCCCGCGGGCGGAGGGCGCGTCCCGGACGTGTGCGGTAGGCAATTGTAGGTCAGCCAGAAATGTTTTATCGCCTGGACCATGTCCACCAATTGGCTGCTGTCCGACGGTTTTACCAGGTAGGCGTTGGCCCCGAGGCTGTAGGCCTTTGCGATGTCCGCATCGCTGGCCGAAGAGGTCAGCACGATTACGACGAGGTTTCGCAACTCGGGGTGCTGGCGAATCTGCTCCAGGACTTCAAATCCGGTGGCGTGCGGCAAGTTCAAATCCAGAACCACCATGCACGGCAGCGGATACAACTCGCGATCCTTGAAAGTGTCGACACCCTGCAAGTAGTCCAAGGCTTCCCGTCCGCCTTTGGCGACTCGCAACGGGCTGGTGACGCCCGCTTTCTTCAGCGCTCTTTCGAAGAAAAGTGCATCGTCCGGCTCATCCTCCACTAGCATGATCGTTGTCGTCATCATGGCCTTTGCGGCGCCTTCTTCAACTCGATCCAGAACTGGCTGCCGGTTCCCGGTTCGGACTTGAAATCAATCCGCCCGCCCATGCGCTCGACCGCTTTCCGCGCGATAGTCAATCCGATGCCTGTGCCCTCAAACTCTTCCCTTGAATGGAGGCGCTCGAACATGCGAAAAACCGGTCATGATCCTTCGCGTCGATACCGATTCCGTTGTTCTGGAAGCAGACGCGGACCATCGAACCGCCAGTCACCGGGTCGGCGGCGTCCTCCGCCCAAATCCGTACCCGGGGCGCGACGGTGGGCGCGACAAACTTGACCGCATTTGCTCAACAGGTTCGAAATGCATTGTGTCAATAACGCCGGATGCCCGAGCACCATCGGCAGCGTTCCCACAATCTGAATAGTTGCCTTTGGCGGCTGCCAATCCGGATACGTCGCCAAAATGTCTCGCGCCAGCCGGTCTAGATCCACACCCGTCAACCGCGCATCGACACGCAACATCTGGGTGTAGTTGAGCACATCCTGAATCAGCAGATCCATTCGCAGGACGGAGCTGGCAATGCGCTCGAGATAATTGTGCGCCTCGGCGCCCAACTGGCCGGCATGGTCGTCCAGAAGAATCCGCGCGAAGCCCTGCATTCCGCGCAGCGGCGCGC
>Ga0209118_1000384_pt1 | contig 25164 bp, 21 predicted proteins | sample BlaSpr_A8_Ref_M1_FD_187988 | JGI IMG/M metagenome (GOLD analysis project Ga0209118, IMG submission 187988) | Forest soil microbial communities from Thunder Bay, Ontario, Canada - Black Spruce, Ontario site 2_A8_Ref_M1 (SPAdes) (version 2) | ecosystem: Environmental > Terrestrial > Soil > Boreal...
GTGCTTTTTGGCGTGCTGCTGATCGTCGCTTCCGCGCGGCACGCGGACAGCGCGAGGCCCGCGCAGAACGGCGATCGCCACGTGAGCGTCCGTCACGTCGCGGCGCTCAAGACCTTCGAATACGCAATCATCCGGCGCGACCAAGTAAAAGCCGGGCCGCCGTCTGCAGAGACCCTGCTCGAGCATTTTCCCCAGTGTCGTACTGAGTGGGATGGCCGCGGCGGCGTGCTAAGCCGCGCGCGCCGACTGCTGACACGCCCCTCCAATGATGGCTCGTCGGGGGCGACTCGGATGGCCGCGCAGCTCGACGAAATCGACCAGGCACTGCTCGCCTTCAGTAGCGGCGACAACCGCCGCGTGAGCGACAAGGTGGGCTTGGACAGCGCTCGCTGGTTCGAAGCGGTGACGACCGCGCTGCAGACGCCGATCGAGGCGCCCGAATACCCCGGAATCAGGTTCGCCGTGCAATGCGCGGATATCGCCGGTGCCGTGTCGACGCTCGCACGCTCGAATGGACGGATGCTCGTGGCGCTCGCCTGGCGCGGCACCGAAGTGGAGCGCGTGATCGCGCGCTGGCGCCCGGAGCAGTTCGTCGAGATCTCGGGTCGTGACGTTGCGCGTTCGAACCCTTGGGCCGGCATTCCGGGCTGCATCTACTTTGGCAAGTCCGCGAAGGACGCGGATGATGAGGGCGGCGCCACCTATTTCCTCGGCGGCGTGCGCGGGCTCGACGACCGGCTGTGCCAGCGCGCCGACATGCGCGGGCTCGCCACCGACAACGGGCACACGTCGCTCGCGCTTCGCCTCGCGGGCGAACCGGCCCCCGATATGCCCGTCGGCGACGAGCGCTGGAAGATACCGCCGTCGCTCAGCGTCATGCTGCAGCCGCTGGAGACGTTGCATCGCCCGTCTGGATCGTTGTATCTCGCCTATACCGCCGCAGCGATGGAACCGCAGGGATCGCCGGCGAGCTATCGTTATGGCCCGAACCGGATCGACGTGGGCGGCACGCAGGTCGAGGTCGGTTTCTCCATCGACCTCACGATCGACCCGTCGGTACAGGCGTTGGCACAGCAGACGGCCGCGTGCTACACCGGGCGCGACGATGTCTGTCGCGCGCTCGACATCCGCCGCAAGGAAGACGGGTCTCAGGCAGTTGGGCATGGGCTGCTCGAGCACGCGATGGTTCGTATGGCCGCAGTGGCGATCATCGACGTCGAGAGCGGCCGCATCGAAGCGCTCGCCGGAGCGCTCTCGCCGTGCACGCGCGAGGAATACGACGGCCCGGGGCGGTCGGCCCGCTGCGACAAGCGGCTTCCCTACCCGATCCGATATCGGCCCGACGCGCTGCTGAACCCCGCTGTCTTTCACGACGCAATGCCGGGCTCGACCATCAAGCCGATCATGGGCGCTGCGTTTCTTTCCGATCCGGCGGTCGGCGCGCGCTGGTTGTCCGCCGAACGCGCGGAGCTCGCCCGCGCGCCGACGGCGCTACCGTCGACGGAGAGCTTGCGAGGGCAGCTGATGCGTTCCAACTCGGCACGGTTTCTCGACCGCATGTTCTGCGCCGACAAAGGCTTTGCCCCGTGCGAGCGGCCGTGGGAGATCCAGGCGATGGCGCCGGCGTTCGGTTGGAACAGCGGTTGTGCCGTTGCCAGCGAGGAGTGCGGGAAGCGCGATCTGCTGTTCGGGCGCGCCCTGGATGCGCTCGGCGACGACGGCTTCGCTCGGCCGCCCGCGCTGGCCGTTCCCTACGGCAGACTGCTGACGGAACCGGTCGAAGGGAAACTGGGGGCACCCTTCCGGGTGCGACCGGTGACGCAGCTCGACGCGGCAAGAGTCCGGCAATGCGCCGCCGGCCCCGACGGGCAGCGACTGAGCAAGGACGACTGGGTGAAATGCCGCGGGGGTGTCGTGGTCGACGTTGTGGCCGAGGGCTGGGGACAGGGCCACGCAAGGGCGAGTGCTCTTGGCAGCGCGGGCATGATGGCGATGCTCGCCGCCGCCGCCAACGGTCAGACGCAGGTAAGCAAGCCGCACCTGGTGCAGGCCTTGCGCGGGGCAGGCCCCGCCGACGCGCGGGCTCTCCGCTGGAGCCTCGCCAACGCGGAGCCTAATCGCATCCCGCGCGACGCGGCGGAGGTGCTCATCAGCGGCCTTTCGTTCAGCCATCGTGCGGGAACGGCGCGACTGGCGTGCGAGCAGGTCTTCGATGCACGCACATGCGCGCAGATGGACTGGATCGCGGGCAAGACCGGGACACCGACGTTTCCCAATGACAATCGTTCGCTTGACGACCTTGCAAGACTTTGCGCGTCGGTTGCCACCAAAGCGCGACGCGATCGCGACGCATGCGGACCGCTTCGGCCTTACAAGTGGTACGTCGCTGCATACAGGACAGATCCCGCCGATCCGCGCTGGAACAAAGTGATCGGCGTGCTGACCGAGCGCAATTGGCTAGCCGATAGCGGACGCGTTCACGGCGCCGGCGATCACGGACCCAATCCAGCGGCCGAGATCGCGATGCAGATCGCGGGACGGCACGCGGGCGTCCTGGCGCATGATACCGTCGTGGCTCAGGGGACCAAATGAGACCTTTGCGCAAGCACCCGCGCCCGTCGAATCCGGCGTACGACGCCGTCGAGACGATCGGTGGACCGCTCGTGTGGACCTTCGATGGCCCGTTCGCGACCTGTCTCGCCGACATGGAGGACGCGCTGCGTCGCGCAATCGTCCAGGTGGGCGACGTGTCGTCGATCGCGGTGCTGATCGAAGTCTCGCTACCCGGGCTCAAGCGGCGCGTCGATGCGGGCGACGCGATCCAGCCGGAGTGGGGACAATTTCTGGAGCGGATGTCGGACCGTTACGGGCTGCCGGCGCCACCGCGGGTGCGCCCCTTGGGCATCGAAGGGCCGCTCGCTACACTAGTGATCGCGTACCGGAGCTAGCGCAGGCAGCGACGCGGATCGGGCAAGGAGCTGAATGATGAAGCTAAAGGGCTGGATGCTAAGGAAAGCGAACGGAATGGGCAATCAGGGGGCGCGCGTCGAGCCGCAATCGCACGCGGCGATGGCGGCTCACGACACGCGTGAGCCGAGGATGCGCGCGGTCGGGGAGCGGCGCGGCGGAGTGCCGGACGACGCCGAGCACCTGGGCCCTTACAGTGCGTTGATCGGGGCGATTCGCGAGGAACTCGAGCATTTTGTGACAACCCAGCTTCGGCTGCACCTCGCGATCGCCGAGCGCGACCGCTACGTGCTGGCGTCCATCGAGGTCGAGAGCGACGAAAGCAACGAGCATCGCGATCTGTTACACAGGTTCACCGGTGAGTTCAAACCCGAGCAGATCAAGCACTATCTCGCGAAAGAAGTGATCGCCGGCTTGCGCAACGCGAGCGCGATCGACTTGTCGCAGTTCGCCGGGCTCAATGCGGCGCAGCAAGACGACGGCACGAGTGAGGAAGAGCAACGTTATGGCGAGCTCCTCGCCGAGCTGCGGCGCGGCTCACCCCAGAGTGTCGCGCGCCCGTATCGAGTGATGCTCCTGGGGCGCTGGTCACAGCTCGATGCGCCTTTGCCTCCGATCGACCGAGGCTCGCCGCGACCCCAAAGCGCGCAGACACCAATCGTCGCGCAGCCGTTCGAGATCGAGGACGCGGGCGGCGTCCGCCACGTCGAGCTCAGATCCGTCATGCCGGGCCGTCGCTATGGCGTGGGCAAGGGGGAGGACTGCGACATCGTGGTCAACGGACTCTATACGAGCCGCCGGCATTGCGAGATCTGGTTCGATAAGGGCGGCTGGTGGGTCGCCGACGCTGGATCGACCAACGGCATTCGCGTCGAGTCGGCGAGCGGCGTGATCGCACGAGGTCCGCAGGGCGCGCGCGGCGCGGCGCGGCTTCCGGCGATCGAGCTGCCGACCGGCGCGTGGCTGGTGCTATCCGAGCACACCCAAGGCGAGCCGCGGCAGTACCCGCGGCTATCGCTGCATCCGGCCGTTGATGTCGAAGCCGGGGCGAAGCCGGCAAGTGAGGCTTCACCGCCAACGCCCGTAACACCTATCGCGCCGACACGCCGACGCGAGGGCGCATTGACCATCACCGCCCGCATGGCATCGGGCATTCGCACTGTCGAGATTCCTCTGGGCGCGCTTCCGTTTCGTGTCGGCCGCTCGCGCAATCAAGCTCTCGTCATCGACTGGACGCACGCCGACGTCTCGGGACGCCATTTCGAAATCGTCGCGCTGGACGAGTGGGGTGCGCAGATCGTCGTCCACGGCGACAACGGCGTGACCGTCGACGGAACCTCGCACGGGCCAGGCGCGCAATTCAAATGGAAGCTCGGGGAGACGCTCGGGCTCGGCGGCGGCGCCGGGCCGGCGTCTTCGTGCACGCTGACGCTATCGCGTAGCACATGATTCTCCATCGGCCGCGCAAGACGGAGTCTGCACAGGCATGAACGTCGCCAGGGCAGGCGATCGCCGAGCGCCGCCGCGCGAAAGCGCCCGCAGCGACAGGTCGGCCTTCGTGCGCGAGGCGGCATCCGCGACAGGCTGGATCCGGCTCGATACGGCGGTCGCGTCTTCACGTGGAAAGTCCCACGCCGTCAACGAGGACTGGCACAGCGCACTCGGCGGGACCTTGCCGCTGTTCGTGGTCGCCGATGGCGTGAGCTCGGGCGCGATGGCCTCCTGTGCCAGCCGCGAACTGGTGTCGCGTCTTCACGAGACGCTCGAGCGTGGCCGCATCGACGCCGACGCGGTGCGAAGTGCGGTTCTCGATGCCGACCGCGAGGTACGGCGCAAAATTGCGAGCCTAACCGACGCGTCGGGCGCCGCGACGGTGGCGCTTTGCGCAGGCACCGGGGCGTCGCTTTCCCGGTGGCTCGTCGCTTGGGTCGGCGATTGCCGTGTCTATCGGGTGAGCGCGCTGCACGGCGGACCGGCGCAGCTTCTCACGCTCGACGACACGTATCGGCACTTGAGCGAGCAGCCGCCGCCTGGAGGGTCACTCGACGATCCGGCGCGCATGGTCGGAAACGGCGCGGTTGACGCGCCGAATGTCCGCGACGTCGATCTCGGCCGCGACGAAATGCTTTTGTTGTGCAGCGACGGGGTTCACAAGCACGCTGGACCGCACGATATCGCGCGCCTCCTCCGCGGACCGACTCCGCTCGCGGCGCGCTGCGTGCGGCTCATCGAATTCGCCCGGACGGGAGGCAGCAACGACGACGCGACGGTACTGGTCGTGCATCGCGCGGAGCGCGCACGTGCACGGCTTGCGCGTTTGGTTTCGATCGGCGCGCTGATCGCGCTCGTCGCCACTGCGCTCCTTTTGCTCGCCGCCGACTGGGTGACTGCGCAGCGGCTGCCGGCGGCGGCGCCCCACGCGAAGGTGCAACCATGACGCCGGAGCAGATCGAACGCGTTTTCGGCCTCGGACGGCTGAAGATGGCCACCGGCGAGCACGTCGAAGTGTTTCGCGAAGCGGTCGCTCCAGGTGAGCGACGCCGTTATACCAAGCGCTTCCTCGCGACGAGCGACGCCGATTTCGGTCAGTGGACCGAGCGCGAATGGCGCATCCTCGCGCGGTTGATCGGACACGGGATCCGCTGCGTCCCCGATGTCGTGCAGTTCGACGGTGGGGCGATGGGCGGCACACGGCTCGTCCAGACCTACGACGCCGGCGTCACCGTCGATCAATGGGCGACGCTGCTGCCGGTTTCGCGTGACGGAGCCGTGCGCCGACACGTCTTCGAGGATTGCGCGCACTGGTGGGCTCTCGCCCATTACTGCCTTGCCGCGCTCGACGAAATTCATTCGCTGCAGCTCGTACACCTCGACTTCAAGGGCGACAACATCTGTATTCCCTACGGGCCAGCGAACTTCGATCCTGATGGGTCGGCGCGCCTTTATCCGATTTTCCAGAGGCTCGCGTTGATCGACTTCGCGTTCTCGCTGGTGTCTCGCGAGAACCTTTCGACACCGTTGCCGATCGGCTGGCAGAAAGATTACGACTACCAGTCACCTCGGCTGCTCAGAGCGCTCGACGCCGGGCGCAACGGCGATCTGCAGCCGACCAAGGAACTCGACTGGCGCTGCGATCTGTACAGCCTCGCCGCGATGCTCAAGCGCTACCTGCCGAGCGAGGATCCGGGCGGCGAGACGGGATGGACGCCGGAGCGTTTCGACGATGCGCGGACTCTCATCTTCCGCGTTCGTGAATGTCACGATCGCGATAATCCAAACTGGCGTCCGCACGAGCAGTTGATGGACTTCGCCGGCGCGCGGCTAGCCAAAGTCGATCTGGCCGCCTCGCTCAACTATGGCTGGGTGCTCGCCCGCGCCGCGACCACGGATCGCGCTGCGTCGCCCATCACGCCGATGACGCGGATCGCACCGTCGACCCGGGCCGCCGAGCCGATTCGCATCGCACCGTCGATCCGGGCCGCCGAGCCGATTCGCATCGCCACCCGCATCATCGTACCGACCGCGGTTACTGCAGTGCGCGGCGGCGCACGCACTCCAGGGCGACGGCGCAGAGTGTGGACAGCGACGGTGCTCGCTCCCGCGATAGTCGCGCTCGCGGCGCTCGCGGCCCCGTCGTACATGGGCGACCCGCAGCATCCAATAGTCGACCGCGCGCGCGTAGCTTTGGACGCGATGCGCTTGATGTTCCAGGCCCCGCCCAATCCCGCCATCGCAGCGGCGGACGCACCGGTAGCGATACCGGCGCCGCCTACCGAGTCGGAGCGCGAATCTGCTTCGCCTGATTCGACGGCGACGCCCACCGCGGTGCCGGCAGTCATTGCGCCATCAGCCTCGAACGACGAGCGTGCGGAGCCTGATCCGAAACCGGCTTCTCCAAGGGCCGACCAGAAGGCGTTGTCGTCCCCAGTTGCAAAAGCACGCGCGACGCCGGGCACGCCGGTGAATCGGGCGCAACCCGTGCCGAGCCCGTCGCAGTCCACGAGCGTGACCCCGCGGCCGGCACATCCGCTGCCTCGTTGGGCGTCGATTCCAAGTCCGAAGCCAACGCGCGGCGCGTCAATCGCATCTGCGAGCGCGTCTGGGCGCTTGAGCGCGCGACAACCGTCGAGGCCGCAGCAGCAGTTCCAACCTTCATCGCCGGCGGTCCAGATCGCTGCAGCGAGGCCGGCGCCGCCGCGCACGGATTCGCGTGTGCAAGCCGCGTCACCCGCGACTGAACAGCCACCGACCCCACTGAGCGACCCAGCGCCCAACCAACGCAGCCCGCAGCCGGGCGCGGCCTCGAATCAATCCGCTGCGGGGGACCCGACCGACGGAGCCACCGACGATCGCCGCACACCGACGGCGGCAACCGCGGTCCCGTCTGGCGGCGTCGCGCGCGCACCGAATGAACATCGTCGCGCCCCATCATCGGCGGCGAACCAGGGGCAGCGAAGCGTACAAAATCCGCAGCTCGACGAATGGCGGACGCTGTTCACAAATCTCCGACAGCTGCTGCGAGGCCGCGAGGAGCCTCCAGCCCCTGTTGGGGAACGCAGCATCCAGGCAACTGCCCCACAGGTGGCCACCCCGCGTCCCCCGGTGCGATCACCGCCGAATCTGCGCGCCCAAGCGTCTGCGCAGGCGAGCGAGTCTCCGCGCGTCTCGCCCACGCTGGTCCCGACCGAACAGTTGCGGGCGGAGGGGAGTCCTTCGGCAATTTCTGCTCCCCTTGCCACGTCTCCGACGCTGATCGCTGGCGCGCGGCCGCGGGTAACCCCACCGGAGATTCCCGCACCGGCTTCGCCGCCGATGGTGGAGTCCGCTGCGCGTCCCCAGGATCGATCGCAGGATGCGCTCGTGATGCAGGCGAGGGGAATGCTCGCCGACATGGTTCCACGCGTCGCGACGCGAGCACAGCCCGATGTCTTGAGAGTTCTGGGGCTCGCCGCGATCGCTAATCGTCGGTCGCAACAACAGGCAGTCGTCGATGCCGTATACGCGAAGTGGCCCGGCGAGACTGCGTGGACTCCTGCAACCGACATTGAACCAATCCGCGCACGCCAACTCCACGACGATGCACGACAGGCGTTTACGTCCGGCCGCGTGTCCGATGCCGTCAACATCGAGTTAAGTGCGTTCGGCGCGAATCCGCGCGATCCGGACATTGCCGCCTTCCTCGCATTCCTCCATATCAGAATGAATCCAGCGCAGCCGGAATTGGCGCGCCAGCTCGCGCTGTACGCGATCTTCGTCAGCGGTTCACGGCGGTCTACACGATTCGGCGACTGGGGCACGCTGGCAATCGCAAGCGCCCTGGCCGGACGGGACATCGACGCGACGCGCGCGTTCCTCGTCGAGGTTGCGCTCACGAGCAACCTCGATCGCACCTGCCAGACCGCGATGAGTGCTTACGCGAGCTTCGGGGAACGCCTTCGCGTCCCGGTCTACGCGATGCTCGACCGCATTGATTCCAGCGACCGCGTGTCCCCTTACTGCGAGTGGCCTCCAACCTGGAGCACGGCAACGAGATGGTAGTCGATCCTTCGGGATCGCCGCTTCGCCGTTGAGCCCCTCAGTCCCTCTCGTGCTCATCGCAATCGCGATTCTATTCGCGCTGGAGCGGGCGTTTCCGTTGCGCCGACAAAAAGAGCCGCTCGGCCGCCGCCTCGCCGTCAATGCGGCCGTCGCGGCGCTCGCGATTGCCGCCGCGCTTATGATCGTCCGCCCCGTCGCGTCCTGGCTGCTGGAGGAGGCATCCCAAAATCGGTGGGGACTGACGGGGATAGTGCAAATGCCGGTACCGCTTCAGGGCGTCGCGACGTTTTTGCTGCTCGATCTTTCGTTTTACTACTGGCACCGCGCGAACCATGTCTGGCCGTTCCTGTGGCGCTTCCATAACGTTCACCATGTGGATCCGGATCTCGACATCAGCACTTCTGTCAGGTTTCACTTTCTCGAGATTGCCTTTTCCGCGGCGTTTCGTGCGCTGCAGGTGGTCGTGATCGGAGGAGAGCTGTGGATGTTTGTTATGTACGAATCCGCCTTTCAGCTCAATACATTGTTTCAGCACAGCAACATTCGACTGCCGATAACGATCGAGCGCTGGATCGTCCTGATTTTCGTCACTCCCAGGATGCACGGGATTCACCACTCGAAGCGTTTTCACGACGTGAATTCGAACTGGTCGTCTGTATTCAGCTGGTGGGATCGCTTGCACGGCACTCTGAATCTGAACGTGCCCCAGGCGGCGATAGACATCGGTGTGCCAGGCTATTCGGGACCGCGGGATAATCGCATCCTGCAGCTGCTGCTGATGCCGCTGCAGCCTCAGCGCAGCTATTGGACCGCGGAATGGAAGCTTCCCTATCCGGTTCAGCGCGACGCAAAGAACGTGCTTCCGGAATAGTCTGTCAGCAACCGCGCGGATGGTTACCCTGCGCTCAAGAAGTTGTGATCAGCGCTGTCTATTCGCCACGGCGGGCGCTACCGCTGCCATTCCAAGCCACCCTCGTGGGACATGTATCAAGTCAGACGGTTCGTCAACATCGACCAGCGTCGCCAGTTCCGTCCAACGAAGGCCCGCACGCAAAAGCTGATAGCGGACCGAGGACATGACGGCGGACGTGCTCCAGGGAATCGCAGCAAAGACCTTATCGATCGCGGTAAGCGCTTCGCGTCGAAATCCGGTAAGGGCAAAGCCGCCGTCGGCGGTCGGCACGAAGACGCTGTCCGCGCCGGCGGCAAGCGCGGCGTCGGCTTGGTGCAGAACGCCGGCATCGAGCGCCGGACAATCGGTTCCCAGCAGCAGCGCTCGCGGCGAAAGTTGCAGCGACGCCGCCAGCGCCGATCGCATCCGCTCGCCCAGATCGCCGGATTCTTGCGGGCGACATGTCGCTCCTGCGCGCGCGGCTGCGGCCTGAAGCGCCGGGTGTCCCGCGTCAGGCGCGCAATGCAATTGAACGGGTCCCAACCTCGCATCTGCGGCGATCTGCAGCGCATGCTCGAGCATGCGGAGCGCGAGCCGCGCGGCTCCTGCCGGTCCGAGTGCAGGAATCAGCCGTGTTTTCACTGCGCCCGGAACCGGCGCCTTGGCAAAGATTATGACTGTCGTCGAGCCCACGGCTAACGCCTATCGATACAGTCGCGCGAGACGATCTGGCGCCACTCCGAAAAAATAGAGCAGCCGTAGCCACCACATCATGGCGATCGTTCGCCAGACTCCGCGCGAGACCCAGCGACGCCCCGACGTGACCACCGCTGACCTGAGACACAACGGCCGCCCACACCGCAGCAGGCGCGACGATAGCTCGACGTCCTCCATGAGCGCCTGGTCGGGAAAGCCGCCAAGCGCATCAAACGCGCGACGAGTCGCGAACATCGCCTGATCGCCCGTGGCAATGCCGGTGGCTCGGGAACGCAGGTTCATGAGCCAGGCAACCAACGGCAGCCAGCGCGACGAACCCTCGATGCGAACATCGAAACGCCCCCACACTCGGCCGGTTGCGGCGAGTCCGTTCAGAACCAGTTCGTCGGCATTTACCGGCAGCCGCGTGTCCGCGTGAAGAAACAACAATACCGGCGCACGCGCCGCCGCAGCGCCGGCGTTCATCTGTCGGGCGCGGCCGGAAGGCGCAACGATGAGCCGATCGGCGCCGGGAGCAGCGGCTGCCAAGGTGCCATCCTTGCTGCCTCCGTCGACGACGAGGACTTCGACACCGCGTTCGCGAAACGGCGCAAGCGACGCCAAAAGCCTGGCGATGACACTGCATTCGTTCAGCACCGGGATGATGATCGTCAGACGAGCGCTCGGCGGCGCGTCCGAAGGTGCGCTCTGCTGCATGGCATTCATTTCCCGCGACGCCATGCCAGATAGCGCTCGGCAAGGGCAAGTGCGCGTTTCGGGGCATGACGCCGTTTCCAATCGCCTGCCGCGTATTTGTTCGCCTCGGCAAGCGTCGGATAGCTATGAACCGTTGCGAAGATGCCGTTCAGGCCGATTCCGTGCTTCATGGCGAGCACGTATTCCACGAGCAGGTCCGCGGCGTGTTCGCCGACGATCGTGACGCCCAATAGACGATCCTTGCCCGGTGCGGTGAGTACCTTGACAAACCCCGAAGGCGTTTCGTCCACAATCGCGCGATCAAGGTCTTTCAGCGCATAACGCGTCACCTCGAAGGGTGTCTTCTTCTGTATCGCTTCCGTTTCGTTGAGCCCGACGTGAGCCACTTCCGGGTCGGTAAACGTTGCCCGGGGAATCACCGAGTAGTCCGGCTTGACGTGCCAGAGCCCATCCAGCAATGCGTTGGTTGCCGCATGCCACGCCTGGTGAGCCGCAGTGTGCGTAAATTGATACGGCCCGGCAACGTCGCCGCAGGCATAGATGTTCGGGTAGAGTGCTTGCAGATAAGCATCCGTTTCGATCGTCCCGTTGTGCTGAATCGGGATACTCAGCTCTTCGAGGCCATAGCCCGTCACGCGCGGTACGCGTCCAACCGCGCACAGCAGCGCATCGTATCCAATCCGTTTTTCCTGACCGGCGGATTCGATAATGATCGACCCGGCGCTCCCATCTGGATCGATGCGAATGGCCTTGTGGCCGGTGAGGAGCGTAACTCCGTCCGCCGCCAAGGCGGATGCGACGGCGGCGGCTGCGTCCGGATCTTCGCGCATCAATATGCGGTCGCTCATTTCCACGATCGTGACAGAAGCGCCGAACCGTGCCATCGCTTGCGCGAGCTCACATCCGATCGGACCGCCGCCCAATACGACCAGACGCTGCGGAAGCCGGGACAAGTCCCAGAACGTGTCGGAGGTAAGGCACTCGGTGGCTGAAAGGCCCGGGATCGGCGGCACGATCGGGGTCGAACCCGCCGCGATCACGATCGCACGCGTGGTCAGCGTTTGCGCGGCGCTCCCGTTCGTGACCTCGACCGACCATGGAGAGACAATTCTTGCATGACCGAGCAGCACTTCGGCGCCCAGGGCCACATAGCGTTCGGCCGAATCGTGCGGTGCGATCGTCGCAATAACGCGCTTGATGCGCGCCATCACGTCCGCGAAATCGAATTCCATGCGCGCGTCGCGCAAGCCGAGCGCGCTCGCGTGCCTCGCCTGATGGACGAGCTTTGCCGCACGAATAAGAGCCTTCGAAGGCACGCAGCCGAAATTGAGGCAATCTCCGCCCATCAAAGCGCCTTCCACTAGCGTGACTTTTGCCTTGGCGACGGCGCCGACATAGGCGGCGACCAGGCCGGCTGCACCGCCGCCGATGACAATCAGATTGCGGTCGAAGCGACGCGGCTTTTTCCAGCGCCGGTACACCTTGCGCGCCTTGATCCGGTCCAGCACGAACTTCGCCAACAGCGGAAAAATGCCCAGCAACGCAAACGATCCGAGCAGCGCAGGCGATGCCACGTCGGAAAGCGTCTTGATCTGCGCGAGTTGAGTGCCGGCGTTGACGTAGACGATCGTGCCCGGCAGCATCCCCAGCTGGCTGACCCAGTAGAAGGTCGTCACCGGGATCGCGGTGAGCCCCATCGCCAGATTGACCAGGAAGAAAGGGAAGATCGGCACCAGGCGAAGCGCCATTAGATAAAACGCTCCGTCCTTCTGCATGCCCGCGTCGACGGCCAAGCTCTGTTTTTCGAAGTGACGCTGGACGAAGTCGCGCAACACGTAGCGCGCCACGACGAAGGCGATGGTGGCGCCAATGGCGGAGGCGAAGGAAACCAATACGACGCCCCATAGCAGGCCAAACATGGCGCCCGCAGCGAGGGTCATGATGGCCGCGCCGGGCAGCGACGCGCCGGTGACCAGAACGTAAACCGCGAAGAATAACGCTCCGAACAGAACCGGATTCGCGTTCTTCAGTTGGATCAACCACTGCTGGTCCTCGTGCAGTCTTTCGAGGGTCAGAAAGCGGCCCGGATCGAGGACGAGCCAGGCGATGACGCCCAGTGTGAGCAGTACGCCAATAACAATCGGCTTCGCGCGCATGTCGCGTCACCTACGGATCGATGAACACGGATAGCGATCAGGACGACGGCGTCATGCGGCTCTCAACGCACCCCCGCAACTGCTACCCTGTCCGGCGGTGCACCCGTAACAATGATCGGCTACGGCGATTGCCGCGCGGTCGAACTCCCGGTCGTTGTCTCGCATTAGATCGCGCACGTTGCGCCGCGGCGAGGTAGGGGATTTGCCACCCAGCGGCAGCCCGAGCATCTGGTTGAAGTCGCAATCGTACAGATTGCCTTGCCAGTCGACGGAGATCAGGCTCCTGCACATGACGCCGTCGAGGTTCTCCGGCCGATATGCATCGCGCAGCAACTTCATGTAGGCAGCAAACTGCCCCTTGGAGATAAGCATGCTGCCAAATCGCTGAATGGGCATGTTGGCGATCGTGAATAGGCGATTGAAAACCACGCCGAAGCGCTCCGCCAATATTCGCCGGTAATCGCGCTCCAGATCGCCTTGGCACGGCGGCAAGTAGGGGCCCAGGGGGTTATAGACCAGATTCAGTACGAGACCGCTCTTGTCTTTGCCGTAACCGAGCTTGTTCAGTCGTCGCAGGCCATCGATGCTTCGCTCGAATACCCCGTCTCCGCGCTGCGCATCCACGTTGTCCTTGGAGTAGCACGGCAGCGACGCCACGACCTCCACCCCTTGCTGCGCGAGGAACTCATCGAGCCCTTCCTGGCCCGCTTCGGAAAGAACAGTCAAGTTGCAGCGGTCGATCACGCGTGCATCGGCTGCTCTCGCCGCGGCGACCATGCTCCGGAAATGAGGATTCAGTTCGGGCGCGCCGCCGGTAAGGTCGAGAACCTGGATGTTGCGTGCACACAGGACTTCGATCACGATAGCCGCGATTTCGGCCCCCATCATCTCCTTTCGCGTGGGACCCGCGTTCACATGACAGTGGTGACACGTCTGATTGCAGCGGTAGCCGAGATTGACCTGCAGCGTTTCAAGTTGCCGACGGCGCAGCCGCGGAAAGTCGGTATCTCGGAGGAGGGGAAAGGTAGCGTGCATCCGATGGCTCGAGAATAAGGGTACCGGCCGTGCTTCGCGAGCCCCTTGTTCCGCGTATCGCTAAATGATTGTGCGAATCCCGTCCGGCGAGGGCGGCGTCGGTCTATTCAATGCTGAAGCCGCTGCAGGTACGCTCGGATTCGCGCGGCATTTTTACCGAGGTCGCCCTGCCCAAGGCGCGAGACCGAGCGCACGTCGACGCGACTGCCGCCGCCAGCGGGCGTGACGCGAACGACGATGTCGTCCTTGAACCCAAACCAGGTCGTGGTATCGGTCGCTTCGATCCGCCTTTCATCCGGCGTCGCGGCGACAATTTGCCAGCCGATGTCGCGCGCGGCGTTCAATGCCCGCTTGAACGCCGCATCGGGTAGTTCGGCAATCGTGACCGGCTGAATATCCGGATAGGCCTTGCGTTGCTGCTGCGCGATACTCTCTCCTTGGTACTCCACGGGGTTAGCGGAATCTGCTCGAAGCGGGATTATGGCAACGAATCGCGGTGGATTCTCCATGTCGGTCGTAATGTCGTGGATCGGCGGCGATGCCTTGGCGCTCTGCAACATCGCGAACGGCACGCAAAATGCGGTCGCCGCGATTACGACCCCAGCCAAAGCCAACGCGAAGCCGCGGCTCGGCGTGCCAGGCCGGGTGATCCACGCGCCGACGAGAGCGACAAAAGCGACAACGAGACCGGTCCACGCACCCCAACGCAGAAGGGCAAATGCGCCGCGAAGGTCGACCAGATTCAGCCGATATGCGGGGCCCGCGCTGCTGACCATCAACAGCGCAACGAATGCCGCTATGAAGCCGATGAGAGCTGTTGGCGAGAGGCTCCCAGTGCGAGCAGGTGACATTATGGTCTGGCTCGTCGGAAAGAGTCATGGTACGCCAACGCTCTAGATGCTCGCATAATCGCGTGATGGAAAAAAATATCGCTGATCTCGCCTGCGGCATGCCCAAGGCCGAACTGTTAGCTAGACGAACGCGGCGGCGAACCCAGGCCAGTGATATTGACCGTGGCGCCTGCAGCAATCGCATGATAGCCGGGCAACCGCTTCACGATTCGGGCAAAGGTCGGACTTTGCAAGATCTGAATGAGCCGAGTCGTCGAGGCTGACTGCAGGGCCGCAGCGCGTACCGCCAGCCAATAGCGTTCGCGGATCTGAGGGACGAAAGCCAGAGCGTACATGGCCGCCGCCGCGCGCAATCCGAACCCGACATCCGCGCCGCCCGAGGCGACAGTCGCCGCGACCGCGGCATGCGTGAATTCCTCGTTTGCGTAGCCCACGATGCGCGCGACATCGATTCCCTCGTCTACGAGCAGGCTTTCGATCAGCAATCGCGTACCCGAGCCGCGTTGCCGGTTGACGAAGCGAAGCTGCCTGTCGGCGATGTCGCGAAGCGTTTTTAACCGTTCCGGGTTGCCGCGCGGCACGATCAATCCCTGCTCGCGATCGACGAACCGGATAAGCCGGTCTGACCGCGCCCGCAGCGACCGCAGAAACAACACGCGGGTCCTCTCGTGTTGCGTGCCCGTCGGAATGTGAAAGCCCGCGATATCCACCCGTCCCGCAGCATATTGTTCGAGCGCGTCGACGCTTCCCATAAACGAAAGCTCCAGCTTCAATTCTTCGTCAGGCCCTAACGCGTCACGCAAAGCGGCCAAGGCGAGGTCGTGACTCGCGGCAATCGTGAGGCGTAGCGCCGGCGCGCGCTTGGTCGCCGGTGCCTCAGCCAGATCCAGTGAAAGTCGCTGGAATGTCCGTGCCAGTTGACGCCGCGCGGCTGCGTCGGCGCCAAGCATTCGTTCGGCCAAGGACGCGAGGGAAGCGCCGCGGCCGCGCTCGAGCACTACGAGCGGCTCACCGAGCTTGCGTCGATAGGCACGCAAGAGCCCCCAGGCGGCCCGATACGACAAGCCGCGGTCGGCAACTGCCGACGCGAGCGAGCCTGTTTCGGCCACCGCCCTCAGGAGAGGCAATAGGCGAGGATCGAGTGGAGAGGGGGGATCGTCGGAAAGCTCCCATGTGAGCTCGGGCAGTAGCCGCATATTGGCGCCTCCGTGCATATTTCATTGACCGCAATGAGCAGGCTATGATCGGCTCCCGTGACTTCACCTGATCATACTTGCATATCTGTGCATATTATTGCTCGACGACCCGCGTGTGAATAGCCTATCGGAAGCGACCGTCCAGGCCGCGCAACTCGTCGCCGGTGGCGACCCCAAGCTTGTGCAGATCGTGCTGCTCAGCCTGCGCGTCAGCTTGACCGCCGTACTTCTCGCTTGCCTGATCGGACTTCCGTTTGGCGCAGCGATCGCCGTGAGCCGCTTTGCGGGCCGTCGTTCGGTCATCGTCGTGCTCAATGCGCTGATGGGCTTGCCGCCGGTGGTGGTTGGGTTGGTCGTCTATCTGTTGCTGTCGCGCGCGGGACCGTTGGGCTCGTTTGGCCTGCTGTTCACGCCGACAGCAATGGTCATGGCGCAGACCATACTCATCGTGCCTATCGTTGCCGCCCTATCGCGCCAGGTAGTAGAGGATGCGTGGCAGGAGTACCGCGAGCAGCTAAAGTCGCTCGGCGAATCGCGATTGGGTTCGGTGGCCACCTTGTTGTGGGATCTGCGCTTTTCATTGGTGACCATCGTACTGGCCGGCTTCGGGCGCGCGGCGGCCGAGGTGGGCGCGGTCATTATCGTGGGCGGCAACATCGACGGCGTGACCCGCGTGATGACCACCGCAATCGCGCTCGAAACGAGCAAGGGCGATCTGCCGCTCGCGCTTGGGCTGGGCATGATCCTGCTGACGATCGTGCTCGCACTGAATGCAGCGGCCTTTATCGTCAAGGAAACGGCGCAGCAGCGCTACGGATAAGCGGCGACATGGACATGCGAACGCCGCCTTCGTTGCTTCCGCTCGAGCTGGCTCGGGTGGTCTTTGCGGTCGGCGGCCGACGCATCATCGATGGCATCTCGCTACGACTTGACGCGGGTCCGCGCACCATCATTGTCGGTCCGAACGGCGCCGGCAAGAGCGTGCTGTTGCGACTGTGCCACGGACTGCTTCTTCCGACTTCGGGCACGATTCGCTGGACTTCGCCGGAGCCGCCGGGTGGACCGCGGCGCCAGGCGATGGTCTTTCAGCGACCCGTGCTGCTGCGCCGGACCGCGGTCGCCAATGTCGCCTACGCGCTCGCGATTACCGGCGTGCCGCGCGCGCAGCGAATGCCGCGGGCGCTGGACGCGCTGCGCCGGGTCGGACTCGAGCACCTTGCAAAGCATCCTGCACGCGTGCTCTCCGGCGGCGAGCAGCAGCGGCTCGCCCTCGCTCGAGCGTGGGCGCTTTCCCCGGAAGTGCTCTTTCTCGACGAGCCGACCGCGAGTCTCGATCCCGGGGCCACCCACGAAATCGAAAATGCCATTGGCGCGATGCACGCAAGCGGCACCAAGATCGTGATGGTCACGCACAACCTCGGGCAAGCACGGCGCCTCGGCGATGAAATCCTGTTCATGCATCAAGGACATCTTGCGGAGCGTGCATCGGCAGATCGATTTTTCAGGGAGCCGGCGTCGCGCGAGGCCGCTCAGTTTCTGGAAGGAGAATTGCCATGGTAGTCGATCGTCGCACCTTGGCGATCAGCCTCGTCGCTTTGATCGCGCTAAATACGGTCAGCGCCCAAGCGCAGGAGCGGTTCATTACCGTTGCCTCGACGACGTCGACCGAGCAGTCGGGACTCTTCGGCCATCTTCTTCCGCGATTCGAGCAGAAGACGGGGATCAAGGTGCACGTCGTGGCCGTGGGCACCGGGCAGGCGCTCGACCTTGCGCGTCGTGGCGACGCCGATGTCGTATTCGTGCATGCGCGCTCAGCCGAAGAGAAATTTCTCGCGGAGGGTCACGGCGTCAAGCGCTATCCCGTGATGTACAACGATTTTGTCTTGCTCGGCCCCAAGAGCGATCCGGCGAAGATCGGTGGCGGCAAGGACATTCTGCAGGCGTTCAAGAACTTGGAAGCTGCGAGAGCGCCTTTCGTCTCGCGCGGCGACAAGAGTGGCACCCATTTGGCGGAGCTCGATCTATGGAAGGCCGCGGGCATCGACATCGACGCGATGAAGGGGCCGTGGTATCGCGACACGGGCCAAGGCATGGGACCGGCGCTCAACACCGCATCATCGATGAACGCGTACATCCTGACCGATCGCGGCACCTGGCTATCTTTCAAGAATCGTGGCGACCTGACCATTCTCGTCGAAGGCGACAAGCGCTTGTTCAACCAATATGGCGTGATGCTCGTGAACCCGGACAAGCACCCGAGCGTCAAGAAGGAGCTTGGCCAGATGTTCGTCGACTGGGTGATCTCGCCCGAAGGCCAGCAAGCGATCGTCGACTACAAGATCAATGGCGAACAGCTTTTCTTTCCCGACGCGGGGCAGGCGGGTGCATGACCCTTGCGTGCGGGTGCTGGCCGTCCTCTTGTGAGCACCAGCGCCTCTGCGCCGCGTTTGTGCGCTGTCGGCAGCAGCGGGGTCAATTAATTCTAGGAGCCTTTGATGAAAATTAGTGCGCGCAACCATTTCTCCGGTACCGTCAAGAACATCGTGAAGGGCCCGGTCAGTACCGAGGTTACGGTGTCGATCGCGCCGGGTATTGATATGGTCGCGGTTATCAGCACGGCTTCCGCTGACAATCTCCGTCTTGCCACGGGCAAGCCAGCGCATGTCCTGATCAAAGCCAGCAGCGTCTTGGTCGGGATCGATTAGAATGTCTTGGCTGACCCGTTGGCAACTAGCTTTCGCCCAGACCGCGCTGTGCTTTAGTCTCACCATCGCGGCACAAACCGGATCTCAAGTAACGACATCGGTGACCGTTGCCGGCAAGGTCGCGGAGAACCTTGCGCTGACGGTCGCCGATCTTAAGCGCTATCCCGCGCATCAAGTCGAATACGTACCGGGCAGCGCCGTGGAACAGAAGGCCGTAGGACCCGTGCGCCGCTATGTCGGATGCCTCCTGCGCGATGTCCTGACCGCGGCCAAACCCGTCGAAAGCAAGCCTCGGGAGCTGCGCAAGAGCTATGTTGTGGCCACCGCCAGCGATGGCTACGAGGTCGTATTTTCATGGGCGGAGCTGTTTGTCTCGCCTGTTGGAGATAATGTATTCGTGGTCTATGAGCGCGACGGTGCGCAGCTCCCCGATGACGAGGGACGGATCGCGTTAATCGCGGTCACTGATACGCGGCCCGTGCGGCACGTGAAATGGCTTCGGAGCCTGACCCTCCGCGCCGCGTAGGCTCCCCGGCATTGAGCACCCGCAAGCGTGCGATTGCAGAAGCCCACAGAGGCCCAAGCCGAGTCCACCATCAGGTGAAACGCGAGGTTGCCGACCAAGGATGACGCGGAAACGGACTAGGCGCGCGTAACATACGCACCCAACATGGGTCTGAACGCGGGAACCGTCCGTCTCCTTGGCAACGCTTTCATCCAGGCGCTCAAGGATTCGTTTGCCGATAACGTCACGCAATGGGCGGCCGCCATTGCGTACTATAGTTTTCTCTCGCTTTTCCCGCTGCTTCTCGCAGCCGTGTCTTTGTCCGCCTATTTCGTAAGTCCGGATTGGGCAATCGGCAAGGCGATCGTGTTATTACGGGAATTCGTTCCGGAGGGTGACGACGCGGTTCAGCGAATCATCCGCGACGCGGTTCATGACGCGCATCCCTATGCCGGCATCGCTTCACTGTTGCTCTTGCTCGTTCTCGGCAGCCGGGCGTTCGGAGCGCTCTCGCGGGCTCTCAACATCGCCTATGAGGGCGAACAAACCGACAGCTTGGCGCGACGCATCATCATCGAGATCGTGATGATGACTGCGGTCGGCGTGCTGTTCGTATGCACGCTGTTTTCCCATTACCTACTGTTATTTTTGTCGAACGCGGTGCGCCTGCTACCAGGAGAGACAGGCGCTACTTTCACAGTAATCGCGCAATTGATTCGCGTACTGCTGATGCTCGCAGCGTTCTATCTGATCTACCGCTTCGTTCCGCGCAAGCGGCTCAACTGGAAAAGCATTGCGTTGGGAACCGTTGTCGCAACATCTCTTCTAGTCGCCGCGCGGCCTCTTTTTTACGGCTACGTTCAGAATCTCGCGAACTACAACCTGATGTACGGCGGCATCGCGATCGCGGTGGTGTTGCTCGTGTGGGGTTGGGTGGCGGCTTTCATCACGATCCTGGGCGGCGAAATGGCATCTCATTTTCAAACCATGGTTCTCGAAGGAGCGGGCGCCAAGACGGTGGATCGCAAACGCATGCATCTTCGGAACGTCAAGAAGTGAGACGCGCGAACGTGCCGTTGGACCCTCACGTCGTAGGCGCGACGGGCGTCGCGTATCAGAGGTAGGCCTACAACTCACATTAATGAAACATACGGGCATTCTGAAACGCTGCCTTGCTCGCATTCGGTCCGCAGAAAGTCGTAGAATCGAAACACGCGATACACAGAGGCCCGGCAATGGACACGAAGACAACCACACCGAAGACCGACAGGAACGCGCCGCGATCGACTTCAAAATCAGCGAACCATAACGGATCGGAATTCCATCCCCTGCTGGAGGTGCTGCCCGCAGGCGCATATACATGTGACGCCGACGGGCTCATCACCTACTTCAACCAGCATGCAGTCGCACTATGGGGACGCACGCCGGCGCTGAACGATGCCCGCGACCGGTTTTGCGGGTCGTTCAAGCTTTTTTCCAAAGACGGAACACCCATCGCCCACGATCAATGCTGGATGGCGCTCGCGCTTCGCGAGCGCCAGCAATACAACGGCCAGGAGATCATCGTCGAGCGCCCAGACGGAGTGCGGGTGACGACGCTCGCCCACGCCAATCCGTTCATCGACGGCGAGGGCGGGCTGCTGGGCGCGGTCAACGTGCTCATCGATATCAGCGCGCGCAAACAGGCGGAGGAAGCGCTACGCGAAGCACACGATCGACTCGCCGAAAAGGTCATTGCGCGCACCGTCGAGCTGACCGAGCTGTCGCATCATTTGTTCCAGGTCGCGGAAAGCGAGCGCGCAAAGCTTGCAGGCGAACTGCACGACGACATGGGTTCCTTGCTCACCGTGCTTTCCATACGGCTCGGACGCCTGAAGGAACAGTTGCGGGAAGTTGCGCCGCAGCTGGTAGACGAACAGCAGGAGGTCATCGATTTGCTCCAGGCGACGGTGGGCGCGCAACGCCGCATCGTCGCCAGTCTGCGTCCGGTGCTTCTCGACAACTTCGGGCTCGCCGTCGCGCTCAAGAATCACGTAGAGGACTGGTCCAAAAATAGCGGTATACCGGCGGAGCTGGACCTTCCATCGGAACTCCCGCCGCTGCATGTCGAGGCTGCGCTGACGCTGTTTCGCATCACGCAGGAATCGCTGACCAACGCCGCTAAACATGCGCGCGCATCAAGTGTCCGGGTCTCGCTTTGCATCGCCGACAAAGAAATAGGCCTCCGCATTGACGACGACGGGAAGGGTATTGCGCCGGAGCCGCTGCAACATCCTTCTTCGCACGGCATCCTGGGCATGCGCGAGCGGCTGTTGCGATTCGGTGGTCAGCTGTCGGTCAAGCCCGGCGCGGAAGGTCGCGGGACTCGCGTCTGTGCGACGATGCCGACCAGCGCGAGGACCTAGGCCGCCTGGCGGGAGGGCCGCATCACTTGCCGCGGCTCGGTCTTAAGGCGCGCTCCGCTGATCGATATTGACTTGCGCCACACGCTCGGCTCGACTGTCGGTCGTTGCGATCATTGCTCGATCCGGAATGCACGGCAGCGAAAGTGGCGACAGCTTCAACAGCGAAAACCGAACACCCCGCGTCGGGAATCGGGCCCGTTCGCCGATTGCGCCGAGCCGAGTTGCCGCGAGACACGGCCACACTGGCACGTTATCTCATCGGCAAGATACTGGTCCACGATCATCCGCGCGAGCGCATCGCCGGCCGTATTGTCGAGACCGAGGCGTACGTTATCGGCGATGCGGCGGCGCATGCGTTCCGCGGCCGCACGGTTCGCAACAACTCGCTGTTTCTGGAGCGCGGACACGCCTATGTCTATTTCGTCTACGGCTGCTGGTTCGCGGTCAACGTCAGCGGCGAATCGCCAGGTGTAGGAGCGGGCGTCCTGCTGCGCGCGATCGAGCCGCTGGAGGGCCTGCGGTCGATGCAACGGCATCGGGGAACGCAGCGCGTGCTCGACCTCGCCCGCGGCCCCGGCCGCCTGGCGATGGCGATGGACATCGATCGGCGATTCGACGGAGTCGACCTTTGCGCCCCGGGTCCGCTGTGGCTGGGCGCATCGCGCCGGCGCGCGGGAACCATCGGCGTAAGCGTTCGAATCGGGATTGCCCGCGAGGTCGAACGTAAGCTTCGCTTCTTCGAACGCGACAATGCATTCGTGAGCGGACCCAGGCGGATGCGCGCCTGATTGTCCGTCCCCGGCCAGCGCACAAGTGCGCCGGCCGGCGTCTGGATCGGTCGCGCTTGGCGAGATACACTTGGATGAAGTATGGCCCTGCGCGTTGCTATCGGATCGAATCAGGAGAAATTCATGGACCAAAGCAGCGACGCCGGGCGCACGGCGGCAAACTACCTTTATTACCGCCACACGCTGCCGGTTCGCGTCATGCACTGGATCAATGTCATTGCGCTGACGATTCTGCTGATGAGCGGGCTCAATATCTTCAGTGCGCATCCGGCGTTGTACTGGGGCAAGTCGTCCTATACCGGCCGCCCGCCCATTCTCGAAATCGAATCCGCGACCGACGCCTCCGACAGGGTGACCGGCATAACCCGGATCTTCGGTCACGAATTCGTCACTACCGGCTTGTTGGGGGCCTCGAAGGGTCCGAACGGCAACCTAGTCGGACGTGCCTTTCCTTCGTGGTTGACCATTCCAGACGGTCGCTGGCTGGCAATGGCCCGTCAGTGGCATCTGTTTTTCGCCTGGATCTTCGTGATCAATGGCCTTTGCTATGTTGCCTACTCGATCGTCAGCCGCCATCTTGCCCGCGATCTTGCGCCCACCGGAACCGAGCTGCGCTCGATCCGGGAGTCGATCGTCGATCATCTGCATTTTCGCCATCCTTCGGGTGAGGCGTCGAAACGCTACAACGTGTTGCAGAAACTCACCTATCTGATCGTGATCTTTGTGCTGCTGCCCTTGGTGATTCTGATGGGCTTGGCGATGTCTCCCGGCTTCGACACGCTGTGGCCGGGCTGGGTCGATATTTTCGGCGGCCGGCAATCAGCGCGAACAATCCACTTTATCGTTGCCTGGCTGCTGGTCGCCTTCGCGCTGATTCACGTCTTCGAAGTGATTATCACAGGCTTGTGGAACAACTTGCGCTCAATGATTACCGGCCGCTACAGGGTCGAGGCGGAGGTCAGCAAATGAATTCCCGTGCGTCACACCGACGGTTGTTCTTTCGCACCCTTGCGGCCGCGGGAGCGGTTCTGGTCGCGGGCTGCGACAAGCTTTCGCGAACGGAATGGTTTCCGAAGCTTTTGAGCAATACGGAGGTCCTTACCCGCAAGACCCAGCGCGCCATCCTGCCGCGCAAGTCCATGGCGCAGGAGTTCCCGGAGTCCGAGCGCTCACCGGAATTTCGCAGCAACGGAACCGCGATGCCGGAAAACCCGCAGTACAAGGCGCTGGCATCGAGCGGCTTCGCGGGTTATGGCCTGGAAGTCGGTGGCCTGGTTGAAAAGCCGGTCATTTTTTCGCTCGAGGAACTGCGTGCGCTGCCCAGCCGAACGCAGATCACCCGCCACGATTGCGTCGAAGGCTGGAGTGCCATCGGCAAATGGAAGGGAGTGCCGCTGACGGCGGTGCTGGAAGCGGTGCGGCCGACAGCGGCGGTGCGCTACGTGGTATTCCATTGCGCCGATCCGATGGAGAACGACGGCAGCAGTCCGTATTACGAAAGCATCGACATGGACGACGCCTACCATCCGCAAACCATACTTGCCTACGAGCTCAACGACAAGGCGCTGCCGATCGCCAATGGCGCGCCGATTCGCCTTCGCGTCGAGCGCCAACTCGGATACAAGCATGCCAAGTACGTCATGCGCATCGAGCTCGTCGACAGCTTCGAAAAGATCGCCGGCGGCAAAGGCGGCTACTGGGAGGACCAGGGGTACGAGTGGTACGCCGGCATTTGACCGGCTGATGCGTTAGTCGACGGATTGCGCCTACCTCAGAGGGCGCCGCTGTGGCGCCTTGTATCGCGCCTGGGCGGGGACTTGGGTCAGACGCCGCCGCAAGCCGAGTGCCCCGTGGTTGACTCGCGGCCGCCAAGGCCGCCACACTTCGCGCTTTGTCTGCGATCTGACCAACCGATGCCCGCCGTCCAATTTGATCGTTTTGTCCGTTACGCTGAGCTGACCGAGATCGTTCATGCGTTCGCCGCCGAACATCCGAAGCTGGTGTCGCTCGAATCGATCGGCAAGAGCCACGAAGGTCGCGACATCTGGGTGGTCAGCGTCACGAATCGAGCGACGGGGGCCGCCATCGACAAGCCTGCGTTCTGGGTTGACGGCAACATCCATTCGACCGAGGTCGCGGCGTCGGTTGCCAACCTGTACTTTCTGAATGAGCTGGTAACCCAGTACGCCAAGGATCCCGATATCACACGGGCACTGGACACGCGCACGTTTTACGTTTGCCCACGCATCAATCCCGACGGCGCGGAATGGGCGCTGGCCGATCGACCCAAGTGGGTGCGCTCCAGTACCCGAGCTTACCCGTACGACGAAGAGCCGATCGAGGGCCTGACGGTCGAAGACATCGACGGCGACGGTCGAATCCTGCAGATGCGAATCGGCGACCCGAACGGGCTCTGGAAGTCACATCCTGATGAGCCGCGCCTGATGGTGCGGCGGGAACCGACCGAGGTTGGTGGGACGTACTACCGAATTCTGCCCGAGGGCCGATTCGAGGGCTTCGACGGCTTCACCTTAAAAGTTAAAAAGCCTCTTCAAGGCATTGATTTAAATAGAAACTTCCCAGCTAATTGGCGACAGGAGTACGAGCAGCTGGGCGCCGGGCCGTTTCCGACGTCCGAGCCCGAGGTTCGCGCGGTCGCGGAGTTCATCACGACCCATCCGAACATCAGCGGCGGCGTTGCATTTCACACCTG
>Ga0209118_1000385_pt1 | contig 25136 bp, 22 predicted proteins | sample BlaSpr_A8_Ref_M1_FD_187988 | JGI IMG/M metagenome (GOLD analysis project Ga0209118, IMG submission 187988) | Forest soil microbial communities from Thunder Bay, Ontario, Canada - Black Spruce, Ontario site 2_A8_Ref_M1 (SPAdes) (version 2) | ecosystem: Environmental > Terrestrial > Soil > Boreal...
GCGGCCTGGGCTATTGTCGACCCCATCCTCGCGAATGCCACAAAATTGCATCCATACGAGCCAGGCTCCTGGGGACCTCGTGAGGCGGATCGTTTAGCTATCGATTTGGGCGGCTGGCACAATCCCGAAGAACATAAAGAGAGCACAATCCATGTCCCGAACCCCGCATAGTAACAATCGGACTCGATCACGGACAACGTTGCCTCCGACGGGCAGCAGATCACTACGCCGACCGTCTGGAGACGCTTGTGCTCGTAGTACTTGTATGTACAGCACAGTGGATTGCCGGGGGGGTGTCAGAAACAATGCGACCGGGAACCCCGCCTCGAACCCGGTGCTGGTCTTCACGTCCGTAGCCATCAACCTTCCGGCGCGGGCGAGATAGAACAACTCCTTACCATCACGCCTCCCGCGGGGCTCTTCTCCGCCGCCGCGCGATACTTGCCATTTGCTGCCGAAGCCCGGAAACAAACTCATTGTTAACTCGTACCAAAACCGGGCAATCCCTGATGAATTCCAAGGGTGGTGGATCACAAGTCGAACCCGGAGCCTGAACTCTCAATGACATCGCAGGCGAATTCGATTAATGATGGCGAGCCAGAATTTTGTGTCCCCCCATGGTTGCAGGAACGGCAACATCAAGAAAACCACCTAGCACTTCTTCCCGAGGCTGGTCGCCCCAACTTACGGATGCGTCTGAATCGGGGTTGTTGGGGTTGTTTGGAGAATTGTCGTACCAAGCGACCGCTCGCAACTCTGTCCCTGTTTTGAGAAAGCGTGGCTCTGAAAGATCGTAACTCGTCTGCCAGCGGAGATCGTAGTTGACGCGAAGCAGGGTTTCCATTTCTAGATTGAGACTGTGACGGGGTCCGTTCAGCGGATGAATCACATCATATTCAAAACGTTTTCCCCGGAGATGTAAGAGAGGGAAAAAGCTCAGTAAAAAGACGTCTCGCCGCAGAACCCCTCGTGCTTCAACGCGATAGTCTGAAGCTTGGGGGGGAATCGTGAATCGGTCATTTTCCAGGGCGAGAGTAATGACGCGCTGGGATGGTTTTTGCTTGCAAAAGACCAGTCCCACACTGCTTTGATCGGAACCCGCAATGCCGTTGGCAGTGTACTGAGCTCGGAAAACCAGGTCGGATCCGGCGGGGATAAATTTACCCATCGTGACCGGGAATTCCTGCGTGGAGCTTCCGGGCGAATACACAATGAGAATGTCATCGCCCGCCCAGTGACGGTCCTTGCCTCCAGTTAGAGCCGCGCTCGTGAAAGGCGTCCCGGCCGGAGCGTGCCGAAGCCAGCGCGAGCCTGGCCGCCGGATAACTACCATCATCTGCAGCAAATTTGCGGGCAGGGATGGAAGGACTTCCGCCATCTGAATCCAGCGGCCTTCGGTAAATCGTGTGGGCACAATTTGATAGACGTAGTCAAGATTGCCGGTGGCGGGAATCGAAACGGGTTGTGGCATTCGTACGATGAGATCTGGTTTCGGGATGCTCCAGGGAGCAGACCCATGAGACACCGCCGGTGCGTCGCGCGGATCGCCGGCAGGAGCGTTGAGATTGGCCCAGGCCGCGAGCGTAGAAATTTGTGCAGGAGTGAGAGAGGGATCGTTGGTAACCCGTGCTACTAGCGGAATAGAGAATGGGGGAGGCATTGCTTTGTCGTGTGTGACGTTTCGGATGAGGTATGCGTAGCGGCGCGCTGCCTCGTAAGTCTCAAACGACATTGGAGCGATGCCGCCGCTACGATGACAAATGACGCAGTGTTGTCGAAGAATTGGCAGGACATCACGGTAGTAGGTCGGAGCGGCTGAAGGAGGCACGCGCGAAGAGGTTTCTCTCGAAGCTTGAGAACCGGACTCGGGCATGCCGCTTTCACCCCTTACATCGGCGAGTACGACAACACAAAGGACAGCTGTTGCCAGGCATTTTAGTGGGTGGGCCGAAGGAAGCCGATCGTGGCGGAGCGCCATTTTGCTGGTTAGCACACTGCGCAATAGCGATAATTAGAGTGGCGCAGCCGGAAGCGTCGTCGCGTCTTCTATCAATTCGATTTCGAACCGCTGGCTGCTGCTTGAAAGGTCGAACCAACCGGCATGATTGACATGGCGATGCGTTTGGGTACCTTGCCCACTCTTACGCGGGCCACTTCGCGCCGCTCTTTCACGCTGAAAATGGAAACGTCATCACTATCAGTATTGCTGACGCATACCAATTTTCCGTCCGGAGAGAATACCACCCAGTTGGGCCCGTCACCTGTGTTTAATCGCCCAGTGATTTTCTTCGCCTTCAAATCATAAATATAAATACAATCGTCGAGCAGGCTGGTTACCCATAATTCGCTTTCATCGGGACTAAGAGCCAATCCGTGCGTCTCTGTGTCAGGGGTTTCAAACTGGCGCGGACGGGGCGGTCCAGGATGCTCGGACGGCATTTCCACCCGTTGCGTCACCTTCTGCTCGGGGATGTCCACGATATTGAAGCCGTGGAGATCGCTGACGGCCACGTACATGGTGCGGCCATCCTTGGAAAGGACGAATGGGCGAGGCCTGCCGCCGACTGGAATGTGAGCGGAATAGTCCATTTTTTCGAGATCGATCACATCAATCTCGTGTGAACCCATGGAACTGACAAACATGTATTTGTTGCTGCCCATGTTTACGGAATTGTGTGGTTCCTTGATGGGAAGGAGTTTGACTATTTTCTGCTGGCTAACATCCACAATGGCGACGCTGTCGCCGTCACGAATCGGCACCGTGACGTAACGGCCATCAGGGGTCACCGCGCACTGGTTAGGCTTACCCGGAAGCTTGACTGTGCCAATGATCTTGTGAGTTTCGGTATCGGAGGTGATCAGAGTGTGATCAATCTCGCTGGTCGTGAAAAGCCGTCGGCCATCTGGTGTCAGAGCCACGCCATGAACGTGCTGGCCGACCGTAATATCTCCAATGACTTTTAGAGAAGCCAGGTCAACAACAGACACGTCATCGCCCATGCTGTTTCCCACGTAAAGCAGCCAGTCCTCCGACGCAGAAAAACCCTGCAAGCTCAAGGCGAGACAGGCCAAAACAATACAGAGTCGAATGACGAGTTTAGAAGGCATGACCATCTTTGCGAGACAACGCTAACAGAACTTAAGCATACGTACAGGCGTCCGTAGTAGTCAATGAGAAGGACCTGAAGATTCTGTAAGCAAATCTTAAGATTGTCGACCTTCGGCACGCTTCAAGATTGCGATGCGGCGCCTCCGCGGCCCGCTTTAACCAGCAGCATCAGTATGGAGGAGAGAAACAGGCTGCCGACCAGATACAGCATCCCAGCTGCAAAGGACTTGGTACGCGTCACCAAATAGCCCATCATCATGGGTCCCACGAAACCTCCCAGATTTCCTACCGAATTGATCAGGCCGATGCAAGCCGCGGCGGCTGACTCGCTTAAGAACTGAGTTGGAATTGGCCAGAAACCCGGGTGAAACGCGAAGTAGCCTGCCCCCATGAAAGTGAACATTGCCACGGACAGCGCCATATTTGCGCGAAAAAGAACGGCCAGCAGAAGCGACGCTCCACAGCAGAAGATGGGGATTGCTGCGTGCCAGCGACGCTCGCGCGTGACATCGGAGTGCCAGCCGTTTATTTGTTGACTGATGAAACCGGCGACGTACGGCAAAGCTGCCAACAGGGTCACGGTGAAGTCGCTGAGGCCGGAGAGACGTTTTAGAATCGTCGGCAGCCAGAAGGATATGCCATAGCCTCCGGTGAGTGCGAAGAAGTAGCACAACGTCAGCAGAACGACGTCACGGTGACGCAAAGCCTCCCAAATGCCGAACGAGCGAACCCGCTGCTTGGCTTGCTTTTCCTTGAGTAACTGTTCTGTGATCCACGCGCGCTCGTCGGCGGGTAGCCATTTCGCCTGGCTGGGCCAGTCCGTAAGATAGAAGATAGTGACGATGCCGAGTAAAATCGCTGGAATTCCTTCCAGTATGAACAGCCACCTCCAGCCCCTCAGACCAAACCAACTGATTCCCAACATCCAACCCGCCAAGGGTGAACCAATAATGAAAGAGATCGGATAAGCGGCATAGAGAAACGCGATAACCTTGGAGCGGTCCTCGTACCGGAACCAATGGGTTAGATACACCACAACGGCAGGAAAAAAACCCGCTTCCGCGGCGCCTACGAAGAAGCGCCCAATATAAAATCCGCGGGACGTTTGGATAAAGGCCATCACCACCGTTGCGATTCCCCAGGAAATCATGATTCTGGCGATCCACCGGCGGGCGCTCCAACGCTCAGCTATCAAAGCCCCAGGTATCTCCAGGAGGAAGTAGCCTAGAAAAAAAATGCCCGCTCCAAGACCGACGACCCGGTCGCTAAAGCCCAAGTCCTTGGGCATTTGAAGGGCGGCGGCTCCAATGTTCATGCGATCCAGGAAGTTGATAACGTAGAGAACGAACAAGAAAGGCATCACGCGCCGCGCAATACGGCGTCGCGCGCGCTGCGCCACGTCAAAGGGCGATGCTTCAACTAGCATAGTGACGAGGGTCCCGTGATGGTGACAAAGGCTCCGGCAGTACTCCGGAAACAGCGAAGGATTTCAACAACGACACATTTTTCGTCATACCTCATTCTCGGATAGAGCACACTCGGATGAATTTCTGAGAAGCTGGGCGCTCGCCGATAGCTTAGAGATTGGCAAGAACTAAAGCAATGGCCGCTACTTCCGAGTTTAGGTTAGAGTGGCAGTACGATCTCTGAACAATTCCTGATGATTTTCTTACTTTGCTCCCACTCTGGAGCGGAGCGCGCCGAAATGCTTGACAATAGAGACGCCCGGATATAAGTACACGAAAAGGCGAAAGCCAGATGAAGATATTAATCGTGGAAGACGAACCGAAAGTGGGGAATGCGCTCTCGGAAGGCCTGCAAGCGAGTGGATATGAGGTAACGCTGGCGCAGAGAGGGGAAGACGGATTCTTCCTGGCAAGTTCGCGCTCGTTTGACCTGATCGTGCTGGACGTGATGCTCCCGGGACGAAGTGGGATTGAAGTCTTGAAAACGCTGCGGAAGCAAGGTTTGCAGGTTCCGGTGCTACTGTTGACCGCGAAAGACTCTATCGAGGATCGCGTTTTGGGTTTAGACGCCGGGGCAGATGACTATCTCGTGAAGCCGTTTGCATTTCCGGAACTTCGTGCGCGCCTGCGGGCACTGCTTAGGCGAGGGAAGACGGAAACAATTGTGTCCTTGAAACTTGGCACTCTGGAAATGGACCTGACCACACGATTGGTGACCCGAGACGCCAGACCCATTGAGTTAACAGTGCGTGAATTCGAACTGCTGGAGTTTCTTTTGCGCAATAAGGGGCGCGTCGTTTCCCGCGAAATGCTGGCGCGGGATGTTTGGAAAGAAAACAACCGCGCAACCCCGCTGGACAATGTGATTGATGTACACATCGCGCGTTTGCGGCGCAAGGTGGACGACGAATTCGAACCGAAGCTGGTTCGAACGGTTCGCGGAGTGGGTTTCATGCTTTCCGAGGATGAGCGCAATGGCAAGGTTTAGAACAACCTTACGGACTCGCTTGACACTCCTTTACGTGTCCTTGGTCTGCGTTGTTCTGGTGTCGTACGCGGCAGCGACGTCGATTTTTCTTTGGCAGGGCTTATTACGAGAAATGGATCTGAGTCTGGATCGCGACCTGGAAACCGTGGAGAACTTAGTGGCGATAATGCCAGACGGCTCCATTGCCGTGAATACGGGCGATCAGGAAGACGTTCTTTTGCTTGAAATCTGGTCTGCGAGCGGGGCACTTATCTACCAGAGCGGGGAACTGAAGGGGCAGTTGCTAGGCGCCCCGGTCAAGAAAGACGATCCCAGCCACCCGGCAAACCGCTCCATTCGTCTCGCAAACAAGATGTGGGTTCGGATCATGACACGTCCGCACAAACTGGGTAACCAGTCGGTAGTCGTGCGTTTAGGGGTAAGCGAGAGCACACTTCGGGAACAATTTGACCAGATGGTCGAGGCTCTGGCCCTCGGCCTGCCGATCGCGCTCCTCCTTGTAGGCGTCACGGGTTACTTTGTAGCACGACGTGCCTTACGTCCCCTCGGTTCCATGGCGCGGCGCGCCCGGCAGATCAACGCCGAGCATCTAAATGAACGCCTGGTGCTGGAGAATCCAGAGGACGAGCTTGGGCATTTAGGTACAGCGTTCAATGAAACTCTGGCCAGGCTTGAGCGTTCGTTCGAGCAACTGAAACAATTTACAGCTGATGCTTCCCATGAATTGCGCACTCCGCTCACCGCAATGCGGAGCGTAGGTGAAGTGGCATTGCAAAATGGAGGGGATCTGCGGTATCACCACGATGTTATTGGCAGCATGCTGGAAGAGGTGAATCGGCTGACACATTTGGTAGATAATCTCATGATATTAGCGAGAGCGGACTCGGGTCGTATCCCCCTTCAACGCGGCGAAGTGGGGCTGCTTGAGCTTGCGACTGAATCCGCGGTTCTGCTCGAAGTACTCGCGGAGGAAAAGAAACAGTCTGTGGAGATCGAAGGAGACAAGTCGCTGACGGTAATCGGTGACCGGCTGATCTTGCGCCAGGCGTTGGTGGCGATCATCCACAATGCGGTTAAGTATTCGCCGCCCGAAGGCAGTATTCGTGTGCGAGTTGGTACGGGAAATGGAGACGCTTTGGTCGAGATCCACGATAGTGGCCCCGGCATACCGCCAGAGCACCGCGCCAAAGTCTTTGAGCGTTTCTACCGGGTGGACAAAGCGCGCACCCGTGACGAAGGGGGTTCAGGATTGGGCTTATCGATCGCGGACTGGGGCGTCAGGGCGCACGGCGGCCAAATTGAGCTCGAGTGCAAAGAGCAATCTGGTTGCACTTTCCGCGTCCGCCTGCCGCGGAACGGGTCGGGTAATCCGAGGTCGTAAGAAACTACGGACGCCGCATGGTTCATCGGCTCTTGCTCGACTCGTAGCGCGCCTTGGTGCCCGCATCTGGAGGATAAAGGCCCGGCAGTGCGACGCCATTTCCCACCTCCTCCACTATCCAGGCTTCAAAGCGTTCCTGTTCGGGTGCAGCCGCCACGACATCATCCAGCAGAGCCGCTGGAATTAATGTGGCACCGTCCTCATCGAGCACCATTACATCTTGCGGAAAGACTGCCACGCCTCCGCACCCAATCGGCTCCTGCCAGTTGACGAAAGTGAGCCTCGCAACCGAAGGTGGCGCGGCAACTCCCTGACACCAGACGGGCAAACCAGCGGCCAGCACCCCGGTAAGGTCGCGCACAACTCCGTCTGTAACTAGCGCCGCTACGCCGCGTTTTTTCAAGCGCGAACACAGAATGTCACCGAAAATGCCGGCATCGGTAATTCCCATGGCATCGACCACGGCAACGCAACCTTCCGGCATCGCTTCGATGGCAGCTCGAGTGGATCGCGGCGACGACCAGGATTCAGGTGTTGCGAGATCCTCCCGCATAGGAATGAAGCGCAAGGTGAAGACGGCTCCAACCACCCGCGGTGAGCCAGAGCGTAGCGGGCGGCAACCGCGCAGCCAGACATTGCGCAGACCCTTCTTCAGCAAGATCGTAGTGATGGTTGCAGTGGACACGCCAGAAAGGGTTTGCACAACATCGCGGTCGAGTGTCATAGATTATCCTTCAAATGCTGGCGATCAAGCCACCGTCTACGCGAATGACCGATCCGGTGATGTAGGAGGCGCGATTGCTGGCCAGAAACGCGACAGCATCGGCGTACTCTTCAGGGTTGCCATAGCGGCCGACTGGAATCGAAGCCGTGCTTTCAGCCGCGACCGACTCAACGGAACGCCCTTCACGTTTGGCCTTGGCCTCGTCCAGAAAACGGATTCGATCCGTCGCGATACGTCCGGGCAAGATGATATTCGCTGTAATCCCATCACGAGCGACCTCGCGGGCCAGCGTCTTGGACCAGCCGACGAGCGAAAGGCGGAGCGAGTTGGAAAGGCCCAGATTTGGAATGGGTGCGACCACGCCCGAAGAAGTGCTGGTAATAATTCGCCCCCAGGCGCGAGCTTTCATGTTGGCCAGCACGCGATCTGTGATCGCGATAACGGAGAGCACCATTGCCTGGAAGTGTTTGCTCCAGAGGCTAGGGTCTTGGCCAGCGGCCGGCGTCGGGGGTGGGCCCCCTGTGATATTAACCAGCACATCGACAGGACCGAAGCGACCTTCAATCATGCTGACGTTCTTGTCAATGACAGTGAGATCCGAGAGGTCCCACGCCAAACCAAGGCTCTCCCCGCCGCGAGCCTCGATCTTGTGAACCGAGCGTTCCACTGCAGCGGGGTCGATGTCGGCGACAGCTGCCTTTACTCCCTCGGCGGCCAAAGCATCCGCGATCGCGCCACCGAGTCCTCCGCCACCACCCAGAACCAGCGCGGTGCGTCCCCGAATTCCTAAGTCCATGTGTAACTCCTTTCCATTCTCTGCATAGTCCCATCGCCGCTTCCGTCCCCACCAATTTAGTAGTCAGCCAGGATAAGCAGCGTCCACCCGATAGGACATCGGCAGCCCTAGTGCTGGTTTTGAAGGGGCTTCAGAAGAGCACGCTCATCGTGCCGCGCGAGGCGGCGCAAAAGGTAGTCAACTTCTTCTCGAGCGGTCTTGGACAGAATCACCCCCGGTCGCCGCTGCGTGTCCGAATCAAGAATGCCCCGGCTCATCAGCACATATTTACGTACGGCGAGGCCGATACCGGGCTGCTGCTCGTAGCGGATCAGCGGAAGGTGCGCATCAAAAAGATCATGAGCAGCGTCGCGCTGTCCAGCCGCGACATGCCGGACCAAGTCAACCAGCATGTCGGGGAAGCAGTAACCAGTCATTGCCCCGTCGGCGCCGCGCTCCACCTCGAAGTCGAGAAACATACCGCCATTGCCACAAAGAATGGAGATGTGGCGCATGGAAGCCTCACGCTCGAAGGCGCGCAGAGTCGATATTTTATCCAGGCCAGGCCAGTCCTCATGCTTGAGCATGGTGCACGAGGGATTCTCCATGACGATGCGGCGAATCACAGCGGGAGTCATTATTACGCTAAAGGTCAGAGGAAAATCCTGGATGACAAAGGGCACGTCCGCGCCAATTGCCTCTGCAGCCTGCCGGTAGTAAGTGACGATTTGGTCGTCTGTCCTGAGAGAGGGAGGAGGCGCGATCATAACCGCAGTCGCCCCTGCATCCATGACGGCTCGCGACAGGGTCCGCATGGCGGCGAACCCGGCTGAGGTAACGCCGGCAATTACCGGCACAGGCGCACGACGAATCACGCGGGAGGCGAAGGCGAGCGCTTCCTCGTGTTCCAGCTTCGGTGCTTCGCCCATCTGTCCGAGAACGGTGATTCCGGTCACGCCACACTGGACAAAAAAATCAGTCATCCGATCCGTCGAAGGCTCGTCTACTCGCCCGTCCTCGTGGAAAGGAGTGGGGGCAATGACATAAACCCCTTGTGCATGTGTGTTCGCAGACATCGCTTCTTCTCTTCCTCTAGCAAGGGATCACAAAGTTCACTGCACGGCAGACCACAAACGGGGGCCCGTTGGCCCGAATTTTGCAATAGCGTTCTCGTCAAATTCGAAACCGAGTCCCGGAGTTTGGGGAAGTAAGAGATAACCGTCTTTGGTCTCGAGCTGGCGATTCAGCAGCTTGCCAAAATTAAGCACTTTGTCATCAGGAAAATATTCAACGTAGCGGGCATTGGAAACGGATGCCACCAGATGCACGTGCAATTCGTGCAGCCAGTGGGGACACATCGTCACACCGTAACTCGCCGCGGTCTGGGCAATGCGGCGCCATTCAGAAATACCTCCGCAAACGGCCGCGTCGGCCTGCAAGATCACGGCGGCACGCTTATCGAGGATTTCTTTAAAGCGCCAGCGCCCTGCCTCGATTTCGCCGGTCGCCACGTTAATAGCACATCTGGCCGAGAGTCGAGAGTGATTTTCCAGATCGTCCGGACTGAACGGCTCCTCGATCCAATACGGAGAATATTTCTGGTAGCGTTCGCAGTAGAGCATCGCCGTGGGGAGATCAGACCAGGCATTATTGGCATCCAGCATCAGGTGCACGCTGGGTCCGATCGCATCGCGCGCGGCCCGAATTCGATCTTCCTCGTCGTCCGGCGTCAATCGACCCACCTTCATTTTGACCGCCCGAAACCCTTGTTGCACATAGGAGGCGAGTTCCTCGGCGAGATGCTGCGGAGTTTTGCCATCAAGATAGTAGCCGCCGCTGGCGTATGCCGGGACATGATCGCGAGTCCAGCAGCCCAGATAGGCGAACAAAGGCATACCGGCCAAGCGGGCGTTCAAGTCCCACAAGGCGATGTCGAGCGCGCTCAGGGCGCGCATGACACTGCCGGTGCGTCCCTGCAGCAAGGCCTCGCGATACATCTCCTCCCACAATCCTTCAACGCGAGTGGAATCCTCGCGAATCAGCAACGGCGCCAGAAGGTCCTGCACGGCGCTACGGACGATGTTGCCCGCGGAATTGCCGGCATAGCAATAGCCCAGCCCTTCGGCGCCGTCGGAGGAACGGACCTTGACAAGGCAATAATGGCGGACTTTCACGCTGCGGGTCGCGAATGAGGTTATCCTGTCGAGTGGCACGCATACGTTGCACACCGACACCGAAGCGATACGGGCCACTTCCGCCCTCCCCAGGCTTGCACTAGGTGCAGGTTTCTGCAAATCCGGACTTACCATGAAGCAGCTTAGTAGTTGCGAAGGCGGCACAAATGTGCCGCCTTCTGCAAGCTGCGATGAACAAGTTACAGCACGGTTTCATAAATGCGAAGTGCAGCAGTCTTGGTTCCGTGACGCGGAACGGCGACATAGAAACGATTAAGCTCCGGGACCAGGATGGCAGTCTTCGCGCGAAATGCAGTCGGGATATGTCCAATTCGCTCCAAGTGGTCGGCATCCTTGATCTCGAAGATATCGGTGAATTCAGAGCCGGCAAAATAAATACGCTTCTGAGCGGCGCTGAAACACGCATCATCCACGATCGCCGCCGCAGCCACGCTGGTAATCACTTTTCCGGAATCAGAATCCAGAACATAAAGCTTGGCGGGCTGGCGAGTTCCAACATACAAACGATGATTGGCCGAATCGAACGAGATCGTGGTCAGACCTTTTGCGTCTGAAATGGGCCAAGTCGCAACCACCGCACGCTTATCCCTGTCGATGACTTCGACCGTGCTGTTGCCCCGAATGTCGACGAACATGCGGGAGCTTGACGGATCGAAAGCCATCGCCTCGACATCATCGGAGTCCATTTTGATTTCGCCAACCTTTTTTGCTTCCGTGGTGTCGATGATGTTCAGATAGGCGTTGGGAAGTTTTGCGTCTTTTCCACCTTCGACCACGTACAGGTACTTGGTTGAAGGATCGTAACCACTGGAGTCCGCACCTTCGCGCACCTTAATCGTTCCCGCGGGCTTGTAGGAGGTGGTGTCGTAAATCCTGACCTCGGCCAAGTCGCTATCGACGACGAAAAGCTTTTTCAAATCGCCGCGCAAGAGCATGGAATGAGGGGCCTTGAGGCCGTCAATGGTGTGGATCAATTTATTGGTTTTGGTGTCAAAGACTAATACTTTAGAGTTCTCTTCGGCGGTCGAGAAGAGCCTGTTGCCTTCGAGGTCGATCGTAAAGTGATCGAAATCGCCGTCCTTCAGGTCCGGCAACGGAACGGACTGCAGCAACTTCACGGGCGACGCCTTTTGCTGAGATTGGGCGATCATCGGAAGTCCTGCGAGCAGAGAAGCTAGAAACAGACTTTTGACTATATTCACCTTACCCTCCATCACTAGATTTATGGCCACAAGTTATTTGGCAGATTGACGGATTCGGTGCTCACCTTCCCAAGAATCTGTCTGAAACCCAGGAAGCCTGGATGGATACGACAGAGAGTCGGGTCAGCATGCTCGAAATCCGAAAAGGAGTCGATCAGTGCCGTAGATCGGAAATAGTATCGCAACAATATCAGAAATCGCCTTAATTTTTGCTTAAGAAATATTCAGATGAAAACGTCTTGACGGGCACACGCGACGGCAGTATCTTCCCCGAAGCAAATCCGACCTATCTAGATGAGCTGTTTGTCGCTTTGACGAATTACGTCTGACGGCACAACGCCGTGTTCGGGGAGACTGCATATTCGAGCGTAAAACTACAAGGAGTGAGGTGGAGCAATGTCCAGGTCGACGAAGTCCACGTGTCATCTCGCAGTTGTTCGCAGGCTTCTCCTCTTATTCCTGCTGGGATCGAGTCTATCCCTCAACTTACATGGACAGGTAGTGGGCGGCACAATCCAAGGGATGACTACCGACCCTAACGGTGCGGCGCTTCCTAGTGTCAAGGTGGAGATCGTAAACTTGTCCACGCAAATCCTCACAACATTGACCTCGAATGCTGAAGGATTCTACGCCGCGCCGAACCTGTTACCCGGGGAGTATAAGGTTACCGCGACGCGTTCGGGATTTGCGACCACCGTAACCCAACTGACTCTCACGGTCGGTGCGCAACGGGTTGTGAACATGGCGATGAAAATTGGCACAGTCACCGAGGTCGTGAAGGTGATGTCGGAAGCGCCGGACGTGGAGCTGGCCAGCTCAGAAATAAGCGCAGTCGTGAATTCCACAACCATTCGCGAACTACCTTTGAATGGCCGCGATTGGACACAGTTGGCGACGCTGCAGCCCGGCATTACCAGTCTCCGAACCCAGCCCTCGGTGGGCGCGAGTGACCGGGGGCAAAGGGGCTTCGGTACACAGATGACAGTGAACGGAGGCCGTCCGGCGCAAAATAACTACCGCTTGGATGGCACCAGCATCAATGATTACTCAAATTCCGCACCCGGCAGCGTGCTCGGCGCTGATCTCGGGTCCGATGCCGTCGCAGAGTTTTCCGTTCTGAGCAGCAATTATCCCGCGGAGTACGGGCGCTCCTCGGGCGGCGTCATTAACGCAATTACCCGCTCGGGCACCGACCACTTCCACGGGACCGTTTATGAATTCCTGCGGAACAGCGCCCTGGATGCGTCTAACTTCTTTGATACAACCAAGCCCCCCTTCAAGCGCAATCAATTCGGCGCAGCCGCCGGAGGGCCGATTTTCAAGAACCGCACGTTCATTTTTGGAAATTATGAGGGTTTGCGGCAATCCCTGGGAATCACGCAAGTAAACTTGGTGCCTACAGACACTGCGCGAACCGGGCAACTTTCGACTGGCAATGTCATTGTAGATCCGGCGGTAGTGCCGTATCTCACGATTTGGCCTCGTCCGAATAGCGGCGTGGAACCCACTTCTTGTATTGGCGGAATTTGTGATCTTGGAATTTTCAAGTTACCGGGCCAACAGATCACACCAGAAAACTACTTCACAACCCGCATTGACCATAAGGCTTCCGTAAACGACTCGCTGTACGGAACCTATATGCGCGATACTGCAACCATCTCTCAACCGGACGAATTAGGGACCAAGCTTACGGGTTATACCACCCGGCGGCAGTTGGTCACGATCGAGGAAAGCCACATTTTTACTCCGCAAGTGGTCAACGCGGCACGTGTGGGCTACAGCCGTGTCGTAGGTTTGGTCGGGCAGACTCTCAAGGCCCTTAGCCCCCTGGCTACTGACCCTGCCCTCGGGTTCTCGTCTCCAGGCCGTCCTGTGGGAGAGATCGACGTGGGCGGTTTGACCAATTTCAGTGGAGGTCTAGGAGCGATTTCCAACTACAATTTTCATTGGAACTCGTTTCAAGGGTACGATGACGCCTTCGTTACCAGCGGAAAGCATTCCCTAAAATTTGGCCTTGCCGTGGAACGGATTCAGGAGAACATGAGCGCGGCTGATTCCCCGAACGGAATCTACACTTTCGATTCTCTCTCGCTTTTCTTGCAAGGCAGCCCCACTGCCTTTGCCGCTAATCTCGGCCAGACCGGGGTGCCGCGACATATGCGCCAAACAATTCTCGGAGCCTATCTTGCTGACGACCTGCGGCTATTTCCCAACCTTACCGTCAATTTGGGTTTGCGCTACGAAATGGCGACTGTGCCCACAGAGACACACGGTCTGATCGCAACCCTGCGCGACATAAGGGGTTCAACCTTGCACCTCGGCGACCCCTATTTCTCGAACCCCACGCTGCACGACTTTGAGCCCCGAATCGGATTTTCCTGGGATCCATTCAAAACCGGGAAAACCGCAGTGCGCGGTGGTTTTGGTATGTTTGACGTTCTTCCGCTTCCCTATGAGACACAAAATTTGACTCTGTTTGCGGCTCCATTCTACTTGCTGGGCACGATCGGCGGTCTGTCGCAGGGAGATTTCCCGGGAGCCTTCAGTAAAATCAACGCGAATGATTCCAAATCGTTGCGCGTAAATTATATCCAGCCCAACCCCTCGCGCAATTATGTGATGGAATGGAATCTGAACGTGCAGCGGGAACTCTCTCCCAGTACTGCGGTCATGATCGGCTACATCGGCTCGCGCGGTGTACATAACCCGTTTCGTGTCGAAGACATGAACGTTCCCCTGCCGGACATCACGGTTCCGCAAGGATATGTTTGGTCCGCGGCCACTCAAGGAAACCCCGTTAATCCTACCTTCGGGCAAATCGAGGGTTTGATGTGGATAGCGAGTTCCAGCTATCACTCCTTGCAGACTCAAATCAAAAAGAACATGAGCCATGGTTTGCAGGCGCAAGCATCCTTCACTTGGAGCAGAAGTATTGACAGCAGCTCTGCGGGTTCCATTGGCGATAACTTTCACAATTCGGTGTCAAGCTTACCCTTCTTCGATACCAAGTTGAACCACGGCCCTTCGGACTTCAACATTGGAAAGAACCTGATTGCGAATTTTGAATGGGAGATTCCAAGCCCCAAATCACTATTCGCACCCGCGCAGTGGGCGTTGAGTGGATGGCAATTGGGTGGAATATTCGAAGCCAGCAGTGGGGTTCCCTTCAGCGTGATCATCAGTGGAGATCCGCTTCAATTGGGTAACGGGGATCCGTTTGCTCGCCCAAGCCGTCTCAACGGCCCGGGTTGCGGCAATCCGGTTAATCCTGGAAATCCAGTGAATTACATCAAGCTGGAGTGTTTTGGACTGCCCATGCAACCGCCGGGGCTGGCGGGTGTGTGCCAACCTTTCACCGATCCAAGTGTTCCGCCCGGCACCTGCGCCAACCTGTTGGGAAACGCTGGCCGCAATCAGTTGACCGGACCGGGGCTGATCAACTTCGATCTGTCTCTATTCAAGAACATGAAAATCAAGAAGATATCGGAAAACTTCAACGCACAATTTCGAGTAGAGACCTTTAATATCTTTAACCATCCGAATTTCTCGCCACCTCTCGATTTCAATGCTCTTTTCGATAGCACAGGAGCGAAGCTCCAAGGCGCCGGCACTATCGATTCGACGGTCACTACTTCAAGGCAAATCCAGGTGGCACTAAAGCTGACGTGGTGAAGGGGGAAGACAACCAATCGCTCATTTGCTGCTGGGCCGGCCGTCAACTACGAGACAGTCGGCCGCAGGTGTTCCGCCGTCGAACACCGCGACAATGCCTTGCGCGGCGAGCAGGTTGCCGCGGGCCAATCCTTCCCCGCTCGCCCCGGCGACATGCGGCGTAACGACCACGTTTGGCAAGGACATCAGTTCGTCGGCGACAGAACGCGAGGCGGGTTCTTGTTCACCCAAGAGCACATCGAGACCAGCGCCCCCGATTTTTCCTGTACGCAAGGCCCGCAGCAAGGCCGCCTCATCCACAAGGCCCCCGCGCGCCGTGTTGACCAAAATCGCCGTTTCCTTCATGGAAGCAAGCGCTGCCTCGTCGATTAGATTTCGCGAAGTTGGCGTCAGAGGGACATGGAGACTGATGTAGTCACTTTCCCTCAATAAATACGGAAGATCCACGAAGCGAATCCCGTTAGCATTGGCATACTCCCGATCAGGTTTCTCGTCGAAGGCCAAAATTGTTGTTTCAAACCCTTTCAATCTTTGGGCAACACCGCGTCCGATGCGCCCGAGGCCAACCAGGCCTACTGTTTTCCGATATAACTCGGTGACGGGATGCACTGACCAGTTGCCCGCTCGCATGAGCTCCCGAAATTCACACAGTCGTCTTGCCACGGCCAACATTAAAGCGATAGTGTGATCTCCCACCGAAGGCCCATTGCCTCCGGGGGCGAAGGTCACAACGCGGCCCAGCTCCTTTGCTGCCGCTACATCGACTTGGTCGTAGCCAACGCCTCGTTTGGCGATGACGCTAAGCTTGGGAAAACTGGCAAGCATTTCACGCGTGACTGGAGCTGTCGCCACGATCCAGGCATCGGCATCGCGAAGCAGTTCAAATACGCGTTCCCTGGTCAGTGAGGTGTCGGGAGCGCCCGGAGGAAGTCCCGACAGAACAACCTTGCAGCTATGAGCTTTCAAAAAAGCGATCGCTGCTTCATCAAAAAAGGTGGCGGTAGCTAGAACTGTGCGGCTCATGAGTGCCAAACGTTCCGTCCTGTGGAGAGCTTCGGTTGCAATTGCGTCTCGGAATCAATTTATCGGATCGCGTAATGTTAATCTAACGGCCGGGATGACCGGCTGAATTTTTGCTTACAAAATCTTCAGATCAGAAGCCTTGACAGTCTCGCCGGGGCAGGACTATCAAAGTGGTTCACAGCGAGTGCGGCACGCAACTGTAAGAACAAGAATCCGATCTTCGAGCAGTGCTGTCTTGGAAAATATAAATGAAGAGCAAGTACGATCTCGATAAGGGACTAACTGGCTACGGCGATCCGGATTTTGCCAGTTACCTGCGGCGATCCTTTGCCAAGTCGATGGGTTACTCCAGCGAGATGCTTCGCCGGCCAATCATCGGGATAGCGACGTCCGCCAGCGGATTCAATAATTGCCACCGCTTGACGCCACAACTGGTGGAAGCAGTGAAACGCGGCGTGATCGCGGGCGGCGGATTGCCCATAGAATTTCCAACCATTTCTCTGGGCGAAGTTTTCCTCCATCCCACCAGCATGATGTTCCGGAATTTGATGTCGATCGATGTGGAAGAGATGATTCGGGCGCAACCCATGAGCGCTGTCGTTTTGATAGGCGGCTGCGATAAAACCATACCAGCTCAGATCATGGGCGCCCTTTCGGCTGGAGTGCCGGCCATTCAGTTAGCCGCCGGGCCTATGATGACTGGGCGCTATCATGCGGAACGCCTCGGTGCCTGCACCGATTGCCGCAGATACTGGGCGCAGTTCCGATCAGGGAAAACCAGCGAATCAGAAATCGCGGAGATTGAAGACAATTTGGCAGTTACGGCAGGCACTTGTGCAGTTATGGGGACGGCCAGCACCATGGCCTGTATCGCCGAGACGCTTGGGCTGAGTCTCCCGGGAGGCGCGTCCGCACCAGCTGTTCATGCCGATAGGCTTAGGCAAGGCGAGGCCACCGGTATGCGGGCTGTCCGTCTAGCCGAATCTGGAACACACCCCGCGCAGATCGTAACGCGGGAATCGATTGAAAATGCCCTGCGCGCTCTTATGGCCATCGGAGGCTCTACCAATGGCGTCATTCACCTCGCCGCGATCGCGGGCCGGGTAGGCATCAATATAAGCCTGCGTGATTTGAATGCGCTCAGCGAGTCCACTCCTGTCCTGGTTAACTTGAAGCCGGTCGGTCAGTATTATATGGAGGATTTTCATGCGGCGGGAGGAATGCCGGCCGTTCTACGTGAGCTAAAACCGGTCTTGAACTTGAACTGTCGCTCCGTGACGGGTGAGACGCTCGGGGAGCAGCTCGCCCAACCTCTTAAATTTGTTGATCGCAATGTGATTCAATCGGCAGACGACCCAATTAGACGCAGCGGGGGATTGTTGGCGCTTTTTGGAAACCTCGCACCCAATGGCGCGCTGCTCAAGTGTGCGGCCGCAGATGAGCGTCTATTCGAACACGTAGGGCGCGCTGTCGTGTTCAAGGACTTGAACGATCTCGCGGCGCGCATTGACGATCCCCAATTAGAGGTATTGCCCGAGAGTGTGTTGGTTTTACAAAATGCGGGATCAGTGGGAGCCGGTATGCCCGAGGCCGGATACTTGCCCATTCCAGCGAAGCTGGCGCGTGCCGGCGTCAAAGACATGGTCCGCATCTCCGATGCACGCATGAGCGGCACTGCGTTCGGAACCGTCATTCTGCATGTCTCCCCTGAATCGGCGATCGGGGGTCCGTTGGGACTTATTCGGACGGGTGATGAGATACGGTTGAGCGTAAGAGAACGGACCGTCGATGTTATGGTTTCCGAGCAGGATCTTGAAAACAGGCGACGCGAGACGCGGCCAACCCGGCGAGCGGCGAGAGGATATGCCAAACTCTATGCCGATTCCGTTCTCGGCCCGGAGTTCGGCTGCGACTTTGATTTCTTGCGGAAAGACAGCGTTCGAGTCGAGAGATAAATCAGCCTACGGCGTGGCTGCACGGTACAACTTTTGGAACTGGGTCGAGAGTACGGCGTGACGAAATTTCTGTTTGGCTGATCGCGCTCCGTGTACGGCGCTTACTTCCAAGGCGCCCGTTTCGGAGGACCAGGTGGAGCTCCGACCCATCTCTCCCTATGCCGCACTAAGCTGGCCGGGGAGATGCTCTGTTATACCCATGCTCACCTTTTTTTCTCTGCCCGTGATCTGCCTTCGATTCTTCACCGTTTACGGCCCCAGACCAGACCCGACCTGGCCATTCACAAATTCACCGCACTGATGGAAGCCGGGAAGCCAGTGCCGATCTTCGGAGATGGTTCAACCGGACGCGACTACACGTATGTGGATGACATCGCGGCTGGCGTGTTAGCAGCGCTCGACCACACGCTAAACCCGGCAGATGGCACGCCATTTGAAATCTTTAGTCTCGGCAATTCTCACCCCGTAAAATTGGCTGGGCGTGGAACTGCTTGAGCGTGCGACGGGTCGCAAAGCCATTCGTGAACAGAAACCACTCCAGCCCGGCGACGTGCCTCTTACTTGGGCGAACATCACAAAAGCTAGGCCAACGCTCGGCTATGACCCCGCGCCGCGCTTGGAGGAAGGTTTGACCCGATTTGTCGCCTGGTATCGCTCGGCAGCGCCAAAACGTATCAGTTCCTGATGGTAAGGGGCAGGAGTGAAAGCCCGGTTAAACCGCCCCCTCCTCATGAGGCAATCTGCGCGGTAGCCGCCAGAATGCGATCGGCCGGATCCTGGTGTAGAGGCAATTGCTCCTAGCGGCCAAAGCGATGGCGTCGAGGTCTTCCTCTGGCCACAGCCCCCTCCCTCTTGCTCCGCGCCCCGCCTTTGAAACACGTGAGCCACGGGCGCGGCTTCCGGAGTTGCCCCAGCAGCTCAGACGCGGTGAATGCCCATGAATTCGTATGCTCAATTTTGTAAGTCCATGAAGACGGGATACATATTGGCTTCGTTTCGCAACAACACACTGCAAAACGCTCCCTTCGCATCTCGAAGGTTTCCAGCCTCCTAACAGATATATATCGCCTCACGATATTATCGCGCGTACGCGAAGGAATAACGTAAAAACACTACATCGTATTACGATATATATTGGCAATCCGACATTCAAATGCATCGTCGGACAGTCGGAGACGACGAAAGTCACAAGCTCGAGGCAATCGGCATCCGGTGCGGCGAACGCTGGATGAAGAGACCCTGCTCTGGGTGTCGATATCAGCGAGGCTGACCGGCGCTGGTTTTCCAGTCTCCCACCTTCCCGGTCGTCCCGTGTCGATTGCGTCGAACCGGAGATTGCGGGGAAGGTTGTGCAACTGGGTTGCACAAGTTCAGGCCTGACAAAGCCTAACCGGGGGGGCCGGGGTGATTTCCGAGTTTCCAGAGAGTGCTCATCTCGGAAATATATTCGCTCTTTGTTCGCCATCCGTCAAGTTTCTTTCGGAGAGTTTGATGGGGCTACCTGGAACGCCTGCCTCAGCCGAAAACCCTCTCTATTTCGTTGAGAAGCAAGCAAGACGAACCTCATGAACAAGAAAGACCTGAGCGAACGCGACATCTGCTCCAAGTTCATAGGCCCTGCAGTGAAACGGGCGAGGTTGGGACGGGATGATGCGATCCGTGAGGAGGTTCGCGTTCACCAAGGGGCGCATCATCGTTCGGGGAATCTGGTCACCGACCACGTCTACTACTTCCCCGCCGAGCTTGTCGTAACCGGCTCGCGCATGCAGCCGGAATGTTTTGTGTGCGCTGCGGAACGTGAATGCGGATATAAACACCCGAACACGGCATATCCGACACGGAGATCTTTTGTCACCCTAGCAGCCGGCTCCGCGGTTCTACCAAATTGCCGATCGCGAGATGAGCTCAATGTATCTCCTCTGTTGCTTTAAGCGGCATGGATCAGCAGAGCGCCGAGAACTGACTGGTCCTAAGAGAGTGGCTCACCTCGTGAGTCTTCGCTGGTTCGATCCGTCCGCGTTCATGACTTCTCACCTAGTGCTGCCGCGTAAGCCTGTCCGTCCGCCCCATTGCCGTTCGGGGCTTTTCGCCTACCCGCAGCCCCGGCACCCACCGGAGCGGTGCTGACTGTTGGCTGCTCCGCCGAAGGGAGTTGCGGCTGAATCTTGTCCAGCAGTTCCAGATTCTTAAGCAGCGCGCGCTGGCTGCTGGTGAGATACCGCTGCAGAATAGACATGCCACCCCGGCTCGTGAAGTGTATGTCACTCTCGTTGAGGAATTGCTTTTCAAATCGCAGGCCCTGGCCTTGCCGCCAGTACTCCGTCACGATCGCATCGCAGAGCAACTGGACGCGGACATCGTCGCCTCCGTATTGCTCCTGCAGAGTCTGCAACAGCTTGAGCAAGTCTTCCTCGAGCAGCTTGCCGTGGTCGGAGAACATGACGCGCTTGGCGCACAGGCCGTGCTTGAGGGCATTGAAACGGCTGTTCGCCTGGCCGCGGGTGGTCTTGGGCCCGGTGGACTTTTTTGAATTCTCACGGTTTGATTTCAGCTTGCGAGCGGAGACTGTCGGGGAATTGCTGCCCTCAAGGTTCTTCGCCGCAGTTTGGGCGGTTTTAGGAGCTTGATCCATATGGATCGTTTTTCCTTTCATTATTCAAATTAGCGAGGGGGCTTCTCCAACAAGAACTTGGCCGACCCGAGAGCACGGACGTCTCGGATAACATTGGCCGTCAGCAGAAATCCTAGCTTGCCATGTTAGATATAACAGCTTAAGGTTTAGCGTCAATGTTACTTAGGTAACATACTGATTCGCAGACTGTTGCTATGTTGATATTGCTGGCTATTGCCGAAGGGAAGATTTCACGCATCGACCGCGAGACGTGCTGGCCGCCGGGTCCTGCGGCTTCCTTTTCCGGGTTTGGACACAGCGCTGACCTTATTGCTAGGTCCACGATGAGGTTCTTCGGTGGACGTGTCCATCGCTGCTGGTGTGTTTAGACTTCGTCTCAGTTGGTATCTTGGTACTAGCGAGCCTAGACGCCTGCCAAAGACGAAGTGCGAAGACTCTAATGCCGGTCGCTTCGCCGCATGAGCCATCGACGCTCGATCAGCTGGATTGCGCAGCGGCTTTCGGGCTCGACTAATGCAGATGGTGAAATCGTGCTTTGGTGAAAGCCGGCGCGGGAGAGTGCGATCCGCGCCTCGCGTGCGCTTGGCACCAGGAATACGGTGCCAGCCACTCGGTGGAGTATGCGAGCGTTGTCGAGTAGGTGCTGCACGCGCCTTGTGCACGCATCGTGCCCGGTGAGTGCGCTTAGCCGCGACGTCCGATGCGGCACGTTGATATCGTCAAGGCGATCAAACCGCCTCCGCTCCGCTCTCCGGGTGTCCGGGAGGGCAGCGGCCTCCAAGAACTTGCTGTCGTCGACGAGAAGGCTCTTTAGCTGATCCAGCGTCACGCGACGCCAGCGTGCGCCCTCTTCCCGCACTTCGAGATCGCAGTCGCTTGTGAGCGCCAACGATCCCAATTGGAGGTCGCTGATCAAAATGTCGAAGTCGTCCGGCTCCTCGAAAGAGATACGAAAGCTTACCGACCGGACGGCTGTGTCATTTACTCGCAGCTCCATCCGAGATTTCTCTATCCCTGACAAGTGGCTCATGGCAGTTTTGCCCTCCCTTTGCCGACTGAACTCAGATGTGAAAAGTGCCGGACTGGGGACTTCTCTTAGCCGCAGATCCGAGAGCAGGTGTTATGTCAAATATACAAGAAAAGCATTCCAAATGGCCATCTACAAGTAAGTCATCAGCGATTACCCAAAACCGGCCAATGAGTATCCCCTGAAAACCGGCCAACGAGAATAGCGTCCGGGACATTGACTCCCGCAGAGGCTTGTAGCCTCCGTGGGCATGGCCAATGTCTTGAACGAAGAGAAGAAACAGCAAGTTTTAGCTCTGGGACGGCTGAGATGGTCGCTGCGGCGCATTCAGCAAGAGACCCGCATCCGTCGCGAAACTGCCAGCCAGTACCTGAAAGCGGCTGGGATTGCCGTGCGTCTGCCCGGAGGCTGGGGGCGGCGAGCCGCAAAACCGGCCAACGGAGTGATCACCGACGTTGCGCGGCAAAACCGGCCATCGCGGTGGTTCCCAACCCCAACCCCAACCCCAACCCCAACCCCAACTTCAACCCCGAAAACCTTTCTACTAAGGGAAAAGCAACTTCAAAACCGGCCAACGAAGTGATCACCGACTCCGAGTGTCCAGCAATGCCCGCGACCGCTTTGCGCCAGATCAGGTTGGTTCCGGTGCCGTCGCTGTTTAAATCCTTCGGCGGAAGGCAGTAGCCCGGACCGGGCGAACGCACCTTCGACGGATCGGCATAGTCGCAGTTGGAGTTGGAGTTGGAGTTGGCGGTCGGATTGACGGCCCATGGCGGGCTGCCACCCAGAGCATAGGTCGCATCGTGAATGCCATGCGAGTCCAGCTTGTGAATCCAGTAATCGGTGCGCTCCCAGTCGAACTTGTCGAGCTCTTTGTGTACGACCTGCCAGCGGGTAAAGTTGTCCCAGAAGCGGTAGCTTCCGAAGGGAAACGGTGGCCACTCGCTCTCAGGATGGTCAATGTGCAAGCCAAAGAAGATTGCCGGCACGGGTTCGGAAGGGCCGGTCGTCGCTGGCGACGAAAGCGGCTCCTCCCGGTTCATGCGTCCGCCTTTTCTTTGCGCCGCGGCATGGCCGATGAGACAGAGTAATGCGAATATGACAGTGCAGGTGCGCATATTCCCTCTCGATCAAAAGCGATTTTTGTGATTACGGCCATCGCGCGGCAGTTGCAGACACGTTGGCGACAACGCAACGCGATCGCCTTCGGTCAGCGGCGCGAACTGGAGCGATCGGTGAAGACCTGTCGCTCTGTTGCTGCGGTGCGCAGATCGAGGACCTCTACACGCTCCAAGCCTTTAAGGATGACCCAACTACAGTATAGCGCGGGGACAGGCAGGTCGTGGAAGGTCGGCGAGGCGGAACGGAAGTCCGACAATTCGGCCCGGAGGAGGGCTGCGTTCCCAAACTACCCCAACTTCCACCGCTTTCATTAGGAACGCTTCCGCGCCCGTGGAACTCGACAAAATTCGGAATCGGCTCTTCGTGTAGAGGTGCTGTAATGGGACTTTCAGGCCACTCCCTCGCCCGTTGGAGCCATTCCCCCCGCTTCTGAGAATCAGATCTCCGGCCTCCCCTCGTGCGCTCCACGAATACGTTACTTTTCAATGTCGAAGTAAATCTTTGTGGTGGCGCGGTATTGGGCTATCTTCTTGCCGTCCAGTTCCATTTCTAATTCCGCCACTCGCGCCCACTTCAGGCCTCGAACGGTTTTTGCGGCTTCTGCCACCGCGTTTTCCGCAGCCTTTGCAAAGCTCTCTTTGGAAGTTCCAACTACGTCAATAACCTTTTGCGTCATTACGGTTCTCCTTTGATGTTGATTTCTCACTGTGGATTGTACCGCTGGTCTGCGTCGTCATCGCCCCACCCACCCTACGACCTCGCGGGTGATTGGCAGAATCTCGGTCAGTGCACAACACGGAATCGGATCGGCGGTCTCATTCTCTAGCCACCAAGAGTGGCATGATCGCAAACACTGCGAGCATTTCGTAGTAGACCGTTCCCGCCACAGGTCTCGGCTGGCAAAGTACTCCCGAATCGACATGCCCCGAAGCCAGAGCACAAGCGTGAATTCCGCGACCAGCAGGAGGCCTAGCGCGACGAAACCCACGCCAAGTCGGGCAGGCAGCGTGGACGGCACAGCGAGATGGCGAACGGTCCACTGCGCCGCGAGTATGGTGATCACGAGCATGATCGGCGTTTCCATCGGTTCAGCCATTCTCGTGCCGAAACGCGGGACGACCCAAAGTGTGCGAATGGTTCCAAGCACGAAGCCTGGTCCGAATACGAGCACGAAATAGAGCACGCCAGCTTTCAGAATCGGCATAACATTTGGCTGTCTCTCAGTGCACCGCCCATTGTCGCTACAGTTGCCAAGGAGTACAAGGCGTACCATTGGACATGAGCAGAATACATCCAGAATGCCCCGACTCAGACCCTTCTGATCGGTCGGTAGCTGACGATGTCCTCCTTCGACAAGAGCCAGCCGAGGAAGAAGACGAAGAGGAAGACGAGGGCGACGGCAAAGAAGACGACGATGACGACAAAGACGACGGCTACTCGGAGTGAATTCAAGGGAAACAGGTTCTCCTGGCTGACTGTTCGAACTGCTCGGCCGTTCACGTCGAAAAAATTATGCGGGCAGTTCCGTTTTCATGGATGCGTGCTGCTCCTTCGGAGTTGAGGCGGCCCCGGCAAGCCTGAATTTTTTAAATTGGACCGTAATGGACCGTACTCGGCTGCCAAGTGCAAGCGAGTCAATGAGATAATTTGGCGGACGCCATCGTTCGCAACGATGAGGTCGTCGGTTCGATCCCGACTAGCTCCACCAAGTTTTCAAACACTTACAAACTTCCTGAAGTCAAATCTTGTCCCACTTTGTTCCATAGAACTATTTCAGGTCCTGCCGGGGTCGCCTCAACTCCAAAGGAAAAAGAGGACGACCATTAGCAAATCTCTTCCTTCGCAAGTTGTTGACGTAAACAGCT
>Ga0209118_1000386_pt1 | contig 25040 bp, 23 predicted proteins | sample BlaSpr_A8_Ref_M1_FD_187988 | JGI IMG/M metagenome (GOLD analysis project Ga0209118, IMG submission 187988) | Forest soil microbial communities from Thunder Bay, Ontario, Canada - Black Spruce, Ontario site 2_A8_Ref_M1 (SPAdes) (version 2) | ecosystem: Environmental > Terrestrial > Soil > Boreal...
CGCCGCGGGCCCGCGCACCAAAAGCTCCCGCTCGGATGGGTGTAGGTATGATTCGCGATCTCGTGACCGCGCGTCAGAATTTCCGTGACGAGATGCGGATAGCTCTCCGCGTTGGCGCCGATCAAAAAGAAAGTGGCGCGCGCGTTGAAACGCTCGAGAAGATCAAGAATCTTCAGCGTGTGAATTGGGGAAGGCCCGTCATCGATCGTGAGCCATACTTCCGGCTCTTTGGTTTCGAAGGATCGGATCACCGGACCCCACCACTGACAATTGGCCACGAGGGTCGCGTAAAGAAGAAGCATGTGAGAGACGAAGATCGGCGCCAGCGCCAGCACGAGGTTGGTGTGGCTCAGGTAGAGCGCGAGAAACGGCGCCAGGAACGTGAACCCGAGAAGCGCGCGCCGCGCCCAACGCGAATTATTCTTCATTGTTTCTCAAGGAGCGGCGATTTCCAAATCGCCGACAAAACGACCGCCAACTAAGCGACGGCGATTTGGAAATCGCCGCTCCTTGGAAGAATGTCGAGACGCGCGTCATTTCGAATCCCCGCCAGCGTTTCTTCCACAAGCCAGGACGAGAGCGGACGCCAGGTTCGCCCCGACCGCCAGCAGCCAAAACAAACCAACACCGCGCATCCACGACCCGCGCAGGAGAAGCGCGCCCGCCATCGCGGTCGTGGCAATTCCCAACAAGATGCTTTGCGCGCGCCGGGATGGGAGTGTTCGAAAGAGTCCGCAAGAGTGGAGCAGTTTTATGATCAGTGAATTGATATAGAGAAGGAGCAGCCAAAAGAGCCAAACAAAAAACCCCAAAGCGACGAGCAACAGAGCGGTCTGCCAATGTCTGAGCCCGCGTGGAACGAACTGCGCCACGAAAAAAACGTAGCTGATGAGGTAAAACAGGAGGCCGGCAGCCCACGCTTCGATCGCATTGGTTTCCGCGCGCCTGGGGTCGCTTCCCCTGATCTTCGCGATGATTCGCGGAAGCGAAAAGTAAAACCGGGAAAGTTCCTTAGTGCTTTGTTTCATCGGACAAAAGAAGGGGAGTGAAGGCGAACCATTGGTCCCAGCGGTTTGCGAGCAGTTCTTCCAGGACCGTGCACCATTTCGCGACCGCTTCGGCGAGATCATTCTCCCGCGCCTGGCCGCTCCGGACGACGGCAATCGGTTCGCGCACGATGATCTCGTAGCTGCGATATCCAGAGCGCGCGATGAAGAGCGGATAAATGGGGACGCCCGCGGCCAGCGCGAGCACGAATGGGCCATTCGGCAGCCGCACTTTTGTTCCGAAAAGCCGGCCATCGATCTGGCCCACGTCGCCCTCGGCGCGGTCGCCCTGGATCGAAACGATTTCGCCGCGCCGGATGGCGTTGAGCAAATCGAAGGAGAGCAACGCGCCCGCGGTATTATAGTCGACCTTGACCGCGCCTTCGCCGGTTTGTTCGAGCGATGAGCTGAGGTGCTCCGCGGTTTGGCGGTCCGGCTCGGGCGCACGGACCATGCGGATTTCGCGATTGAATTTCCGGGCGAACAAGGCCGCGCCCAGATCGTAGTTTCCCATGTGCGCGGTCAGGACGATGGCGCCTGGCGCGGCCGCGAGTTGATCGAGCCAGGGCGCGCCGCTGATCTGGTAGGCGAACTCTTCCCGGTTCAATTTGTAAATCGCGGCCTCGGAAATCGTCCACGCGAAATTGAAGAGCGTGCGAAAGGCCCGGAGATGATTTATGGCGCGGGAAGAGCCCGGCAGGATGACGGCGAGGTTGGCCACGATCGCGCGCCGGGCCGGGGCCGCGAAAAAGAAAAAGAAGAAAGTCCAGAACGTGACGAGGACGGGATAAAAATAGAAGGGCAGGTTGATGATCGCCCAGTCGAGACACTCTCTCCAAAAAACGCCCCGCACGGCGAAGCGCCGAAGCCAGTTGCGCGAGCTACGCTGCACTCTCACGCGCCTCACAGAGGCGCGGCGACAGCGGTTTCTGGCGCCGCGTCGGTGCGGGCAGCCGCAGGCTGTTTTGCGCCGGGAGTAAGAATGAGCCGGAGATTCGTGAGCTCGGCTCGCCACCATCGGAGCAAACCTTTCCGGATCAATCTGCGCACGCGCCCATCCGGGACGAAACCATCGTAGAGTTCGCGCCAGCCGGCATTGCGTCTTCCGTAGCAGCCGGCGGCGAGCCGCCGCTGCGCGAGCGCGACCAGTCTTCGGTTGTAAAATTTCATCATTCCCCCGACGATTCTTCCCGCGGCGCCCTCGAACGGAAGATGCAGGAATTCCTTCTCGGGATCTCGATACACCGGAATGACGAGTCCGATGAAATACATCCCGACATCGAGGAGCAGCGCGGCCGACATCAGCTCGGCGTCGCCCATGTAATAATATTTGTCCTTGTACAAGGTCTCGAACCAAAGCCGGTACGTGATCGGGTATTGTTCGTTGTAATACGCGAGAGACTTTGCCACATCTTCGCCGGCCAAATTTCGCGCGAGCAAATCCGCGACGTAGTAACTGGTATAAGAACAAAAATCGAGGCCGGGACTGTAAAGCGGATCGATGAAGCCGGCCGCGTCCCCCACCGTCGCCCAGCCGTCATCGCAAACTTTTCCGCTCGAATAGGGAAGGGCCGAATAGGCGTGGACATCGCCTTCGATAATTTGCGCGGCGCTGAAAATTTCCGCGCCGACCGGGTGCGAGAGAAGATGGGCGCGCAGGCGTTCGCCGAGATTCGGTCCCTCGGCCAATTTGAAAATGCGCGGATCATAAACGATCCCGGCGCTGACATCGCCGCCGCGCAGCGGGATAATCCAGCACCACCAGCCGTGGCCCATGAGGTGGTTCGTGGCCCAGTTGCGGCTCGTCCGACAGGCGTTTGCGTAATCGCGAAATTTCTCCCGCCACTCATAGCTGTCCCAATCTTTCACGTCCGTGAAGCGCGCCCAGACGGCGTTGATCGGGTGTTCGGTATTGGGTTTGAAGTGCCCGAGTTTTCTCGCGAGAAGAGAGGCCCGGCCGCTGGCGTCCACGAGCCAACGCGCGCTTACCGTCTCATGGGACGAATGGGTCTCATAGGACACATGGGACCTATTCGTTTCCAGCTCCAGGCCCGTCACTTTCGCGGGCCGCCGCAAATCGCAACCGGCTGCCACGGCGAGATCGAGCAGATGCGAATCGAGCGTGCTGCGGTCCACTTGAAAAGTAGGCAGCCGCGCCTGATAGCGCGCACCCAGTTCCACGCAATCGTCAAATGGCTGGTCGGGGCGATTCGCGAACCACATGCGCAGCCCTTGTTTCGCGAGATGATGATGGCCGAGATAATTCGTCAGGCCGAGCAAGCGCGTCATGTAACAACTGCTGAGCTCCGTCGTCGATTCGCCGACTTTGCGATCGAACTCCGCGGCTTTTTCGATGATCAGAACGCGCGCGGCCGGATGCTTGCGTTTCAGCATCAAAGCCGTGGCCGCGCCGGAAAATGCGCCGCCGATAATCACGACGTCGTACTCGAATTTCATCGCAGCAAAGATGATGGACTCAGGGCCTCGCAAACGCAACGCTTCCCCGTAGATGAACGAACCTCTGCCCGCGCCGCGCATCGACATGCATGTCCACATGGTGGGCAACGGCGTCGCCGGCTCCGGCGGCTGGCTGCACTTGAAAGGCTGGCACCGCTGGCTGGCCGGTTTCATGTTGCGCCAGCTCGGAATGCCGGCGACCGCGCTCGAAGGCGACCTCGAGACGATCTACGCCGAGCACCTCGGAAAACTTGTCCGCGAATCTTCGATGGACGCGATCGTCCTGCTCGCGCACGAGCGTGTTCATGATCCGGATGGAACGCCAAGAGAAGATCTCGGTTCGATGTTCGTGCCGAACGATGTCGTGCTCGGGTTGGCACAACACTTTCCAGAATTTCTTCCCGGCGTTTCGATCCATCCCGCGCGGCGCGACGCGCTCGACGAACTGGAACGCTGTCTGGAGGGCGGCGCGGTCTTGATGAAATGTCTGCCGAATTGCCAGAACATCGATTTCAGCGATCGGCGTTATGAGGCGTTTTGGCAGCAAATGGCGGAGGCGCGGCTTCCACTCCTCGCGCACACCGGCGGCGAACACACCGTGCCGGTGATCAACGCGGCTCTGGCTGATCCGCGACTGCTGCGGTTCCCGCTGGAATGTGGCGTGACAGTGATCGCCGCACATTGCGCCACCAAGAGCGGCGCTTTCGATCGCGACCACTTCGATGCCTGGGCGGTGATGCTGCGCGAATTTCCTAATCTCTACGGCGACATCAGCGCGATGGTTTCGCTCAATCGCTGCGGGCATCTGCGCGACTGCCTGCGCGCAGAAATTCTTCCGCGCATTTTGCACGGGAGCGATTTCCCCGTCCCGGTGTTCGGACATCGAATGTGGCTGCAGGGCTGGATCGATCGGGCGACTTTTCGCCGCTGCCAGAGCATTCGCAATTCGCTCGAACGCGACTGGCAATTCAAACGCGCTCTCGGTTTCCCCGAGGAGATCGCGACGCGTGTGGCTGGACTACTGCGGCACCCAGAGGTGAGGTTGGCTCCGTGATCCTGCGCAACGCTCGACTCATTCTGCCGGACGCAGTTCGCGACGGACTGGAAGTTGTCGTGGCCGAGGGAAAAATCTTGGAGGTCCGCGAGCAAACGGATGCCGCTGCGATTGATCTCGGCGGGAATTATCTCGCTCCAGGCTTTATCGATCTGCACATCCATGGCGCGCTCGGCCGCGATACGATGGAGGCGTCGCCCGAAGCGTTTCGAGCGATCTGTGATTATCACACGAGCGGCGGCACAACATCGCTTTTGCTGACGACGGTCACCGCGCCGATCGCGGAAATTGTGAACGTATTGCGCGCGGTCCGCGCGGCGGCCGGCGTCATCAAACAAATCGCGGGCGTGCATGTCGAAGGGCCCTTCATCTCACGCGCGCGGGCCGGTGCGCAACGCGCTGAGTTTATTCGCGATCCTGATCCAGATTCCGTGGCGGAATTATTGGAGTACGCGGAGGTAATCAAAATCGTGACACTCGCGCCGGAACTGCCCGGCGCGCTCGATCTCATCCATCGTTTGCGCGAGCGGGAAATTATTGCGAGCGGCGGTCATAGCGATGCGTCGGATGAAGAAGCGCGCGCGGGTTTTGAAGGGGGGATGCGCCATGTCACGCACACATTCAATGCGATGTCCTCCGCGCGGCGCGAAGGTCTTTATCGCGAGGGCGGGCTCCTCGAGTTCGCTTTGAGCGAGCCTGGGATTACTTGCGAATTGATCGCGGACGGTCATCACGTCTCGACGACGTTAATGAAATTGTTGTATCGGGCGAAAGGCTCGCGCGGAATTTGTCTCGTGACGGATGCAACTGCCGGCGCGGGCCTACCGGAGGGTGCACGATTCTCGCTGGCGGGTCTCGATTGCATCGTGCGCGGCGGTGTTTGTTTGCTGGCCGATCGTTCGGCGCTCGCGGGCAGTGCCTCGCGGATGATCGATCTTGTGCGCGTGCTGGTGAACCACGTGAAGATTCCACTCAACGAAGCAGTCACAATGGCGAGTGCGAATCCGGCGCGAGCGCTGGGAGCGATAACGAAAGGCGCGATCGAGGTTGGCTGCGACGCGGATTTTGTTGTGCTCTCGCCCGAGTTGGACGTGTTGCAGACATTTGTGGGCGGCGCGGAGATTTTCCACAGGTAGGGACGCCGCGCTGCGGCGTCCGAACGTTACTGCTAAACCCGCTTCGACGGACACCGCAGCGCGGCGTCCCTACCTTCAGATTGACAGCAAGAATTTCGCAATCTCAAGAGATGCCGTCGGGCGACCGAGTTGGCTGATGTTCGTCGACCACTCGCGCCATTGCGCGGCATCATTCGCGAAAACTTCCTGCACTGCGGCGATCACTTCGTCGTGCGTCCGCGCAATCGTGCCCGATTTCGTTTTCACGATGAAGCGCGCGTTGCCTTCCTCTTGTCCGGGGATGACGTGATTGACGATCATCGGGCACGCCGCCGACATCGCTTCCTGCACGGTCGCGCCGCCGGCCTTGCTGATGACGAGATGATTGGCGCGGAGCAACCGCGGCAGCTCGTCGCTCCAATCCACCGTTTCGAATTGCTGCGTCACCGCATCGCGAATTTTGTCGACGGAAACTTTCAAGCCGGCGTTGCGTCCCACGGTCACGGTCAACTGAATTTCGGGCAACGCGGCGAGGCGTCGCACGAGCTCCGGCGCGGCCGAGGTGTTCGCGTTGATGATGTAGAGCACGCGCCGCCCGGTTTCATCCGAGGGAGGCAAACGCATTTCGCCCGGCTGCGCGAAGACTGTGCTGACCGGAAAACCAAACGTCTTGATCTTCTCCGGCGGAATGCCGGCATCGCGGAGGACCTGCGCGCTCTCCTCGTTCGGCAGGAGGAAATAATCGGCGCTGCATCGGTACCAGATCGCGTTCACGCTGATGGAATCGGTGATCACGACGACGCGTTTGTGCTGGGACGATCCTTCCCAGCCGAGCAATTCATCGAGCATGTGGGGATACGCGGGGTAGACCGAAACGATCACATCCGGCTGGAGTCGCGTGAGCATGCGGCGCAGATAATTTTTCAGGGAAAAGAAGACGCGGAAATCGCCGGCGAATTTTTCCTGGCGATCAAGCCACCGGTAGATGACGCCCCAGACGCGCGGCAGGCGATTGATCATCCCCATGTAAAGGACGCGCGCCCAATCGTTCCCGAAGCCGTAGGTTTCGGCGAAAAGATCGTGGAGCTCGACGTGCGCGCCGTCGGGCGAAACTTTGCGCAAGCCGTCGCGGATGCCGCGGGCGGCGCTGTTATGTCCCTCGCCGAATCGGGCGGTCAGGATGAGAATTTTTTTCAAGACTCGTTAGGCCAACGGGCTCGGGCGAAGGTTGCGGGAGAGTTTAATGGATATTTGCCTTCGGCAAAGTAAACTTGCGCGCAGATGAAATATCTCAGGTTCGCCGGCAGAATCGTCCGCCGTCTGGTTTGGGAAACGATCACGGACGATACCACCGGTCTGGCCGCGCAGATGGCGTATCAATCCCTGATCGCGCTCGCGCCGGGCCTGCTTTTTCTCTGGCATCTGCTCGGACTCTTCGGGACCGACCCGGCGAAGCTGCACCAGATGCTGGGCATTCTAAAAAGCTTCATGCCGGCCGATCCGAAAGTGCACGAGATCCTCGACGCCGCCGCAGCCAGCGTGGTCGTGACCGGCTCGAGCGGTTTGCTGGCCAACGTCGGCATCGTCTTCGGCATCTGGATGGGAATGGTTTTCATTTCCACCATCTCGAAAGGCCTGAGCCGGACGCACGGCGTCATGGAAACCCGCAATTGGTGGTCGAAATATATCATCTCGTTTTTCCTCCTCTTCTGGTTCGGGATCACCATCCTTTTTTGCTTCAACGCCATGGTCTTCGGCGAAACGCTCGCCGGCGTGGCCGAGGTCAATTTTCAGCTGTCGATCCCGCTCCAGGCGTGGGTGGCTTATTTGAATCTGCCGTTGACCGCGCTCGCGATGGTCGGTCTCGCTCTGGCGCTTTATCTTTTGACGCCGGAAAATTATCTCACCATGCGGCAGGCGTTGCCGGGCGCGGTTTTCTTTGCCATCGGCTGGGTCGTTCTCACAAAACTTTTTCAGGTTTATGTCGCCAAATACGACCGCTACAACGCGACCTATCTCGCGCTCGCGTCGATCATTGTGCTGCTGACCTGGATGTATCTGAGCTGTTTGCTTTTGCTCCTGGGAGGAAAACTGAACGCGATCCTGCGCCGGGAGCGTGAGCGGCAGGAGCAGATTCCGGCGGCTGAGCCACAGCCCGCTTGATGGCCCGTCCGGCTCTGTTACGCTCGCCAGCCGTGATCCGTTTTCGCTTTCTCGGCGCCGCGCTCGCGCTCAGTGCCATCGTCGGCACGCTCGTTCACGCGCAGTTGACCGACGAAGAAAAAAAGAAGCGGGAGGCGCGGAACAAGGCGCGCGAGGAAATGCGCGCGGTCGCTTCGCCGACTCCATCGGAAACGCCGGAGCCGACAGCCAAGCCGAAGCCCGCTGATCGCAAATCCAAAGCGAAGAAACACTCGACTCCCAAGCCGAAATCAACTCCAGCCCCGAAGGCAAAAAAGAGTCCCACGCCCGAGCCCGGTGAATCGCCTTCGCCGAAGCCCAAGGAAAAGTCCGCCGCGAAGAAATCAACCGACGAAGAAGCCGAGGAAGCGACCCCGAAACCAAAAGCGACCGAGAAAAAAGCTGAATCGCCGGAGCCGACCAAAACCCCGGCGGTAAAGAAAAAGCCAACGCCGGAACCGGAAGAGTCGCCGACTCCGAAATCGAAGGCGACGCCAGCGAAGAAAAAAACAAACGCGAAGAAAGAGGCGACCCCGACTCCCAAGCCAACTGCCAGACCGGAACCTTCGAAATCCCCGACGCCCATCGAAAAACCCAAGCCGTCCGTCGTCGAACCGGAGCGCGCACCGTCGCCGACTCCCCGGCCTCCTCCCGCTCCGCCTCAACCGCGAGTAGCGCCGCCCGCCGACATCACCGTTGAAAAATCCGGCCTGGAAAAAGAACAGGGTTTCGAACCGCCGCCGCCGCCGCCGCCGCGATCTGGTTTCTGGCCCTGGTCGCGCAAAGTGGTTAGCTATCGTTACCTGACGAGTGCAACGATTGATGCGATCCGGCGCGCGCCGGTCCAGCGCGCGCGGTGGAAATTCGTCATCGTCCACAACAGCGGCACGCGGCAGGGGAACGCGCGCGCCTTCGATTATTATCATCGCCGGATTCGGCGGATGAAGAACGGACTCGCCTACCACTTCGTCATCGGCAACGGCACCTCATCGCGCAACGGCCAGATCGAGATCGGCGATCGCTGGGTGCGCCAAACGCGAGGCGGCCACGTGCACAGCGATTACATGAACAACATCGGGCTCGGCATTTGTCTCGTGGGCGATTTCAACCGCGACCAGCCGACGAAGGCGCAACTGGAAGCGTGCGAGGAATTGATCCGCTACCTCCGCACTCGTTGCGGCAAAGCTGACGGCGCGGAGATGGCAGTGCGTCCCCATCGCGAAGTAAACCCGCCGCGCTGGGCGACCGATTGCCCCGGCAACGTCTTTCCCTACCCTTGGTTCGGACGGTTCCGTTAATCGCGATCCTCGTTAGTCCGAGCGGCTGAATCGGCGGCAACGAGACCGTACAAACATAACCGGGTTTGATCGGACCTGGAGGGCGCCCCGTTACTTCGAGTGCAGGATTTCCAAGACCTGTCGCGGCGACAAAATACGGATGCCATTAAATGTCTTGAGCACGAGCAGATCATCGTCGCCAGTGACGACGAGATCAGCACGGCCAGCCACCGCCGTGGCGAGAACGATATCGTCAGCAGGATCGCGGCAAATGCGCTTGGGCAACGCGACGGGCTTAACCATTTCGCACAGGTCGGAAAACGCGGATAGGGCTTCGACTGCGGCCGGACTTAGCAATCGTTTTCGCCGCAATACACGAATGAGTTCATCACGTAACGGCGTTGACCACACAATCGCGCAAATATCGACAGTCTCCTCGATGACCTCGGCGCAAAAGCCTCGGACGGTAAACGCAGCAAAGAGAACGTTCGTATCGAACAGGACTCTCACGAAACCATCTTAAAGGCGTCGTCGTCGGTGTAGATATTCTGCGCGCGCGCTTTCGGGAGCAGTTCGGCCCGCGCGGCCCGAAACGATTTGCGGAACAACTCCGTCTTTAGCGCTTTGCGGACGAACTCACTTTGGGTCACGCCCTCGGCTTTCGCGGCTTTCGACAATTGCTTGCGCATCAAGGCCGGAATACTAATCGTCAGCGTCTCTCTCATAGTAGCTGTAAGACAATATCATACAGCGGCGCTCCAGCAAGTTAGGATCGGCGATTAGGAGTAGAGATACTCGTCGTGATATTCGCGTTGCGGGGCGAATTGCACGGTCTCGTCGCCACCGGTCTCGGGATACTCGAAGATTTTTCCTTCGTAGTTGCGGATCACGATCTTCTCGTTGTCGTGATACAAAACGTAACCGGGATTGATCGGCACCTTCCCGCCGCCGCCGGGGGCGTCGATGACAAATTGCGGCACGCCGTAGCCGGTGGTGTGGCCGCGCAAACCTTCGATGATCTCGATCCCTTTCGCGACGGAGGCGCGGAGATGGGACGAGCCGTTGATCAGATCGCACTGGTAAACGTAGTAGGGGCGCACCCGGCACATGAGGAGCTTTTGCACGAGCGTCTTCATCGTCTCGATGTCGTCGTTCACGCCGGCGAGCAGGACGCTTTGGTTCCCGAGCGGAATGCCGTGGTTGGCCAGGCGCTCGAGCGCTTGTTTCACTTCCACGGTGAGCTCGCGCGGATGATTCACGTGCACGCTCATCCAGAGCGGATGATATTTTTGGAGCATCGCGCAAAGCTCCGGGGTGATCCGTTGCGGCAGGAAAATCGGAACGCGGGTGCCGATGCGGAGAAACTCAATGTGTGGAATGGCGCGGAGCCGGCTCAGGATGCGCTCGAGTTTTTCGTCGCTGAAAATGAGGGCGTCGCCGCCGGAGAGAAGGACGTCGCGCACTTCGGTATGCTCTTCCAGATAGCGGAACGCTTCCTCGAAATCGGTGTGGAGCTCCTGTTCGCCGACGCCGCTCACGACCCGGCTCCGGGTACAATAGCGGCAGTAACTCGCGCACCGGTCCGTGACGAGAAAAAGGACGCGATCGGGATACCGATGGACGAGACCGGGCACCGGCATGTGCGAATCTTCACCGCACGGATCCGCCATGTCGTAAGGCGAGGCCCACGTTTCTTCGATCCGCGGGATGACCTGCCGGCGGATCGGATCGTCCGGATTATCGCGCGGGATCAGGTTGAAGAAATGCGGCGTGATGGCGAGGGCGAGCTTTGTGCCGGAGAGCAGAACGCCGCTGCGTTCTTCACTCGATAACTCGAGATGCTGCTCGAGCTGGGCAAGCGAGGTCACGCGGTTTTTTAGCTGCCATTTCCAATCGTTCCAGAGCTCCGCGCGGATCCCGCCTTCGCGGGACCAATAGCCAGGCGCGTGCGAGACGAACTCTTTTCCAACCATTTTATCAGGGGCGAGAGCGACCATTTTTTGTTTTGTGAAGCGAAATGTTGCTGCCCTTGGAATCGTGTCAATGCAGGCACCCTGAGGTGTGCGCGCGGGTCGGTTTCTTCCGTAGCACAGGCATCTTGCCTGTGGGGCCAATAGGCGTCTCGCCTGTTGGCTAGCAGTTCGCATCAGGCAAGATGCCTGATGTCCCCACAGGCAAGATGCCCGTGCTACGGGAGACCCCGCCGCTCGCCTGTTGCCGATTGAACAGCTATCGTAGACTTCGTGTCCAAGCTCCAAACCATGCGTACCGTCCTCACGTTCGTCGCTCTTGCCGTCGCCGCGCTTTCATTGCGGGCCGCGCCGCCCCTGGCCCAACCGGAAGCCTCCCCGACGCCCACCGTTTCCGCTGCGGCGGCTGATGCCGGCAAGGACGTCGTCCACCAGCTCAACAGCGCCTTCACGAAAGTGTTCGAGATCGTGGCGCCGACAGTCGTGATTATCGAGGTCACGAAGAAAACCGACACGAGCGAGAATCCCAGCCTCGAGGATCTCTTTTTCCAGGGTCCGCAGGATGAAAACGCGCCGCGGCGGAATCCGCACAGCTTCCAGCCCGTGCAAAGCGAAGGCTCCGGATTCATCGTGCGCGCGGACGGCTACATCTACACGAATTTTCACGTGGTGGAGGGCGCCGACCGGATCGATGTGAAGTTGAAAGACGGCCGCGAGCTCCAGGCGAAAATCATCGGCACGGATGAAAAAACCGACATCGCTGTGATCAAGGTCGAGGCGACGAATTTGCCGGTCGTGCAGTTTGCCGACAGCGAAACGGTCCGCGTAGGTCAGTTCGCGTTCGCGATCGGCGCGCCCTTCAAGCTCGATTACACGTTCACCTACGGCATCATCAGCGGAAAAGGCCGGAGCAAATTGCTCGCGACCGGCGGCTATTCCATTTCGGACTATCTGCAGACGGACGCATCGATCAATCCTGGCAACAGCGGTGGTCCGCTCTGCGACATCGACGGGAAAGTGGTCGGGATGAATACGCTCATCAACGGGTTGAACCGCGGCCTCGGGTTCGCGATCCCGAGCAATCTCACGAATGAAATCGGGCAGCAACTTATCGCCGGCCACAAGATCGTGCGGCCCTGGCTCGGCATCCGGATCGAATCGCTCGGCGACGATCCGGCGATCCGCGATTTGTTTAAGGGAATCGACAAAGGCGTCGTGGTGCGGACGATCGAGGCGGACGCACCCGCCTATAAGAGCGATCTCCGCCCGTTCGATGTCATCACCCAAGTCGACGGCGCCGCGGTCGTGACCGACACGCAGCTGCAGCGTGAGATATTGAAAAAGAAAATCGGGCAGAACGTTGAGCTCACGGTTTGGCGAAAAGGCCAGACGATGAAGATCGCGGTGACGACGGGGGAATTGCCGAGCGACATCTCGCGCGCCTCGAATGAGCTGACGCCGCCGGCGCCGACGAAGCCGGAAGATTCGAATAAATTTGGACTGCAGGTGCAGGACCTGACGAAAGAAGTCGCGGCGCGTTTGAAGCTGAGCGTGACGCAAGGTGTGATCGTGACGGACGTGGCCGACAACAGCCTCGCCGCGGCCCAGGACATTCAGCGCGAAGACGTCATCACGGAGGTGGACGGAAAAAAGGTGACGAACGTCGCCTCGTTTCGCGAAGCGCTGAACAAAGCCGATCCGCGCAAAGGCATTTTGCTCTACCTCGATCGGAAAGGCAGCAAGACCTTCGCGGTGCTGAAAGCGACAGGTAATTAGTTCGAATGAAGGAAGACATACTTGAGCAGCTTGTCGAAGATTGGCTACAATCTCAGGGCTACTTCACACGTGCGAACGTAAAATTTAAGCCGCGCGCGGACCATCCGGATTTTCGCTCAGGCAGAGATTCGGTCGCGAGTGATATCGATGTTGTCGGGTGGCATCCAAGGCGCACTGGCGTCGATGCTGTGTTCGTCGTCAGCTGCAAGAGTTGGCAGGACGGTTTCTCGATTCGAGATATGACCAACGCCCTGCTGAAGTCGCGCGACAAACTCATTGGGAACAAGGAAGCGTGGAAACATTTCCGGGAACTTGTCGAGCCGCGCTGGACTGAAGCTTTACTCCAGGCTGTAGAGGAAAAAACGGGGCAGCGCGTATTCACCTACATCACCGCTGTCACGCGCCTGCACGATCCCGAACGCAAGATTCTGTGGGAAGAAAACGCCGATTTCAAAGCAGCTCTAGGCGCCAATCCAATCAAGATCATCACCCTCGCTGAAATGCTGCAATCGATTTTCTCTCAACTCGGCACAAGTGTCGAATCGAGTCAATTCAGCCGCACTCTGCAGCTTATTAAGGCGGCAGGCTTACAAGTTGAGCTTGCAGGAGTGGATTCGCGCGGCAAGAGCGGTCGAACAAGAAAACCTCGTCCCTACGCGCAAAATGCAGAGTTTCGGGTTCCGGACGATTTTGATGCGCCCTTACCGGAGGAGATCATCGCGGATTTTGAGGGAGGAAGATGAGACTGCTTCTCGATACGCACATGTTCCTTTGGTTCATTAGCGGCGATCCTAAACTTATCGAATCGCATCGAGATCTTATCCGTGATCCGAGAAATGAAGTGTTTCTCAGCGTAGTTTCAATTTGGGAAGCGATCGTGAAGTGGCGTCTGGGAAAACTGCCATTACCCCATCCGCCCGATTCATATTTGCCGCATGCCCGCGTCGCTCATGACATCTCTTCGCTCGATCTCGATGAAGCGAGCGTCGGCCGTCTTGCCTCCCTGCCGCCGCTACATCGCGATCCTTTCGACCGTATGATTGTTTGTCAGGCGCTTAACCACAACCTGCACGTGCTCAGCGTTGATCGGCTTGTCTTGCAGTATCCGATCCGCATCGCGCCAACAGTCTAGATCCTTCGGGTCGCCAGCAACGAACCAGCGAAGGCGGCAGCAAGGATGGCGGCAAACCGCCATCCGTTCGACTCTCGCCTAGCTCTGCTTATTCCCCGCCAGGACGAGGAAGATTCCACCGACCAGGCAGATTCCGCCGACGATGGGAGCGATCGGCACGTGATGCTCCTTGTCGGCATCCACCTTCAATGGGCCGAGCTTGGCCACGTTCTCGCGGGTCGTGTAGGTGAAGAAACCGAACCAGCCATTGGCCAGAGCGATGATGCCGATCGCGATCAGAACGATCCCGATGATCCCAGAGGGTTTCATCTTTCGATTCCGGCTAGACGCGCCGGCCTGAGATCAAATTAATAATCAGAACGACGACCGCCACGACCAGCAGCAGGTGGAGGAGCGGGCTGACGATGTGGCCGACGGTGAAGCCGAGCAGCCAGAGAATCAACAGAACAACGAAGATAGTCCAGAGCATATGATTTCCTTTGGGTTGGTTTCTAGTGCTTCGTGCGCCGGGCCGCGAGTGCGCTTAAGATTTTTCGATTCGCCAGATTTTCGGCTATCCCGGGGCCTTTTGCATAAATTCGAATAAATTGCTGGCGGTGAACTTTTGGAAATATTACAACGCTTCCGTCGGCAACTGTTTCGAAACCGGTCTTTTTATGCGTCTCAAATCCTTTGCTTGTTTTCTAAGCGTCGTGCTCGTGGCTGGCTCGGCCATCGCGGGCGTCATCGTCGAAAAACGTTCGCGGGTTTTGCCGGACTCCAGCATTCCCGGAACGGAAGGTGTCCACTCGTTTGTTTTCCGCGGCCCAACTGGGACATCGCGACCTCCGATCGGGGTGCCGCGGCCGGATTTCTGGCCGGAACAAAACGGCATGTTCAGCTTTGTCGTGAAGGACTCAGGCGGGCATCTCTGTTCGGAGATGGTCACGGCGGATGTCTTCGCGCGCTATCGGGTGGGCGATGACTTCAACGACGCGGCTGTTTCGGTGAACCAGCAGGTGCAAGTGGAGGACAACAAGAGCGTCAAGCCGGTGATTGTTCATTGGCAGAGGAAATCAATCGCGCGTCATCACAGCCGGACTCGCCGATCGCATCACGCTGTGGCGAAACATCGCCGGCATCATTCTGCGACGCTCATCGCGCGGCGCTAGCGGCCGCTACATTTTTTCGAGCGCCGCGCGCAAGTTCCAGTCCGCGGCCTCGAGACGTTCGACCGCCTGGGCGTAATCGCATTGTGCAAGCTCGGCCACGAGTCGCGCGGCCCGATCGCGCAGCTTGGTGTTCGAAATCGCCAGATCGACCATCAAGTTCCCCTGGATTTTCCCCAGCGCCGCCATCGCGCCGGTGCTGAGAATATTGAGCGCGATCTTGGTGGCGGTGCCGGCCTTCAAGCGCGTGGAGCCGGTGAGGATCTCGGGCCCCGTGGCCAGGTCGATCTCGAGATCGAATGCCTCTGCGCGCTCTCGCGCCGGATTGCAGGTGAGGAGGAGCGTCTGCGCGCCGCGCTTCTTCGCCGCCGCGAGCGCGCCGAGCACAAACGGCGTCCGCCCGCTCGCGGTGATTCCGCATACGATGTCCGCGCCGGTCACGCCGCGTTCGTCGATGGCGAGCGCGCCCCCGCCGCGGTCATCTTCCGCTCCTTCGACGCTGTGATGGAGCGCGTTCACTCCACCCGCGATGATCCCTTGCACCATCCCGGGCGACGCTCCAAACGTGGGTGGGATTTCGCTCGCATCGAGCACGCCGAGGCGCCCGCTCGTTCCCGCGCCGACATAAAACAAGCGCCCGCCATTTCGCAAGACGCGCGCCACGCGTTCGATCGCATCGCTCAGCTCCGGGATCCGTTCGCGCAACGCCTGGTCGACGAAGCGCTCTTCTTCGAGGAAAAATTCCACGAACTGGCGCGGCGTCATCTTGTCGAGCGACTCCGAGCGCGGATTGCGTTGCTCGGTCAACGCCGCGGAAAGCTCGGCGATTTGTTTTTCGTCCGTCGTCGTCTTCAATCCGGCGCGCTCCTCCATCTCGGCCGCGAGCCAGGCCGCGCCCAGCTCGGGCGATTGCTCGCTCATCGCCACGCGCGCATCGGGCATGTTCTTTTTCAGTTTGCGACGAAAGGCATGAGTGTAGACCGAGTCACGTTGAAAAAGGCCGCCGAGGAGAATCACTTTCGGCGCGAGCGAATGGAGACGCGTCGCGACTGCTTCCGTGTACTCGCTCAAGACCCCCGCGCCTTCCTCGACGATCTTCACCACGTTCGCGTCGCCGTTCGTGGCCGCTTCAAAAACAATCGGAACGAGTGTGGCGATTTCCATCTTGTCCGCGCTTTGCGCCCAGCGTACGAGGTCGTCGCGGCTGTTGAGCGAAAGTGCGCGAAGAATGGCAGCGGTAAATTGTCCTTCGCCGCGATGCAGATCGTATTCGCGCAGGATGAGACGGAGCGCTTGGACGGAGAGAAAATAACCGCCGCCCGCATCGCCGAGGATATGGCCCCATCCGCCGGCTTTCTCGATATGCTCCCCGCGCCGACCAGTGACAGATGCGCCGGTGCCGGCGTTGACCACAATCCCATCGCCGCGGCCCAGAGCGGCGGCGAGGCCGGACTCGCGATCGCTGCCCGCGACGATTTTCGCCTGCGGCCAAATCTCCGCGCAAAGCGAAGCCAGCGCGCGCTGGTCATCAGCGCCGCAGCCGGCCAGAAAAATTCCCGCGCGCGTAATGTCCGGGGGCATTTGGCGAAAGATCGCCTGGAGTTTGTCCGGCGGCGTGAGCCGGAAGTTTGACGCCGGCAGCCGGCCTTGATCGATTACGCGCAAGCCTTCGGCATCGCGCTGGCATAGGACCCAGGCCGTCTTCGTCCCGCCGCCTTCCACGCCGAGAATTCTTTCCGGGTCAGCCATATTTTAAGGGCCTGTAGCGGCGGTCTCTGACCGCCGAACGGTTGCGGAAATTGGCGCTGAAATCCCGGCGGTCCGAGACCGCCGCTACAGAAGACGACAGTGCGATTGCCGGGCGTGAGCGCGCTTGTATCATGCGGGCATGCCGCAAACAGAGTCTGCCGCGCGCGACCGCATCGGGGAACTCCGCCGTCAAATCGAGGAGCACAACCGACGCTATTACGAAGAAGCCGCGCCGACAATCAGTGATCGCGAATATGATCAACTTTATCGCGAGCTGGGTGATCTCGAAAAAAGCTTCCCGCAATTCGCCGCGGCGGATTCGCCCACCCAGCGCGTCGGCGAGAAACCGCTCGAGGCTTTTGCGCAGATCACGCATCGCGTGCCGATGCTCAGCCTCGACAACACCTACTCGGAAGAGGAAGTGACCGATTTCTACCGGCGGATGGAGCGTCTTCTGCCGAACAAGAAAATCCCCGTCGTGATCGAGCCGAAAGTGGACGGAGTGGCCGTTTCCCTTCTGTATGAAAAGGGCGAGCTGCGTTACGCCGCCACGCGCGGCGACGGAACGGTCGGTGACGATATCACCCGGAATATCCGCACGATCCGGGCGGTGCCGCGGCGATTGAAAGGCGATGTTCCCGACGTTCTCGAAGTGCGCGGCGAAGCGTACCTGGACAAACGCGGCTTTGCGAAATTGAACGCCGAGCGAAAGAGCGCCGGGCTGCCTGAATTCGCCAACCCGCGCAATGCCGCGGCCGGTTCGCTAAAACAGCTCGATCCCGCGATCGCCGCGCGGCGCCCGCTTGGCGTCGTCTTCTACGGCACGGGTTTGATCGAGGGCCTCACGCTCGAAAAGCATTCACAGCTTTTTGCGTTGCTCAAAAAACTCGGTCTGCCGTGCAGCGAGCGCTGGTGGCCGGCCGACTCCATCGACGACATTCTGCGCGCCATTCATGAGCTCGATGCTCTCCGCCACGATTTCCCTTACCAAACGGATGGCGCCGTCATCAAAGTCGACGCGTTCGCGCAGCGGGATGTTCTCGGATTCACGGCGAAGTCACCGCGCTGGGCGATCGCGTTCAAGTATGAAGCGGAACGGGTCGAGACGCGGCTGCTCGACATTTTGATTCAGGTGGGGCGCACTGGAATTCTGACGCCGGTCGCTGCCCTCGAGCCGGTGACGGTGGGCGGCAGCCGCGTGGCGCGCGCGACCTTGCACAACGAGGAAGAGATCGAGCGCAAGGATGTGCGAATCGGCGATATGGTTCTCGTGGAAAAAGCGGGCGAGGTGATTCCCGCGGTCGTTGGAGTTCGCACCGATCTGCGCAACGGGAGCGAGCGGAAATTTCGGATGCCGAAAAAATGCCCGGAATGCGGGAGCCTCGTGGTGAAAGAGGAAGACCAGGTCGCGGTGCGCTGCGTGAACAGCCAATGCCCGGCGCAAGTGCGGCGGCGGATCGAGCATTTCGCGTCGCGCGGCGCGATGGACATCGAAGGGCTGGGGGAGGCGATGGTGGGACAATTGGTCGAACACAAACTGGTCAGCGACATCGGCGATGTTTACACGCTGAATGCCGCGGCGCTCGGTGATCTTGAGCGGATGGGAGAAAAAAGCATCGCCAACTTGCTGGACGGGATCGAGCGGAGCAAGGCGCGCCCGCTCTGGCGGCTCATCTTCGGGCTTGGAATTTTGCACGTGGGCGTGAGCGCATCCCGCGCGTTGGCGGATCATTTCCCGGACCTCGGCGCGATGATGCAAAGCTCGGTCGAGGAACTGCAACGCATTCCCGATGTGGGCGAAGTGGTCGGGCAAAGCATTCACGATTTTTTTCGCGAACCCGGGAACGCGAAGCTGATCGAGAAATTGCGCCGGGCCGGCCTGCGCTTCGCAGCGGAAAAGAAGCCGCGGGGTTCGGAAGCGCCAGGATTCAAAAACACGACCTGGGTCATCACGGGCACGCTCAGCCAATCACGCGATGAGATCGCGGAGCTGATCCGCGCGCGCGGCGGGAAAGTGAGCGGCAGCGTCAGCAAAAAAACGACCTACGTGCTCGCCGGCGAAGAGGCCGGAAGCAAATTGGAAAAGGCGAAGCAGCTCGGGGTTCGAATCTTAAACGAAAGCGAATTCAGGAAACTCCTCGCCTAGCGGCCGGCAACTTTCTGCAAATTTGGATTGTTTTCGCCTAACGAGGAATGTAGCCAGATGCTTCTGTGCGCCAATCCACCATCCTCCGCGTCGTTTCCTGTCTCATCATTTCAATCTTTCCGCTTGCCGCCCAGGCCGGCAGTTTTGCTCTAAATGAACAAAGCGTCAGCGGCCTTGGGCTCTCCTTCGCCGGGGGCGCCGCCCAGGCCGAAGACGCGTCTACGCTTTTTTTCAATCCAGCGGGCCTCGCGCGGCTCGACCAGGGCGAGTTGCAGCTCGGCCTGCATGCAATTATTCCGTCCGCCGAGTTCACGAACCAGGGCTCGCGTTACAATCTGCCGGGCACGCCCTTCGACGGACTCCCCGTCACGGGGAATAATGGCGGTAATGGCGGCGTCAACCACATCCTCTGCAATTTGTACGTCACGCAGCCGGTCTTCCGCAGCCCGAAATACGGCGACCTCACCGTCGGCGTAGGACTCACCAGTCCGTTCGGTTTGGAAACAGATTATGACCCGGCCTGGGTGGGACGTTATGCTGCTCTCCGGACAAAACTCACGACCATCGATATTCAGCCTACGGTTTCGTATCGGCTCTTCGATCGGCTCTCCTTCGGCGCCGGCCTTGATGTGCAACGGGCCTCGGCGCGTTTATCGCAGACGATCGACTTCGGGTTGGCGGCGCAATCACCGCTCGCGCAATTCTACGCCGCGTTGCCCGCGATCCTCGCTGCCCGCGGCGTGCCCGCGGCCGCGATTCCCGGCGTCATCGCCGCGACGCGACAAGCGTATACAAATGCTGGCTTCGTTCCCGGCGGCCTTGATGGCGTCTCGGAAATCACGGGCGATGATTGGAGTGTCGGCTTCACCCTTGGCGCGCTCTTTGAATATCGCAAAGGCGAAGATGAGACGGGATTTCTGCAAGATGGCCGCATCGGTTTCAGCTACCGCTCGGCGATCGATCATACGCTGGAAGGTGACGCCGCTTTCCGCCGCGTCCCGTTGATCACCGCGGCTGGCGCGCCCGTGCAGTTCCCCACGCCGACTGCGTTCCAGGACATCTTCTTCAACCAAGGCGCGAGTGCGGCGCTGGATCTGCCGGATATTTTCCACTTCAGCATCTACCAGCGGTTCGCGCGGAAGTTCGCGATCATGGGAGACGTCGCCTTGACGCGATGGAGCCGTCTGCAAGATGTGCCGATTGTTTTTGCGAATGCCGGCACACCGACCAACGTCCTCAACATCAATTATCAGGACGCGATGCGTTATGCCGTCGGGTTTGAATGGTACGCGCGCAAGAATCTGACGTTGCGCACTGGCGCCGCTTACGATGAGACGCCGATCCGCAGCCCGGAATTCCGCACCCCGCGTATTCCGGACAACAATCGATACTTCCTCTCCGCCGGAGCCCGCTGGTCGCCGAAGAGCTGGATGGATATCGATGTCGGATATGCGCACCTGTTCGTGAGCGATCCGCCCTCCAACTTCACCGATAGCCAGGGCCACGCCTTAATCGGAACGTACGAAGCGCAGGTCGATATCGTGAGCGCCTCGATCACTATCCGTTGGGGCGGTCCGCGCCACGTCACGGAAACCTACGCGAAAGACAGCAAAGCAACTTTCCGGAAATAAACCGCGCGAGGCGAAGCCGCGACAGTTACGGAGTGCGCGGCGTGGAATCGAGCTGGAGCGGGATTCCGTCGTGCGGCGTGAGCGTCGCGGCCTTGGGTGCGTACAGACTGGCCGGATGGCGACCGGCCGTGATCTCGAACGTCAATTTTTCGCCGCCGCGCGCTACCGTGATCGGAACGGTGTCGCCCGCGGTAATGAAAAATGAAGCGTCAATCACATCCTCGGGTTCGTGCACTTTCGTGTTTCCGACTTGAAGAAGAATGTCGCCGGTCTTGACCCCCGAGCCGAAAGCTGGCGTGTCTTTAATAATTTCCGTCATCTCGGCGGTGGAGCCCTCGGTAGGTTTCTCGATCGGGGCGACGTTGATGCCGATCCAGCCGTGGCGGGCTTCGCCGAAACGGATGAAATCGTTGCGAATTTTTTCCGCGGCGTCGATCGGCAGGGCGTAACAAGCCGAGCCGTTGTCGATGCTGGCGACGAGGATGCCGATGACTTCGCCCCTAAAATTCAGGAGCGGCGCGCCGGCTTCTCCGCGCTGCGTGGGCAGATTCACTCGCAGATGAGTGGTGCAAAAGTAACGGTCGAGGAATTTCCGATCGAAACCGGCCATCATTCCAAAACTGGGCGTCTCCGCCAGATCGAGCGGATAACCGATCGTGATGACCGGTGTGGCGACTTCGATCTGCTGGGATTTGCCGATGGGCAGCAACGGCGTCGCAAGGTCAATCTTCAAAATCGCGATTCCGCTGCGCAGGTCTGCCAACAGGACGTGGGCCGGATATTTTTTGCCGTCGAACTCGACCATGATGTTATCGGTGTCGCCGCCAACGGAGAAAGCGGTGTAAATGGTTCCGGCGGCATCAATGAAAAAGCCGGTGCCGGAGAGTTCGCCGTATGCATCGGTCCCGCGGATTTTAACGACGGCTTTGGCGGCCTTTTCGAAAATGTCTTTAACTTCGCGGCTGATCGAGCTGGTCGAGCTGGTCGATAGCTCCTCGGCGCGAGTGAGCGCGGCGCAAAGAAAAACGGCGAGGGCGAAGAGTGAGCGCGGCACCATTCCTGGCAAACGATTCCGGCGGTTTGGAAACCGCCGCTCCCTGGCCGGACTAAAACCTGAGAGCCGGCTCATAACTCACTGGCGTACTGTCGAGCACGTAGCGCGTGGTCGTGGCCCGGTGAGTGTGAGAGCTGTCTTTGACAGTGCGAACGAGGGTCGGACCGAAATCGCGCGTCGCGGTTGGATTCGAAAGACTCCAATTTGAATCCGGAATCGTCGTCGTCGCAATGACCGGAGCCCGATTCGCTGTCGCGACCTTTTCCGTTTCGGGCGCCTGATAGACCTTCAGGGAAATCACCGCCGCGCAAATCAGGACCGCGGTGACGGCCACGGGATAGGAAGCCAGCGTGCGAACATTCAAGCGGAACATGAAATCCTGCGCGCGCTGGAGACAAATGCGCCAAAGCGGTTCCCGGAGTAATTCGTCACGCTGCCGGCGATGGAACTCGTGCAGGAAATTTTCGAAGTAGCCCGGCGGCGGCTGCTCAAATTTTTTGAGCCGCAGAAGTTTGCCGATCTCGTCTTCGCTAAATTGGTTCATGCAGCGGTTGAATCTAAAAAATTGGCGGGGACTTAGGAAACAGGATTCTTCCGGAATTCTTCGAGATAATTTTGCAGTTGTCGATTCGCGTAGAAGAGCCGGGAACGTACTGTGCCTTCGGAAACACGCAAGATTTTACTGATCTCGGCATGGGGCATCCCTTGAATGTGAAACATGGTGACCACGGCTCTGTGTTCATCAGACAATTTCAGCATGGCCTCGTTCAATCTTCGCTGGAGCTCGGACAAGTCTGCTTCGCGTACCGGGCTGCTCGTGGCCGTAAGCTCGAGGAACTCTTTGTCGTTCTGCACGCTCGCGTCCATGTCGTCGAGGCTGAGGTGAAAACGGCGGCCGCGTTTTTTGAGGAAGTTCAGGGTCATGTTCACCGCGATCGAATGGATCCAGGTGTAAAAGGATGATTTGCCGCGGAACCCGCCGATGGATTTGTAAGCCTTGGAAAAAACATCCTGGAGCAGGTCGTTCGTGTCCTCGTGATTCGAGGTCATGTTGTAAACGAGGCCGTAGAGCCGCGGCGTGTATTTGACCACGAGCTGATCGAACGCGGCCGCCTCGCCGTTCTGCGTGCGCGCGACGAGCTGCTGGTCTTCATCCGATCTCGGCTGTTCCATCGCGTCCCGCTTAGGCTTAACACGCGATCGCAGACCCGACGATAACAAATCGGTAAAGCGACGTGGAGACGGCAGTGCGATGGATGGATTCATCTTCTTGGGCGGGGCCACGCGATTAGCGCCGATCCCGGATCATCATCAGGTAGATCAGGTTGCCGAGCGTGGCTACGAACGCGGCCACGTAGGTGAGCGCGGCGGCGTTCAGGACCTTGTTCACGCCGGCCACTTCGTTCCCGGGCTGCACGATGCCCATTTGCTGCAGAATAATTTTCGCCCGGCGCGAGGCGTCGAACTCGACCGGGAGTGTGATCAATTGGAAAGCGAGCAGGATCATGTAGCAATAAATGCCGAGCGTGATCAGGCCAGTGAGGTGGAAAATGATTCCGCCGAAAATGAGGAACGGCAACATTTGTGAAGCGATTTGGGTGACGGGCACAATGGCCATGCGCGCCTTGAGCGGAGCGTAGGCTTTCGCGTGCTGAATGGCGTGCCCGGTTTCGTGCGCGGCGATGCCGAGCGCGGCCACGGAAGGCGTGTTGAAAACGTTCGTCGAAAGGCAGAGCCGTTTGTGCGCGGGATCGTAATGATCGCCGAGGTAATCATTCGTCTCGACCACCTGGACGTCGTTGATCTGCGCCGCCTGGAGAATTTCCCGGGCCGCTTCCGCGCCGGTGATGTTCGAGCTGGCGCGGACCGCACCCCACTTCTTGAAGGCGCTGCTCACGCGGAATTGCGCGATCAGCCCGATGACGAGCGGAATCCCGACGAGCACGAGCCAGTTCGAGCCGAAACCGTAACCGTAAATGTATGCAAGCATTGTTCTGAAAAACTAGGTGTTATTTTCACGCCCCTGTTGTCATTCTGGGGCGTAATTTCGCCGGATGCGAAACGAAGTCGAAGAATCTCTCACTTCCAGAAGGATGGTTCTTTAGAAACAGCAAGGGATGCCTCGACTCCGCTCGGCATGACAATCCCAAGGTTAGACTCCACAGGGCGCTGTTCGTTCAGATTTCCAGGCGCTTCTCGAAGCGCGAGAGCATGCGAGTCCCGGACTTGGTCACCACCACGACATCTTCCACCCGCGCGCCCCCAAGTCCCGGGTAATAGAGACCCGGCTCGACCGTCAGAACCTGGCCGGGTTTGAAGACCGTTTTTTGGAATCGCGGGAACTCGTGGATCTCGAGTCCGAGCCCGTGCCCCGTCCCATGGAAGAAGCCGACCTGCCGGCCATCCCGCACTTCGGTCGGGAAGCCGCGATCGGTGAAGAGCTGCTTCACTTCGTTGTGCAACGCCAAACCGTCGACGCCCGGTTTCATCTTTTTCAGCGCCAGCTCTTGCCCCGCTCGCACGGTTTCCCACAAGCGCCGTTGCTCCTCGCTGGCCCGTCCTCGCACGACGGTCCGCGTCATGTCGCCGAAGTAGCCGGTCCGGGCGTCGCGGGGAAAAATGTCGAGGATGATGAGCGAATTCGCCTTGAGCGGGCCGAAGCCGCGTTCATGCGGGTCACACGCTTGATCGCCGCCAGCCACGATCGTGTTCGCGGGAAGTCCGCCGGCGCGCAAAACTGCGGAATCGATTTCGGCGCGCAGGATTTCGGAGGTCAGGGTGTGGCCCGACCACGAAAGCTTTTTCCCCGGCCCGGGCTTCGATGCCGTCAGAACTTCCATAGCGCGGGCCATTCCGGCTTCCGTGATGGCCAGCGCCCGGCGCATCTGACGAAGCTCCTCGTCCGACTTTGCCTCGCGTTCCGGCCAGAAGAGACCATTGGTCGCGCGCAAACGAATTTTGTGCGCCGCCAGCTCCTGCGCGTAGCCGAGTGGGAAATTTGCCGGCACGAGCGCGGAACGGACGCCGCGCTGGCGGAGGAAGTGTGACAACACCTTTTCATAAGGCGGCGCCTTCTTCTGTTTTCCCTGCACTTCGCGCTCGAGTTTGCTGTAGGGGACGAACTCGTCCGCCTGCGCTTCCTTTCGCCCCCGATCGATCTCGAGATCGCTCAGGACGAGCGCGCGTTTGCCGTTTCGCTCGAGAAAAATAAATGGGTCCGGCGCAAAAAATCTCGTCGCGTAAAGCATATCGGGATCGTGGTCGCTCGCCGCGACGATCAGGCGAGTCTGGCTGGTCATTTTCT
>Ga0209118_1000387_pt1 | contig 25010 bp, 19 predicted proteins | sample BlaSpr_A8_Ref_M1_FD_187988 | JGI IMG/M metagenome (GOLD analysis project Ga0209118, IMG submission 187988) | Forest soil microbial communities from Thunder Bay, Ontario, Canada - Black Spruce, Ontario site 2_A8_Ref_M1 (SPAdes) (version 2) | ecosystem: Environmental > Terrestrial > Soil > Boreal...
TACCTGCTGGTGCCGAGCGCGCAAGCGAATCTTGCCAAAATTCCTGACGACTTGCGGGATGAGCAGGTCGTTCTGCTGGCGGATATTGCCTCGACGGGAATCTCCGCGGCCGAGAGCGCCGATATGCAGATCGGCGATACCGTCGCAGTTTTTGCCCAAGGACCGATCGGACTCTGCGCAACGGCCGGAGCCAAACTGAGAGGCGCGAGCCTGATCATTGCCGTGGAGTCGGACCCCGTTCGCACGCAAATGGCTAAGCGAATGGGCGCCGACATCGTTGTTAATTTCAAGGAGACGGACTTGGTTACGGAGATCAAGCGCCTCACGAACGGGAAAGGCGTGGACGTGGCCATCGAAGCCCTTGGGACGCAGGAGACATTTGAGAACGCGCTCCGCGTACTGCGCGCTGGAGGAACTCTTTCCAGCCTGGGTGTTTATTCCGGCAAGCTCTCTATACCGCTTGAGCCTTTCGCCGCCGGCTTGGGCGATCATCGAATCGTCACCACGCTCTGTCCAGGCGGAAAGGAACGGATGAGAAGATTGATGGAATTGGTCCGGCACGGGCGGCTCGACTTGGTACCGCTCCTGACACATACGTTTCGCCTGGACCAGATCACAGAGGCTTACAAACTCTTTGGAGAGCGTCGAGATGGCGTGATTAAGGTAGCCATCAAGCCATGACTGTCTGAATAACCCGGATTCGTTCGATGCAGGCGGGCCAGGGCATGCTGTAACACACGTCACGTGGCAATGTGACGCCCGTCACTGCCAAGGAGGGTGCCTTTCCACTGACAATGAGGCTTGGCAAATTGGATATTGGCCGCCGGGTTCTTACGCATGTCGAATGCATTCCGTTTTGTGGCGAGAAGACGCCGGGGTATACTCCGAGCAGGTAATCCTATGCGCGCTCCCTACGGTCTAGAAATCATTGAGAGCTGCTTGTCTTGTCCCCAACGCGAGGACCGGCTTTTTTGCAACCTTCCACCCTCCGCCGTACAGGGACTGGCTAGCATCACATCTGCGGCGAGTTACCCCAAGGGAGCGACGCTGTTTGTGGAAGGGCAGTCACCCCGGGGCGTCTTCATCTTGTGCAATGGCCGGGTAAAGCTCTCCACCTCTTCCGCCGATGGAAGAACCCTGATTCTTAGGATCTCGGAACCCGGAGAAGTCCTGGGCTTGCCCGCGACGGTCACGGGGAAGCCCTACGAACTTACCGCCGAGGTGATCGAACCTACTCAGGCCAATTTCATCTCCCGGCAGGATTTCCTCCTTTTTCTTCGCGAGCACGGCGAAGCAGCGCTGCGGGTTGCGCAGCAGCTTGGTGAAACCTATCATTCCGCGATCGCGGAAATGCGAACCATCGGGTTGTCCCATTCGGCCGGTGAGAAGCTGGCTCGCTTCCTGCTCGAACTTTCTGCTAACCAGGGAGAGGGAAAAAGCGAGGTGAAATTGACGCTCACCTTCACACACGAAGAAATCGCACAGATGATTGGAGCTTCTCGAGAGACCGTGACGCGGCTCTTCGCTGACTTCAAGAAGAGACAGCTCTTGCAAGTCAAAGGTTCGACGCTTATCATCAAAGATAAAGCAGGGCTCGAAAGCGTCGTGGGTTCTTAGAGCTCCAATAGCCTTCCAGTCCGTTCTCCCCCTTCAATTTCTTGGTTGTGACGTCCGTCACACAAATTTGTAATGGGCGTCACAGTATTCACTTGAAGTACAGGCAACAATGTGCTGCATTAGCGCCTGAGAAAGAAGTTCGGGAAGCTTGACCCGGCCGTTACGGGTCAAGATCTGGAGGGCATGAGAATGAAAAGCCGTATAGTCAATGCAAGCATCCTGGCAAGCCTATCTGCCGTCGTGGTCGTGATGTGGGTAGTGCTTGCGTCGGTGCCGAAGTCTTCGGCGATCCCCGCCTTTTCGCGAAAGTATCAGACGTCGTGCACCACCTGCCACAACAACTATCCGGAATTGAACGACTTCGGAGAAGCATTCAAGAAGAACGGCTTCAAATTCCCGAAGGACGACGAGGTCTTTGTGAAAGAGCCGCCCGTCCTGCTGGGGTCAAAGGCCCAAAAGGAGGCGTTTCCCGGCGCGGTCTATCCTGGCGAGATCCCAGGATATCTGCCCATAGCGTTCCGGTACGAAGGGAATTTTACCCTGAACCGTAAGCAGCCGGCCGGGTTCATCCAGCAAAACGGATTCGCGCCACGGACCGACCTCTTCGCTCCAAATACCTTCACGATAATCAGCGCGGGAAGCTTCGGACAGAATTTCTCGTTCTGGATTGATGATGACATCTCTGTCGGGGGAGCAAATGCCGACGGCGGTATGGGTGACGGCTGGCTGAAGTACAGCGACCTGGGCCACGGCATCGGATTGCCGAAGAATGCGCTGAACGTGAGATTCGGACAATTTGAGCTGGATCTGCCCTTCACACAGGCGAAAACCATCTACCTCTCTCCATTTGATATTTACAACCAACCGAACGCGGCTGGAGCCCTGGGCACGGTAAGCAATCCCATGATCTTCGGCTCAACTCAGCGTGGCATCGAATTTGGGGGGACCCCGAACAATGGAAACTTCAACTGGTCCGTGGCCGTGGTGAACGGAAGCAATTCCGGAACGGCCACGCGGAGCTCGAAAGACGTCTACGTTCGCCTCTCACACAAATTCAACCTGGAGCGCGATCCAGAAAGCCGCCATGCAATCCAGGCTGCCGGAGCCACCGGTCCTCGTGACCACACGTCTGTCCGTCTTGGTTTCTACTACTACTACGGCAGGAATCAACAAAACCAGGACGGCATACTCTTCCCGGGTTTGGCCACCATCGAAGAACCCTTTTATCGCGTGGGCGGCGATGTCCGCTTCAAATACCGGAAACTGGAACTATTCGGCTTGGGAATGTATGGGCACGATGACAACCATTTGGTTACGCCCGGGCTGCCCTTTACCATCGCAAGCGCACCGGGCGTGAATTTCTCCGGAGGATTCCTTGGAGCCAACTATTGGGTTCATCCGTGGCTGATCGGAACCTTCCACTATGATGCTGTGAATTCGCATGCGGACTTCTTCAATGGCACGCCGGCGTCTCGATATCACACGCGAAACCGCTTCAGCCCCGGCTTCCAGATGCTGGTGCGCGCCAACATAAAAGTCGTCGGGGAATACCAATACACTTTTGGGCAACCCTACACGGCGCCAGGAACTACGAATGTCCTTTTCTTCCGCCCCAACGCGTTTCAGGCGGGAATCGATTACGTCTTCTAAACACAATGCAACTCCAGGGAACAAAATAACGAACACACTTGAACAGGAGAGGAACCTAATGAATCTATTGAGAATCGCAGCAAAGGCAGCAGTCGCAGCAAGTATCACGCTGGCCCTGGCAGGGGCAAGCTGGGCCAATGAAATTAAAGGCAAGGTCAGCGTGCAGGGAATCAAGTCCGCCGAGAGCATCGCCGTCTACGTCGATGTGATTGCGGACAAGAAATTCGACGCACCGAAGGACCATGTCGTCATCGACCAGCGGAAGATGGCGTTCAATCCGCATGTCGTTGCCGTGCAACAGGGAACCACCGTGGATTTCCTGAACAGCGACCCGGTCGGCCATAACGTTTACTGGCCGTCTATCAGCGGCAACAAAAAGCTCTCTCACAATCTCGGCACCTGGCCGAAGGGCGAGAAGAAACCATTCCAATTCAATGATCTTGGCGTTGCTTCTCTGCTTTGCAACGTGCATCCTGAAATGTCCGGCTATGTCGTTGTCGTTCCCACACCTTATTTTGCTGTGACCGACAAGGATGGCAATTTCGCGATCAAGGATGTCCCCACAGGAAAGTACACGTTGAAGACTTGGAGCGAAGATGGTAAACCAACCACGCAAGCCGTGGATGTCAGCTCCGCAACAGCTACAGTGGAACTGACGGTCAAGAAGTAATCGAGAAAGGGACTCGGGACGCGCTTCGTGGGCAGCCGAACCAAACTAGTCGACCTCGAGTGGCTCGAGTCGAACTTCCCCTGCATGCAAGCGTGTCCCGTCCATACACAAGCCGGGCGGTACGTCTCGCTCATTGCGCAGGGAAGGTACGAGGAAGCTTACCGCTACGCCCGGGTCCCTAATCCTTTTGCCTCCATCTGCGGCCGCGTTTGCGGGCACCCTTGTGAGCCCGCATGCCGCCGTGGGCAACTTGACTTGCCCATCTCCATTCGCGCCTTGAAACGCTTCGTCACGGAGCGCCACGGGCCGGAATCGCGCAACCCAGTCGATGTCTTTCCCGAAAGACCGCGAGTCACCCGCCCGGAACGCATCGCCATCATCGGCTCGGGGCCGGCGGGCATGTCCGCGGCGCACGATCTGGCGCTGCTGGGTTATCCCGTGACCGTTTTTGAAGCAGCTGCCGTGCCGGGCGGAATGATGCATCTGGGCATCCCGGAATATCGCCTGCCGCGGGATGTTCTGCAGGCTCAAATTCGTGAAATTCTCGACCTGGGTCCCGAGCTTCGACTAAACATGCGTCTTGGGCGTGATTTTTCGCTCGCCGACCTCCGCAAGCAGGGCTACAAGGCTGTGTTACTCGCTTTCGGCCTGCACCGCAGCCGGGATTTGAACTTGCCAGGGAACGATCTGGATGGCGTGGTGAAAGGGATTGACTTCCTCTTGAACGTGAATTTAGGTTACCGCTTTTCCGTCGGCAAGCAGGTCGTCGTCATTGGCGGGGGCAACGTCGCAATCGACGTGGCGCGCTCCGCCATGCGCGAACAGCAGAAGCTCGCAACGGGCGCAGAAGCCGGCGCGGAGCTTCCCGATAAACTGACTTCCAGCGAGATGGACGTCGCCATGAAAGAGTTCATGGACGTTTCCCGCCAGGCACTGCGCATGGGCGCTCGCGAAGTGCACCTCGTCTGCCTCGAATCGCGCGAGGAAATGCCCGCCTCGGAAGAAGAGATTGAAGAGGGCTTGGTCGAGGGGATCAAGATCCATCCTTCGCTCGGCCCGAAGCAATTCGTCGGCCAGAATGGCAAGGTAACTGGCCTCGAAGTGATCCGCTGCACCTCCGTATTTGACGCACAGCGGCGGTTCAGCCCAACATTCGCTCCCGGAACGGAAACTATCATTCCCTGCGACACGATAATCCTGGCCATCGGGCAAGCTTCCGATCTGTCCTTCCTTAAACCTGCCGATGGTCTCGAAACCACTCGGCAAGGGACCCTGAAGATCAATCCGGCAACCCTCATGACCACCGCGCCCGGAATATTCGCCGCTGGGGATATCGCTTTTGGTCCGCGTCTGATCATCAACGCCGTTGCCGACGGAAAAAAAGCGGCGGAGGAAATCGACAAATTTATTCGCGGAGCTGAGTGGAAGCCCAAGCAACAATTCGTGCAAATCACGGTTCTTGATCATCACAAAATGGCGGAACAGTACGACGAATACTCCCGCCTGGCTGTTCCTGTAATCCCTCTCGAACGCCGCACCGGCATAGCCGAAGTCGAGACCGGCTTTACGGAAGAGCAAGCCCGCCGCGAAGCGTCGCGTTGCCTTCAGTGCTGGATCAACACCATCTTTGAAGGGACTGAAGCGAACGGCAGCGAGTGCATTCTCTGCGGCGGCTGCGTCGATGTTTGCCCCGAGAATTGTCTGCAGCTTGTTCCGCTCAGCCAATTCGCGTTCTCCGATGACACGAAGCAGCAATTGTCCGCCACATCCGAAGCGCGTGCCCACGAGCTTCTCCACCTTTCGCCCGCCGAACTTTCCAGCGCTGGAGGTTCAGTGATGGTAAAAGACGAGACCATTTGCATCCGGTGTGGGCTCTGCGCAGAGCGCTGTCCGGTTCACACCATCTCCATGGAGAGCTTTGAAATTTTCGATCACGACCCGAGTCAAGTTCGAATAGAGGAGGTTACGGTCGGTTCATGAGCGACCCAAAACATCTGCCGGCCCCCGATCCACCGCGCGCGGCCCCGGCGGGGGATGCCATGACTCGGCGTGACTTTTTGAATCAACTGACCCTGGGGTCGCTTGGAATCGCCGGCCTGGGTTCTGTCGCCGTCACGTACCAGTTTTTTTCTCCCAATGTCTTGTTCGAACCCTCGCCGACATTTCGCGCCGGTAATCCCGATCTTTATCCCGTTCATTCCGTGACGTTTCTTCAGGAGCAGCTGGTCTACATTGTGCGCATGCCGGAAGGCTTCTATGCGGTGTCCGCCGTTTGCACGCATCTCGGCTGCATCACGCAATGGAAACCCGACGCTGACATGATCGCGTGCCCGTGCCACGGCAGCAAGTTCAAGGTGGATGGCACAAAAATCGAAGGTCCTGCGCCGCGGCCGCTCCCGCATTTCGCTATCTCGCTGACCGCGGATGGCGAACTGCTCGTAGACAAACTTCAAGAAATCAGGCCTGCCCAAGTTTTGAAAGTTTAAAGGAAACGATGGCTACCAGTCTTCATTCCGCGCTGCAAAACCTTCGCGACACGAAAGTCTGGAAGTCCATCTTTCGCCGCGGCCCCGCGAATACGAATCGCACCCGCAGCCTCGCCGTCTTCGGCAATTTGTTCCTTCACTGGCTGCCCGTCAAAGTGCGGGAGAAGTCCCTCCGCGTGAGAGCTTCGTACTATCTGGGCTCGATTTCCTTCATCCTTTTCATCGTTCTTTTCGTCACCGGCATTTTGCTGATGTTCTATTACCATCCGGCCGCGCCGCAGGCCTACCGGGATATGAAGGACCTGCAGTTCGTCGTTTCGAATGGCGTATTTCTTCGCAATCTTCACCGGCTGGCCGCGCATTTGATGGTCTTCGCCGTCTTCTGGCACATGTTCCATGTCTTTTACCGCGGGGGCTACAAACCGCCGCATGAATTCAACTGGGTGATCGGTGTCGTGCTTCTTCTGGTCACGCTGTTCCTCAGCTACACAGGCTATCTCTTGCCCTGGGACCAGCTTGCATTTTGGGCCGTGACCGTCGGCACCAACATCATTTCTGCCATGCCGGTAGTCGGTAACAAAATCCGCTTCCTTTTGCTTGGGGGTAACATCGTCGGGGAAAACGCGTTGTTGCGTTTCTACGTACTTCACATCGTGATCCTCCCGCTTGTCGCGTCCCTGCTCATCGGAATTCATTTTTGGCGCGTGCAAAAGGATGGCGGCCTGACCGTAAAGCCCAAGGAAGACGATGGAAAAGAATAAAATCGAAACCGGCTTCAGTTCGGATGCGAAAACGGAGCCGCGCCGTGTTGTCTTCGTAACCAAGAAGACCTCTGCCAAGGTTGTGGGCGAACCTGGTCCACAGTTGATGACTTACCCTCATCTCCTGATCCGCGAAGCGATCGCGTTTCAGTTGCTCGTGATTGCCATGGTGCTCCTGTCTCTTTTCTGGGATGCGCCGCTCGAGCAGCTCGCGAATCCGCTGCTCACCCCGAACCCCGCCAAGGCCCCCTGGTATTTTCTCGGCTTGCAGGAGCTACTGCATTTTTTCCCGCCTTTTGTTGCTGGGATCTTGATCCCGACATTGGTGGTGATCGCGCTGGTGGTTATTCCTTACTTCAACGTCAACATCGAGGGCGAAGCCATCTGGGCTCGGCGGCCGTCTCAAAATTTAAGAATAATCGTGGTCACTACCCTGATCCTGCTGGCATTCCTTGCCGTATTCCACGCTTGGACGATTTTCGTGCCCACAGCGCTCGTTGCGGCTTTCTTGCTTTTCTCTTATGCCGCCAAGCAGGGGCAATCGGGCTGGCTCCAGGTGCTAGCCACCCGGCCGCTCTCCTGGTGGGTCATGACTTGGTTCATCGCTGTCGCCATCTGCCTGACCGTCGTCGGGACATTTTTCCGAGGCCCGGGTTGGTCCTGGGTCTGGCCGTGGAGAACGCATGCCGGCTGAACAGATGGGCAAATTGACCGACCGCATGCGCCTGATCTTCGCGGTTTCCAGCGTAGTGTTCTTGGCTGTCTTGGCAATTTCTCCATTTAAGGATTTTCGTCGCGAGTGGAAACAGTACAAACGATCCTACGTGCGGTTCGCACAGGGACGTGCCGACACGAAAAGGCTGTTGGCCGACTACCGGCCCAATATCGACCAGATCTGGCTTCCCGGAATGAACGTGGTTGACCGCTGCACAACTTGTCACCAAGGGATTACGCAGGCGAGCCTCGGGGGTAAAGGCGTGCCCCAGCCTTTTCGTGCACACCCAGCCATTCCACACAATGTTCGCAATTGGGGCTGCACCGTCTGCCATCGTGGCCAGGGTCCCGCAACGGAAGTGGCTGAAGCTCACGAATCGACTCTTGCATGGGAACAGCCCGCGCTGCCAACGCACTTCATCCAAGCCTCTTGCGGCACGTGCCACCAGGACAATTTGCCGCAAACGCCGCAGCTCACTCGTGGCCGAAAACTTCTCGAGACGCTAAATTGTCAGGGCTGCCACCGCCTCCCTGGAATCGAGCGCCCCGCGATGCTTGGTCCCGATCTCACAAACGTCGGTACCAAAGTCAGCCGCGAATGGATTTACAAGTGGCTGAAGGAACCACGCACCATCTTGGATAAAGACGGCAATGTCACCGTGAACGGTTACGAGACCGAAGACGAGCCGCGCATGCCGAAGTTCCGTCTGACCGAAACCGAACTCCGCGCACTTTCCGCCTACCTCAGCCTGCAGAGAGCAGCGCCAGTCGCTACGTACAAGATTGACCCGCGCGTCGTTGCTACCTGGAGCAAGAATCCGGATTTGATTTCTCAGGGCGAGCTGCGGTTCCGGCAGATGTTTTGTTCGACGTGTCATTCGCTGGCGGTCGTTCGCGCCGGTGAAACGAAACTGATCGGGGGAGATATCGGTCCAGAGCTGACCAAAGTTGGCAGCAAAGTCAAAACCGATTGGCTCATCGCTTGGCTGCGCGATCCCCAGGGCTATCTTTCCCATACTCGGATGCCGCGCTACGGCTGGTCGGATGAAGATCTCTACAAGGTCACGCAGTACATCACCACGAAGCTCACCGATTCCGACCTGCTCACCACTGTGCCGAATCTCGGGCAACCCACCGACGAGGAGACACAGCTCGGACGCCGGCTCTTCCTGGAAAAGGGGTGCGCCAGCTGTCATGTCGTCGAGGGCCTGAACCCTCAAAAGGACTTTGGTCCCGACCTGAGCGCCCTGGGCGGGAAAAACGCCTCGGAGCTAGAGTTCGGCGCGGCAAAGATTCCACACAATCTTGTTTCTTACATTCAAGCGAAACTCCAGGACCCGGCCACTGTCAATCCCGCGGCGCGCATGCCGCAATACAACTGGAATCAAGCGGACCTTGATGCGATCACGACCGCGCTACTCAGCTTGAAGGGTGCGCCCGCGACGAGCGCATTGCAGAATCTGGTTGTGCCGCGCAAGGAAGTGAGCTTCCATCCGGCGGGTCAGTTCGCCGAAGTCTACGAGCGCTACAAATGCTATGCCTGCCACAAGTTCAACGGCTACGGAGGCGATCTCGCACCCGATCTGACCTACGAAGGCAGCCGCGCGCAGCGGCAGTGGCTCGTGGATTTCTTGAAAAATCCGCAGACGCTGCGTCCGACGCTCATCTTGCGCATGCCGCAATTCAATATGAGTGATAAAGACGCGGCGGCCCTCGCAGACTACATGACTATGGTGCTGCAGCACCCCGAGGTCAATCCCGCGCAAGGTGATGCAAAGCAGTTCACCCTCGCGATGGTGACTCTCGGCAAACAACTCTACGAAGTCAAATATCAGTGCCAGTCGTGCCACACCATCGGCGGAAGCGGCGGCTACGTTGGACCCAATCTCAGCAACGCGGGTGGGTGGCTAACGCCTGCATGGATCGAGGCCTGGCTGAGCAATCCGCAAGCGCTTGTTCCGGACACCATCCAGCCGCGGCGCAATTTTACCTATGACGAAATCAAGGCGTTGACCGCTTATCTGATGACTTTGCGGGAAAGCATCAAACCGCAAAAAAGCGCTAGCGGCGCAAGATCGCAAGCCGGGGTGACGGGAGCGGGTAGATGAGACTCCGAATCTGTTTCAGCGCCCTCCTGTGGATGACTCTTGCGGGCATCTCGGGCTGCCGCAAGCACCCGGAAACTTCCAAATCTGATCACCTCCTGGCCGCATACGATGCTGAAGCCGACTGGACCGACGCACAGCGCGTCATTCCTTTGAATTATGAGCAAGCGCAAGGGAAACGTATTTTCTATCAGCAATGTGTCTGGTGCCACGCGGACGCGACCCCCGCAGGCCCCTCGAACCGTTCGAACCTTACGCCTGTTCCGACCGTGCTAAATGACGGCGCAACACTCAATACCGAGAACGACGAGTTCTTGCGGGACATCATCACCCTTGGCGGCAGCGCGGTGGGCAAATCGGCGATGATGCCGCCTTACGGGCGAATGCTCTCGGCGGAAGAGATTCGCTCCGTCATAGCCTTCACGCGAGCGATTGCACAGCCGCCCTATCAGCCGCCGGCGCGAGCCGGATCGCAGTAGTCTTCGAAAGAGGAGGAAGATTCGTGCAAGCGTTAAAATTGGCGCTCATTGTCGCCTTCAGCCGCCGGCTCATTTTCCTGGCCATTGGGTTGGCTATGGGATTGTGCGCCCAGCCAGCCTTAGCTCAAGTGAGTCCGTCCGAAATTCTGAATCCCGATCTCAAGGCGCTCGAGCAGTCTTACTTCCAGCAGTTGAAAACTCTCAATCAATCGATCGCCAAAACGAAATTCCCCTTTCCTTTCTATCTAAGCCGGTTTGTTGGGCTCGATCCCGCGCAGCAGGCGGAAGCGGATTCACGCGGATTGGAATTCGTCCGCTTTCAGGATCGAGTCATCCTAAAGATAACCGGAAATTATAACGCCGCTTATGACACTTCTCATCTCACACAGAATGAACGCTCTGCCGGCACGTTTCGCGCCGTCGTTCTTCCTATCCTTGGTTTGGTGACTGCAGCGCTGCCGGAAGATTTGCCGTGTGACGGCGTCGGTTTTGAAATCTCTCACCACACCCACTCCCGGGAACCCAGCTACGAATACGAAGGAAAAGAAATCCTTGTTGTTGTACTTGACCGCGACGATGCGTGGGCGCTGTACCGCGCCTCCACGGATCCCGAACGCCAGGAAGTCGTGAATCGTTCGAAAGTTTATGTAAGCGGAAGCGAGTTCGGACTTTCCCTAAGCGAACGGGATCCTCTCAACGTTCAAGCGCTGCCCCGTTCTGTCCCTGCTAAGCCGGACGCGACGTCCACGGCTCGTTCTTCCATCACGATGGGCCACTCTTCCTTACTCAATTCGAAGCTCTTGGTCCCATCCCTGCCCCCAGTTACTCTGGCCCCTGGGGATGCCGTTTCCCCATCTCCCAATGGGACTCAGCCCTCACCCAAGGCTGCGGATCCGCCAATCACCAGCCCCCCGCCGACGCAAGCGGACGCCGACGCGTTAAGTGAAAAGTATCAAGCGCAGCTGGCCGCTCTAGCCAAGAACGGCGCGACGAAATTCCATTTTGTGGATTACGCCCCGCCCACCTTTGTGGTTTTCCGCAGCCAGATGGTACTCCAGATAACTCTACGAAATACCATGCAGTTCGTGTCCCTGAAAGGCTCGATCTACAAACGGGCGGCGCAGACTTTTGACTTGTTTCTGGCCCCTCAGCTCAGAGATCTATCGGACAAAATCTCCCTGGGTCTGGAATTCCAGCTCTTCGACTTTTCCGTCCTGAACAAAATTTCGCCCGGCGTGAAAGGCACTTCTGAAGCGATTGAGTTTATTTGTCCGCAAACTGCTCTTAGGCAATTCGTGAATGCCGAAATCACGAACCAGCAACTCCTCGATCAGAGCGTCATCCTCGTCAACGGCGTGCGCATCGCCCTGAACCTCCAGTTCGTGGAATAGCACACTCAAGCTGCTAGCCCTGCGCCTGCGTCCGGCCTGTAAATCTTGAAGTGGTTGCGGGGGTCAGATTTGAACTGTTCGACGACCTTCGGCCCCGAGTCCCGCGGTTCCTGCGGGACTCACAGGAAAAAGACAGCCCGGTTCTTCGGGCTCAGGACTCCGCTCAAGTCATCCCAAAAGAGAAGGCCGGGCGCCTGATGCCCGGCCTGCAAATCTTGAAGTGGTTGCGGGGGTCAGATTTGAACTGTTCGACGACCTTCGGCCCGAGTCCCGCGGTTCCTGCGGGACTCACAGGAAAAAGACAGCCCGGTTCTTGAGACTCAGGACTCCGCTCAAGTCATCCCAAAAGAGAAGGCCGGGCGCCTGATGCCCGGCCTGCAAATCTTGAAGTGGTTGCGGGGGTCAGATTTGAACTGACGACCTTCGGGTTATGAGCCCGACGAGCTACCAGGCTGCTCCACCCCGCACATCCACTATATCGGACGCTCGAAGCTACGTCAAATCAGCCCAAACTGTTCCGCATGAGTATTCTTCGCGAGGGAATGATCACCAACTGCTGTACGGCGTTCCTTCAAAAAGGGAAATCTGATCGGAGCTGGAATGGACGTCCGTTACTCCCGTGCTGCTCTGGTCCTGGCTCAATACGACATCCTTGAATTCGAGGCGCCAGTCTTTTGCGTGCGTGATTGGATCGGTGGGAACAAAGTGGATATAGCCGGCGTCTTGCAGATCTTCCAGCGATTGCGGCGCTGCTTCCTTGTCGAGCGTGTAGTTGTCAATGGCCTGGCGCAACGCCTGCAAGTCCTGGTGCAACACGGCTTCATGTGCACGCAGCACGGACTTGTCATACCGCACCGCTGCGATCCCGAGGAGGATGAAGATGATTGTCATCACGATCATCAATTCGATGAGCGTGAATCCCGATTCAACGCGGAACCTGGATGGCGCAGTTCGATTGTCTCGACGCACCGTATTCATCACGGCCAGCCCCGGTTTCGCTTACCAGTCCGCATAACGAGTGCCGTCAGAAGCGGTCGCTTGGGACTTCGAGTACACGTCGAACACATTTTTTCCACCCCAGCTCGTGGAATTGGGGTCGTCTTGCACGGCGCGTAGCCCCCATTCCGCACGGCCCGTCATGGGGTCAACGGGTATTTTGCGTAGGAATCGAATCTTCCGATCGCTGCTTGCACCTAGTTGCACACCGTTAACAAGCGTCTCCAGGTCCGGCGGATAGTTTTCACTCCCCAATTCCGTACGGATTAAATGCTGGTCGGCCAGGTCTTTGTACCGGTCGATCGCATCCTTCATCTCGCGGAGATCGCGGCGCAACTCCGCCTCTTTCCTGTGCACAATACTGAACCGCGCAACCGGTAGAGCGGCACTAGAAAGAATAACCAGGATCGAGCAGGCAATGATCAATTCCAGCAGCGTCATTCCCGCTTCGGAAGAAAGCCGCCGGCGAATGGAGAGATTCTTCGACATCGGTCTCTAAGTTGGACTACGGCTGAACCTGCAGCGTTGCCTCGCCTGTAACCAGCGGTATGGGCCTTTGCTGGGAATCCTTTGCGTTGACCTGCACGATGGACAAATTCGATGAACCCGGTGCCAGTCCTTTGATGACGATGCCCATCAGCGTGCCGCTGCCATTCACTCCCGAAGTGTTCGGTTGGCGCGTCGCCGAAATAATCGCCTGGCCGTGCTCTTTGTCGACTCTCTGCACAATGGCGATCTCTTGCGTGCCTCCGGAAAGGAAGGACCCGTGTTCGACCTCTTCCACGCTGATCACTGCAGGGTTGTATTGCAACAACAAGGGGATCGAAAACAAGTCGTTCACGTTGTCCACTACCACGCCAATCGTGACGGATTGCCCAACCTTCAGCGTCAAAGTTTGTGGCTCAAATCGCACGCGTGCCGCCGGCGCCTGCTGCGGATTCGCGGCTCCAGAAGCCCCCGCGCTCGCTGGCGAATTCGTTGGCGCTTGTTGCGTGACGGGCGGCGGAGCAGTCGGCGCGTGAATCTCGCTTTCGCGCCTTACCTGGACGTTCTGGTCGGAACCCGAGGCGATGGATCGCAAGTTCGCCTTCGTCCATTCGGGGATGCGCACGATGCGCGGAGTCATTACGATCAATACTTCGTCTTCTTGATGATCGCTCTGGTTATCGGCGAAGAGATAATGAAGCAGCGGCATTTTTGCCAAGCCCGGCCAGCCACTCAGAGTTTTCGAATCTGTCCGCTGGATAAGTCCGCCGAGAATGTTGACCTCGCCCTCCTTCAGGCGAATGTCATGCTCGATGAGACGCTGGCTGATGATGGGCTGCGTAATTCCACCGATGGTTGCGTCGCCGGTGTGCGAAGAGACTTCCACTCTCACCTTTAAGCTGATTTCATGATTTGGATGCACGCGCGGCGTGATGTCGATGTTGACTCCCACGTCCAAGTATTGAAACTGCGTATTCACCAGGGGGCTGACCGAACCCACGCCGCCCACGCCGCCGACTCCCACTCCTGCCTGGAAGCTTCCGGTGGCAATCGGAATCTTGTCGCCGATCTTAAGCTTCGCAATCTGGCCGTCCACCGATCGAATTTCGGGGTTCTGAATGATTCTCGTCGATGTATCGGTCAAAATCGCATTCGCAGTAAAACTCGGCAGGGTCACGCTGTAGTCGGCGCCAGTCAGATGTCTGAGCTCGTTGAGAGTCAATGGATTATTTGTGTTAGTTCCCCCGGTAGTGGGTGTAGTCGTTGTACTGCCCGGCGGGATGACGCTGATGGAGGCGTGTTGCCCGGGCAGGACGCCTAAATCGCGCAACCGATCGGTTCGCGCCTCCAGCACTTCCACCTGGATCACGACCTCTGGCTTGGCTTTATCAATGTCCCGGATCATTTTCCCCGCTAGCTCCAGTTTGTCCGGTGTGTCGCGCACCATGATGGCATTCTGTGAATTGAGCTGCATAATGCGCTTCAGATCGAGCAACTGCCGCAGGCCGGTCACAATTTCCGTCAGATCCTGCGGCTGCACGGTGTTCGAAAGATAAAAGGTTTTCACCAGCTGCTCTTCGTAGTCACGCCTTTTTTGTGGCTGGTCCGGAATCACCATGATGATATTTTCCGTCACCGGCTTCCAAAACGCTTTGCTCTCGAGCGATACGATGTCCAACGCCTGCTCCAGAGTGACGTTGTTCAACTCCGCCGTGATCCGCCGGGCGGGGAAATCTGGGTCATAGATCACCGTCAGGCCCGCCAGCTTCCCAATCGTGTCGTAGACAATCTTTGCGTCATTCGCCATCTTCAAATTGATGGGCGCGCGGGAAAGCGGCTTGATCTCCGGCGGCTTCGAAGCCAGCTGCTCTTCATTAGGGTCTGCTGGGGGTTCTGCGGCAGCGTCCGTTGCGCGGTTCTTCTCCGCGAGCATTTCCAGGGTCTTGCGCAACTCCTGGTCGGCGACTGGGCTGGAAGGGTCGATCACTTGCGCCCGCTGGAATTGCGCGACGGCGCCCTGCAAGTTCCCTGCGCCGCGCAACTTTACACCTTCTTTCACGTGCAGCGCGCCCGCCTCGAAGCGAACTTGGTTCAGCTTGATCTTGTAGCCGGCGTGATAGGGATCGGCTTTGAGGGCTTTCAGGTAATAATCGAACGCGGCGTCATAGTCCTGGAGGGATTCGGCCTTACGTCCTTGATTGTAGTCGGTTTGGCCCTTCGGACAGCCCGCGGCGAGCAATCCGAGACCCACACATACTATCAACGTGCCGTACCGGCGCATGGACTCTCCGGGGACTAGACATGATTCAGGGGCAGTCTAGCATCGAGTTAGAGGCCAGGCAAGCGGGGTATGGTTGGCTGTCTTGCATCGAACAACCCCGGCGGCTAAGATTTAGCGCTGCACCTATGTATGATGGGAACCCGTGGCCAAGCCAGCCAAGAAATCCGAGAAGAAAGCCGAGAAGCCGAGCGAAAAGATCGTGGCGCAAAACCGCGCCGCTTCCTACAACTACCTTATCCTCGAGAAACATGAGGCGGGGTTGGTTCTCCACGGTACAGAAGTAAAGGCCTTGCGCGAAGGAAAGGCGAATATTCGCGACGCTTACGTCGATTTTAGGCCCAATGGTGCTTGGCTTGTGAACGCGCACATTGCACAGTACCTGCCGGGTGGCCCCTGGAATCACGAGCCGCTCGGCTCCCGTAAGCTCTTGCTCCATAAGAATGAAATTTACAAGCTTGCCGGCCGCACTCAGGCCAAAGGCTTGACCGTCATTCCCTTGCGAATCTACTTTCGCAATGGCCTCGCAAAGTGCGAAATCGCCCTGGCACAAGGCAAAAAACAGTGGGACCGCCGCCAGGACGAACGCACCAAAGAAGCCCGCAGGGAAGCAGAACAAGCCATGTATCGCAACCGGAGGCGATAGAGCCATTATGCAAATCACGCTGGTAACCAGTCCCTACGCAGCACTCGATACTGAAGCGCTTGTCACTTATGTTTTCGAAGTAGCAGATCCCGTCCAGGGCCGCGTTGCGGAAATTGACCAGGCCTTGAAAGGCCTGCTCAGCAAGCTTTCGAAGGGCGGAGAGCTCACCGGCAAGACGCTAGAATTCACGCTCATACACGCACCGTCGAGATTGAAAGCTGCGCGTCTTCTTCTCGTCGGAGCAGGGAAGCGCGAGCAATTCGACAGTGCGACTCTTCGCAAGGTGGCCGGCGCTGCGCTGCGCTATCTCAAATCGAAGTCCGTCAAGCATTTTGGTTTCCTCGTGCGCGAAAACGATGCCACCGAAGAGTCGGCCCAAGTCATCGCGGAAGGAGCGCTTGCTGCCAATTTTGAATCGGACAAGTACAAGACCGAGAAAAAGAACGGGAAATCCATTGATAGCGTCTTGCTGGCAGGCTATTCCGATGCCGAACGCGCCGCCGGAGAATCAGGTTTGACGCGCGGTCGCATTGTTGCCGACGCCCAGAATTTCGCTCGCGATCTTGTAAACGAGCCATCCAATAAGCTCACACCGAGAATGCTGGCGGAAAAAGCCGAGGCCATGGCGAAGGAAGCTGGCCTTGCGGTTGAAATCCTCGACGAAAAGAAAATTAGCGCGTTGAAAATGGGCGCTCTCCTTAGCGTCGCACAAGGCAGTATCGAACCGCCGCGCGTGATGATCGTTACCTACTCGCCCGGCAATCCCAAGCCGGACGCACCAGTCATCGGGCTGGTCGGCAAAGCCGTCACCTTTGACACGGGCGGCATATCCATCAAGCCCGCCGAGGGAATGGAAAAAATGAAGTATGACATGGCCGGCGGCGCGACCATGCTCGGCGTCATGCGCGCGCTGGCAGCCCTGAAGCCTAACGTCAAAGTCATCTGTGTTGTCCCCTCAACCGAAAACATGCCCGGTGGCCACGCGCAAAAACCCGGCGACATTCAGGTCGCCATGTCCGGCAAAACCATAGAAGTTCTGAACACCGACGCCGAAGGCCGCCTGATCCTCGCCGACGGCATCACTTATGCAAAGCAACTCGGCGCCACACATCTCGTGGATGCCGCCACGCTGACCGGAGCCATCGTCGTCGCCCTCGCCAATATCAACGTCGGCGTCTTCGGCTCCGATCAAGCCTTCACGGACAAACTCCTCGCCAGCGCTAAGGCTGCGGGCGAAAAAATGTGGCAGATGCCCGTTGACGACGAATACCGTGAATTCATCAAGGGCAGCGTCGCCGACATTCAAAACATCGGCAGCGGTAAGGGCGGCGGCGCGATCACCGGCGCGATGTTCATCAAGGAGTTTTCCGGCGACACCCCGTGGATCCACCTGGACATCGCCGGCACCGCCTGGAACGACGACGCCAAACCCTGGCTCGCCAAGGGCCCCACCGGCGTCGCTCTCCGCACTCTCGTCAACCTCGTCATGTCCTACTAATCGTCCTCATTCGGCAGGGGCACGATGTAGCGTGCCCCTACATTTTTTCGGGCGCTTCGATTCCCAACAACGACAGCGCGCGGACGAGTTGCGCTTCGACGAACTCCGTCAAGCTCAAGAGAAACGCCCTCTTCTGCTCATCCGCTTCCGACAGGATATGGTGCTTGTGATAAAAATTATTGAACGCCTGTGCCAGTTGAAACGCATATTTGGCCAAGAACGCAGGTTCCTGCGCGCCAATCGCAGCATCCACCGCAAAATCCAGTGAGCCTGTCAGGACCAGTAGCTCCCAAAGCCCGTTACCTTCCACACCTTCGAGAAGATTTTTCGCTGTGTCCGTCGTGAGTTGTGCGCGCGCCGCGCCTGCCTCCGCGCCTTTGCGCCGAATCCCGCGAATGCGCACCACCGCGTACTGGCAATACGGCCCGGTTTCGCCTTCGAAGCTCAGCGCGTCCTTGAAATCGAACGCGATGATTGCGGTGCGCGTAAATTTGAGGAGGAAAAACCTCAGCGCTCCCACGGCGATCGCGTGGGCCGTTCGGTTCTGCTCCGCCGCGTTCATGTCCGGGTGCCGTTGCTGTACTTCCGCGAGCGTGGCCGCCTCCAGCTTGTCGAGCAGATCGTCCGCCTTCACGCCGAGTCCTTTGCGTCCGCTCACTTCGACGTAGGGCTTCTTTGCTTCCTCCGGCGACAGTTCGTAGCCCATCTCCGCTGCACAGTGAGGCGTGAGCGCCACAATCTCGTACGACAAATGAATGGAACGCTCGGCCTCTTTCGCGTGGCCCAGCCGGCGCAGGCCTTCCGCAACCACATCCTGCAAGTACGCTTGCCGTGTATCAATGACGTTGTAAACTTTCGCAGCGGCTTTGCCGAAGTGTGGCGCGGCGGGATCATTCTTGCCGCTCGTGGTGGTCCAAACCGCTTGCCCTTCCGGAGCACTCTTCCACTTTGTGTAATGAAAATCCTTACCGAGCAGTCCAAATTTCCAAAGCTGATAGGCAATGTCTTTGCCAACATAGGTCACCGTACCGTTCGAGCGCACGATGATCTTGTCCTGCCTGTTTTCTTCTTCCTCGCTATTCTCTGTGTCCTCTGCATCGGCTTTTGAATCTTTCTCCGTCGTTTCTTCGTTCCACGGCATAATCCAGCAGCCCGCCATTTTTCCGCTGGCCGCCAATTGAATCACGCCCGATTCTTTCAACTTCGCAAACGCCGCATCCCAGAACTTCAGATGCAGGATCTCGCTTTCCCTCGCAAGCAGCTCGTAGGAAATTCCCAGACGCGCCATCGTTTGAAGATGGCGGCTGACAATCGCGTCTGCAACGGTTTGCGCCACCTCCGCGTCCTCGCCACGGCCTTTCTCGATGGCGCGGAGTGTTTCGCCCCGCAGCGCTGCGGCGCGTGCCTTGTCCTCCGCGAAAAACTGCGTCGCCTTGGCGTACAGATCCCAGCAGTAATAGTCGAATCGCGGCTCCATCGCGAGCATCTTCACGCTGACGGGAGTCCGCTTCTCCATGTGCAGGAATCCGATGACCACGTCCGCGACCTGCACGCCGGTATTGTCAATGTAGTTCTGCACCTGGACGTTATAGCCGGCGTGCCGGAGCGTTCTGGCCATGGTGTCGCCCAGAACCGCGTTTCGCACATGGCCGATATGCGCGGCCTTGTTCGGGTTGATACTCGTATGCTCGACGATGATCTTTTCCGGCTTGTGTTCCGCCGGGCCGCTGGCCGATTCCTCCCGTGCAGCCGCCCAAAACGCGCCCCGGTCAAAGAACGCGTTCAGATAGCCCCCGCCAGCGACTTCAACGCGGCCAACGCCTTCGATTTTCCCGAGGCTTGTCCCAATCTCCTGCGCAATCTGCCGTGGCGCGCGCTTCAGCCGCTTCGCCAACTCGAAGCATACCGGGGATGCCACTTCCCCCAGCTCGATCTTCGGCGGGCGCTCCAACACCACCTGCAATTCCACGGCGTACTTTTCCCGGATATGCGCTTCAAGCGCTCCTCTCAGCCGGCTTGTCAGTGTCTGATACACGCGCCCTCAGTTGAGCCAATGTAGCCTTCTTGAATCCAGTCAGTATAGGGAAGCGGATGAACGCGGTCAAAGACAGCAGTAATATCGGTAGTGGGTCAGTCCCCGATAACCCGACTAACCAGGAGTTAGCGCGGCGTGTTGGTGTAATGTAGAGTTTCCATGGAGGATACTGCATGGCGCTTAGCCTTCTGTCGCCATTTATGCGGGCGTTCCTTTTGGGGGCCTTTGCCGTTTCGGCTCTGCTTGTCATTGCACCAGCTAACACTGGTGCGCAAGAAACCACCTCCCGGCAAGACGCGTGCAGAATTAGCCAAAACCTTAAACCGACCAAGACCGTTCCTGGGACTTACAGCGACGAAGCAACAAGAAAGGGCGTTGAAGGGACAGTTGTTCTGTGCGCGACAGTCGACGCGAATGGAAGAGTTACTGATGTGAGCGCTCTTAGCGGTCCTTCTGAGCTTATCCAGCTATCGATTGACGCAGCAAAACAATGGCAGTTTGAGCTGCCTCCCAAGGCTCCCGTAGGGGCAAAGATTGAGATGGGTTACAGCCTGACGAAACCTTGCCCAGACGGCGGCAAGGGAATGGACGCTGGCGATATAAAGGTAGATATAGGAACGGGCCGCGTTATCGAAGGCGAGCAGGGTGACGCTTTGAAAATTGTTGGCGAACTCTATCAGCCACGGCCCCCTTACCCAGAGAAAGCAAGGTCCGAATGGCGTCGAGGACAGCTTTATCTTTCCATCGTTGTAAATCCAGACGGTAAAGTGGTGGATGCCAAAATCGTGAAGTCGCTCGACGAGGTTCTCGATAACGCTGCTTTGGAGACCGTTCGCACGTGGCGATTCAAGGTAACTGCTGGCGGCAAGACAACCGTTTTTCCGGTCACCTTGAGCTTCCAGATACCCTGCTTGGATCAGCGAAAAGGGAATTATTAGTTGGAGTTACGGTGTGGCCGACGCCCAATGCCTGATAAACGCGTTAACCGGAAACTGACCCACCGCCGTAAAATCTCAACGCGGAAAGTCTACGGCCCTGTCGCACACCCAAACCGCCTAGATTCAACGCGCTAACTGTAACTTCGCCACCTGATCTAAATTCTCTTTGACAAACCGTCCTCGTTCCGCTATCATGATGTATGTACGGTTATTTGTCATTCGAATTAACTTGCCCTTGCTCTCCTAAACCCTCGTCGCTGCCCTCACCTGCGTTAACTCGTTTAGAATCTGCACTTATACAAGTGTTCATTCTAAGGAACTTAAAACTCTTTAGAATGAACACTTACAAAAAACATAGGGGGGAGGGGATGTTATTGTTAACTAGACTCCCGAATTCTGTAGACCGCCCCAATACCCCACCAAGGACCCCGAAATCCTTGGCACGGACCATCAATCATCGTTCACTAGTCCCACGTCGCCCCCCTCGTTTGACACACTCTGACTCCGCCGATACTATCAATCCTTCTCCAACGGAACTGGGTCAGGCTAGGCCGTTCCCGCGGCGGCGAACTCCCATGAAACTCGCCTATTTCGATTGTTTTTCGGGGATTAGCGGCGATATGACGCTCGGCGCGCTGGTGGATGCCGGTTGCGAGCTTGAGCATCTTCGCGCGGAGTTGCAGGGTTTGGAGGTTCCCGGCTGGGAATTGTCGGCTGAGAAGGTTTGGAAGAACGGCATGGCCGCCACCTACGTCAAGGTGAAGACAGAGGACCAGCAGAAGCACCGGTCACTCAGCGCGATTCTCGACATTTTGCAGAAATCGCGGCTAGCGCCTTCCGTGTGCGAGCAAGCCGCTGCGATTTTCACAAAACTCGGTGAAGCCGAGGCGCGCGTCCATGATGTGCCTATCGAGAAAATTCATTTTCACGAAGTCGGCGCAGTGGACGCCATTGTGGATATTGTCGGCGCTTGCGTGGGATTCCAGGCGCTCGGGATCGGGCGCTTTGCCTGCTCGGCATTAAACGTGGGCGGCGGCACGGCGAAAATGGCGCACGGGATTCTGCCCGTGCCTGCTCCGGCGACGGCAAATTTGCTGCAAGGCAAGCCGACGTATTCGAGTGGAGTTCAAAAGGAGCTTGTGACGCCTACAGGCGCCGCCATCGTTGCGACGCTCTGCGATTCGTTTGGGGCACAGCCTGCCATGAGCGTCACATCGATCGGCTACGGCGCGGGCACGGCCGATCTGGAAGGCCAACCCAACGTTCTGCGCATCATGGTGGGCGAGGCCGCGGAAAAGGTTCTCACTGGATTCGATGAAGAGATCGCCGTGATCGAAGCGAATCTCGACGATATGAACCCGCAGATTTACGGCTATTTTTTGGAAAAAGCGCTTGCTGCGGGGGCGCTCGACGTCTACACCACTCCCGTACAGATGAAAAAAAATCGTCCCGGCACGCTCCTTACGGTATTGTGCCAGCCACACGACACGAACAGCCTGATGTCGCTCATTTTTGCGGAAACGACCACTTTTGGGGCGCGGACTTACCGTGCGCAGCGCCGCGTACTGCCGCGTGAGCTGGTCAGCGTCACGACGAGCTTTGGCGAAGTGCACATCAAGGTTTCGCGCGTAAACGGGCGCATCCTGCACGTCGCGCCGGAATACGACGATTGCCGAAAACTCGCGCTGGAACGAAATGTGCCGCTGCAGCAAGTGATTGCGGAAGCCCTGCGCAGTTACGAGGGTGGAGAAAAGAAAAAAGCAAAGGCTTAACGCACAGGTCGCGGAGTTCGACACAGAGAAGAAGAGGACGAATTATCGGGATGGCTGGGACGAAGCCAAAATTCTATATCACGACGCCGATCTATTACACGAACGGCTTGCCGCACATCGGCCACACCTACTCGACCATCGTGTGCGACACCATCCGGCGTTACAAGCGCATGCTTGGCTACGACGTGGTGATGACCACCGGCACGGATGAGCATGGCGTCAACGTCGAGCGCTCCGCGCGCAAAGCGGGCGTGCCCGAATCGGAGTTTGTCGGCAGTATGGCCGCGGAGTGGCGCGCCCTGTGGGATGAATTGGGTATTCAGGGCGATGTGTTTATCCGCACCACTGACCCGAAGCACGCGCAAACCGTGCAATGGCTATTCAAACGCTGCCGGGAGAATGGATATGTCTACCCGGGCCATTACACCGGACAATACTGCGTCCATGACAATGCTTATGTGGACGTGAAGCCCGGCGAAAATTGCCCGGACTGTGGCCGCCCCACGGAAACGGTCACCGAGGAAAACTATTTTTTCAAGCTTTCGGCTTTTCAGAAGCCGCTGCTCACGTGGTATGCACAACACCCGGAATTTATTCAGCCGGAGTCGCGCCGGAACGAGGTGCTAAGTTTTGTTGAAGGCGGCCTGAAAGATCTGAGCATCACGCGGACTTCCATTCGCTGGGGCATCCCCGTGCCCGGCGAAGAACGTCACGTTTTTTACGTTTGGTTCGATGCGCTGACCGCGTATCTGAGCGCCGTCGGAGGTCGCGAATACAAGGAACAGGGCTATTGGCCTGCGGATATTCATCTGGTGGGGAAAGAAATCATCCGTTTTCACGCTGTTTACTGGCCTGCCTTTCTGATGGCAGGGGGATTCACGCCTGAGGAAATGCCGAAGCAGATCTGGGCGCATGGCTGGCTATTGACGGACAGCACGAAGATGAGCAAGTCGCTCGGCAACGTCGTGCGGCCGCGCCCGATCGTGAACGTTCTGGGCATGGACGCGCTGCGCTACTACCTGCTGCGCGAGACTGTTTTTGGCCAGGACGGCAATTTCAGCTACGACGCATTGGTGACACGTTACAACGCGGATCTCGCCAATGGCCTTGGCAACCTCGCCAGCCGAACCCTGACAATGATTGAGAAATATTTTGGGGGAAAGATTCCCGAGGGCGGCGACTCACTTGATCCGAGCATTCAGCAAATTGCTGAATTTGTGGCTGCGGACAATGCCCAAACACCCGGAGTTCCGTGGAGTTTTGATAGATTGCATTTTTCGCAAGCACTTACCGCGATTTGGACGCTTATCTCTGCCGTGGACGCATATCTGACTACCAAACAGCCATGGGTGCTTGCCGAAGACGAGAGCAAGCGCGCGCACCTCGCTGCGGTTCTTTACACTGCTGCCGAGGCACTCCGATTTGTCGCGGTCCTTACACATCCGGTGCTTCCGGACTCAACCACAAAGCTTTGGAAGCAACTCGGTCAGACTAGCCCTCTTGGGGAACAGAGAATCGATGCATTGCAATGGGGCCAACTTAAACCAGGGACACAGCTCGGGAAGTCCCAGACGCTGTTCCCGCGGATCGAGAAGGCGGAAGCGATAGGGAGGATGGAAGCGATGGAAAACGAACCCCAAAAACCAATGACGGCGCCAGCACCAGCTCCGGCACCGAGTGCTACTTCGAGTGGCTCTGCCGCGGCGGCGCAAGCTGCGCCGGAAAAAATTGCCATCGAGGATTTCGCCAAGGTGGAAATGCGCGTCGGTGAGATTAAGACCGCCGAGCGCATCGCCGGCGCCGACAAGCTGCTCAAGTTGACGGTGGATATCGGCACGGAGATTCGCCAGATTTGCGCGGGCATTGCGCAGCACTACGAACCGGAAAAATTGATCGGGCGTAAAGTGGCCGTCGTGGTCAATTTGGCTCCGCGCAAATTGCGTGGGGTGGAATCCAACGGGATGATCATCGCCGCTGCTGTCGGCCCTGAAGGCCGGCCCGTCCTCGCCGGTTTTCTCGAAGACGTGGAAGTCGGCGCGCGTTTGAAGTAGGACGGGATTTTTGTGGCAATGGAACTGATCGACTCGCATGCGCACATCGATTTTCCGCAATTTGACGAAGACCGCGACGCCATGCTCGAGCGCGCGCGTGCCGCCGGCGTCACCACATTGCTGGCCATCGGAACGGGGCCTGGACCGGAGAAGCTCGATGCGGCGCTTCCCTTCGCGGAGCAGCACGACTGGATTTACGCGACCGTGGGCATTCATCCTCACGAAGCGAAAGAAGTCACTCCGCAGCATCTCGAGCAACTCGCACGGCTGGCGAAGCACCCGAAGGTGATCGCCTGGGGCGAGATAGGTCTCGACTATCACTACGATCACTCGCCGCGCGACTTGCAGCAGCGCGTGTTCCGCGACCAGATGGCGCTTGCTCGTGAGGTCAAGCTGCCGATCATCATCCACTGCCGTGACGCCTGGCCGGACTGCCT
>Ga0209118_1000388_pt1 | contig 24950 bp, 25 predicted proteins | sample BlaSpr_A8_Ref_M1_FD_187988 | JGI IMG/M metagenome (GOLD analysis project Ga0209118, IMG submission 187988) | Forest soil microbial communities from Thunder Bay, Ontario, Canada - Black Spruce, Ontario site 2_A8_Ref_M1 (SPAdes) (version 2) | ecosystem: Environmental > Terrestrial > Soil > Boreal...
TCTTTTGTACCACCTGCTCGGCAGCGGCCGCCTTTTGCGTAATCCCGCCCAACAAGCGAATGTCCGCTTCGATATCAGCGAGAGTACGCGGGTTCATGGCGAGAAAAGGGAACGGTTGCTCGAGGAGTTTAGCGACCGTCTCTTGCTTGAACGGCACGGAACCGATCACCAAAGTTGGCCTCAGCCTCAGAATCTCGTCCAATGAATCCAGGTGCCAGCAATCGCCAAGCTTCGGCAGTTGACCGACAGGCGCGACATCCGCGCACCACTTGGTCACACCGAGCAGAGCACGCCTCGCCCCAATGGCACACAAAACCGAGGTCGCACTGGGGGCCAACGAAACGATACGCAATGGCGGTCGCCGATTGCCTTTCATGGTTACCGGAAGAGGATAGCAGACAGCCGGGCGCCCGGTCGCTCGCATGTGTGTGGATTGACTCCGCTCCACGAGTGTGTTGCACTTCGTTTCCTAATTCTCGGAGGACTATCGTGCGTGTCCATCTCCTTGCTCTTAGCTTGGTCTTGCCCTTTTCGACTCTAGCTCAGTCTCCACCTGTGCCATCCAAACCCGAAGTCGTCCAATATCACGCCACCATCGACACGGTGAAATACGTCTTCGGTGTCGCTTCCCCAGTTGCACGACTGAAACCCGGCAACATTCTTGATGCGAACTCCCTGGACTGCTTCGGCAACGCACTGCAAAAACCCGGCGATACCTTTGCTCTCGTCAAAGGGGACAACCCGCTCACCGGTCCTTTTTATATCGAAGGTGCGGAACCCGGCGATACGCTGGTTGTTCATATCCTCGATCTACAGGTCGATGGCAAACAGGGTGTGGGCACGTTTTCACCGGGCTTCGGAGCCATCAATGCCACACATTACACGCCAATGCTCGAAAAAGAAGCGCTGCCGGAAAAAATCTGGTTTTACCCGATCGACCACGCGGACCGCACGGCTACGTTTCAGGCCCTCGATTCCAACTACAAGGTGAAAATTCCGCTCCATCCATTTCTTGGCTGTATCGGTGTCGCTCCCGCCAATGGGGAAGCGCGAAGTTCCATCGTGCCCGCTGAATTCGGCGGCAACATGGACGCACCAGAAGTCTCCGCCGGAAATACTCTCTATCTGCCCGTAAACGTATCCGGGGCGCTGTTTTACTTCGGCGATGGCCACGCCGCGATGGGCGACGGCGAAATTGCGGGCAGTGCCATCGAAGTTCCCATGAGGGCTCGCCTGCAGTTCGATCTCGTGAAGGGGAAACGTACGGGCTGGCCACGCTTCGAAAACGAAAAAGAAATCATGGCCGCGGGCATCTATCGTCCCGTCGATGACGCGGTGCGAATCGCTTTCACCGAGCTGGTAGCCTGGATTCACGCCAGCTATGGCCTCTCGGAACTCGACGCTTATGAGCTGCTTTCCAAGGTCGGCAAAATCCACCTCACCGAGATGGTCGATCCGAACTACGTCGTGGTTGCCTCCGTAGAGAAAAAGTTTTTGCCCCCAAAGAAGTAAGTATTTTTGTAGAACAGGCATTCTTGCCTGTTCCTTATTTATTCTCTCTGTGAACTCCGTGTTTCTGCGTTAACTTTTCTTTATGCTGCGTTGCAGTTCCGGCGCTGCCTTTGGGATACTCTCAGGAGTGTTCAGCGAAGCCGTTCTCGATCACTTCCGCAACCCTCGAAACGCCGGCGAACTTCCCAGCGCCACCGCCACCATCGAGGTAAGCAATCCCGTCTGCGGCGACATCCTCAAGCTCTCCGCGCGCATGGTGGACGGCCATATCGCGCAAGCGCGCTTCCTCTGCCGCGGGTGCACCACCTCGATCGCTTGCGCTTCTGTGTTGACCGAGCACCTTAGCGGCCGCACGCTGGCCGAGATCCGGACCATCACGGCGGAAACTCTCTCCGAAGCCTTGGGGGGGCTCCCGCCCGCAACATTCCACGGCGCACAGCTCGCCGCCGATGCAGTCTGCGCGCTTATTCAAAATCTCGCTTCGGCGAGTCGCTAGTCCTTTCGCTGGATCGCCTTGTTCATTGTTTCCGGATCATTCAGATTCAGCACACAGCCTTCTTCGTTCGTCTGCAGCTCTTCGACTTCTCCCGTGTGCGCCCATATCACCGCCCGCGCGCCGGTTTCGAGTGACGCGCGATGGAGTTCGTCATATAGAGAAGCGGAAAAAATGACCGGATGGCCGCGGCGTCCCTCATAGACGGGCAGGACGATCGGTTTCTTCGTTTTGTAAAACTGTTCGATCAAATCCTGAACCAGCAAGCTGCTGATGAGGGGGTGATCGATCAGGCAGAGCAGGATTCCGTCGGTTCCGGGAGGCAGGCTTCGCAGCGCTGCCTGGATCGAACTGAGTTGCCCTTTTTCCCAGTCTTCATTGATGACGATTTCATCGGCTTCGAGTTGGATGGCTTTTGCGATCGGTTCGGCGTGCGCGCCGAGCACCACTCTGCGGACTCCAATGTTTCGGTGCGAAGTCACTTCCAGCAGATGTTCGAGGAACGGCCGCCCCTGGTAGGGAAGCAGCGCCTTCGGCGAACCCATTCGGCTTGAGGCCCCGCCGGAGAGGATGACGGCGGCCAGCATGTGCTCCCTTTCAGCGCTCGCCCGTTTGGAGAACGGGTGAAGCGTGCGCTTCGTATTTCAACTTCTTGTGCGCGGCGGCCGCCGCATTCCGGCGGACCGCAACGAGTTCCGCCGCGATGCTGACGGCGATCTCTTCGGGCGAGAGCGCGCCGATTTCCAGCCCCATCGGTGCGTAAACGCGTGCGAACTCGTCCGCCTTATAGCCCTCGTTCTCCAGCGCTTTGTACACTGACAAAACTTTGCGTTTGCTGCCGATCATACCCACGTACCGAGCCTCGGTGCGCACCGCCCAAGCCAGAACGCGCATGTCTTCCTTGTGGCCGCGCGTGACGATCACCAGGTAACTCGCCACATTGGGATGAATCTTTTCGAAAGCTTCTTCGTAGCTCGTGTAAATTTCCTGCGCCATCGGAAAACGCTCTTTATTCGCGAAAGCCTCGCGGTCGTCCACCATGCCGATGCCGAATCCTGCCGCGCTGGCCGCCTTCGCCACCGCCATGGAAACGTGCCCGCCCCCAAAGAGGTAGAGCATCGGCTGCGGCAGAATCGGTTCGACGAAGACTTCCAAGGTCCCACCGCAAATCAAACCGTTGTCGTAACTCGCCTCATTATTTAGATTGAATACCATCTTGCGCGGCGCTTCCTTCTGCATCACTTCCTTGGCCGCCGCCCAGACTTCCGCCTCCACGCACCCTCCGCCAATCGTGCCGGCGATTGAGCCATCTTCGCGCACCAGCATCCGCGAGCTCTCATAGCTCGGAATCGAGCCGTTCGTGTGTACGATCGTTGCCAGCGCCGCGCGCTGCCCCGCCCGCCTCATCTTCACGATCTCTTCAAACAAGTCCATCGTCTTGTGGGCACAGCCAATCTTGGCCGTGCGGCTTCTACTCTCCTCTGCGAATCTCAGCGCCCTTTACATCTCCGCGTTATCTTTTCTCCTGACCTCAGCCTACGGCGCAGCATCGCCCGTGTCAACGAAGCGCCGCTGCTTCCATGCCATAATACTACGCGAGGCTTCGAAGGTTTCGAGAGGGGCGTTCCGATGAAGGCAGTGCTCTTCCATCAGCACGGTGGACCTGAGGTCCTGAAATTCACCGACGCCCCCGACCCCCGCATCCGCCCGAACGAAGTCCTGGTCCGTGTGAGAGCTTGCGCGCTGAACCACCTTGACCTCTGGGTCCGCCGCGGCAACCCCAATATCCCGATTCCGCTTCCGCACATCCCAGGTAGCGACGTCTCCGGCGAAATCGCCCAGATCGGTGCGGATGTCACCACCGTGCGCGTCGGTCAGAAAGTTGTTCTCGCCCCCGGCGTGACTTGTGGCAAGTGCTCCGCCTGCGTCTCCGGCCAGGACAACCGCTGCAGCCAATTCACCAATCTCGGCTACCTGGTTGACGGAGGCTGCGCCGAACTTGTCCGCGCTCCAGAAGTAAATTGCATGCCGTATCCGGAAAACCTGACCTTTGAAGAGGCCGCCTCGATTCCGCTTGTCTTCCAAACCGCCTGGCACATGCTTCTTGCCCGAGCCGAGCTGCAGCCCGGCGAGGATGTTCTCATCCTTGGGGCAGGAAGTGGCGTCGGCAGCGCCGCAATACAGGTTGCCAAGTTTTTCGGCGCGTACGTCATCGCCACCGCAGGCACCGACGAAAAACTGCAAAAGGCAAAACAACTCGGCGCCGACCATCTCATCAATCACAAAACTCAGAAGGTCCGCGATGAAGTCCGCCGCATCACCAATAAGCGCGGGGTCGACGTCGTCTTCGAGCACGTCGGGACCGCCACCTGGGATGACAGCTTTGCCAGTCTCGCCCCCGGCGGCCGTCTGGTAACCTGCGGTGCCACCACCGGCTACGATGCCAAGGTCGACCTGAGGTTCCTCTTCAGCCGCCAGCTTTCGCTACTCGGCTCCTACATGGGCACCAAGTCCGAACTCCACAGCGTCATGCGCCTGGTGGCCTCGGGGCGCTTCAAGCCCACGGTTGACCGCGTTTTCCCGCTTGCCGAAGCTGCTGCCGCCCATGCCTACCTCGAATCCAGCTCGCAGTTCGGCAAAGTCGTCCTTGCCGTCTGATCTAAATGCAGAGATGCTCCCGTGCACTCTCACGCACTCGCGTATGCCTGCACTGATGGCCACCGATCGGGTAGCTAGCCGAAGTACCATTGACAGTGCTTCAGCACTCGAATAAATTTGCCGCGATTTTCCACGGGTCCAACTCTCCCAACCCTGGTTCCTCCCGGCGGTTAGAATCACGTCGGAAATGTCGTAAAGAGAGAGGTCCTCGCGATGTGGTCCAAGCGGCCTATACTCCAGGTGTCTCTACGCACAAGTACAGCCCTGGCACCTGCCATGGCTGGCCAAAGCTCCAGCACTGGCACCGAAGCCCCTTCGGACCACAAGAATCATCCCCAACGCTTCAACGCCTGGGCTCTTTGCAAGAAGCTCTCACTGAAGCAGGTTCAAGCCAATCCAACCGCGAATAACGCACAAGACGGCCTCTTCAGGAGGTCCCTGTGCGCACTATGAATTCTCGTGTCAGCTGTGCAAGCAGGGAGGGTGCAAACGCCATTACTTCCGATGGAGGCATGCCACATGCCGCGGCCGCCCCGCCTCGCCCGTTGACGCACACCATGCTGGAAGGGCGAGTGCGAAAGATCCTGCAGATGGTTGAGTCTGGGATCACATTCACCATTCGCGATCTGGCCCTCGAATTCAACTTGAGCCCTTCGTATCTCCAGCGCTTGTTCAAGCACCAGACCGGCGTTTGCATGGGCGAATGGATAAACGAACAAAGACTTCAGAGAGCAGCGCAGCTTCTAGCAAATAGCTACATGAGCGTGAAAGAAATTGCCCACACCATTGGATATGAGCATGCTTCCAGCTTCATCCGGGCGTTTGAACGGCGCTTCACGCAGGCTCCGGCGCGCTACCGGAAACAAACTGACTGCACGAAATGCTAACGAAAGACATATTATGCTAATCACTTATTCTTGTAGGTGATACGCCGCGAGTAGTAAAAGGAACTCAGGTGTCGGCACAGGTAGCTTCGAGCAATTACTCAGGTCCGGCGGGAGATATCCCAATTGCTAGAGCGATGGCTGTTTGGAAGTGCGCCAAACCCGCGAGGCTTGCGCACTTCCTAAGCGAAGGAGACCAGGAATGAAAACAATAAAGTTCGCTTCGGTTCTCGCATTTTTGGTGGCGTTGTTCTTTCCGGGAATGGCGTTTGCTCAAATCGATCCAGGAGTTCGCAGCAACACAGGAGTGAACGCGGGCCAGCCGTTTGCTTCCGTTACTTCCAATTTAAACGATCTAGCCTTCTTCCAAGCCGGCATCGCGCAGTTCAACGAGCACCAAACCGTTACCGGAAACAACCCAGGTCTGGGACCACGATTCAACTTGGACTCGTGCGGGGCGTGTCATTCGCAACCGGCCCCGGGCGGAACTAGCCCGGCCTCCGGTATCTTCCCCAATGTGGGGCCGAACCCCCAGAGTCAGGTGATCACCAAAGGGGTCGTGAATGGCAGCACCAACATCATCCCATATTTCGTCCTGGCCAACGGCCCGGTGCGCGAAGCACGCTTCCCGTTCTTCTTTAACCAATTCGGCAATCCCAACCCGAACGCACCCAACGGGGGAGTAGAAGACCTTTTCACCGTCTCCGGCCGGGCTGACGCCGGCACCTGCAGCCTGCAGCAGCCCAGCTTTCATATTGCAAGGCTGACAAACAACATCATCTTCCGCATTCCCACACCGGTGTTTGGCACGGGACTGATGGCAAATCTTGACGACTCAACCTTGTTGGCCAATCATGCGGCCCAGGCAAACAATCCTCTGGGCGTAAGCGGTGCGTTCAATCACAACGGCAACGATGGCACCATCAGCCGTTTTGGCTGGAAGGCCCAGAACAAGTCGCTGATGATCTTCGCGGGTGAGGCCTATAACGTGGAAATGGGCATCTCCAACGAACTGTTTACGCAAGATCGGCCGCTGCCGGGTGAAGACCAAATGGGAAGCGGGCTTCCGGCCAACTGCCTGAACCTCGCTGGGATCGGCTACCCCGAAGACATTACCCACTCTGATGGCACCACCGCCTCCACCGTCACCAGTGACGTCGGGCTGTTCGCTGTCTTCATGCAGTTCCTGGACCAGCCCACACCCTCCACTACCTTGCCAGGAGGAGCAACCTCGATCGCTACTGGCCGCAGACTCTTTAGCGCCATCGGCTGCGCCCTCTGCCATACGCCGTCGCTCACCACCCAGGCCTCTAAGTTGACGCCTGGTTTGAGCAACGCTACTGCCAACTTGTTCTCTGACATAGAAATCCATCATATGGGCGTGGGCTTGGCGGACAATGTCTCCCAGGGCGGCGCCGGCGGAGATCAATTCCGCACGGCTCCACTGTGGGGCCTCGGGCAGCGGATCTTCTTCTTGCACGATGGCCGTACCGCCAATTTGTTGTCCGCAATCGAGGCTCACCAGAGCAGCGGATCCGAAGCCACTCAGGTCGAAGAGAACTTTGATTTGCTTTCACCCAGCCAGCAGCAGGACCTGCTGAACTTCCTGCGCTCGCTGTAATTCTTCATAGCAACTCTTCCGGGCGAGACAGTGAAATGTTTCGCCCGGCCTTTTTCCTATTGGAGATTCCGGGGTTTGAATATGCATCCCAATTTCTCGCGTTCCCTGGTACTTCTTGGTTTTTCCATTTCTCTCCTTGCCCGCGCACAGGGCCCCACTCAGAGCGGAGGCGATTTTTCCAACAATCCCCAACCGAACGCGCTCCCGTCGGATGTAATTCTGGTCAAGGGCGCCTGGTCGAGTGCCAGCGATTCGGTGACTCCTGTCCCTGAAGGCGGGAGAGTGGCAAACAATGTATTTAGCAACCGGTATTTTGGTTTCACTTATGCTTTCTCCCCGGATTGGACCGAGAAGTACAGCGGCCCGCCTCCTTCGGAAAGCGGTTACTACGTACTCTCGCAGATCCGGCCCGCGGACAAATTCAAGGGGACAAGCCGAGGCAGTATTTTGATCGCCGCCCAGGACCTGTTTTTCACGCTCGCACCGGCAGGGAACGCGCTGGAGCTGATCAATTACAACAAGGAAAATTTGAACGCGGACTACAAAGTGGAACGACCGCCGACGCTTGTCAGGATTGCTAACCATTCCTTCGTCCGCTTTGACTACGGTTCGCCCGTCGCCGAGTTGCATTGGCACCTCCTGGCAACTCAAATCCGCTGTCATATGGTCCAGTTCGTCTTTACCAGCCGGGACATCAAGCTAGTTGAGAGTCTCATCCAGGAAACAAGCAAAATGTCCTTGCCTGCAGAGGCCGGTCCCATTTCGGGGCGGGGAGGCGGTGAAGTCCCGGTGTGCATCAAGGACTATGCGCGCGACGAAAACGTAATGAAGAGAGTTGATCCAGTCTTTGGCGAGCGCAGATTCAATGCCGTTCCGGTCCGGATCATCATCGATAAACAAGGCAAGGTAAGGCACATCCATTTTCTCAGCGCCTTTCCCGATCAGGTAAAAGCCATTACAGATGCCCTGTCTCAGTGGCGGATCAGACCATACTTGCGCGACGGAAAGCCTGTGGAAGTAGAAACCGGCTTAATGTTCGGACGCACCCCACGCCCGGCCGCACTCCCGGCATCTCAAGCCGTAAACGAATGATCAATCTTCTCCATTTCGTCAAGGGATTTTGCCCGCGACGGATGCTCTCGGTCCTCGCCCTGCTCGCGTGTTTTTCAACCGTAGCACTGGGTGCGAACTACATCACCGGCTCGGTCCGCAATCAGAGCCGCAGCGAACCAGCTGCCGGTGATGAGGTGATCCTTCTTCGGCTGGACACGGGATTGCAGGAGGAGGCGCGCGCGAACACGGATGCACAGGGGGCGTTTACCCTCAATGTTCAACATCCTGACAAACCGTACTTGGTGCGCGTGTTTCACCAGGGCGTCAGCTACGATCAGCAGGCTTCCGCCGGCCAGGCTCTCTCTATCCAAGTGTTCGACGCAACGACACAGGTGCAGGGCATAACCGGAACTATCGAAATCCTCCGTACCGGAACCGTTGGAGACTGGCTTCACGTTTCCGACATGGTCGAGATCAAGAACGAGTCCAGCCCGCCTCTGACACAGGCGGGTGAGCGCACATTTGAAATGTATTTGCCGGCAAATGCCAAGATTGATTCTGTCCTGGCCGCAGGCCCGGGGAAGCTGGGCGCGATAATTTCCGCGGCGCGCGTGCCCAGCGAGCCTGGAGTCTACGCGGTGAATTTCCCGTTACGGCCCGGAGCAACCAAGTTTGCCTTCAACTACGACCTGCCATACCGTGGCCATGCCGCGTTTCAAACTAGGCATGCGTATCCGCTGCAGCAGATGGCGGTCATGATTCCGCCGACCATGAAATTCTCGTCGCGCTCACCGGCCTTTAAGATCCTCCCAATCGGCAACAGCCGCTATCAAGTCCAGGCAGCAAATCAATTACAGGCAGGGGAAGGGCCAGGGTTTGAAATCTCTGGAACCGGAGCGCTTCCGCCGCTCGGAGATCAAGCCAAACCCCAGGCGCGGTCACAGTCTCCGGCGGTCCCTAATCGAGTCGTATCGACTCCGGGTCGCGGCGTTTTGCCTTCTCTCGCCAACGTCGATTCACGCTGGAAGCAGACACAGCCACCTTCGCAATCGCTCGTCTTGGGCGGAGTGACTTCTGTCCTTGTCGCTGCATGCGTTCTCTTGGTTTGGCGCGCGCGCAAAGCCCGGAGCTTTTCCGCCGCACAAACTGTTGCACCACGGCCCCGTCAAGGCAACCGCCCCCAACCTGACTGGAAATTCTAAGGTAAGAAAAGTCATATCCTGAGGCCGGCAGACAGTTTGTCTCCAACCTCTCCCTGTGAGAGCATGCTTGTAACGAGGATCTAATGAGCGTATCTCTCGGCAAACATGTCACACTGACCAAGCCCGACGATTTCGGGGATCTCCTGCAAGACGAAGGCATCATCTTTACAACCCTCGACAAGGCCGTGAACTGGGCGCGCAAGAGCTCCATTTGGCCGCTCGGCTTTGGCTTGGCCTGCTGCGCCATCGAAATGATGTCCATGGCCGCCGCCCGTTTTGACCTCGCGCGTTTCGGCGCGGAAGTTTTTCGCCCATCCCCCCGCCAGGCCGATCTGATGATCGTCGCCGGCCGCCTCTCGCAAAAAATGGCTCCCGTCATTCGCCAGCTTTACGATCAAATGCCCGAGCCGAAGTGGGTCATCTCGATGGGCGCGTGCGCCACTTCCGGCGGCGTCTTCAACAATTACGCCATCGTGCAGGGCTGCAATCAGGTCATTCCCGTCGATGTATACGTCCCCGGCTGCCCGCCGCGCCCCGAAGCCGTTCTCTACGCCATCCTTCAGCTCCAGAAGAAGATCGATAATGAGAAGGGTTCCTTCAGGCGCGTCATGAATCTCTCCTGATCGCGGCGCAGAGATTTCACCAATCCCGGTATGCGAGCGAAATTATTCTTGATGAAAGCGCGATTCTCCGTGCATCCTGCCGCCACGGTTCCTATCCTTCTTGCCGGGGCGCTCCTCTTGTTCAGTTGCGGTGGAGGTGCAATGCTTCAGCCACCTTCTCTGGCGGGTTACAAACTTGTATGGAGCGATGAATTCAACGGGTCCGACGGCGAGTCGCCGGATTCATCGAAATGGACCTACGACGCCGGCGGCAACGGATGGGGTAACAACGAGCTTGAGTACTACACTAATCGCACGCAGAACGCCCAAACCAAGGGCGGCAATCTCGTCATCACCGCGCAGAAAGAAATCTTCACCGGCTCCGATGGCGTAACGCGGAATTACACCTCCGCGCGTTTGAAAACTCAGGGCCTCTTCAGCCGAGCCTATGGCCGCTTTGAAGCACGCATCAAAATACCCGCGGGGCAGGGAATGTGGCCCGCCTTCTGGATGCTCGGCAACGATATCACTTCAAATGGCTGGCCGAGGTGCGGCGAAGTCGACATCATGGAGAATGTCGGCATGGAGCCGGGCACCGTTCACGGATCGCTGCATGGCCCTAGCACCATCGGCCGAACAAGCGACGCCACCGCGTCGTTCAGCCTGCCGGCCGGCCAGAATTTCGCCGATGACTTTCACCTCTACGCGGTCGAATGGGAGCCCGGCACCGTCCGCTTCTACGTCGATGCGGATCTCTACGCTACATTCACCTCGTCGCGGTGGCCCGCCGGCAGCACATGGGTTTTCGATCACGCTTTCTTCATCATCCTCAACGTCGCCGTGGGCGGCGATTGGCCCGGGCCGCCCGACCGCACCACCGTTTTCCCCCAGCAAATGCTCGTCGACTACGTCCGCGTCTACATCAAGCAATAACCGCGTCATTCGCCTCCTCAGGCGTGAGGGCTTTCTTTTCGCTTTTTTTCTGCGTACTCTGCGTCTCTGCGTTTAAACTCCTTGTGGCAACTTTTGAAAGAGAAGGGAGGCACCGATGCCCCCAACACCCGATTCCGCCCGCCAGCTTCTTCGCCACGCGGTAGCCACGGTCGCGTACCGCGGCGGCAAGGCCCTGCGCGGCGCCCCGGATCACTTCGCCAGCTTCCACATCGGAGACAAGACGCGCACGCCCGCGCAAATCCTCGCGCACATGGGCGATTTGTTTGACTGGGCGCTCTCCATCGCGCAAGGCCAACAGACCTGGCACGACTCCACCCCCTTGCCATGGAGTGCCGAAGTCGAACGATTCTTTGCCGCCGCGAAAAAGTTTGACGACCTTCTGGCCTCAGACGAACCGCTTCACGGATCGGCGGAAGGCCTCTTTCAGGCTCCGGTTGCTGATGCCCTCAATCACATCGGCCAGATCGCCATGCTCCGCCGCCTTGCCGGTGCCCCCATTAAAGGCGAAAACTACTTCAAGGCCGAGATTGCCGCCGGCCACGTCGGCCTCGAGCAATCCGCTCCACGCCGCGAATTCGAATGATTCCTCCTTTCTTAATCCAGGTCTGCCCGCAAAAGATCCAAAATGATTTATCAACCGATTCGTATAGTGGTATAAGTAGGAACATTATGATCATTTCCGATCGTTTACGCGCCATCCGGGAGCAGAAAGACCTTTCGCAAGGTGAAATCGAGCAGCGCACCGGCCTGAAGCGTTGTTACGTCTCCCGTGTCGAGAACGGCCACACCGTCCCGAGCATCGAGACGCTCGAAAAGTTGGCCCGGGCGCTCGAAGTTCCGATGTATCAATTGTTTTACGAAGGGGAAGAGCCACCCGAGATTCCGGCTCTTCCAAAAGGCATCTCCGCTGGCGACGTCGAATGGGGCAGCTCTGGTGAATCGGCGAAATTCTTCAATAGGCTGCACCAGCTTCTCAGCCGCCTCTCCGCAGACGACCGGAAGTTGATCATGCATATGACCTTCCAATTGGTCCGCAAGAACCGCCCCTGATTCTTCCTTTCGACTGCGACGCGGTTTTCTCAATATGGTCAAGTTTCTATGACCATAGGCGTAAGGAGGACACCCCGAAGCAGATACGAGTCAGCGTCTTCAAGGACCGCTGCCTTTCCGTCATGAACGATGTCCAGGCCCACCGGCGAGCCGTCATTGTTACCAAGCGCGGAACGCCGGTCGTAAAGGTCGTTCCCGTCGGGCCCCTGAAAAACAATCGAAAGAAAGAACCGGAAAAAACGCCCCGACCAGCTCACCGAGCCGCTGGGGGCAGGCGTGGCAGGTGCCGACCGCCGAGAGCCTGGAGTTCGCGGAGACGGAAGCCGAGGGAGTGGACAGGGAATGGTGTGCAGGAGTGAGAAGTGGGTGGCAACTGGCGAAGATGGAGAGGTAGCGGACAAAGAGAGACTCTCCTTGCTCCGCCGTGGTGAGCGACAAGAGGAGTATAGGATGCGGCACCCCGCGACAAATATTTTTCAGGGTTTCTGCGCCCCTCATCAATAGAGCATCACGACGATGCGAAAGGGAGCAGAGCCAGACGAGTTTCTTTGCGGGCAGGCACCCACGGCAGCAGCCTTATAGCGGCCGGATTGAAGTTCTATTTCTAAGCCCTCAGGCAGCTGCGAGATGTTGGGTGTTTCGTAGTGCGCGATGTACCGAGGTTTGCTGCTTCCAGCAAATTCGCGGTCGAGCTCACAACTCTTCCGGGCGTCATCTCCAATCTTGAGCAAGCGCAACCCGCGCGCGGCGATGAGCTTCCCGATCCGTTTTTCTTGCTCCTCGATCGAGAGAAGCGTGACAACGCGGGCAAAATCCTCTACGGCAAACAACTGCTCACCGCCCTCGACAACCGCGATCCCGATGGAATCGATGGCCGCATCGAGGACATTCGCGCGGTGCCCGGGCGAATGCATCCAGCCGTCGTGAAACCCGCCGGCATACGGTGCCATGCCGATATTCTCTGTAATGTGACTGAAACTCACTCCGGCTTCTCGTGCCCGAGTCGTTAGGTCGGCCTCCCCTGGCAATCGGTGCAGAAGCAGATTCTGCTCCGCCATGAGTTCGGCATGTTTGCGTGCGGCGCGGGCCAGACCCTCATTCCATTTCAAGAGCGGCAACTCTCTTGCCGTCCGTTCGCGATTCACGGAATCGAATAGGAGTTTTTCTGTGTCGGAGATCCTCTCCTGGGCCAAGCCAGCATGTGAAAAAAGGCACACAAAGGCAAATGTCAAAGCTGTCTCTTTACCCAGAGAATTTTTTCTCATTTGCAGACTGCCTCGCCTTTCAGCACCGCGGGACATGGTGATCCTGATCGCAACTTCTTGGTTCGATTGGAAGATGTATCCTGCTACCAAAGGCTCCGTGAGAACAAGGGGACAGCATGAGCCCTGCCAATCATTGTTCGTTTACAATGCCAACCTCAGTCCGGCATACAAGATTTGTGACCACCACACCGCCTGTTAAGTTTTCTCTGAGAAAGGTATAAGATACCCTTAAGTTTCAGGCCGTTCTTTCGGTAATTGGAGTAGTCATGGTTCTGCGTGTGCCGAACTGCCCTTTCCTCATTCTGATCCTTGCTCACCTCTTTCTACTTTATTCCCCTGTCTTTGCGCAGCGGTCAGTTTCATTCTCGCCATTGGAGGGCCCGGTTTTAGCGCCCAAGCTGCAGAAGGAACTGGGAAAAGCACTGGAAGCATTGCGTGCCGACAAGCCTGCTGAGGCGCGCAGCCATCTGGATGCGGTTTATCGGTTTGCTCCTGGCGACGCGGACGCCAACTTCCTTTTTGGAATCTATTCCGCAGAGATGAACGATTGGGCGCACGCCAAGAGCTATTGGGAAAGAGTCCTCGTCCTCGCTCCAAACCATCTGAGCGCCCTGCTCTCCTTAGGCGGAGCCCTCATGCGGGAAAACAATTCTGCCGAGGCGGTTCAGTACCTCAACCGCGCGGTTGAAGCCGAACCTACTTCCTGGCGCGCGCATGCAGTGCTGGCGGATGCGTGCTTGCGGCAGGGCTTGCTTGAAAAGTCCATCGAACATGCAGAGCGCGCACTCGAGCTGGGTCATGGCCACGCGGGAATTGTCCAGCCAGTTCTGGCACGGGCTCTCCACTTACACGGTGACCAGCAGCGGTCTATCCAGGTTCTCCAAGCGTATCTCCAGGATCACCCTACAGACGGTGCCGCCACAAAACAACTTGAGAATTTGCAGGCCTCCCTCGGACCAGCCGGTGAACCTTCGCCCGGCACGGCTTCGGCATCGCCGTCGTCCGAGCCTGCTGTGGCCAACTCAGCCCTTCTACCTTCCAATTGGTTGCCTCCCGACGTAGACGAAAGAGTTCCGCCGGTGGAACCCGGGGGGGCATGCAATCTTGAAGAAGTCATAGAGAAGTCCGGGAAGCGGATCGAGGAATTTGTCGCCAATGTCGATCAGTTCACGGCGACCGAGGCCGTGACCCATGAATCGATCAACAAATGGGGTTTCGCCTCCCATCCAATCAGGTTCGACTTCGACTATCTGGTTTCCATCAAGCAGAACCGCCTCGGCCTTCTAACTGTTGATGAATACAGGGACTCTCATTATCTTCCGGCCAAATTTCCCGATGGTATAGCTACCACTGGGCTGCCATCACTGGTGCTAATCTTTCATCCAAACTATGTGCAAAACTTTAAGATCTCTTGTGAGGGATTGGCACGGTCGAAGGGCGGACCGGCCTGGCAAATGTATTTCCGCCAAAGGCCCGACAAACCGAATACCATTCGCACCTACCAGATTGGGGCTCAAGGCCAGGCCTACCCGGTTGCACTCAAGGGGCGCGCGTGGATTGCGGCAGACAGTTTTCAGATCGTCCGGCTGGAAACGGATCTCATCGACCCTTTGCCACAAATCCGCCTGGTTGCCGACCACGCAGCCATCGAATATGGTCCGGTGCATTTCCAAGCCCGCAATCTGGACATGTGGCTGCCTCAGAATGCGGAAGTTCATTACGATTGGAGAGGCCGACGCAGTCATCGGCGCCACAGTTTCAGGAACTACCTGCTCTTCTCTGTGGACGACAAAGAACGGATCTCGACGCCCAAGGCCGCAGCCCCGACGAATTAATTTCTTGAGCTCCCGGGCACGCTTCTCACTCTCAGCCGGGTGCCGCTTGCAGCGAATTTGCGCTTGGGGTTTTTGGTATTGAGAAGGCCGACAGACCTATCTGATTACCGCAGGGCAGCCTCATGAAGGAAAGACCGAACCTTACTCCGGGGTACCCGCTCAGAGATGCATCCAGGACCAGATCGCTCACAGACGGTGGCCCTCGTGAATGAGCTCCTTACCCATGGACGGACTTGTGCCAAAACCGCTCACAACCCAAAGGTCGGAGGCGCGATGACCACGATCGTCCCACAGCTGCCCTTCATAATCACCGCCTACGAAGAATTGGCTGCACTGCTTTAGTACGTTCTCTCAGATTTGTTGCTTTTAAGCTTTAACCGTCTGTCGAAACTTGCGCTTTTGCATGAAAGGTTTCCCCTCGTGCTGGATTTGTATTTTTACCCTAAACGAGTATGGCGCTTCCTCCGGTCCACTGAAGGGAGGTTCCCGGGGCGCTGGCTTCTTTGCGGGCGTAGCCCATCCCAATGATGCGGGGCGGATCCCAGTTTCTTGCCGCTCGCGTGACGTAGCCTACTTCTTTGCCGTCAAGGTTGAGGAGCGTATCCGGTTCGGGCACGGCGTCGCCGGAGAAGAGCAGGTTCACGCGCTGGCGGTTTACCTGGCCGCGGGAGCGCACGCGCTCGACGATTTCCTGGCCGGTGTAGCAGCCCTTCGTGTAGCTGATGTGGCTGTCCTGCAATCCAGCTTCGTGGGGGATTTGTTTTTCGCCGAAGTCGTAGCCAAACCACGGGACGCCTTGAGCGAGGCGGGTTGCGCTCAGGGCGGTGTATCCCATCGGCCCGCCTTCGTGCCAGCGAGCCGCGTCCGAAAGCATCTGCCAAAGCTCCGGAAGCTTTTCGCGCTCGGCGAGGAACTCAGCCCCGGGCACTCCTCCCGGAGATCGCTTGATGACCCAGCAGGGAATCGAACCGACCTTTCCTCCGTGAGCGGAAAGTTCTTCAAACTTCGTGAGGTCGGCGCGGGAAACCTCCTTGACAAGGGCGGCGGCCTTCGGACCCTCCAGAGCAAGCGTGCCGTAGCGTGGAGTCTCATCGGTCAGGGTCACGTCATCCATGATGATGTATTTGTCGAGAACTTCGATGAGGCGCTCGCGAATCATGGAATGGGAGACACACAGGAGCCGGTCGGGAAACGCGTACGTCTCGATCTCGGCGAGAATGTGGCCTTGCGGATTCAGGAGCAGGGAAACGATGCCGTGGCCGGCTTGGAGGTCTTTGATGTTGTTGGTCAGGATGGCGTTCAGGTAGCGGACGCGGTCGGGTCCGGTGAAGGAGAGATAGGCGCGATAATTCTTGTCGATCAGCGCCACACTGTCTCGCGCGGAACGATACTCGGCGGCGGCGTCGCCAAAGTAATCGGGCAGGGCGCATCCGAACCAAACGCCCATCTTCGCGCCGGCAGCAAGGTGCGCCGCCGCAAGCGGAGTGTTCAGTGATGTAGCTGGAGTAGCCATTTTTGCGATTTCGTGCATCCTCCAGGATTTAGTCTAGCAAAAGCCAATCCAGTGTGGCGTCCCGTAAGTAGTTCGTATGTTCTTTGGACCGGGAGAAAAATGCTTAACACAGAGTTCACGCCAGAGCACAGAGAACACGGAGCAGGGAGAAACGGCGGAAGCTAGTTCAAAGTATTTGCGGGACGGGGAAATTGCAATGGGCAGCCTAGCGGAGAGCGCTGCAGGACATGCAGCGCCTGCAGCCTATCCCTTCATCTCAGGTGTTATACTCCCCTTCATGAGCAATGGCCGACCTGTCCTCAATGCCGCGACTGAGGGATTGATCCATATCACCATCCCCGTAGGAATGTTGCAGTGCAATTGCTCGATCATCGGCGATCCGGTGACGCGCGAAGCGCTGGTGGTGGACCCAGGCGACGAAGTAAATCGCATCCTGGACCTTCTCGGCCGTCATAAGCTCACCGTAAAGGCCATTGTCAGCACGCACGCACACATCGATCACGTCGGCGGCTTGAGCAAACTTCATCAATACACGGGCGCTCCCGTGCTGTTGCACCGCGACGACTTGCCGCTGTATCAGGCGATGGAGATGCAGGCGTCCTTCCTCGGCGTCCACCCGCCGGAGCTTACCGAGATCGATCAGTTGCTGAAGGAAGGCGACGTTCTTCGCTGGGGATCGTTTGAGGCGCAGGTCATTCACACCCCCGGTCACACGCCCGGAAGTGTTTCGCTATATCTCCCTCATGATGCCGGAAAGGTCACCGGCGTTCCAACGATACCTACCGTTCTAGACGAGGCTGGGGAGAAAATTGCCCTCACGGACCTGTTGAAAAAAACAGCCGGCCCAGAGGACCTGGCAGAAGACCTGCCTCCGGATGAACCTGAGAAAATCGCGACTCACGCGCCGCAGCTTTTTTCCGGAGACACGCTTTTTGCCGGCAGCATCGGCCGCACCGACCTGTGGGGCGGCTCCATGGAGCAGATCCTGGATTCGCTCCGCACCAAGTTGATGCATCTGCCGGATGATACCGTGGTGTACCCGGGCCACGGCCCCGTCACCACCATTGGGAACGAACGCTACTTGAATCCTTTTTTGCAACCGGAATAGGATTCCCGTGGGCCGGCCGGCTCAAGTTCTCAGTAGTCAGTTTTCAGTTCGGAGTTTTGGTTCTTAGTTTCGACTTTTAGTTTCTGACTTCTAGTTTCTGATTTCTAGTTTTCAATTTAATTTTTCTAATTTCATTACTCAATTGTCAGCTCGGTGGTTTTTGTTTTGCCAGGCGCATCTCTTCCATCACCGACTGCACCAATTCCTTCGCGTGAACCAACTCCTGGTTGATCATCCTCAAGTCCATCGCGGGGAGCGCAGGATTCCGCTGGCTGGTGCAATACACTCCGTGCTGCCCCACAAGAACGAGGGCATTCGTAAGCCGGTCCAGTGACACCGCTAGCCGCCCCCACTCCCGTCCGAACATTTGTTCGTAGTGCTCCAGCTCTTCCCGGTGTTCCTGAAATGCAGACATCATTTCGTTTCCTCGTTGGGCTGCGTTAGACACGGCCGCAGCGGGTGGCCCGGTGTTCAGACTCCGGCCGATTCGAGCCGCCTCCCGAAATCGGAGATCCCGGCTGCGCTCACAGGACCGGAGTTGCACATCGGGCACATGCGGCTCGCACCAAACTTTACCGCATCGCGTACGCGGAACATAATCCGCTAATGCCACAAAGAAGCGATTCGAACGCTTCGCGTGGCGCGTGATTCGAATGCGGCGGTAGACGCCCGGTCCTTCAAAGAGCTTGGGAAGGGATTGGGCTGGAGCAACCAAACCATGCGACGTTCCGATCTGGTCCAGCACAAGGAGAGGGAAAAGGGCGCAGCCACGCGCACCTCTCAGATCGTTTTTGGAGAGAGGCAGCACCTTCTACGGGTTCTCGATTCCCTCGAAGGCACCGAGCTGCCGATCGCTCGCATGCAGCAGGAGCGGCGTATTCTGGAAGAACTGATTCACGCGCGTACCCGCGATTTGAATCAGATCAACACGGCGTGGGATGAAAAGATCGGGTTAGTCCTAAGCTCGGATGCAAAGCCGGAAATGCTGGAGAAACTTGTCAAGCAAGCGCCGGAAGAGGATTTTTACCTGCTGCGGCTGATCAGCGAGCACCCGCGAGCCAATGCCAAGACGCTGAACAAGCTGGCGAAACATCCGTATGGTGCGATTCGCGAAAATGTTGCGCGGCATCCGAACGCCGATGCGACGACGCTTACTTGGCTGAGCAAGGATCGCAGCCAGCCGTTGTGGTATCTCGTGGCTTTCAATCCCAACACCCCGACGCCATTGCAGCGGCGCCTGCGCGATCGTCTGAAGCGTCTCGGCGAGAACCAAGCCTCCAAGTAGGTTCGAATCGCGTCGTTCGATGCGGATTTCGCTTCGTAGGCCATCTGCGGGGTCAGCCTGCGAGTTGGCAAAAAGCGCGCGGCCGTTTGCTGTGCCTAGTGGACGGTGATGGAGACGGTTGCGCTAGTGCGGCCGAAGGAATTCGTGGCGTAGAGCGTGTAGGTGGTGGACTGCGCGGGCGCGAGGGTAACGCTGGCGCTTCGAACGGCGCCGGCATCAGGAGAAACAATCACATAAGAAGCGCCGCTTACCAGCCAGGACAAAGTGACCTGGGCGCCGGCTGAAACGGAACTCGCAGTCGCCGTGAAGGACGTGATTTGTGGGGCGGCTCCGCTGGGAACGGTGTTCTGCGTGTACAGCGGAGTCATCTGGAGCACTTCGAAGTCAGAGGCCGAAGCTTGACCGAGAGCGTGGAGATCGGTGTTGTCCCAGCGATCATCGGGGGCGCCGCTGAGATACATATTCGAACCGTTGTCGGCCATGATCATGCCGTATTTCTTCAGCGCATTCAGGATCACCTGGTTCGCGGTGGAATACCCGGAGACGTCAAAGCTGGCCTTCAGGCGCATGCGCATGCCCATGGGTGCGGCGTTCGAATCGCTGGAATTGGCGGCCCAGTGCGAAGCGGGAGGAATAAACGCGGCCCGGCTGTTCTGCAGAGTGAAGCGCAGCGCGTGGGAAATCTTTCCGGCGGCGACTTCGTCGTAACGCGCGAGACCGGGGAAGATCGGAAGCCCTGCGGCGTCTGCGCTGGTCCAAGTGTAGGGGCGCTGTTCGTTCGAAAGAAGATCCCAGACTGCCCCGGAGCCCACGTTCCAGGAATTTCCGGAAACGTAAGAGCTAGAAAGCTCGTAGAGGAAGCAATTCGAATTGTCGAGAACGAGAACGTGGCGGTCACCGGCGCCGGGATTCGGGTAGCCCTCAATGGGCGCGGTAATAGGAACAGGCATCGGCCCCGGATCGCTTTCGCTGCCATAGGCGGTGAAGTTGATGGTGACGGGAGGCTGCTGCCCACCGACCACGAGGTAGGGAATGCCGATCGTCGAGCCCAGATACTGGCCCGCCCCGAAGTCCACGTGCATAAAAGTGCCGCTCCCGATGAAGCTAATGATCGCGGAGGAATTTGCGTCGACCGGTACAGAGGAAACTTCCTGATTCCACAGGCTGTCCGAAGGAAAGGGAACAAAACCGCCGAGATTTGCCCCTTGGCCGATCGACAGGGAGCTGCAGTTGGAAGCCTGCGGCGGAGGCGGCTGATTGCCGGCGGTCATTGCACCGCAGCCTGCCCCGGAGAATGCCAAGAACGCGACGCTGAAATTGAGCATGTTGCGCATGTTTGCCGGCACGCCGGGAGCAATGCAATCCGGCAGTTAGTTTACAGGATGGTTTCTTCCAGAGATACTGGACTGAAGGGCAGAAGGAAGAAATGGGCCGATGTCCTGGCAGGAGACGCCAAGGCCCAATCCTTCAGGGAAGGTCTTGCCCATGCGAGAAATTTGGGGTTCGGCACCCGAAGGAAGACGGTTTCCTGAACCTCGGTTATCCTAGCGCTTCAGTTTTCGGAAACACCCAACTGCCAGAACAGGAAGCTCAAAATGTCCGTGCCTTCCTCGATGGCTTTGCTGATGGGCCGTCCGTCGGAGTGGCCGGACTTGGTCTCGTAGAGGAGAAGCATGGGGCGATTCGAACCGGTGGCGGCTTGCAGGCGCGCAGCCATCTTCCGAGCGTGCAAGGGCGCGACGCGCGTGCCTTTTTGTTCGGCGCCAATCCATGCGCATGTCTGAGGGCTGTTTTGATCTTCCCGCCAGCGGCAGGGGTCAGCCACAACTGTGCTGCCATAGGTGTCCTTCGTCGAATCGATTCGTGCCACGGGTGGTCACTTTGCTGTTGGCGCAGGAGCCTGCGCGCCAGCGAAACCACCAATCTGCAGGCTCATGACAAGCGATAGCACTCCCGGGAGCGCCCATCGCGCTGGTCCGATTAGATTCCGGCGATCGCGTAATACATGGCTCGCTCTCGTTTTCACGATTCCTCCATTGCTTCTGGGAAGAGGGACAATACCACCGAATCTAGAGGAGAACTGAGGCGCTTCGATAGTAGAATTGCCCGGAACGCTCTTGACGAGATAACCGCGTGATCTCCAGGTGAGCATGGCGGCGAGCGACACTCAATCCACGGGTGTGATTGCGTTTCTACGCCAGTCCAAGCTGCGCGTCCTGTTTTTATCCGTCGTACTCGTTATCCCGTGCTTGTGGCACCGGCGCATCGAGGCGGGTGACCTGGCGAGCCATACGTACAACGCGTGGCTCGCGCAATTAATTGAAAAAGGACAAGCGCCGGGGTTGTACATCGCGAAGCAATGGAAGAACCTCCTGTTTGATGTAACGCTGCTGCGAGTCGCGCATCTTGTGGGCCTTACCGCGGCGCAGAAAATTGTTGTTTCCGCTTGCGTGCTGATTTTCTTCTGGGGAGTTTTCGCGTTTGTGGCTGCAGTAATGGAGCGGCCGCCGTGGTTTTTCACGCCCTGCATCGCCATGTTGGCCTACGGCTATTCGTTCAGCATGGGTTTCATGAACTATTATTTGTCGCTGGGGCTGGCTTGCTTCGGGTTGGCGATTCTCTGGCGGGCGCGGCGAATCGATTGGATCGCTGCCGCGCCGTTCGCCCTGCTGGCAATGCTTGCTCACCCGATCGGCTTTCTCTGGCTGATTGCCACCGTCGCTTACGCCAAGCTCAGAGCGAAATTGCCGGGCTGGTGGAAAATCACGCTCCCGCTGGCAGCGGCGAGTTGGTTCGCCGCGATCTGCTGGTGCACGTCGCATCGCGTTTCACTGCTGGCGGATTGGGACCGCGGGCCGTTATATCTCTATAACGGAGCGGATCAACTTGGGCTCTTCGGAACGCGGTACTTTTGGCTGGCGGGTGCGGCGTTTTTCTTCGGGCTTGTTTGCGCAGGGACCGATCTGTATTTGCGAAGGAAGGAAAACGAAGGGTGGCGGCAATTCCAATTGCCGTTCGAATTGTACGTGGTGACGTTTTGCGCGACGGCGCTGCTCCCCGAAAATCTGCGGCCTTCTCTGCAGGGCGGCTGGATTGGCCTGCTCGGTTCGAGGCTTACGACCATCTCGGCGATTTTCGGCCTTTGCGTCTTTGGAGGCCTGAAACCACGGAAATGGTATCTCGCCGGTTTCAGCATCTGCGCGGTGATTTTCCTTGCGTTCCTGTATCAGGATACGGGGTGGGTGAACCAGATGGAGGCGAACGCGGAAAAGTTAGTGGCGGGTCTGTCCCCGGGGACGAGAGTGATCGCGACCATCCGGGCTCCGGCGGATTCAAGAATCGCGTTTATTAGCCATGCGGTCGAGCGCGCCTGCATCGGGCATTGCTTCAGCTATTCGAATTACGAGCCCTCGTCGGGTGAATTCCGCGTGCGCGTTCGAAAGGGAAGTCCGGTGGTCACTTCCTCGACGGATGACGCGGAAGATATGGCCTCGGGGGAGTATGAAGTCGATGAGACCGATCTTCCCTTGAAACAGATTTATCAGTGCGATGAGAAGGACCTGACGAAGCTGTGTATCCGCGATCTGGAAGCGGGGGAAACCAACGGGCGGATTGGATACAAGCCAGGCACTCGCTGAAACCGAGGGCAATTGAAGGAAACAGGCGGAGTCTCCGTTGAATCTGTGATAAGTTTCTTCCGGCCAAGCCCTCTGATTTTTCAACATACAGAGATGGAGACTTTACCATGAGCAGAATTGGAGCCTTCCTCGCCGCTGTGGTACTCGTCGTGGTCCCTGTTGTGGCGAAGGCGCCTCCGCAGGGTGGAATGGTTTCTCTTTTCAACGGGAAAGATTTGACGGGCTGGAAAAACAATGGGGAAGAAAAGTGGGTCGTCGAGCAAGGCACTATTCTGTGCGAAAGCGCCGCCAACAAGTACGGCTATCTGACGACCGAAAAAACGTATCGCGACTTCCATCTGCGCCTGAAGTTCAAGGGCGAGGCGGCCGGCAATAGCGGCGTGTTCTTATACGCGCGAATTACGGGCATCGACCCGCAGCATGGCCCGGACATCGAAGGCATGCAAGTGGAGGTGGACCCAAACGTGGGCAAGCACACCGGCGGGCTGTATGAAAGCGGAGGCCGCGGTTGGGTGGCGATGCCCACAGCAGAAGGCGAGCGGGCACTGAAGCCTGGTGAGTGGAACGACCTCGAAGTATCCGCGCAGGGCGATCACATTGTGACGCAGCTCAATGGCGTGAAGATCGTGGACTATGCCGACCCGGCGCCGAAATTCACCGATGGTGTGATTGGTTTACAGATTCATACCGGCGGAGGAGTGAAGATGAGGTGGAAGGATATTTTTGTCCAAGAGAAGTAGGGAGCGGTGGGTGCACGTGCCCGGTACGATTGGAAATTTCCTTTTCTGAGCCATCATCATGAACAAGCAGAACCGTAGGGCCTTTCTTCAAATTTCCACGGGCGCTCTGGCGACCGGCTTGAGCCCAATGCACTCCGCGTTGAGTCATGGCGTTCGCTCAGGCGGTACAACCGCAGCTCCCAGTGGGCTGCAGATTAGTCAAGCCTTGTCAGAGAACGAGGGGAAGAAGGCGCTGCGCCTCGGTCTGATTCTCGGCATCGGCAGGGATCCTGATTCGGCTATGGCCAAGGTTCACGAACTCGGTCTTCCGACATGCCAGGTGTTCGTGGATGAGATTGAGCCGGAGCTTGCGGGGCGCCTGCGCCCGGCACTCGAAAAGTACCGAATTGAAGCGACGTCGCTTGTGGTCGGTGGACCTGGGCAAGAAGTGTGGGACTTTTACCAGGGGCCGCTGACCATCGGATTGGTTCCGCGTGAGACGCGAGAGGCGCGCGTCACGCACATCAAAAAGGCCTCGGACTTTGCCAAACAGTGCGGCATCGCTGCCGTGCAAACGCACTGCGGATTCATCCCGGAGAATCCCAATGACCCGGTCTACAAGGAAACCGTCACGGCGATGCGCGAGATAGCGGGATACTGCAAACGCAACGGCCAGAATTTCCGGTACGAGACCGGGCAGGAAACACCCATCACGCTCGTCCGCGCCATTCAGGACGTGGGACTGGACAATCAGGGCGTTAATTTCGACCTCGCCAACCTGATTCTCTACGGCAAGGCGAATCCGGTTGATGCCATCGAATTGCTCGGCCCGTACGTCCAGGGGATTCACGCCAAGGACGGACTCTGGCCGACGAACCCGAGGGAGCTGGGGCAGGAAGTTCCCATTGGCAAGGGTAGGGTAGATTTTCCGCGGATCATCAGGCGGCTGAAGGAGCTGAACTATCGCGGGGCCGTCACGATCGAACGGGAGATTTCGGGGGCGCAGCAGGCGGAAGACGTAAGGGCGTCGAAAGCCTATCTCGAGAAGCTGATCGGGTAGCTGTCGCATGGAATGGGATCTGCGCGCGACGAGGAGGACGGAGGATCTATGGCAGAAGACACAAAGCACAGGCCGAACTTTTCAGATAAAGTTGACCGCCGGAAATTTCTTGGCGTTGCGGCAGCGACGGCCGGGATCATGTTCATCAAGCCGGAGCTGGTGCGCGGAACGGCCGCAAACTCTGCGGTTCGCGTTGGATTGCTGGGGTGCGGAGGACGCGGCACCGAAGATGCAACCAATCTGATCGATACGGGCGGCGCGCGCGTGGTGGCGCTGGCCGATCAGTTTCAGGACCAACTGGACAAAGCGCGGGAGAACTTCAACAAGATTCAGCAGGAGAAAGGGTATGCGGCGCTCGACGCATCACAGCTTTTCGTGGGGCCGAATGCCTGGCAACAGATGGCGGGCTCCAAAGAAGTAGACGCGGTAGTGATTGCCACGCCTCCGTACTTTCATCCGCAACATCTGGAAGCCGTGGTCGCAGCGCGAAAGCACGTC
>Ga0209118_1000389_pt1 | contig 24918 bp, 24 predicted proteins | sample BlaSpr_A8_Ref_M1_FD_187988 | JGI IMG/M metagenome (GOLD analysis project Ga0209118, IMG submission 187988) | Forest soil microbial communities from Thunder Bay, Ontario, Canada - Black Spruce, Ontario site 2_A8_Ref_M1 (SPAdes) (version 2) | ecosystem: Environmental > Terrestrial > Soil > Boreal...
CCGTCCAGGGCGATGACGGCGAAACCGATGGGACGCTCGAGCTGCGCATGCACGACCCGGATCGCACCGTCCACGTGCGCCGAGTCATCATCCCGGGACTCGAGGGCGAGCCCGCCGGAATCCTGACGTTGCATGAGGACGTGACCGCGCAGAGGCTCGCGCTGGAGGCCAAAGACCTGATGCTGCGTGCCATCGGCCACGAGGTTCGAAGCCCCGCGGCGGCGATGAAGAACACGCTCGCCGGGATCATGCAGTGGGACACGACGATCGACCCGCACGGCCGGCGCGAGCTGATCCAGGAGGCGTATGAGTCGTCTGACCGGCTGCTCAGCCTCGTCGAGAGCCAGCTCATCATCGCCAAGCTGGAGACCAGACATTTCGAGCCGAGCCCTGAGCCGGTCGACCTGGGCCCCGCCATCGACGGCGTGATGGCGGTGCTGCTGCACCGATACCCGGAACGTTCGGCCGCGGTGCAGGTGAGTCTGCCCGCGAGCCTGGCGCCCGCATACTGCGAGCCCACCCACCTGGGCCAGGTGTTGACCAACCTGATCGGCAACGCGCTCGAGTACACGTCCGGTGCGGTGCAGGTTGAGGCTGGGCAGTCGCAGCGGGGCTGGCTCGAGGTCACGGTCACCGACCACGGCCAGGGCCTCCCGGCCGCCAGCGCGGACACGCTCTTCGAAAAGACGGGGCCGGCCGGGCGCAACCGGTCGCAGGGGGGCCTTGGGCTCGGTCTCTATCTCTGCCGCCTCGTCGTCGAGCGCTCGTTCGGAGGCCGGATCTGGGTCGCGTCGAGCGACCGCACCGGCACGACGTTCAAGTTCACGGTCCCGGCAAGGAATCGGCCCTAGTTCTCCGTTAGACGTCTAATGACCACCGCGCTGATGTGGGTGAGGGTGGGCGGCGGCATGGAATCGATCCCAGACCACCACCGCCACGGGCCCGCCGACGGGGACTTCCCACCGCCTGGCGGACCTTGGGAAGCGCTCATCCTCAGCGGACGCGTGGTCGGTTGGGCCGGCGAGGGCGGCCTACGGGCGGCACGGCGCAGCGCCGAGCTCGGCCAGCAGCTCGTCGAGCAGCATCGCGACCACCTGCTCGGTCGGCTCGGCCACAAGCTTCGCTCTTCGGTGCTCGCGCTCCAGGAATCGGCTCGGCAGGCAGCCTTCGGCCGCCCAGAGCTGCTCGAGGCGGTGTTCGAGCAGGCGCAGGAGGTCGGCCGGCGCGCCGCCGCGCTGGAAGCGGCGGCAGTCCAATCGAAGGACCGCGCGCGAGGCGTTGGACTGGGCGCGGTGCTCAACCTGGCGATCCCAGGAGCCGCGCGCGAGCTGCCCAGGGACGCGGTCGTCCTCGGGTCCGAGCCTGCGCTGGTCGAGGCGTTCTCTCGGGCCAAGGAATGGCTCGGTTCCGAAGGCTTGAGCATCGGTGCGGAACCCATCGGGTCCTGGTGGAAGGTGCGGATCGACGCGTCGGGTCCGCGCCGCGCGATGGCCGTGCCCGAGATGGGCGAGCCCCTTCTCCGGCTGATCGTCGACACCCACCTGGATGGGTGGCTCGACGCGGCCCGGCCGAACGGCGTGGACATTTACCTTCCGGCCGTCCGTCGTTGACAAGCGAGCCACGGCCGCGGATCCTCGACGGATCTTCGGCGCCCAGGCGGCCCATCCGCGTCGTTGCAGCTTCCGCTCCTCGCTTACGCATCAACGGATGCGCTCGCTCCGGTGCTCAGCCGGTCCACTGGGGTCCCCATGGCTTCGCCATGGGAGGGACCCCTGATCACCGAATCTCTCGCCGAGGCCCGCGGCCGTGGCTCTAGTCCATCGCATCGTGGCGCCGAACCCGGGGCCGTACACCGGGCCCGGCACCAACACCTGGATCGTCGAGGCCGGCCCGGTCGTGGTTGTGATCGACCCGGGTCCCGACGATGAAGGCCACCTCGAGGCAATCGAAAAGCGGCTCGCCGGCGCGACGATCGGAGTCGTGCTGGTGACCCATTCGCACCCCGACCACCTGCCCCTTGCCGAGCGTCTCGCTGCGCCGCATCACGCGGCGGTTCGGCGTTACCCCGAGCTCGGTGACAACGATGTGGTCCGTGTCGGTACGCTCAATGTGACCGCGCTTCACACCCCTGGACACAGCGCCGACCACCTCGCTTTCTGGCTCGCAGGCGACCGCGCCATGTTCACCGGCGACCTCATCCTCGGGCGCGGAAGCTCGATGGTCACGTACCCGGAAGGCGACGTCGCGGCATACCTGCGCTCGCTCGACAGGCTGGTCTCGCTCCATCCACGCGTCCTGTTTCCAGGCCACTGGGACCCGGTCGAGGACGCAATGGGAAAGATCGCGGAGTACCGCGTCCACAGGCTCGAACGCGAGGCGCAGGTGCTGGCCGAGGTGAGGCGGGGCGGTGGCACTGCGGCTGAGCTGACCCGGCGCGTCTACGGACAGCTCGATGATCAGCTGATGGCTGCGGCCGAGATGACGATGCGCGCTCATCTGCACAAGCTCGTCGACGACGGATTGGTGCGCACCAGCGGCACCGGCGACCAGGAAATCTTCGACGCGTCGGTATAAGGCGCGGGGGAGATCTGCGGATCTCCCCCACGGAACCCCCTCTGGGTTTCTCCATGCCACGAATGGAGACGTTTGGACGTGGAATGTCGGAGACGGCCGGGCGAAGCCGGCCTACAGGCCACGCTTTGTCTCACGTAGCCTGCATTCGGTGATCAGAGAGCCGCGGCCGGGGATCCTCGACGGATCTTCGGCGCCCATGCGACCCATCCGCGTTGTTGCGGCCTCCGCTTCTCGCTCACGCATCAACGGATGCGTTCGCTCCGATGCTCGGCCGCGCCTAGCATCTGGGCCACCTGGCCACCGAATCTCTCGCCGAGGCCCCCGACCGTGGCTCTAGCCAGGCCGCCGATTCTTTCTCTGTCCGCGGCCGAGCTGGAGGCCTGGCTCGAAGCCAACGATGCGCCGGCGTATCGCAGGCGGCAGCTTTGGGGCTGGCTGGCGCGCGGCGCGTCCTCGTTCCAGGCCATGCACGACGTGCCCAAACAGCTGCGCGCGGCGCTGGAGCGTGATTTTCGAATCACCTCGCTCCGCTCGGTGGCGACAAGTCGGGCCGACCGCAGTCTCACGACCAAGACGCTGTTCGAGCTCGACGGCGGCCATTCGGTGGAGGCGGTCGTGATGCGGTATGCGGAACGTTCCACGCTCTGCATCTCGTCGCAGGCAGGTTGCCCGATCGGGTGTCCGTTCTGCGCCACCGGCAAGTTTCCATTCGGGCGCAACCTCAAGGCGCACGAGATCGTCGAGCAGGCCGTCGACGCCGTCCGGGTGCTTGCGGTCGAGGAGCGGCGCCTGTCGCATGTCGTGTTCATGGGCATGGGCGAGCCGATGGCGAACTACGCGGCGGTGGTCGAATCGGTGCGCAGGTTGTCCGACCCAGAGCTGCTGGGCATCAGCCCGCGGCGCATCGTCGTGTCGACCAGTGGTTTGATCCCGCGGATCGTCGAGCTTGGAACTGAGCGTCTGCCTGTGACCCTCGCCATCTCCCTGCACGCCGCGCGCGATGAGCTGCGCGATGTGCTCGTGCCCATCAACCGCAAGTACCCGGTTCACGACCTGGTCGACGCGGCCCAGGCCTACGCGTATACGACCGGCCGCCGCGTGAGCTACGAGTGGGTCCTACTCGCCGACGTCAATGACACAGAGCGGGATGCAAAGGAGCTCGGCCGGCTCCTGCGCAAGAAGCTCGCGCACGTCAACCTGATCCCCTTCAACCCGGTCGAGGACACTCCCTACCGTGCCCCGGACCGGGCTGCGATCAGGCGCTTCAAAGAAATGGTCGAGGCGCAGGGATTGAACGTCACGGTGCGGGACACGCGGGGTCGAGAAGCGGATGCTGCGTGCGGCCAGCTGCACGAGCGCGTCATGCGCAGCAAAGTCTCAGCTCCTTAATGCTCTACGCCGGGACGTCCGGTTTCAGCTATGCCGGCTGGAAAGGAAAGTTCTATCCCCCCACGCTCTCCGGCGCGCGGATGCTCGCGTTCTATGCGGAGCGCTTGAATGGAGTCGAGCTCAACGGCAGCTTCTACCGCACGCCGCCTGAGACCGCGATGTTGAAATGGGCCGCCCAGACGCCGGCCGGCTTTCGTTTCTGCATGAAGGGAAATCGAGGCCTGACCTACTCCGCCGAGGCCTTCGACAAGGTCGGGCTGGCCCGCATCCTCGCCGGGCGGCTTGCCACGCTGGGCGAGCGCCTCGGGCCGATCCTCCTGCAGTTTCCGCCGACCCGCCAGCTGAACGTGGGCCTTCTCGATGCGCTCCTCGCCGCGTTCGGCGGCCCGGTTGCCGTCGAGTTTCGTCACGAGTCGTGGTTCTGCGACGAGACCTACCGCGTGATTCGCGCGCACCAGGGTGCGCTGGTCGTCACCGACGAAGAGAAATGGCCGCGGGCGCCGCGTAAGGAGCTGGGGCCTCTGGCCTACTTCCGGCTGAGGCGCGGCTATACGGTCGCCGCGCTGAGGCCGTGGATCGACGAGGTGCGATCGGCGATGGCTGCACACGATGAGGTCCACGTGTACTTCAAGCACGACCCCGAGGCACCAGGCCTCGCGCAGCGACTGATGAGGTCAGTTACGAAGGGCGCGACCGAAGACCCTCGGCGAGAGATTCGGTGATCCAGGTGGCCCAGGTTCGGGTGAGGCGACGAGCAGCGCAGCGAGCGCATCAAGTCGATTCGTGAGCGAGCAGCACAGGAGCTGAGCCCGAAGTTGGGCCGCATGGGCGCCGAAGATCCGTCGAGGGTTCTTCCGGGCGCGCCCTACACTGCAGCGGTAGCCGGTTCGCGGCCGGCTCGCGCGCGCCGGATCAGGATCGGGATGGCGATCGCTGCGATCACGACCATGACCGCGGAGGCGAGCTGGGCCTGCCGCAGGCCCAGGAACACGGCGGAGTCCGTGCGCAGGAAGCTGAGAAAGAATCGCCCTGCCGCGTACAGGCCGAGGTAGATCAGCCCGACCACCCCATCCGGAAGCCGCACCTTGAGCCGCTGGTGGAAGGGAAGGATGGCGGCCAACAGCGCGAGCATGAGGATCATCTCGTACGCGACCTCGGGGTGGACCACCTTGCCAGGCTCGCCCAGCGTCGCCGCGTTTACGTATTCGACGCCCCACGGCAGGTTGGTCGGCGTCCCGTGGTGCTCGCCGTTGATGACGTCGCCGATCCGTCCGACGGCCAGGCCGATCATCGTTGCGGCGCCGCCCGCGTCAACGATCTTCAAATAGGAAAAGCGCGACCTGCGGGCCCAGATATAAGCCCCCAGCGCGGCGCCGAACAATCCGCCCCACTGGCTGATGCCGCCTTCTGTGATCGCGAAAATTCGGAGCAGCTGTCCGCCGCTGAAGAGCTTGAAGTTTTCCCAGACATAGAGGAGACGTGCACCGATCAGCCCGAGCACGACCATCCAGGCCACACCGTCCGAGCCACGTGCGGTGTCGACCCCATCCTTCTGTAGGAGCCACAAACCGAGCCGCGCCGAAGCCAGAATGCCGAGCACCGAGAAAACACCGTGCCACGTGATGAGGAAGGGCCCAATGCGGAAGAGGTTAGGGTCGAGGTCGATGACGATCGTGAGGAATGTCATGCGGGCACGCCAATCACGCGCTGAAGGCGTGACATCGCAACGTCCTTGGAAAGCAGCGCAAGCGTGTAATCGATCGGTGGTGAGATCTTCTTGCCGGTCACGGCAAGGCGGATTGGCATGAAGGTCTTGTTCGGGCCAAGTCCCGACTTCTCGACGACTCCCATCAGCGCGTCGTGAATCGGCTCGGGCTCCCAGGAGACGTCCTTCAGGACGACCATGGCGGCGCGCACTCTCTCCACCGCATCTGGATCGAGCTCCGGCGGCGGGGGATCGGTCCAGAGGTATTCGAGTAGGCCGCCCGCATCCGCCAGCCTGGCTATGCGCGTCTTCAGCGCCGGCACAGCGCGCTGGATCGTCGACTCTTCGAGCCTGGGTAGGAACGGCTGTAGCCGGCGGACCAACTCTTCCTCATCAAGCCGGCGGATGTACTCGCCGTTGATCCAGTTGAGCTTTTCCCAGTCAAAGCGCGCGCCCGCATGCTGCACGCGATCGAAAGTGAACACTCTGAGCAGCTCGTCGAAGGTGAAGATCTCTTGTGCGGTGCCGGGATTCCAGCCCAGCAGCGCGAGGTAGTTGATGAGGGCCTCCGGCAGGTAGCCCTGCTCGCGGTAAAGCGCGAGGTTCGCCTCGGGGTGCTTGCGCTTGGACAGCTTGGCACCGTCCTTGGCCAGGATCAGCGGCATGTGTGCGTACGCGGTCGGGCGTTCGTAGCCGAGGGCGTCGATAAGCATCAGCTGATAAGGCGTGTTGGAAAGGTGCTCTTCGCCGCGAATCACGTGGCTGATCTTCATCGTTGCGTCATCGACCGGGCTCGCGAACTGGTACGTCGGAAAGCCGTCTGATTTCATGATGATGAAGTCGCCGATGAGCCCGGCGTCGAATGACATCTCTCCGCGGATCATGTCCGGGAACTTGATCTCGCCGCCAGGGACCTTGAAGCGCACCGTGAACTCCATGCGGTCCTTGGGGGGATCGATCAGGCATCGGCGGGAGTACTTGTAAGGGCGCTTTTCCGCTTGCGCCTGCTTGCGCTCGGCGTCGAGCTCTTCGGGGGTGCAGTAGCACTTGTAGGCCTTGCCCTCAGCGAGCAGCTTCGACGCGTGCTCCCTGTACAGGTCGACGCGCTCGGACTGCCGGTACGGCGCGAATGGACCGCCTCTATCCGGACCTTCGTCCCAATCCAGCTCGAGCCAGCGCAGCGATTCGTAGATCACCTGCTCGTACTCGGGACGATTGCGTTCCAGGTCGGTGTCGTCGATGCGCAGCGTAAAGCCGCCGCCGTGCTGGCGCGCGAACAGCACGTTGTAGAGGGCGGTGCTCGCCGTGCCCAGGTGAGCGAAGCCGGTAGGACTGGGCGCGATGCGCACCCGGACCTTGGATGCGTCGGGCACGACCATATGCTACGGAGTGTCACGCGACGGAGGCCCGCAGCAGATTCGCGGCACAGGCGGCCGGAGCCAAGGAGCCGACGAGCACGCGAGGGAGCGCATCGCGTAGATGCGTGACCGAGCGCGCGCAGGAGGCGACGCAGGCTTCAGCGCCGCAGGCGCCCGGCCGCCTGGGCCGTGAAGCTGCAAGGGACTTCCGGCGCGCGACACTCAGTGGCCGGAACACTCGCCCTGGTCGGAGGCGACGAGTTCAATCCCGGCAATGAAGAGCAAGATCGCATCCTGGCCGCCAACGCAAAACCCGGAGCGGCATTCGTTGTTCCGACCGCCGCTGCTCGACAGGGTCCGGAGCAAGCGGTCGCTCATGCGACGCGCTGGTTCAAGCAGTTCGGCCTCGAGCTGCAAGAGCTGCCCGTCCTGAAGCGAACGGACGCCAACTCAAAGGAGTTGGCCGCCCTGGCCCGAACCGGTGGGTTCTTCTACCTGGTGGGTGGCGATCCCGGGTTGGTGGCACAGGTCCTCCGCGATTCAAGGGTCTGGAATGCAATCTTCGAGGCCTGGCGTGAGGGCTCATCCCTGGCAGGATCGTCAGCCGGCGCGATGGCGCTTGGCGGCCATTCGCTCATTCGGGCGACCTGGCCGAACCGATTCAACCGCCGGCCGACCGAGGCACTCGGGCTGGTGCCAGAGACCGCGGTGCTGCCCCATTTCGAAACTTTCGGCCACCGGTGGGTCGAGTCCGCTGAAAGAGAGCTGCCGGGTACGACCTTGCTCGGCATCGATGAACGCAGCGCTGCGGTCTGGATGAAGGACGAATGGCGGGCCTATGGTCCGGGCTCCGTGACGGTGATCAAGGGCTCGAAGATCGAGCGCTTCCCGTCGGGGTCTCAGGTGTTGGGCCTGCCAGTGCCCGTCCGTATGCTTCCGACTCAGTGATCAGGTCGGTGACACGGCGGCCGCCGCGGACCCTTCGCTCCGGCTTCCTGCAGGTGGGTGCTCTCAAGGTCCATCACACCCACGGCGGCCGCGGGTCGCCCGTGCTCTTCATCCACGGCCTCGGCTCGTCCGGCTACATCGAGTGGCGCTTCAATCTCGAGGCGGCGTCGGTCAGCCACCGCGTCTACGCGCCCGACCTGCCCGGATTTGGCCGCAGTGAGAAACCTCGGGCCCGCTATGGCATCCCGTACTTCACACGTTTCATCGAGCGCTACGTGGAGGGACGCGGGCTGCGCTCCGTGGCCGTCGTCGGCACTTCTCTCGGGGGCCGGGTGGCGCTCGAGCTGGCGCTGGAGAATCCTCGGCTGGTGCGCAAGCTGGTGTTGGTCAACGCGCTCGGCCTGGGACGGCCCAACGTCCACGTGTCGTACGGCCTCGTGACGATTCCCCGACTGGGCGAGGCGGTGATGAAAGTCGCGCAAGACGCCCTTCGATGGGCTCCGTCTCAAATCATCAGGCGTGTCGCCGGCCGGCTGTCGGGCGCCAGCCACGACCTCAAGCGAACCATGGACGACGCGTACCTCGACAACCTCCGCGAGCTCTACGCCGCCAAGGGTTATCACGACGCTTACCTGGCGACTGTGCGCTCGCTGGTCACTCCGAAAGCCATGTTTGGCGGCCAGCACGACGTGACGACGCGGTTGACCGAGCTGAAGATGCCGGTTCAGTTCATCTGGGGCGCCGACGACCCGCTGTTCCCCGTCGCACACGCTGCGCGCGCACACTCGTTGATCGAGCACTCGAGGCTCGCTGTGATCGAAGGCGCCGGACACACGCCCCAGGCGGAACGGCCAGAGGAGTTCAACCGCGTCCTCAACAGATTCCTCGACTCCTAATCCCCGCGAACTCCGAGGCTATGCTGTGAGTTCGCGGGGACCCCTTGACGAGATCCGGGAGCGGAAGCACTACACCAGCCCCGAGTATCGGGAGCTGGTCGCCGGCCCGCTCGACCCCCTGGTCCACCCAGAACCGCTCCGGCCGCCACGCCTCTATCGCCTCGTGCGGCGAATCGTCAGGTGGTTGGTCATGCATCTGTTTCGCGTCACCGTGACCGGGCTCGAGAACATTCCTGCGCCGCCGTACATCATCGCGGCCAACCACCAGGCCTGGTTCGACCCCGCGTTCATCATCCCGTTCTTCCCCGAGGCTCCGATGATCTACACGATGGCGAAACGCGAGACGGTCTTCAACCGGGCCTGGAAGCGCCGCCTGCTCCCTTTGATCGGTGTCTTTCCCATCTCGCCGCAGCGCGGCGAGCTGGACGAGGCGGGGCTGCGCACCGTCTACCAGGTGCTCGACCGGAGGGGTGCCGTGCTGATCTTCCCTGAAGGCCGCTACTCGCGCGGACGTTCGTTGAGGCCGCTCAAGGTCGGGGTCGGATTCTTTGCGCTGCATGCCGGAGTCCCCATCAGCCCGGTCACGGTCCGCGGCGCTGACACCCTCCGCCCCTTCAGCCGGGTCGACGTTACGATCGGCCCGCCGATCCAGCCCGACGCTCCGGCCTGGTGGGCGCTCAGCAGCCGTGTCGCGAAGATCGTGGACAACGTGCGGGTGGCCCTGACCACGGGCTTAAGGCGCCGCCGCACGTAGATGGGCAATCTTGTGCCTCGCTTTGACTCCAAACCGAGCCTGAACGCACCCAAAAAGGCGCATCGTCCTTGGGGGTCCCCGCCGCTTTGCAGCGGGCGGGCCTCCTCCCCCGTGCTTTAATCGCTGGCGCGTTGCATCTCGTCATCGGCGCGGGGGAATTTCTAGGCGATCACGTTTCGCGTGCGCTAGCCGCGGACGTGCCGATCATCGAGCTCAACGCAGACGCGGACGAGGAGACGCTCAACGACGCGATCAGCTCGGTCGAGGTCGTCCTGTACTGCGCGCAGAGCTGGTCGCCGGCCCGACGAGCTCATTTCCGCAAGCGCCCGCCGCCCACGCTTCAACGCGTCTTGGCCGCGGCGCAGCACGCGAAGGTGCGCCGGATCGTGCACGTCTCGACGGCCGATGTTTACGGTCCCGATCACAACGTGCGCATCAACGAGAAGTCCCGGCTCAAGCCTATCCATGCCTACGAGCGATTGAGGCTCAACGAGGAACAGTGGTTGCTCGAGTCGGCGGGAAAGGTTGAGGTGGTCATCGTCCGGCCGGCGAGGATTTTCGGTGCCGGCGAGGACTGGATCCTGCCGCGGCTCATGGGCTCGCTCGCCCGGGGTCGTGTTTGGCTGCCGGGCGGGGGTCGTGCCAAGCAGACCTTTGTGTCCGCGGACGACGTTGGACGCGCGTGCCTGGCGGCTTCGGACCGCGGCCGACCCGGCCACAGCTATCTCGTCGGGGGATTTGACGCCAGCTGGCGCGACCTGCTCGAATCGGCCGTCCGAGCTGTGGGCGTCGGAGGGACGATCGTCAACCTGCCATATGACCTGCTCTATCTCCGGGCCGTCGCCATGGAGGCGGTCACCGCTCCAGGAGCGGTCGTGTGGCCGGGCACGTTTGCCATCGACGTGCTCGGCAAGCCGCACTACTGCGACGACTCACAGTCCAGGCGTGATCTCACGTGGTCGCCGTCGGTCGGCAGCTTCGAGCAAGAGATGCCCAGGATGGCGGCCTGGCTCTCGCGGCTGCCGGATGTCGCGGCGGCTCTCGCCGCCGAATCGATGACTCTTACTTCACCGCCGAGGTAGCGCGGTGAGGACAGATGTCCTCCCCCGCGGGACCCCCTCCTCTCCCGAGCAACTTGGGGGACGGCCGGAGTAAATCCGGCCTGATCGCAACGGGCGCTATTTAACCGCCAGGCAGGTGATCGTCTTGAAGACGCCGTCGATCTTCTGGATCTTGTCCACGATCAACGAGCCGATCGAGTTCACGTCCGGCGCCTCGCAGACCGCGATCACGTCGTACTCGCCGGTGATGGCATCCGCCGCCGTGATGCCGCTGGTCCCTTCCATCTTCTTGGCCACCTCGAGTGCACGGCCCGGTGACGCGTTGATGAGGACGTAAGCCTTCACAGTCAACCCCCAATCACTTCGAACGGAACAGGTTCAGCGTACTCGCGTCAGCGTGTTCTCAGCGCTCGAATCATCACCTCGTCGGTGACATTTCCGCCCGACAGGATGACGACCACCCGTTCGTTGGGCGCCGGGCGGTGGTGGTAGAGCAGCGCCGCCAGCGCGGCAGCGCCGGCCGGCTCGGCGAGCAGGTGCTCCCATTCAAAAAGCAGGCGGATCGCTCGAAGCATCTCGGCTTCCTCGACCAGGATCACCTCGTCGACGTACCGCTGCGCCAGCTCAAACGTCAGCTTTCCAGGCGCTGAGGCTGCGAGCCCGTCGGCGATCGTGTTCACCCGCTCCAGCGTGACGATGCTGCCCGCCCTCAGCGAGCGGTGCATCGCGTCCGCGCCGCTCGGCTCCACGCCGATCACCTTGATCCCCGGCTTTTTGGCTTTGAGGTAGAGCGCGATCCCTCCGATCAGCCCGCCACCGCCGATGGGAACGAGGACGGTGTCGAAGTCCTCGAGGTCCGCCAGCAGCTCCGGGGCGATGGTCCCCTGGCCGGCGACCACGTCAGGGTCGTCGTAGGCGTGGATGAAGGTGGCCCCGCTGTCACCCTGCGCTGAGAGCGCCTCCGCATAGGCTCCGCTGTAGTTGCGGCCGGCCGGAACCACCCGCGCGCCCAGCCGGTGGATCGCCTGGACCTTGAACGGGTTGGCTGTCTCGGGGACGTAGATGGTCGCCGGAACCTTGAAGACGGTGGCGGCGTATGCGACGCCCATCCCGTGGTTGCCCGCCGACGCCGTGATCACGCCGGCGGCGCGCTGAGCTTCGGGCAGCCGGATCAGCTTGTTGAGGGCCCCGCGGACCTTGAAGGCGCGGATCGGCTGGATCGACTCGATCTTGAGGTAGACGTGGCAGCGCGCCTTGTCAGTGAATGCGCGTGAATGCTGCAGCGGCGTGGGCGAGAGGTGAGCGCGCAGGTCGCGGGAGGCGCGCTCGACTTCGGCCGGCGTCACTACCATCAGGGCATGAGCGATGAGCTGGACCGGATCTCTCCGCGCGAGAACGCGCACGTGAAGGCGCGCGACAAGAAGGCAAGAGGGCCGAAGGTGATCTCAGTCAACCCCGGCTTGAGAAAGCTCGCGCAGCACCTGGCGGACAAGAGTCGCAAGTCGAAAAAGTCCCACTAGTAGTCGGCTGGAACGACTGCGCGCTTGTGCGTTCCCGAGCCGATGAGCGTTTCGCCCTGGCGACACTCGACCTCGAAGTAAAGCTTGTTGCCTTTGACCTCGGCCAGTCGCGTCGACACGATCACTGCGCTGCCCGGAGGCGCCGGCGCGAGGTGGCGAACGTGAACCTCATAACCCACGGTGGTGTGGCCTTCGGGAAGCAGCGGCTCGACGGAGCGGTGGCTCGTGATCTCCATCAGGCCGATCATCGCGGGCGTGGAAAAGGTGCCTGCGCCGCCGACGTGCGTGGTGATCAGGTCGCCTTCGACCACCCGCTCCAAGCGTCCCTCCAGACCAGGCTGAATACTCTGCTGCGTCGCCAACAGATAGATTGTCGTCAATGACGACATGGTCCCGTTCGGAGATCCCCGGCGGATCTTTGGCGTCTAGGCCGCCCATCTGCGTCGTCGCCTCCTGCGCGCGCTCGGTCGCACATGACGGATGCGCTCCCTCGCGTGCTCGCCGGCTCCTGGCATCTGGGCAGCCGATCCGCCAAATCTCTCGCCGGGTCCTCCGACCGTGACCATGCCCCCGGTGCGCAAGGCGATCTTCCCGGCGGCCGGATTGGGGACGCGCTTTCTTCCGGTCACCAAAGCTCAGCCCAAGGAGATGCTGCCGCTCGTCGACAAGCCGACCATCCAGTACGGCGTCGAAGAGGCGATCGCGAGCGGGATCGAGGAGGTCATCATGGTCACCGGCGGTGGCAAGCGCGCCATCGTCGACCACTTCGACCGCTCGGTCGAGCTGGAGCACTACCTGAGCCAGCGAGGCAGGAGCGACCTGCTGCACATCCTGAGCGAGGTCGACGACCTGAGCAACAAGGCCACCATCGTCTACCTGCAGCAGAAGGAGCCGCTCGGCCTCGGCCACGCCGTGTGGACGGCCCGGAGCATGGTCGACGGGGAATCGTGTGCGGTCCTGCTCGCGGATGACGTCATCCTCGGCGGGCCTGACCCGTGCTTGAAGCAGCTGATCGACGCGCATCACAAGACCGGCGCGACCGTGCTCGCCGTCCGCCGGTTTCCGCGCAGCGAGATCGGGCGGTACGGCGTGGTGGCGACCGACGGCGGAAAAGGGCCGCTCTACGAGGTCACCGACATGGTCGAAAAGCCGCAGCCTGGGACCGAGCCCTCAGACCTCGCGATCATTGGGCGCTACGTGCTCACCCCTGCTGTCTTTAGGGAGCTCGACAGAGCCGAGCCAGGCTCCGGGCACGAGATCCAGCTGACGGACGCGATCAAGGGCACGCTCGGATCGCACCCGGTGGTCGCTCTCGAGTTCGAGGGCGACTACTACGACACCGGGACGGTCCCGGGATACCTGCGCGCCAACCTGACCCTGGCGATGAAGCGGGAAGGCCTGCGGGAGGAGCTGGCGCCTCTCCTGCGGGAGCTCCTCGAAGGGGGCTTCGGGTAAGAGGCGCGGCCGAGGCCGGCTGCGCCCCTACACGGGGCTATAATCGAAACACGCTCAATGAGCCGAAATCCCAAACGAGTGAATTACCTATGGCTGTATCAGGACGAAGAAGATTCGACGATGACAAGGTTGTCAAATACGAGACCGCGGAGAAGGACTTCGAGGTTGAGGTTTCGCGCACCCTCAACAAATGGTGCGTCACCGTGTATCAGCTTCCGGACCGGCAGATCCTGGTCCAGGACTTTTTTCCGGAGCGCTGGAAGGCGCTCGCTCGCGCGCAGGACTTCATCCGCCTCCTGAACCAGCGTAAGAAGAAGGAAGAAGAAGGCCTCGCGAGCTCAAGAGACGACGACTACTAGTCGACTTAGGGGCGCGGCCGGAATCTCTCGCCGAGACTTTCCGTCCGCGTTCCAGTCTCGGTAGAATTCTGCGCTCGTGAACTGGTCAGTTCTGCAGAAGGAGTGGGGTGCGGTCACGTTCGTTCTGACCGTCATTGTCGGCATGATCGTCGTGCCGCTGGCGCTCTACTTCGCCAACCAGGGACCTGGAGCAATCGCGACTCCGAACATTCCGACGGCAAGCAGCGCGAGGGCCAGCTCACCAGTAGTCGCCACCAGCACGAGGTAGGAGAGTTCCGGCTACCCGGCGAATCCCCACAGCAGGCGCTCGCCGTTCGGCTGCACGATGTCCTCCAGCGGGAGCGAGATCTCAGCCACCGATTTCTTCTCGGCGCTGACGCGCATCTCGATGACGTCTGACAGGCGGAGGTGCGCGATCATCGCGCAGTCCCGCAGGAAGGTGAAGACCACGGGGCGCACGAGGTTCATCGCGTAGTCGGCGGCTCGGGCGCCGTCTGACGTTTGAATTGGCGCCCTGCGCGCGCCCGGCTGCAGCGTCCCGCCGCTGACGCTACGGTCGCGAAACGCGAGCACCACGACCTCGTCGCTCAGCATCACGGGATCGCTCCATGCATACGCGGACGAGGCGGCTTCGCTGAGGAGCCGAAGCAGTTCGGCAAGCCTCCGCATCGGAGGTTCAGGTCCTTCGATGAGCAGCGGCACGTCGCGCTGAGGCTCGTTGAACTGCTGGGCGCGGTATTGGGCCGTGAAGCCAAGATCGGAGATTCCCGCAAACGGTGCGGGAACCTTGATCGTCATCTCGCCGAGCCGGGGGCTGCTTGGACGCATCGTGTGGCTTTCGCCTTCCATGCCGTATTAACGCATGGAGGCCGGTATTTGTCGCCTCCCGAACGGCGGAACTTCTCTCCTTGCCCCTCTCCCTGACCCTGTGCGCCAGGCGCAGGCAGGATGGGACTTACTGATCGCTCCCCTAAGGGGAGAGGGAATAATTCAGCTGCGATGCCTTTGACGGGGATCCGGGTTCTGGACCTGACACGCCTGCTGCCGGGCGCCTTTTGCACGATGCTCCTGGCGGACATGGGCGCTGACGTGATCAAGGTCGAAGAGCCCGGCACCGGCGACTACATGCGCTGGACGCCGCCATTGATTGACGGGCAGAGCGTCCTCTTCAACGCCCTCAATCGGAACAAGCGGAGCGTTTCGCTGAACCTCAAGGCCGAGGAGGGCAGGGACGTGCTGCTCCGGCTGGTCGAGACATCCGACGTCCTGGTCGAGGGAAACCGGCCAGGCGTGATGGATCGTCTGGGCCTGGGCTGGGACGTCCTGCATGCTCGCAACGCGCGCCTCGTCATGTGCTCGATCACAGGCTATGGGCAGACCGGTCCGTATGCCGCTCGTGCAGGCCACGACCTCAACTACATGGCGACCGCGGGAGGCCTGGGGCTCAACGGCGCGAAGGGCGGCCCACCGGTGCCTCTGTCAGTCCAGGTCGCGGACATCGGTGGCGGCGCCGTGCAGCCGGCGGTGGCGATCCTTGGCGCGCTGGTCGCGGTGCATCGGGGAGCCGAGGGCCGCTGGATCGACGCCGCGATGACCGACGGCGCCGTGAGCTGGCTCGCGCTCGCACTCGCCGCGCGCGGCGCCGGTGAGGACGTCGGGCGGGGTGAGCAGCGGCTGGCCGGCCGGTATGCGAGCTATCGAGTCTATGCGTGCAAGGGTGGAGGTTTCTACAGCGTTGGAGCGCTGGAGCCCAAGTTCTGGGCGGCGCTGTGCACCGCGCTCGGGCGACCCGACCTCATCGATCTGCAGTTCGCGGAGGGCGAGGACGGGCGGCGGGTGCACCAGGACATGGAGGAGATCTTTGCGTCCCGCACGCGATCGGAGTGGGAGCGTGAGCTGTCGGCGCTGGATGCGTGCTGCGAGCCGGTGCTCGACCTCGACGAGGTCGCGTCGCATCCGCAGATCGCCGCCCGGCATCTAATCGAGACTCGCGCGACCGGTGTCGAGGTGCGGCCCGCGATTCAGCTGCGCAGCGACTGGCGGCGGCGAGACGCGCCAGGCCTCGGCGAGCACACGGCCGAGATCCTCGAGGAGCTCGAGAAGCGCGGCGTCACGTAACGCGTAGGGCTTGCTCCCAGAGTCGCTCGACCTGCTTACGCGTCGCCTCCACGCTCCCGCTGTTGTCGATCACGTGGTGCGCAAGCTGCCGTTTTTCGTCGATCGGCATCTGGGCTGCGATCATCCCGCGAGCACGATCCGGGCTGAGACCGCGGCCTTCGAGCAGCCGGCGCAGCTGCACCTCTTTCGCGACATACACGAGGACGATGGTGGAGAAGAGGCGCTCGAGGCCGTTCTCGAAAAGCAACGGCACCGCCTGCACGACGACGTCGGCGTCGCGAAGAGCGGCCTCGGCGGTGCGGGCCGCCATCCATTCCCGCACCAGAGGGTGGACGATCGCGTTCAAGCGGTGGCGGGCGCCGTCGTCGCGGAAGATCAGCTCGCCGAGCCGCGCACGGTCGATGCGCCCGTCCCGCACGTATTCGTCGCCGAATTCTTTGACCACCGCATCGAAGCCGGGACTGCCCGGCCGGTAGACCGCGTGCGCCGCCTCGTCCGCGTCGATGACCACCGCGCCGAACTCACTCAGCATGTCCGCCACGGTGGACTTTCCAGAGCCCGCCCCGCCCGTCAGCCCAATGAGCTTCAATTGGCTTGAGTGGCTGATGACGAGAAGTTCGACGCCGTGGTCGTCGGGGCCGGTCCGGCCGGCTCCGCCGCTGCCATCACCATGGCCAAAGCCGGCCTACAGGTCGCGCTGCTCGAGCGTGGGACCAAACCGGGTTCCAAGAACGTCATGGGCGGCATTCTCTACAACCACTACCTCGAAGAGATCGTAGGGGACACCTGGAAAGAGGCACCGCTCGAACGGCCGATCATCGAAGAGCGCCGCTGGATGATGACGCCGGACGCGGCGATCGGCCTCGACTACAAGAACCTCCGCAACAAGGCCAAGCCGCACTCCTACTCGGTCCTTCGCGCGCCTTTCGACGCGTGGTTTGCCGAGCAGGCGGAGAAGGCTGGAGCCGTGGTGGTCCCGGAGACGGTGGTCGATCGGCTCATCGTCAAGAACGGTCGCATAGTCGGCGTCGGGACCGGCCGCGGCGATGACGTCTACGCAGACGTAACGATCGTTTGCGAGGGGATCGGGCTTGGCGCCGGTCTGCTGGAGAACACGGTGATCAACGGCAAGCCCTTGCGGCGCAAGCTGCGGCCCAACGAGGTCGCGATGGCCGTCAAAGAGATCATGCAGCTCGACTCGGGCCTGATCGAAGAGCGGTTCAACTGCGATCCGGGAGACGGATGCACGATCGAGTGCTTCGGCGACTCGACCATGGGCATGTCAGGGTTCATGTTCATCTACACGAACCAGGACTCCTTATCAGTGGGCGGAGGCGCGCTGCTGAGCGAGTTCAACCAGACGCTCCGCAGCCCGAACGACCTGATGGAGCACTTCAAGAACCACCCGGCGGTGAAGCCGCTGCTGCGCGGCGCGGAGACAGTCGAGTACCTGGCTCACCTCATCCCGGAAGGCGGCTATCGGGGGATCCCCAAGGTCTACGGTCCGGGCTACTTGGTGTGCGGCGACGCGGCCATGCTTTCGAACCCGGTGCACCGCGAGGGCTCCAACCTGGCCATGGAGTCAGGCCGGCTCGCGGGCAAGACCGTGATCCACGCCAAGGAGGTGGATGACTTCTCCGAGCGCCGGCTCGCCGAGTACAAGGGCCTCCTCGACCATTCCTGGATCATGGCCGACATGCGCAAGTACGACAAAGCCGTACCGCTGCTCGAGCACAATCCGCAAATGCTCACGAAGTACCCGAAGGTCATGGACCGAGCTCTCGATGAGTTCCTACGGGTGGACGGCACCTCTAAGTGGGACAAGCAGACGAAGATCCTGAAGATGCTCCGCAAGGAAGGCATGTTCAGGATGGGCTGGGACACGGCTAAAGCTTTGTGGGCAATGAAATAGACTCCGCCTGATTACCACGGGCGGGAAAAAACGGCAGTGCGTCTCGCTACTTACTGATGTCGACCTGGATGGTGTGGTAGCCGCTCGCCCCGCTCGGGTAGCTGGCCGCACCTCTCGAGTCCTGCGCAGTGCCCGTCCCGTCAGTCGCACGAACCATGAGCCGGTAGGCGCCCTCGCGGCCGGGCGTCCAATCGAACGACCAGAGAACCCAGGTCAGGGGCGATAGCGGCGCCTTGAACTGGGCTGATTTCCACGTCGAGCCGCCGTCGGTGCTGACCTCGACCTGGCCGATTCCCCTCGTGCCGGCAAACGCCACCCCGGCGATCGTGACCGGGCCAAGCTTGACCAGGTCGCCGTCGCGCGGAGCGTCGATGCGCGCCATCGTCTTGACGATCGCGTTGTGATCCCAGCCCTGCTGCTCCCAGTAGCCGCCGCTTTCGTGGTTGACGAGGTCGATGCTGTCGAGCCATTTGGGGCCCTTCATCCCGTAGTGGCCCGGGATGATCATGCGTGCCGGAAATCCATGGCTCATCGGCAGCGGCGCGCCATCGAGCTCGTAGGCCACGATGATCTCAGGCGCGCCCTGGACCAGGCTCATCGGGATGCTCTCCGCGTATCCATCCCTGGCTTTGAACGCGGCCCAGGTGCCGTCGGTCTTCGGGCCTGCCATCGCAAGCAGCTCGCTCAGGCGCACTCCCGTGAAGCTGCCGGTGCTCATCAGCTTTCCACCGACGTTGTTGCTGATGCATTCCATCGTCACGTACTCGGTCGCGCCGGTCAGCGCACGAAGGTCGGAAAGCGAGAGCCGAAGCGGCTTCTGAACCGATCCGCCCACACTGAGGGCCCAACCCTGCGCGTCAACCGAGGGATCGGCGACGAGGTTCTTCGATACGACGTAGAAGTTGCCGACCGGCGTCAGCTCCGGTGATAGGCCTAGGAGGCCCGCCTCTGGAGGGGTGAAGATCGCGCGATACCAATCGGGCAGCAGCCTCCATGCGAGCAGCCCAAGGCTGACCGCGCCGATCCCGATCGGAAGCGCGCTGAGGAGCCGCCGCCTGCCCCCGTCGACGACCGGGACGGTCGCCGGGTCTCCTCCGAGCTGAAGCACGACGCCGTAAACGGCGAACAGGGCCGCCCAGATGATGGGTGTCGCCGGACCGTCGTTCAAGCCGAGGAATCCCACCCCGCACAGCGGCAGCAGGATCACGCTCAGCACCACCCAGCCGATCCCGGCGAAGGCGAGCGCCAGATACTGCATGGGCCAGCGGAGGTAAGCCAGCGCCCACGCCGAGCCGAGCAGACCGAGGCCGACGATCATCGCGGCGATCAGCCCGAGCTCCTCGACCACCTTGCCCGCGTGCTGCAGCGAGTCGATCAGGAACCCGAAGACGAAGCCGGGCATGAGCGAGAGGACCGGCTGGTTGAGCAGCTGCGGCAGGGGCCGGAGGCCCAGGAAGACGCCTGCCAGGTACATGAGCGCGACCAGGACCAGCCCGGCGAGGGCTCCCCAGCCGAACCCGAATAGCGCCGTCTGACGGCGACTCAGTCCTGTCATCTGAATTCCTGTACCGCCTGACGATACGGGGCGGACGTCAAGTGGGCGATTACCGAAAGCGTGTTGTCTGCTGATAGCATCGTTGGACCGTTCAATGGGGGCCCCGATTGGCGCCGAAGACCTGTATCGCTTTCGCTGGATCGACCACGTCCGGCTGAGCCGCGACGGCGAGCGCGTCGCGTACCAGCTTGGGTGGGCCGACGCTGACTCACGACAGAACCGAAGCCGTGTTGTGGTGCGCCGTCTGCTCGAGTCGGAGCCGATCGAGCCGACGGGCGGCCCAAGGCGAGACCACTCGCCCGAATGGTCCCCGGATGGTCGCCGGCTTGCCTTCATCAGCAGGGTCGGTCCGGCTGACCAGCTGTTCATTCTCGACTTCGCCACCGGTGAGACACGGCAGCTCAGCTCGGTCGCGGAAGGGGCCGCCGGCCCGCAATGGTCTCCGGACGGCAGCCGAATCGCCTTCACCGGCACCGTGCTGTCTGACCCCGACTCGGTGGTGGACGACCCGCGGCCACCCGAGAGCCGGGAACAGGTTCGGCGCGCACCGGTCGCTCGGATCGCGCGGCGGCTCGATTACAAGCACGACGGCCAGGGCTATGTCGATGGCAGATACCACCACCTCTTCATAGTGTCCGCGAGTGGCGGCAACGTTACTCAGCTGACTCGCGGTGCGTGGGACGTCACCGGCTTTGACTGGTCACCGGACAGCACCCGGCTTGTCGCCTCGGGAAACGCCGAGCCTGGCGCCGACCTGCAGCGTGAGCTGAACCTGTACCTGGTCGACCTATCTGGAAACCGACAGCACCTTGGTGGTGGGTTCTACCTCGGCTCGCCGTCGTGGTCTCCCAGGGGCGACCTCATTGCATTCATCGCTCCCAACGGCATGGAGGCGGGTCTCCTCGAGCGCCTGTGGGTAGTGCCGCTGACCGGCGAAGGCCCGCGGTGCCTGACGGCGAACTTCGACCTGGCGGTCAACGACAGCGTCATCTCGGACATGCGGGCGGGGCATGGAAGCCGGCTCGCGTGGGCCTCGGAAGGAGACCGGATCTTCTTCCTCGCCAGCGGGCCCGCGGTGACCGGCGTGTACTCCACGGACCTCGAGGGCAATGTCCGCCAGGAGGCGGGCGGCTCGAGACGCATCTACGATTTTGACGTCGCCTCCGGGGTCCTGGCCTTCGCCGCGTCGGACACGAGAAATCCGGGCGAGCTCCACCTGCTGACCGAAGGCGCGGAGGCCCGTCTCACGGACCTCAACCCGTGGCTTCACGATCGCTACGTCGCCGAACCAGAGCGGCAGCAGTTCACCGCGCCGGACGGGTGGCTGATCGAGGGCTGGCTGTTGAAACCAGAAACGCTCGACCCCGGCAGGCTGCAGCCGCTCGTGCTGCAGATCCACGGCGGTCCCCACGGTCAGTACGGCTACGCGTTCTTCCACGAGCTGCAGGTTCTCGCCGGCATGGGATACGTCGTTCTGTATCTCAACCCGCGAGGATCCGACGGCTACGGCGAGCGTTTCCGTCGCGAGGTGGTTCGCGACTGGGGCGGCAAGGACTACGTGGACCTGATGAGCGCCCTCGACCAGGTCATCGAGCGCACGGGGTACGTCGACACGAGTCGAATGGGTGTTGCCGGCGGTTCTTACGGCGGCTACATGACCAACTGGGTCATCAGCCAGACCAACCGGTTCTCCGCGGCGGTGTCGATGCGCTCGATCGCGAACCTCGTCAGCGAATATGCGCAGCACGACATCGTGCTGTGGGGCGCGCTGGAGCTGGGGCCCCCTCCCTGGCCCGACTCAGATGAGCTCTGGAGGCGCTCGCCCATCCGGTACGTGAAGAACATCCGGACGCCGCTGCTGCTGACCTGCGGAGAGATGGACCTGCGCTGCGCCATCTCCCAGTCCGAGGAGATGTTCGGGGCCATGGCCCTGTTGGGCAAGACCGTCGAGCTGGTTCGTTTTCCCGAGGAGTCGCACGATCTCTCGCGCAACGGCCGCCCGGATCGTCGGGTCGAGCGCCTGCGTCGTATCGGGGGATGGTTTGAGCGGTTCCTCGGCACCGCCGCCACTGATCGGGTCGCGGAGGAAGCCACGCAGGTGCTGCCGATTCCCGCGTTCGCGACGCACGAGACGCCGGCTGAGCTGGTGGCCGAAGCCGAGCCGGCGATTGAGGCGGAGCCGGTGGCGGCGCTCGAGGTCGAGACGCTCGTTCTCCAGACGCTGGCTCCGGTCGAGCCAGTCGTAGGGGTGGCGCCGGAACCTGAGATCGCGGAGCCCGAGGCTCTGCCCGACCTGCCCGCGCCTGAGGACGCGGTCGAGCTGGCCCCCGAAGACGAATCGTCTCCCGAGCTTCATGTCGCGGCGGCCGAGGCAGAGGCGGAGCCGGAGCCGGAGCCGGAGGCCGTCGCGGTCGAATCCGAGCCCGAACCGGAACCCGAGCCCGAGGCCGTCGAGTCCGAGCCCGAACCGGAACCCGAGCCGCTGGTGGCGACCGAGGAGCCTGAGCCAGAACCGGAGCTCGAGACGGTGGTTGCTCCTGAGCCGGAGCCGGAACCACAAGCCGAGCCGGTGGTTGCAGAGGCCGAACCTGAGGCCGAGCCAGTGGTCTCCTCTGAGCCCGAGCCCGAACCGCAGCCGGAGCCTGTGGCCGCCGATCCGTGGATGCAGGCCGAGCAGGAGCAGCCCGACTCAGACGTGGTGGCCGTCACGGAGCCTGTGATTCCAGCGGCGGAGCCCGAGCCGGTGCCGGAGCCGGTGGTCTCGGCCGCAGAACCTGCGCCGGCAGCGGCCGCCGACCCCGTCAGGTCCACGATGCTCCGCTGGCCCGGCAGCACATCACCGGGCAACGGGGCGCAGTCCACGCAGCCACCGCAGGCCGAGACCTTCGACGAAGCTACCTCCATCATCCCGGCCTGGCAGCACTCGGACGCTCCATCGGACTCCAGGCGCACCGTCTCGCTGCAGGCGATGCCACTCGAGCAAATTGCGGCCGGTGGGAGCTTCGCCGCCATGCTGACATTCGAGTCGGGGCCCTTCTCGGGCCGGATCGTCGCGCTCCCCAGCCAGATGGTGACCGTCGGGCGCGCGCCCGACAATGACGTCGTGGTTGGCGACCCGGCGACGTCGGGCCACCACGGAAGGCTCGAGGTGCGTTCCGGCTTCTTCTGGATCAGCGACCTCGGCAGCACCAATGGGACGCTGGTCAACGGCGAGCCGGTGATCGAGAAGCAGCTGAACCACGGCGATCAGATCGCCATCGGTCAGAACGTCATCCGCTTCACACTGGAGTCTTAGATTTCTTAAGCGCTGAGCACCAACAGTTCGGTGAATGCGGTGCCGTCGGTCCCGACTCCGTCGACCTGGAATCCGAGGCAACCGGTGGCTGCTTTTGGATAGCCGATGAAACTCGTGTAGATCGGCCAGTCACCTTTCCTGGTCAGCTCGTAGGGCCGGGAGGTGTCAATGACCAGCTCGGGATACAGCTGTACCGTCTCGCCTTGAACAACCTGGCTCCCGATCACCCTTCCGGTGGGGATGCCGTCGCCCGGCTGAAGGACCCCACCAAACGGATATGGCGTAAATACAACCAGTGCGCTGGTTGGCAGGTCCCTGGCTCGGATCAGAATCAGTCCGGAAGCCTTCGTCGGTTCCACCTGTAGGGCCAAAATCGTCCATGCGCCCCAGTTCGTCCTGGTGAAGAGAATCCCGAGCGGCGTCGCATACACGGGTCCCGTTCCAAACACCAGTGGTTCGGAGCCATAGGCGGACGTGTCGGTGAGCGGACTGACCGGGCACGCTTCGCCGGGTTTGACGGCTGGAAATTGCAGTGGTCGGGTCTCCAGCCTGCTCAGCTCGGCCTGGCTGATCGTCTGCGGTGGGGCATTCATGTCGCGCAGCAGCCGTCCTTCCATCATCAAGCCTCCGATCAGCACCACCACGAGAGCCGCGGCGACCAGCGCGACGACACCCCGAAACCGCCTGGTCCAGCGGGCGCGGCCACCGCGGGGCAGTAAGACCTTCTTGTCTTGCACCTGGTCGAGGAGTCCCGTGACCCGGAGCTCCAGGTGAGGAGCCGGTGGCGTGACTTCGTCAAGCGCGTCGTGGATCTCGGCTCGCAGGCTCATTGGAGCGCCTCCTGAATGGCAACGTCCGGACGCAGACGGCGAATCGCCCTGTACAGCCGAGTTCGTGCTGCCGCCTCAGACGTCCCCGCTACGACTGCGATTTCTGACAGCGGCATGTCGAGATAGAAGTAAAGAACGACGACCAGCCGGTCTTCGTAAGCGAGCCGGCGCAGTGCGTGGCGCAGGTCAGCGCGGCCGACGACGCGGTCTTCGCCGGACAGTACCGACAACCCGCTCGGCAATCCCACGCTGACGCGTGTGAGCCACCTCCGCCGCCTGGCGTTGCGGCACTCATTCGCGACGATGCCCAAAAACCAGCCTTTGAGCCGGCTTCGATCCTGGAGCCGCCCGAGCTTGCGCCAGGCGATGAGTGACGCCTCCTGGACGACGTCCTCCGCGGCCGGTGCGTCATGGAGCAGGGCGCACGCAAGCCGGTAGGCCGGCTGCACGAGCGGAACGAGCAGGTCCGTGAAGGACTGCTCGTTCACCGCTTGAGCCGCACTAACCGGCCGGCTGGCCACGCGTTGCAACAGTCTGTACGCGGCTAGATCGGAACGGGGTAGCCGCTGGGGTCGTACTGCGGTGCAGGCGCCGCCGGCGGGACCGGGGAGCTGTAGGGCACGGGGGCGGTGACGAACGGGTGCGTGGTGGTGGGAGTCGTCGTCGTGGTCGATGCGGCCGAGCTCCAGCCGCGGACGAGGTAGCCGCCGGTGCCGCCGAGCACGAAAGCCGCTGCCAGCAGCGCGACCATGAAGGTACGCGCGACGCCGGTCGGGATCCGCGCGGGGGTTAGAGATGCGCTGATGTCCATGTCGTGGCTTCTCCTTGTCGTTCATTTGATGGCGAGAGCCGGCGCCTTGGCTTATTCGCTTGCCTATACACGTCGCCGGCATGCCAATTTGTGTCAAAGCGGCAGGAGAAGCGCCGCGGTTCTTAGGCCGGCGTGTTCAGGCTCCCGCTCGGGCGGCGAGCTGGGTGCATTCCGCGGCGGCTTCTTCGAGCTTGGCGGTGAACTCCTCGACGTCAGGCACGATGCCTGGGTCCGCGGTGAGCCCGAAGTACGCGTCGCCGTTGTACGAGACGATCGCGACGCCGAGTCCCATCGACGGGTAAAGAGGGGCGAACGGCCACACCTCGAGCAGCTGTGCGCCCCCGGAGTACAGCGGAAACTGCGGGCCGGGAATATTGG
>Ga0209118_1000390_pt1 | contig 24858 bp, 25 predicted proteins | sample BlaSpr_A8_Ref_M1_FD_187988 | JGI IMG/M metagenome (GOLD analysis project Ga0209118, IMG submission 187988) | Forest soil microbial communities from Thunder Bay, Ontario, Canada - Black Spruce, Ontario site 2_A8_Ref_M1 (SPAdes) (version 2) | ecosystem: Environmental > Terrestrial > Soil > Boreal...
TGAGCAGGTAGGCACGGCGCGCAGAGCCCCTTTCCAGGAGGCGGAGGGCGTATTCAGGCTCATCGTGCTGGCTGAGCACGACCACACCTATCTCTGGGTGTTCGTCGCGCAGGCGAGCCGCCGCCTGAATGCCTTCGTCGGTGTTGCGGGGCGGCATGCGGATGTCGGTCACGACTACGTCAGGGCGGTCGCGTTCGACCGCGGCGAGCAAGCCGTGGAGGTCGACGCAGCAGCTGGTCAGCTCGATGTCCGGGTCGGTCTCCAGAAGGCGGCGCACACCCTCGCGTACCAGGTAGCTGTCCTCGGCCAGTACCACCCGGATTCTCGCCGTCATGGTGGCGTAAGGATGCCACTGGTGCGGCCGCGTGAACGACCGTGCCCGCACCCCTCGGCGGGTGTGCCAGCACACCGAATGTCCGACACAGGGCTCGGCAAGTCTCGTCGTCTAGGAGCGGATAAATACCGATGACTTGCTGGCCGAGTAGACGACTCTGGACAACCTCGTGGTCGACCGGAAGCAGGATTGGCGGTCACATTGACAGTCAGCTCCCACCGGCAGTTTCAGATTAGCTCCCTTGACACAGGCGGAAATGAGTTTGGATTTGGTGGGCCCGGTTGGGATCGAACCAACGACCAGCCGATTATGAGTCGGCCGCTCTGACCTTCTGAGCTACGGGCCCTCCGCGGTGAGTCTATCCGCGCCCTGATTGAGGCGTCCGGCCGCCCGGGTACGATGATGTTTCGGGGGAAAGGCGCTCCGGGCAAGGGAGTGTCGAAGGCTGCACAGGAGGTAGCGATAGCGATGTTGGTGGCACTTGGACTCTTGATCCTTCGACTGGTGATCGGTTTGACGATCGCCGCTCATGGCGCCCAGAAGCTGTTCGGTTGGTGGGGCGGTCCAGGAATGAAAGGCTGGACTCAGACCGTCGGCAAGCTGCGCATCCGGCCGGCCATGCCCTGGGCCTGGGTCGCGGCGCTGTCCGAATTTGGTGGCGGTCTCCTGCTCGCGTTTGGGTTCTTCTCACCGCTGGGGAGCCTTGCCATCGCCGGCGCAATGCTGGTGGCCATCGCGACGGTTCACCTCCCGCGGGGCTTCTGGGCTACCAAGGGCGGCTACGAGTTCAACCTCGCGTTGATCGCGGCGGCGGCGGCGCTTGCGTTTACCGGCCCCGGCGCCTACTCACTCGAAGGCGTGCTCGGCGTCCACCTGCCTGAACCCATCTCGCTGGTGGTCGGCACGATCGCGCTCATCGTTGGTGTTGCCGCGACGCTCCTGTCGCGCAGCCCTCAACCCGACCCGGCGACCAAGCCTCAGGCGACCTAGGCGGGTGACGGCCGGGCAGCGCCCGGCCGGAGGATAGAGCCGAGCGTCGAGCGCACCCAGACCGTCGCGGCCGACAGCGGCGGTAGGTGCGCGCGCACCAGGGCGATGAGCACCTCGGGCAGCGCCGACGCTCCGGGTACCGCCAAGTAGCGATCCTCCCAGCACGGAGTGAACTTGGCCTTGAAGTGATGCAGCGACTGGCTGCGCTGGAACCGATCGAGGCCCCAGTACATCGCTCGGAGTGCCCGATCAGCCGCAGGCGATGCCTCGTTTGACGTGATCACACGCGGCGCCACGCCGAGACTCACCTCGGCGACGCCGTCGCTCGCCGCCCTCTGGATCGAATGGACGATCAGCGCCTCCATCACACCGTACGTGCTGTTCGGCCGGCGCCGCATGAGGTCGAGCGTCCAGGCCTTTCGCGCGGGGACCGGGAGCCAGCTGACGAAGGCATCGAGCCGGCCGCCGGCGGCGAAACCAAGGCCGACTGTGATGTCCGGGTCGGTGAACGTCGAGATGGTGCCGAGGCTGTAGCTGAGCTCGGGGCCGCGGCGGCTTTGGAGCCACGTTCCCGACACCTCCTGCAGCTCCGCCGTATGCGCGTCGAGCGCCTCCGGACCGGTCATGAAGGCGAATCTCACGCCCTCCTTCTCGCACCGCTTCATCGCATAGCGCAGGTCGTGGCGCTCCTTGCCCTGCAGCCGGAATGTCTGCGTTTCGATCAGGGCTTCTGAGCCGATGGGCACGAGAGTCAAGGCCAGGTCCCGGTACGGGCCGGGTGAGTCGACCTGGTAGAAGGCCGGGATCCAATCCTGCCGCTCGCAGTAATTGACGAAATCTTCCAACCCGCGCTTGGTCATGTCGGGCGGACAGATTGGGTCCCCCAACGCCAGCGCGGTGCGGCCTTCCAGCGTGAAGGCGACGCAGCCTTGATCGTCGAACCAGTGGTAGCTCTCTGCGCCGAAAACAGAGAGGTGCGAGATGTGGTTGCGGCCCCAGGCCATCAGCAGCCTGTGCACCCTCTCACGATCCGTGGCTAGAGCGCGCGGAGCAAAGACCGGGCGAAGAAACTGCAGGAGCGCGAACAGGACCAGCCCATAGCTGATAATCGGAAGAGTGCCGAGGAACCAGTTGGCTCGCTCGGTGAGCGCGCGATATTGCGTCGGATTACCAACCAGGGCCAGGATCATTGACTCAAGCGTTTGCACCGGGCCGCCCTCCGGCGCGAGCTGGTTGCTCAACACTTCGATCCCGAAGACCGCGTAGAGAAATGCCAGAGCGATGCCGCCCGCTAGCACTGCCATCCCCCACCGCACCCTCGATGGATCGGAGTCGGCTTCGAAATGATGGCGGAACCACCACAGACCGAACAGGATCCAGGACAGGAGTGAGGCCCCTTCGAAGTCGAGGTCCTTGACCAGGTCAAAACCAATGTTCAGAACGAGCACGGCAACGGTGAGCCGGAATGCGACTCGCTTCCCGCGCGCGATACCACCGGCCAGCAGCAGCAGCGCGAGCCCGGCCAGAACCGCACCTGTGCGCCCTCCCAACGTGATGCTCGAAGGCACCAGGCTGTCGAGGACCATGCTTCGGGTCTGATGCTGGATGAGCAGAGCTCCGACGATGTCCAGCACCGCGCTGACGATCAGCAGCCCGGCGAAGAACCAACGGATCCGCCTACGCTCGGCCCTTAACTCCTGACTCACTTATGGAACAACGGTACGTCCGGTTCCTAAAGCACGTCTAAGCCGAGATCAAGGCGGGGCTCAGCCTTTGATCGGCAGCAGACCCAGCCGCTCTAGCTCGGCCAGGTAGTCACGCACCTGGGCGTCCGCGAGGAGGACAAGGATGGCCTCCATAGTCCGGCGCCGATCGTTCTTGACGGTTTGTAAGCCGACGGGCGCCTTCGCCGTTGGGTGATCGGCCGCCAGCAATTCCTCGACCTGAGCGGCGATGCCGGCCAGCCGGATGAGAACCGCATCGGATGGCGTGGGCACGGTGTCGGGGCGCTTCACGGTTCAATCGTCTCGACCGTCTCGACAATCCGGGCTTGCGGGTTGCGCATGACTTTCTGGCCTTCGCCGCTTCCCCAGACCCGGCGCATCTTGGCCAGCAGTCCTTCAGCATCAGCGACGCTGTCGAACTCGAGGTCGATCATGACGTAGTTCGGATCCTCCACCGATCGGAACACCTGATAACGACGAACGCCAGACCCTTTGCGGTCGGCCGGATCGCTGTCGAAAGCCTGCTTCCAGCGCGCGAAGTCAGGGACGGCATGTTCAATCCGCAGAATTGGCATTCTTGCCTCCTCAATGACGACGGCTAAGCGGGAGAAATAACTTCGACTTCGTTTCCTTCGGGGTCGTCGACGTAGAAGGTGCGCGCGCCCTTCAGGACGGGATGCACTCCGGTGCGCACCTCTACGCCCTCCGCCATGAAGTGGAGCTGCAGGTCGTCATACGCTCTAGCCTCCACCCTGAACGCCATGTGGTGGAGGACTCGCTTGGCCTTCTCGCGGGGAAATTCGACCGACGGGTCGGGATGAGGGACGAGGACGATCATCTCGGGCACTCCGGCAGAACCATGGCCTGCGCGAAGGAACTTGTTCGGCAGCTCCGGCGGAGAGATCAGCTCGAGGCCGAACCCGTCGCGATAGAAATGCAGCGCCGCGTCCATGTCGTGCACCCAGAGCACGATCTCAGCGAGGCCTGCCACCCGGGTGGTCATGCCGTGATCGCCGAAACCATCGCGGCCAGGTTCGCGTCTCTCGCCCGTGTCGGAACAGAGCAGCCTGGCGCCAGCAGCAGACCGCGGCCTCCGGTCTCCTCCACCGCCTGTCGCGCCTCGGCTTCGACCTCCTGAGGTGGGCCATACAGCAAGCTCGCACGTTGACCAAGCCCACCCATCACTGCTCGGCCGCTGATCTTCCTACCTTCGACCAGCGAGGGGTTGCCCTGGTTGTGGATCGACCAGCTCACCGCCTGCGCCGGCAGGTCTTTGGCGAGTCCGAAGTTCAGATTCGAGCCGCACAAATGCACAACGTTGAACCAGGCTTCGGCCGGCAGCTGAGTGAGCACGCTCAAGTCGTAGGGCAACAGCAGCTCGCGATATGAGCTCTCGGACATCGCGTCCCGACTCGCGTAGCCCGAGATCGCGTAGAAGATCCCGGCCGCGCCGCCCTCGACCGACCGGCGGCTGAAGTCCACCAATGCGCCGGCGATGCGGTCCAGCGCAGGACGCACCAGCTCCGGGTGCTGCCGCAGCTCCCGTCTGACACGCGCCGATGACTTCCCGACCAGGTAGCCGCCAACGGTGATCGGGCTGAAGACGGTTTGGATCACCGGCACGTTTTCGCCCAGCTGACGCGCCACCATGCCGATCGACTCGACCTGGTCCTCGAGCGCCTTGGGGTTGGACAGCTCGACTTTGCGCCAAGACTCGAGGTCTGGAACTGCTGCGCTGACCAGCACTGGACCTTTGAGACGATGGCCGGCCGGCTTGTACACGGAACCGAACGCCTCGGCAAAGCTGCTCGCGCGCGGCTGGAATTTCACGAAGTCCCAGCCGAATCGGCGCGCGCGTTCGACGGTGATCGAGGCGAGCGCCTCCGGCGACCATTCCTCTTTGTAGGTGTGTCCCCACGCCCCGACGGGTGGCCGGTCGGCGACCCCCCGCGCAAGCGCAGCCTCCACCCTCATTCGGCCATCCATCGATTCGAGTTTAAGCTGGACCCTGGTGAACGACATTGGGGCGGTGGCGGCGCGGCTGCGAGCGGCGGCCGAAGCGAAGCCCATGCGGTTGCCCGTCAACCGGCGCGTCGACGAGACGCACCATGCCGTCATGCCCGACGGCCTTTCGGTCTGGTACACGATCCAGGTCTCCCCGCACAGCCGCATCCAGGAAGCGATCTTCGAACGCTCTGATCGTATGCCCACCGATGACGAATGCCGCCCATGGCTCGATCAGCTCATCGTCGGCGCGCAGGCAGTGGAAGCACGGGGGTTGCCGGGCGCGATGACTCGACGGTTCGAAGCATTCGAGCGCAACCCCGAGCGCGAGGCGCCGATGGCATGAAGCTGGAGGCACCCGTCATCGATGAGCTCCGGCGCATCGTCGGTCGCGAATCAGTCATTGATTCCGCCAACGACCTGCGCATCTTCGAACGCGACGCTTCGATCGAAGGCGCCATGCCCGACGCCGTGGTCCTGGCCGCGACGACCGAGCAGGTCGCCGGCGTCATCAGGGTGGCGGCGAAGCACCACATCCCGGTCGTGCCGCGCGGGGCCGGCACGGGACTATCTGGCGGCGCGGTCACGATTCACGGCGGGATCGCATTGCAAGTGACGCGGATGCGTCGCATTATTGAAATCGACCCGATCGCGCAGACCGCTTTGGTCGAGCCCGGCGTGGTCAACCAGGAGCTGTCGCTCGAAGCGGCGTCGCACGGCCTCTTCTACGCGCCCGATCCCTCGAGTCAGAAGGCATGCACCATCGGCGGCAACGCGGCTGAAAACTCGGGCGGGCCTCACTGCCTGTACTACGGGGTGACCACCAACCACGTGCTCGGCATGGAGGTGGTGCTCGCGGACGGCAGCGTCCACTGGGTGAGCGGCGACACGCCCGACCATATCGGCCTCGACCTGTGCGGCGTGCTCGTCGGGTCTGAAGGCACGCTGTGCGCAATCACCAAGATCAAGGTCCGCCTGCTCCGCACGCCGCCCAGCGTGGCAACGCTGCTCGCGGCCTTCCCGACCATCGAGTCCGCGAGCCAGGCCGTGTCGGCGGTCATCGCGCGCGGCATCGTGCCGTCCGCGATGGAGATGATGGACCGCATGACCGTCGGCGCGGTGGAGGCCCACTATCACGCCGGCTACCCCACCGACGCAGGCGCCGTGCTGCTGGTCGAGGTCGACGGAATCGTCGAGTCGACCCGCGAGCTCATGGCGGCGGTCCGCGAGGTGCTGGAAGATAACCACGGCTATGCGCTGCGGGAAGCGCAGACTCCTGCCGAGAGAGAACTGTTGTGGGCCGGACGCAAAGGCGCCATCGGAGCTCTGGGCAGGATCAAACCGAACTATTACCTTCACGACGGTGTCGTTCCGCGCTCGCGCCTGCCCCAGGTCCTCTCCGCCGTCGGCGAGATCGGCGAGCACTACAAGCTTCCGGTCGCCAACGTGTTTCACGCGGGCGACGGCAACCTCCATCCCAACATCCTGTTCGACCTTCGCGATCGCGACGTGATGCACCAGGTCGAAGGCGCGGGCGAGGAGATGCTTCGCGCGGTCGTGGAGCTCGGTGGAGCCTTGTCGGGCGAGCACGGCATCGGGCTCGAGAAGAGTGCGTTCATGCCCTGGGTGTTCAGCCCGGACGACCTGGACGCCATGCAGCGTGTGAAGCGGGCGCTTGATGCCGACGGGATCCTGAATCCGGGCAAGATCTTTCCGGATCCGTCGCGCAAGCATGTCCACCTTGCCGGGCGGACAGGGCTCGCCGTCGAGGCCAAATGGTGGTGACTAACCCGTCGAGCTCGGAGGCTTCGCCGTGAGTTCGCGGGGACCCCTCAAGGCACCGGTCGCCGAAAAACCTTCGACCGCGGAGGAGCTCGCGAAGCGCCTGCACGAAGCGGCTGACAGCAAATCGGCTGTCGTACCGGTCGGTGGTGGTCGCGCGAGCGGTATGGGCGGCGCCCCGGCGCGATGCGACCTCGAGCTCCACACGACTCGCCTCGACCGCGTGCTCGAGCACTCGCAGGCCGACATGGTCGTCAGTGTCGAGGCCGGGATCACGCTCGAAGCAGTGCAGGGGGAGCTGGCGAAGGCCGGCCAGTTCCTGCCGCTTGACCCCTTCAACTCACCCGGCCACACGATCGGCGGGCTCCTCGCCACGGGTTGGTCTGGGCCGCTCCGTCTGCGGTTCGGGTCCGCGCGCGATTTCCTGATCGGAATCCGGGTCGCGCTCCCGGACGGGCGCCTTGTCAGCGCTGGGGGACGCGTGGTGAAGAACGTGAGCGGCTACGACATGATGAAGCTGCATTTCGGCGCGATGGGCTCGCTGGGCATCATCGTGGCCGCTTCTTTCAAGGTCTTTCCCCAGCCACTGCATGACGTGACCGTGTCAGCGACACATCCATCCATCGAGGACGCATGGCAAGCCGCCGAGCGCGCTCTGGCCATGCCGCTTGCACCCGCGGCACTCGAGCTGTTCCCGGATGGGCGCGTGCTGGCGCGCTTCTTCGGCAGCCGCGACGCCGTGAACCGCATGGTGGCAGAGCTCCGATGGAAGCAAGCCGATGCGTCGGTGTGGGTTGAGCACTCGAGGCGCGGGCTGGAATCCTGGGCGCGGATCTCGGTGCCGCGTCACGCGCTCCGAGACATCCTCGACACGCTTCCACCGGACGCCTCATGGTGGGCGTCGCCCGGCATCGGGATCGCGCACTGGTCGTTCGGTAGCGAGTTGGAGAGCGTGCGCAAGGTCCGGGCCGCGGCCGAGCGGGCGCAGGGCTCGCTCGTCGTGATGGCAGCGCCCGCGGATGTCGCCCACCAGCTCGGCGCGTGGGGCACGCTGCCTGCAACCATCGAGGTCATGCGCACTCTGAAGCATGCATTCGACCCCGACGGCGTCCTGAACCCGGGACGGTTTGTGGTGTGAACAAGGCGCCGTTCGAGCTCCTGAGCGATGACGACCTGGCCACCTGCGTCCACTGCGGCCTCTGCCTCGACGCGTGCCCGACCTTCCGCGTCACCGGCCTCGAGACGGAATCCCCGCGCGGCCGCATCTACCTCATGACCCAGTGGAAGCGCGGGACGCTGGCATTCGAAGAAGAACAGGTGCGGCACATCGACCTGTGCCTTGGCTGTCGCACGTGCGAGGCGGTTTGCCCTTCGGGCGTTCCCTACGGGCGGATCATCGAGGCCGGCCGCGCCGAGGTCGAACGCCTACGCCGGCCCTCGGCCAAGCGGACGGTGAGCCGCGTCGCGCTGCGACAGCTGCTCGCGCATCCGCAGCGGCTGCGCGCGTTCGGCCTGGCGACCCGCGCCGCGCAGACAGTGAAGCTCACCTCGCTGCTGCGCTCGGGGCGCCAGCTGCCACGGCTGAGCTCGCAATTCAAGCGACCACCCGGCAACATCGCTCCCGCGATCGGTGAGCGCAAGCACCGGGTGGCCTTCCTGGTCGGCTGCGTGATGCCGATCCTTTATCCGCAATCGCATCAAGCAGCGGTCAAGCTGCTGCAGCTTGCGGGGTGCGAGGTGTGGTTTCCGCCCGGTGAGCGCTGCTGCGGCGCTCTGTTCGCGCACAACGGCGACCTCGAGAGCGCGGAGCGGCTGCGCGATCAAAACACCCGTACCTACCTCGCCGGTGATTTCGATGCGCTGGTGGTGGACTCAGCCGGATGTGGAGCGCACCTCAAGGACTTCTATCCCGACCTCAAAGATCGAGTCAAGGACATCACAGAGTGGCTCGCGGAAGTTGGACTGCCGGCGCCGACAAAGGACGTCAAGATGCGCGTCGCCTACCAGGACGCGTGCCACCTCGCGCACGCTCAGCGCATTCGCAAGCAGCCGCGCGACCTCATCCGCTCGGTGCCAGGTGTGGAGCTGGTGGAGATGCGCCACCCCGACATCTGCTGCGGCGCCGCGGGCCTGTACAGCACCCTGGAGCCTGCGATGTCCAACCGGATCCTGCAGGAGAAGCTCGACGACCTCGCCACCACCCGCGCTGACATCGTCGTGAGCGCCAACCCCGGCTGTCACATGCAACTGGAAGCAGGCTTGCGCGCACGCGGCTCAAACATAAGGGTCCAGCACATCACGGAGCTTCTCGCGAGCGCCTACTGAGTCCGTCCCTTCCCCGCAAGCGGGGAAGGTGGCCCGGCGCGAAGCGCCCGGCCGGATGGGGAGCCGGGACTAAAGCTTCATCTTGGGAAGCACGGCTGTCTTAGTGACGTCGACTTCAACCCTCGCCACCGCCAGGGTGACGTTGTCCGGGGCGCCCAGCTCGCGACAGCGCTCAATCACGCGCTCCGCCCCGCGATCGAGGTTTCCGTCCTTCAGCAAGAGCCGCCCCATCTCCTCGACGCTCACGCCGGCCGTTTCGACACCATCGCTGCACAGCACGATGGCATCGCCTTCTTCGAGCTTCATCTTGTCAGTGAAGGGCTGGATCGCTTCCCAAACGCCAACGGCTCTCGTGAGTCGATGCTTGAGCGGGTGCGTGGCGACATCCTCAGGCTTGATCAGGCCGAGCCGCACCTGTTCCGCCGGCCACGAGTGATCCTGGGACACGAGCTTCGGAAACCCGTTGCGAAAGAGATAGGCCGGGCTGTCGCCGACGTTGAGCAGCGCGAGCTCGCCGGTCCGGATCGCGGCGATCACGATCGTGCTGCCCATCCCGGACCAGTCGGGGTTGCTGCGGGCCGCTTCGAACACCGCCGTGTTCGCCTCCTTGCATGCGCGCTTCAAGCGCTCGACGTCAGGACCCTCCTCCCCGTCCTCGGCCAGGATCCTGGTCACGGTTTTCGATGCGATCGAGCTCGCCTCCTGGCCCGCCGCGTGACCCCCCATGCCGTCGCACACTACGAGCAGCGTGTCGAGGCCGGCCTTGTTGCGCCACACGACGACCGCGTCCTCATTCTCTTCGCGCTCGAGGCCGGGATCGGTCGCCCAGGCGATCCGAAGCCGCATCAGGAAACCGACTAAGACCCGATCACTGAGAACTGAACCGTGTTCTGGCCGATGGTCACCCGGTCGCTGTTGTTGAGCTCTTTCTCCTGGATCGGCTCACCGTTGACAACGGTGCCGTTCGTGCTGCCGAGGTCAACGATCCAGAACTGATCCCCGCGCCGCTCGACGCGTGCATGGTGGCCGCTGGTCGCCGGATCTCGCAGGATGATGTCGTTGTCGGGCGAGCGACCGAGTCGCAACGCGTGGTCGCCGATGCGGTGGCTGTGACCGGCATCCGGCCCAGTCTCGATCGTCAGCTCGGCCTGCCGACCGCCTCCAGGTACAGCGCTGATCATCGGCTGCGTCTTGCTGTCGATGGCCACAGTCTCCGCGACGGCCGGAGGCGCGGGAGGAGGCTGCCAGGCCGGCATCAGCGTGGTCGATTCGCGGTTGGCTGCTGTGTCGGGGATCATCATCGTCGCGGCAACGTCCGGCACCGCCGGCTCGGCCATCGCGGCGGGCGACTCATTGGAGCTGGTGGCGGCGGGCGCCTCCCACGGCGGACTGGACTGCAATGCCGCGGCTGAGCCTGCGCCGGCGGCCAGGTCGGCGTCGGTCGTGCCTTGATCGGGCGGGGCGGGCGCCTCAGCCGGCGCCGCAGCCGGGGTTTTCCATGACGCTGTCGGCCCTGGAGTCGCGGACGCGTTCCACGGCGGTGGTGCGGCTGCCGGCTCTACCGGGGGCGCTGCAGGCGCCGACCAGGATGGCGCGGCGGGAGCGGCCGGCTCTTCGGTCTTGGGCACATCCCACGCCGGCGCGGCCGGCTCATTCCATCCCTGCGACGGAGACCTTGAAGGCGGTGGCGCACCTGGCGTCTCCCATGACGGGGCGACGGTGGGCGGTGGCGCGCCGGCGCCGGGCGCCGGGGCGCCCCAGTCTGTGGAGGGGGGCGCAGAGGGCGCGGAGGCTGCCGGTTTCGGGGCCTCCCACGCAGGAGCGGGTGGGTTCCACGAAGGCGCGCTGGGCATTGGCGACGCGGGGGCAGACGGCGGCGCAGCCTGGGCCGCGGGCGCGGCCGGCGCTCCCCATGACGGCGCGGGACCAGCGGGGCCGGGTGGCTGGGAGGTTGGAGGCGGCGGCGCGCCCCATGCGGGCGCGGCCCCTTCGGGTGGCGACGCGGGCGCGCCCGCACCCCAGCTCGGCGCCGAGGCCGCTGGAGCCGCAGGAGATCCCCAGGTTGGAGCTGGCGCCGGAGCGCCGGCGGGACCAGGCGGCTGAGCCGGAGCCGCCGGCGAACCCCAGGTGGGCGCGGGACCGGCAGGCGGGGCACCGGGTGCGCCCCACGCAGGTGAAGTGGCTCCAGGCTTTGCGGGGGAAGCTGCGGGCTGGTCCCAGCTTGGCGACGACGTAGGCGGAACGACGATCGTCGGCGCAACAGGGCTTACCGGTCGCGCCGCGGCTGGCGGCGCCCATGTGGAGGCGACGCCGGCGGTCTGGCTGGACGGTGATGCCGGGCGAACCGGCGGCGCCACCTTCTTGTGCTTACGTCGCCTGCGCGTCCTTAGATACAGAAAGGCGGCGAGCAGGGCCGCCACCGCCAGGATTATGTCTGCGTATTCAACTGGCATCCGGTGGAGAGCCTCCCTTTCGCCGGTTCCGGCGGTGTATCAGTGACTCGAAGCAGAAACGCGTAGCCCAGAATTATGGCATTCGATTACGCCACTTGAGCGTAACTCGCCGGTCGCGGGAATGGCTACAACCCGACCGTCCCATCGACGACGAGCCGCCCCGATGCAACGCCAGGCACCGTGATGTCCGCCTCGAGGGAGTGAGCTCCCGCTCGAAGCGGCTCGCCTGTCACGACATGAAGCAATACGCGCCGCCCGATCGGTAGGTCAAGTCTGCGGGGCAACGGCGCGAGACCTGCGTTCGTCGCGATCTGGAGCTGGTGCCCGGTGAGCACGACGCCATCAAGCCGCAGGCCGGTCACCGCAACCAGCACCGCGGGCCTCGTGCGATTTTCCAGCACGAAGCTCATGCCTTCGTTCTCCGCACGTAGGCTCGTCACGTCTGCCAGGCGTTCGGCGAGATAGCGTGGTATCTCCGGCCGCGGTCTCGGCGGCGGAAGGTTGGACGTGACGGTGAACGGCAGTTCCACTCGATCCACCTCGCGACCGGCCAGCGTGAGCGTGGCTTCGAGCCTGTAGTCGCCCTCGGCGGGCAGTGGAAGGCTGAGCGTCGTCGCGCTCAGCGCCGGCTCAAACGCGGTCGGAACCTCCACCTCGACGGTGCCCGAGTACGACTTTCTCTGCATCACGTCCCTGATTCGGTTGACACCCTTTGCGCCGCGCTCCCGCTCGACCGACCACCTCACCGAACCTCGCCCAGAAACGTCCGGGTCATCGTTGACGACCACCACCCGAGCGGCGAAAGGCACGTCGGGTTTCTGCAGGATTCCAAATGGCCGCGCCGCGTCGAACGCCAGCGGCTCGATGATCAGTCGCGTCGGCGCGAAGGCGCGTGTGAGGGCCTCGAGGGCGGGCTTCGGACGCCTGGCGGCATCCAGCATGCCGAAGCCGATGCCCGGGAACGGATCGACCAGGTGAAAGGCGAACGCGCCCCAGCACGACTCAAACTTTCGCGTGCGCATGTGCTCGGCGGCGAAGCGGACGAGGTCGGCCTGGTACCGCTGCGATGACTCGATGTAAGACTCGAGGCTCGAGTGCGCGGAGGGCAGCCCGGCGCCACGCTCCGCCCAGTTGACCGGTTGAAATCCCGAATGGCGCCACGATGGCTCGTCGTCCGCCGCCGGCCATCGCGTCCCGATGCTCTCCCAGACCGGCGAGCCGGCGTCGGGCAATGACTGGGCGCCGAATCCCGAGACCATCGACGGTTCGACATGCGACAGGTCCGCCCACGAACCGGTCGACCAGCCGAGCATCAGCTGCAGGTCGACCTCGCCCGAAGCCGCGAGGGACGGGCGGCTCGGGTCCAGCCGGTCAAATGAAGCCTTCAAGTCCTGGTCGATCGAATGGTTCTGGCGCACGGCATGAACCTCGCCGAGCTCAGAGTTGGTGGCGAGCCACGGCGGATCGTCGTGCGCGATCCACATGGCGACTGATGGCCGGTTATGAAGCAGCTCGACCATCTCCGCCTGCTGCTCGCGCGCGGCCGATTCGAAAAAGCGCGCATCGCTGCCGGTCGCGTGGTAGGCGTACGTGCCCGTCAGCGGCAGGTCCTGGAGCACCAGCATTCCGGCTGCATCGGCGCGTCGATAGAACTCGTCAGGCAGCACGTTGGCGACCACGCGCAGCGCGTCAAGGTTGGCTTGCTTCGCTGTCGCCAGGTCATTATCAAACCGTTCTGTGTTCAATTCATCGAGCCGGTACGACGGCGCGTAGCACGCCCCCCGGAGAAAGATCGGCCTTCCATTCACGGAGAGGCTCCAGCGGCGCGGGCCGATGTCCCAGGCCAGCTCGCGGAACGCGAACGAGTCCTCTATCCGCGCGGATTCCGTGCCGCCAGAGTGTCGCGCGATGAGCTCTGCGCGGTAGACCGGCTGCTGGCCCAGTCGCCACGGATCCCAGCGTTTAGCCCCGGGAAACGCGAGCCGCATCGTGAGGGTCTGGTCGGCGCCACCGGCCAGTCGCACCTCGCGCTTGAGCCGCAGCACCTCCTGGTTGGGAGCGGGCACGACCAACTCCACCTCGCCGTCCATCTGCCGGCCGTCCAGGTTGCGCAGGCGGGCCTCGACTTCGAGCCGTCCATCGCCCCCTTCGAAGCGCGGCTTGAGCCTCATCCAGTCGATGGTGATCGGACCGACATACTCGAGCTCGACCGGACGCCACAGTCCGATTGGCACCTCCGGCTTGAAGCGGTCGGGCAGGCTCGAGTAAGCCGAAGCGGGGTACGGCTTCAGCTCGCCGTCGTTGAACAAGCCCATGATGTGCCGCTTCAAATCGGGCTGGATCTCGAGGGGCGACTCGCAGCAGATGACGAGCAGGTTCTCCGGCTTGAGGTACGGCGTGAGGTCGAAGCCAAACGGTGCGAAGTAGCCGTAATGCGAGCCCAGCAGCTTGCCATTGAGCCAAACGTTCGTGGCCAGGAACGCCCCACCGATGCGCAGGACGACGCGGCCCGAGTGGTCCGGCCGCGGAAACTCGGTGCGATACCAGACGGCCTGGCGTCCCTCGTGCGCGGACAGCTGCCGCGGCACCTCGACGGGCTTCCAGTCCGAGCCGCGGCCGATCGTCAAGCGCTCTGCCTCGCCTTCTCCGAGCGGCATCCACACCGCTTCCCAAGCGCTCAGCTCGCGGACCCCCGCGGAGCGCTGCGGCATCGGCAGGAACAGGCAGTCGCTCAAAGCCCCACGAACTCCGAGGCTTCGCCGTGAGTTCGTGGGGGCCCCTGATCAGATTGCTTCGCCACGTACGCGCCGTCCGCGGTGGTGCAGAAGAGCACCGGCCGGTCCAGTGACGCCGCGAAGGACCCGGCCTGGTCGCGCTGGACCAGGGCGAGGATGCTGCCGCCGAACCCGGCGCCCATGATGCGCGCGCCATAACAGCCCGCGACGCCCCAGGCCTTCTCAACCAGGGCATCCACAGTCGGCGTCGAGACTTCGAAGTCATCGCGAAGACTTTCGTGTGACTGTTTCAGCAACCGCCCGAGCTCGTCGAAGTCGCTCCGTCGGAGCGCAGAGACGAACGAGTGCACGCGGCGGATCTCCGAATCGACGTGGCGCCGGCGCTTCGGATCGCCGGCTTCCGCCTCGCGCCTGCGCTGGTTGTAAGGTGTCGCGGCCAGCGAGCGGTGCTCGCCCGAATCGATCACCGCGATCGCGAGCTCGTCTGGAAAGGGCACCGCCTCGTAATCGAGCGTTGCGCAGTCGAGCAGAAGCGCGTACCCGCGCTGTCCAAGGGCTGACGCGAATTGATCCATCACTCCGACCTGCACGCCCGTCGCGCGCTGCTCCGCACGCTGGCAGGCAAGCGCCGCCTGCTTGCCGTCCATCTCAGGTCGCAGGCCCGCCGCGACAGCAACCAGCAGCGCGGCGGATGAGCTGATGCCGGCGGCAGGCGGCACCTCGGACGTCACGTCCACGGATTGCGGCCCCGCGCCAACCTCCTCACCAATCGCGCGTATGTAAGCCAGCCCGCCTTCGACGTCGCTCGAGATCGTCCATTCGGAGGCCGGACGTCCGCTGACTGCGGTGTACCTGTCGACCGCAGCAGGCAGCACGACGCCACCCAGGTAGTCGACGTGCTCACCAATGAGGTTCACGCGGCCGGGCGCGCGCCCCCGCCACTCAACCTGGTGCCGGCTAGATCCCACGCAGCTCTGCGGCGGTGTCCTCGGCCCGCGCGTCGAGGATGAACGCGCCGGCGCCGATCTCGGAGCCCGCGAGGTACTTCAACTTGTCCCGGCTTCGGTTGGGCGGATAGAACTCGACGTGGAAGTGGTGATGGCGAGCGCCTCGGCCAGGCGGCTTCTGGTGCATCGCCATGACGTACGGAAGCGGGCGCTCGAAGAGGCGGTCGTACTTCTGCAGCAGGCCCTTCAGCGTGCGGGCGAATGATTCGTCGTCCGCTTCATCGAGGTCCGCGAGCCCGCCGCGATGCTTGATCGGCGCGAGGTGCACCTCGTAAGGCCATCGCGCGAAGGCGGGGACGAATGCGATCCAATGCTCGTCGCTGAGCACGGTCCGTTCGCCGGCTTGTTCGCCCTGGATCACATCGCAGTAGAGGCACCGTCCCGTCTTCCGCATGTGCCGCGCCTCCGCGGTCAGCTCGCGCTGGATGACCGGCGGCACGAACGGGTAGGCGTAGATCTGTCCGTGCGGATGGCTGAGCGTGACCCCGATCACCTCGCCTCGGTTCTCGAAGACGTAGACGTAGCGGACGTTGGGCAGCCGGCCAAGCTCGTCGGTACGGTCCCGCCAGACCGCGATCAGGTCCTGGATGTGATCGACGCTCTGCTCGCCGAGCGACGAGTCGTGCACCGGTGTGTAGCAGACGACCTCGCATCGTCCCTGGTCGCCCGTATACGCGGGAAAGCGGTTCTCGAAAACGGCAATGTGATAATCGGGATCGGGAATCTCCGTCTCGGGCATGCCGGGTCGCGTCGGGCACAGCGGGCAGTGGTCGGCGGGTGGGTGATATGTGCGGTCCTGCCGCCACGGCGCTACGGTGACCCACTCTTCGAGCAGAGGATGCCAGCGAAGCTCGCTCAATTCATTTGGGGTCCCCGCGACGATAGTCGCGGGAGGGTGCCCCTGCGCGCGCCCGGCTGTAGTAGATCAAGTAACGGCCGTCGGGCTTGATCACAACCCGCTTGGTCAGCCGCTTAAGTTTCAAGAGCTCGCTTGAGTACCCCAACAGCCGCTTCCGCGTCGAATTGACCTCGAGCGGCCCAGGCTGGAAAATTGAACTGCGGCCCCGTCGCCTCGGAGGCGCCACACACGGCGACATATCTGCGGGGCATCGAGCGAAAAGTCTAGTGGTCTGAGGGTGGCGGCTTGGCTGGTACACTTCGACGCGAAGTTCATCGCCCGTGGGGCAAAGGAGGTGAGGCGGAAGCTTGGATAAACCGAATCGTGGTGCCAGCCGCCTCGTTTGCCAGCCGGGAGCTCGGGAGGAAGTGAGCCTCTAGGGCTTCCATTTCGAATCCGGCTCCTGGAGTCGGAGGCGGAAGCACTGCGAACGTCGACAACAGGGGCCCGGGTCTTCCGGGCCCTTGTCTTTTAGGTGGTCTGTCTGGGAACAAGCTCGCCAAGACGCGGCCTTGGCGGCCGGTGACAAGGAGCCGACGAGCACGCGAGGGAGCGCATCCCGTAGATGCGTGACCGAGCGCGCGCAGGAGGCGACGCCGGCATCAGCGAAGCCCGGCCGACTAGGCCGATGGATTGGCGAGCGACTTCCCGGACTGACCACCACAGCTACGATTTCCCGCGTGAACCAGGACTTCGCTGAACAACTCAAAGCCATGCCCGAGGGCTGGCCTCAGGCAATGGGCATGAACATCACGCTGGCAACCAAAGACGAGGTACGGTCTGAGCTGGTCGTCGGTCCCCAGCACCTGCAGGCTGCCGGCATTGTTCACGGCGGCGTGCACAGTGGCGTGATCGAAACCCTGGCCTCGATCGGTGCCTATTTGTTCGCGCGACAGAGCGGACAACATGTGGTCGGTCTCGAGAATCACACAAGCTTCATCCGCGCGGTGCGTGCTGGAGCAAAGCTCCACGCGGTTGCGACGCCAATCACTCGAGGCCGCCGCACGCAGGTGTGGGAAGCACGGATCCTCGATGACAAGGACCAGATCGTCGCCACCGGGCGCGTGCGCCTGCTGTGCCTCGAGCCTGATCAGGTTTTGGCGGGCGAGCAGGTCAAGGGAGCCCTGCACCCAGGCACGTAGACCGCTACTTGCCGGTTGCGTAGCTGAAGATAATCTGGTCGATCAACCTCTCGACTGGCGCGAGGTCGTCGGTGAACACCTGCCCGTGGTAAGGCGACGCGCGCAGGCTGCCCTCGGATAACGCGCTGGCTGCAACCGTCTGCGCGAGCGGTTCGCTGACGAGTCCCAGGTTGTGCTGGACGTCTTCGAGCGTCGTCGGCTGCGTCGACCCGTAGACCAGGGTGTTGGCGAACCCAGGCACGTCGACGAGGAACACGTTCGGATACACCGCGGCCATCGTGCTTGCGATGGCATCGACCAGCCTGTAATCGGTGGACGTGCGGCCCGCGTTCACCACGGCCACCCCGCCCGGGTTCAGATGGCCGCGCACCTCGCTGAAGAACTCTCGAGTGGTCAGATGGAATGGAATGTACGGCTGCCGGTACGCGTCGAGGATGATGACGTCGTACTTCCCGGCCTGCGTGTTGAGCCAGTACCTCGCATCAGCGGCGACCGGGTGCACGTTGGGTTCGTCCAGGTGGAAGTAACGCCGTGCAACCTCGAGGATCTCCGGATCGATCTCGACCCCCATGATCTGGACCTGGTTGCCATACGCCGCGGTGTATTGGCGAGCCGCGGTTCCGCCCGCGAGACCGAGGATGGCGACGTCCTTCGGCTGAGGTTCGACAGCTTGCGCCGGCCGGAAGGCATCGGCGATCACCATGTAGTCCCACGGGCCACGCGTAAGCAGGTTTTGCGAGTCGTAGATGGAATGTATGGCCTGACCCTCGTTGAGGATCAGCTCGGTCTTCGTTCCGTCCTGGACGACCTGGATGTAGTGGTACGCGGACTCCTTCTCATAGAGCAGAGTCCCGACCTGCGGCGGCTTGATGCCGGACGGGAGAAAGACCCACGCGAGAATGACGGCGAGGCCGAACGACGCGTACAGGCGCCGGCGCGGCCACAGGCCAGCCACCGACATCACCACCAGAGCTAGGCCAAAGCCCACCAGCGTCGGACGGGTGCCGTACGTGGGGATGAACCAGAACACCGGCAGAAAAGTGCCCAGGATGCTGCCGGCAGTCGAGAGGGCGTAGACACGACCCGCGGTGTTGCCGCCAGTCTCCACGTCCTTGAGCAGAAGCCTGATCGCGAACGGGCTGACACATCCGAGCAGGATGACGGGCACCGCAAAGAGCAGCACCACGGCCAGCAGTGTGCCCGCCACCAGGCCCACGCTGAGCTCCTTGAAACCCTGCTGCGAGGCAAGCAGGATCGGGTAGCTGACGAGCGGGATCACGCCAATCCACAGGCCGGACCACGCAGTGATCTGATAGAGCACCTCGTCGCGGGGGTGGCGGTCGGCGAGCCGGCCCCCGATGACATAACCCGCGGACAGGTAAACAAGGACGAGACCGATCAGCACTCCCCACACGTAGAGGCTCGTGCCGAAGTAAGGCGCCAGCAGGCGAGACGCGCCGAACTCCACGCCCAGGGAAGCCATGCCGGACACGAAAACTAGCGGCAGCAGCATCCGGCGCGACCGCCCGATGGGTCCCCGCGAACTCACGGCGAAGCCGCCGAGTTCGTGGGGGCGAAGGAATTCAAGGCGTCGTAGAGATTAACTACTCCCCGATAGGTTGTTCTGCGGCCCACTTGCGCGTCCGCTCGTCCATCGGCACCGGCAGCTGGACGCGGACCTCGGCATACAGGTCGCCCGGAGGGCCGCCCTTCGGGTCCGGCAAACCCAGGCCGCGCAGCCGGATCTTGGTGCCGTTCTGCGTCTCGGGCGGCACCTTGAACTGGACCTGTCCCCCTTTCAGCGAGGGCGCCGCGACCTCTCCACCGCGAAGCGCGACGTGCAGGGGAACGGGCACCACGACGCGGAGGTCCTTGCCCTCACGCGTAAACACAGGGTCGGGGGCGATCTGGACCTTGGCGCGCAAGCCTGGCACCCGCAGGACTGTGCCTTCCTTCACGCCGGCGGGCACCTTGACCTCGACGCGACGGCCGCCCGGCAGCTCGACCGTGCGGCTCGTCCCCCGGTAGACCTCGGGCAGGCTGACGGTGATCGGCGCCTCGACGTCCATCTCCTGCTGGCGCGAGCGGCCGCGGTTGGCCCCGAAGAGCGAACCGAAAATGTCGCCGAAACCGCCCTCGTTGCCGAAGAGATCCTCCATCTCTTCGGGCGTGACCGTGCGGTACTGCGCGCTGGGCCCGGCATCCGGGCGGAATCCGCCCGCGCCGCTGCGGGCGCCGGGCTGAACTCCGGCCGACTGTGCGGCCGCCCAGTCAGGGCCGAACTGGTCGTAGAGCTTTCGCTTCTTGGCGTCATGCAGCACGTCGTGCGCCTCCGACACTTCCTTGAAGCGGGCCTCGGCCTGCTTGTCGCCGGCGTTCAGGTCGGGATGGTGCTTACGCGCCAGCTTGCGGAAGGCAGTCGAGATCTCCTTCTGGCTCGCCGTCCGCGGCACGCCCAGCACCTCGTAGTAGTCCTTCACCTTTGCCATGTGCGCTATTTACTTACCCGCTTCAGCAGGCCGACCAATCCGGGGCACGCTCGGTACCCGAGCGTCCCGTTGATGTGGAGCATCGGTGCATTCTCCGAGTCATTGTCGGTGTAGACCAGCGGCACTCCGTGCTCGGCCGCCTGGGCGAGGGACTGCAGTTTGACCGCGCGCGCGATGCCTCGGCCGCGGTACTCACGGTCGCAGCAGGTATAACCCGTCCACACGCTGCCGCGCACCGGCGGGAAGCGCAGGTAAGACATCGCCACGGGACGGTCGCCGGCCAGGGCGATCCACCAGCGATCGGGTCTTCGGTCGGGGCCATTGGCTCGGCGCGTGAAGTCTTCGATCGTCTCGGGAAGGCTCGGAAACGTGGTCGGAATGTCGTTCCTCGTCGGCCCGTCAAGGGCAAATAGCTTGGCCATAGCATCGGCGTCCGGCCAGTCGGCCACCGTCGAGAGGTGGATCCCCTCCGCGGCCATCCGGGACCTGGCCTCGCCAGCCTCTTGTCCCAGCCGTGGACCATGCTCTTTGAGGTCCAGCTCCCAGAACTTCTCGACACGGTCACGCTCGAAGCCCACCCGCGCCAGCGCCTCGAGCATCTCCGGCTCGTCCTCCGCGGCATAGGCCTCCAGCATGAGCGAGCCATCCGCCTCCGCCCGGTCGGCCGCCCAGCCCCATAGATTCGTCAGTAGATCGATGTCGAGCTCGCTGGCGTGCAGCGCCACGCCGATCTCGCAGTGCCGCTCGGGGTCCTGTTCGGGCGGACCAAACAGCCAGTCCACGAACGCGATCGGGCGCCCATCGATCTCTGCGATGTACCTCCTTGCAGTCCAGCCTCGCCTGGTCCGCTCCCACCGATAGCGCGTGACGATCGGATCCTGCGCGATCCTCGGATAGGCCGCCGTCATCAGGTCGGCCGCGAGAGCTGCATCGTCGAGAGTCGCGGGACGCAGCACGGGATCGCTCACGACCCAGACTCTAGGGACATCACTGACGACGTGATCCCACCGGCGCTGACCTCCAGGATGCCGACTGACGGCCTCTGGTAGCGCCGTATGTGGCGAGCCGCCTGGAGCCAACACCACTCGAACCAACCGGGACTCTGGGTAAGGCGCCGGTTCACAGTGGTCGGATTCCACTGGTGCACACCGCCGGGGTTGAAGAGCAGCACGCCGTCGATGGTCTCCGCATACGGACGATGCGTGTGGCCGAAGACAATCGCGTCCGCGCCTGGGAAGCGGCGTTTCAGCGCGCGCGGCAGGCCACGGTGCGGTATGAAGTAGCCCAGGCTCAACGTCCACAGCAGCGTGTTCGGCTCCTCGAGCCAATGGCTGCGGTCCCCGTGCACGATCACGATGCGTTTCCCTTCCACCATCACCTCGCGCGATCTGGGCAGCGCGGAAAGCGCACCGTCGTGATCTCCACGCACAGCCTCCACCGGCGCGAGGCGGCGCAGTTCCGTGAGTGTGTCCTCTGCGTTGATGTCCCCCGCGTGAACAATCAGGTCGACGCCGCGAAAGACCTCGAACAGCCGTGGCGGCAGGTGATCAACGAACTCAGGGCAGTGCGTGTCTGCGACAACACCTAGACGAGTCATGAGGCGCGTATCAGCTTAGCTGCAGCATGGTACTTACTATTTTGACGCCGATCCTTGACAAACTGGCAAGGGATAGTTTCTAATTTGACTCATGAACGACATCCGACGTGAAATCTTGACCCAGGTCGCCGCGGGCACGATCACCGCGGAAGAAGGCGCCTCACGACTGGAATCCTTGGAGGCGCCGGCGGCGACGGAAACGAAACCGTCCCCGGCCACACCGCCGTCCCCCCCTGCAGGCTCGACCGGTCGGCAGGTCAAGGTCTTGTCGCAGCTGGGGAGCGCCGAGATCGTCGGAGACCCCAGCGTCGCTTTCGCAGTGGCTGAAGGGCCCCACCGCGCTCGCCAGGACGGTGACACGATGGTCATCGAGCACCAGCCTCTGGATGAAGACGACACTTTCTCGTTCGGCCAGGGTGGGTCGCGCCGGATCGTAATCAACGGATTGAACATCCAACGCCGCAAGCTGACAGTGCGCATGAACCCGGATCTCGCGCTGGTCGCCAACGTCCAGGCCGGGAACGTGCGGGTGCAGGGAGTGCACGGATCGATCACCAGCGAAGTGCAGGCCGGCAACTGCACGGTCTCGGACTTCCGCGGCACCCTGAACCTCGTTGTCCAGGCGGGAAACGTCCAGGCGACCGGCCGGCTCGACACCGGGGCAAGCAAGGTGCGGTGTGAGATGGGCTCCGTCAAGATCAACCTCGAGAAGGGATCGAGCGTTCGCATCGGCGCGCACTCGACGATGGGCAAAGTCGCCATCGAGGGCGCGGGCGGCGAACGTGCTGGGATCGCACAATCCGGCCGCGAGGTCACCATCGGTTCCGGTGCAGCCACGCTGGACATCGACTGCACGATGGGCAGCGTCAAGGTGGTGGCGGATTGAAGGCCCAAGACCGAAATCGGAGGCCGCCGCTCAACTGTCCGGTGTGCAACGAGCGGCTGGCGCTGACCAGGCTCAGCTGCCCCGCTTGCGACACCGAGCTCTCTGGCGGCTTCGCCACGTGTGAGTTCTGCGTGCTGACCAACGAGGATCGCGACGTGCTGCGCGTGTTCCTCGCCTCGCGAGGAAACATGAAGGAGCTGGAGCGGCATCTGGGGGTCAGCTACCCGACCGCACGCGCTCGCTTTGACGCGCTGCTCTCCAAGATCGGTATCGACCGGCCCTCGCCTGGGCCATCACCAAGTCGTGTGGAGCTGATGGAGCAGGTCGCCCGCGGAGAGATTGACGTCGACGAAGCTCTACACCGCCTTGAAACCAGCTGAAGTAACCGCCACGCGGCGGCCGCGCCTATGGACGGTGTTCTCTTCGGGGCCGTTTCGCAAGCTCTGGATCGCGACGACGCTTTCGGTGTTCGGTGATCTCTTCAGCTACATCGCCATGGCATGGCTGGTCCTTCAACTGACCGGTTCCAGCCTCGCACTCGGAACTGTGCTGGTGGTACAGGCCGTGCCAAGGGCAGTACTGATGGTCGTGGGAGGAGCGCTGTCCGACCGCATCTCGTCGCGGCTGACCATGCTCGGTTCGATGGGCCTGCGCGCCGTATTTGTCGCGCCTCTTGCGGTGCTCGTGGTCACGGGTCGCGTGCAGATGTGGGAGGTCTACGGGATCGCGGTTGTGTTCGGCATCGTCGACGCGTTCTTCATGCCGGCGCGCAGCTCGATCCTCCCCAAGGTTATTGCCGACCACGAGCTCGAGCCGGGGAACGCGGTTATGAACGTGACCATGCAGTCCTCAGTCATCCTCGGCCCGGTTCTTGGCGGCCTCATCGTGGCCGCGCTCGGAACCGGGTGGGCTTTCGCCGCGGACGCCGGGTGCTTTGCAATTGGCTTCCTGTTCATCCTGTGGCTGCCGGCCGCAGCGCAAACCGCCGCCGGCGTTGCACACCCCGACGGCGGCATGGGTGGACAGATCGCGGCGGGGTTCCGCTACGCCTGGGCGGACATTGGCATCAGGGTGACGCTGATCGTCATCGCCGTCGTCGATTTCGCCGCCGGTGGGGCGCTGGGCGTCGGCATTCCCACCCTCGCGCACGGGCGGTTCGCCGCCGGCGCGGCCGGCCTAGGCATCCTGTTCGGCGCTTGGGGAGTGGGTGCGACGGCCGGGGCATTGGGCGCTGGATTCGTGGCCCCGCCAAAACGTTTCGGGTGGTTGATCGTGCTTCTGTGTGCGTGGCTTGGGGTCGGCGTCAGTGTGGTTGGCCTCGTGCCTTCGCTGCTGCCGGCTGCGTTGGTCATGGGCCTTTCAGGTATCGGCACTGGCGTCGTCAACACCTATGCGGTCAGCTGGCTGCAGCGCCGAACCGACTCCGCGATGCAGGGACGTGTGATGTCCCTCGTCATGCTGGCGTCGTTTGGCCTCGCGCCTGTGGCGTATGCGGCGTCAGGCGCCATCGCGGACGTCAGCCCGACGGCGCTGTTCCTGATGGCCGGAGGAATGATCCTTCTATGTGCCGCGGGCACCGCGGCGAGCCGGTCGGTTCGCTCCCTGCGCTAGCGAACGCCCGCGGCGGCAAGGCCGGCTGCGTGCGCGGCCGCGGAGTCTGCGCCGGCGTCTAGTGCGTGCACCGCGGCAGTGGCGAAGGCATGCGCCTTGTGCTGGTCCAGGTTGAGGTCGATGTTCGCGAGCGAGAACCAGGCGCAGTACTGCTGGCGGTCGGACGAGACCGGCATCGGCGGCCTGCTCATCGCGACCGTTGCCCACTGCACCGCCGTCGCCACGTCTTTTCCGCTCGCCAGTGCCTGGAACGCGCCTTGCGCTCCGGCATGACAGGCGCTGGCGGGTGCGCCGCCTCGCTTGGCCCACGCGAACCACTCGGCATAAGAGCGGTCCTCCGGAGTCGGTCCAACCTTCGCCTTCTCGGTGCCTTTCTTCTGCTCGACGATTCCCCACGACCACCCCTTCGTGGGTGTCGCGGCCGGCGACGCGGCGGGCGCTTGGGCGGCCGCTGCGGGCTGGGCGGCTGACTGCGGAGGAGCCGATGCCTTCTCCGCGGGCGGTGATTGAGCTGGCTGCGAGGCGGGTTGGGGCGCCGAGCTCGCGGCCTGCGAAGCCGGCGACCACTCCTCGCTTCGCGTGGAGCCGATGTGCACCCGAGGCGCCCAGGCCGGGACCGGAACGGCGTCGGGCCAATCAATTGACGGCGCGGCTGGCTTCTCGGGCGCCGGGGGAGCGGCGGCGACCGGGGGCGCCGGTAGTGGTTCGGGCGGCGCGATCGGCTGCGGCTGCGCTGCTGGCGGTTCAGGCTTCGGCGGTGGGACTGACGCGGCGACGGACTCCCAGGAAGGGGCCGCGGGCGGCGCCGGCGGCATGGTCGCGGGCGTCTCTGTGGTCGCAGCCGGCGGCATGGTCGCGGGCGTCTCTGTGGTCGCAGCCGG
>Ga0209118_1000391_pt1 | contig 24728 bp, 24 predicted proteins | sample BlaSpr_A8_Ref_M1_FD_187988 | JGI IMG/M metagenome (GOLD analysis project Ga0209118, IMG submission 187988) | Forest soil microbial communities from Thunder Bay, Ontario, Canada - Black Spruce, Ontario site 2_A8_Ref_M1 (SPAdes) (version 2) | ecosystem: Environmental > Terrestrial > Soil > Boreal...
AGAGCGGCGTCGGGATCCCCCAGCCGGCGAAGACTTCTCCGAGGTCGAGATCGCCGGCGCGCTCGGCTTCGATGCGCGCCCAGCTGGTGCCGCCGACCCCGGCCGTGTCGACGATGCGAATCCCTTGCCCGGCAAGCGCCCGCGCGGTCGCCGCCGAGATGCCGCAGCCGATCTCCTTGACGATGATCGGCACCGGCAATGCACGGACGACCTCGCCGATCTTCGGCAGCAGGCCGGCGAAATTTCGCTGACCTTCCGGCTGGATGGCCTCCTGCAGCGGATTGAGGTGCAGGATCAAGGCGTCGGCCCCGATCATCTCCACCGCTTGCAGGCACTCGCGGACGCCCAGACCGTAATTGAGCTGCACGGCTCCCAGGTTGGCGAGCAGCGGGACCGAGGGCGCGACCTCGCGGACCTGGAAAGTATCAGCTTTCGCGGGATCCTCCAATGCCTTGCGCTGGGAGCCGATGCCGACCGCGATGCCGGTGCGCTCGGCGCCGGCGGCGAGGTTGCGGTTGATCAGCCCGGCCGCCTCGGTGCCGCCGGTCATCGACGAGACCAGCAGCGGCGCGGCGAGGCGGTGGCCCAGGAAGTCCACGCCGATGTCGATGTCGTCGAAGTCGATCTCGGGCAGCGCCGCGTGCTCGAACCGGTAGTCGTCGAAGTAATTGACTCCCAGCTGCATGCGCTGCTCGAGCGCCAGCCGGATGTGCTCCGCCTTGCGGTCGCGCCCGAGCGAGGCCTGGACGGCGGTGGCCGCCGCCGGCGGGCTCATTGCTCGCGCTCCCAGAGGAAGTCGAGCAGGCCGGCCAGGAACCGCAGCCCCTCGGGGGCGCCGGAGTCGGGCCGCCGCCCGTCCGGCGCCGGCGCCGACGGCGGCGCGTGCGTCATCAGCGGCGCCAGCGCGGCGACCGCCGTGGGCGCCGTGAGCGCCGTGAGCGCCGCCAGCGACCGCCGGGCCTCGGCGAGGCGCTCGGCGATCATCGAGGTAACCGCGCGTCGCGCGCCGGTCCGTTCGAGCGCCAGCTGGACGCGCGCCACCTCCGCGGCGGTCAGGTTCGGATCGCCGAGCGCGCCGGCGACCAGCTGCCGGTCGGAGGGGCTGCCGTTGACCAGGGCGTGGTGGATCAGGAACGTGAACTTGCCCTCGCGCAGGTCGTCGCCCACCGGTTTGCCGACGGTCGCCGGATCGCCGAACAGGCCCAGCAGGTCGTCTTGCAGCTGGAACGCCTCGCCGACCGCGGTGCCATATCGCGACAGCTCGGCGCGCAGCTCGGGCGGCGCGCCGGCCAGCAGGGCGCCGAGCTGGATCGGCCGCTCCGCGGTGTAGCGCCCCGACTTGAGGCGCAGCACGCGCAGCAGCTCGGACTCGCGGATGGCCTGGGCTGCCGTGGGCGCGGCGTCCGCGGCCGGGGAGCCGGAGCGGAGGCCGGCCGGACCGGATGCCGGCTCCGGGAGGCCGCGGTGGGCGAGCAGGAACTCGAGATACTGGCCGCCGATCACCTCCTCGCACATCAAGGAGAAGCAGCGGTTGAGCTCGAGCCAGTGGGGAGTGGCGGGAGCGGCGGCAGGGTCCGGGCGAACCGCCACGCCGGTGAACAGCTCGACGGCATAGGTGTGGGCGAGATCGCCGAGCAGGATGGCGACCGAACGGCCGAAGTCGTCGGCGTCCCCGCGCAGGCCGCCGGCGCGGTGAAGGTCGCGGAAGCGCGCGTGTGCCGCCGGCTGGCCGCGCCGCACCTCGGCGTGATCCATGATGTCGTCGTGGATCAGCAGGTAGGTGTGGAGGAACTCGGTGGCGAGCGCCAGCGGCATCACCAGCCGGTCGGAGCGGCCGCCGCAGGCGCGGTAGGTGTAATAGACCAGCGCCGGGCGCAGCCGCTTGCCGCCCTGGGCCATGAGCCGAGCCACGCCATCCACCAGGTCGCCCGGATCGGCCAGGACAGCCGGCAGCGGGCCGTCATCCGTGCCATACGCGCCGCCCGGGCCGCCCGGACCGGCCGCGCCTCGGGGCCCGCCCGAGTCCCGCGCGGCGGCGCGTTTGGCGGCCAGGAACGCGGCGATCTCGCGGTCGAGACGGCCGCGGAAGCCGTCAATCAACCGGGCGAACTCGCTAGCGGCGTCGGAGGGCCTGAAGGCACAGGCGCCAGGCTCGTCGGAGGGGCCGGACATATCCAGCCGTGCGGAGGTCGGCGCCGCCGGCGTTCGTGACGATGGTGCTGAGGGTGCCAAGGGGTCTTCTCAGGCGGGGTTCCGCTGGCCGGGCTGAACTGGAGTCGAAGCTCTCGATGCTGCCAAGGCGCAGGGTCCCGAGTGGTGGTGGTCGCCGATGTTGCCGATGTCCTCGAGCTTCCCGATGTCGTCCATAGGGGAAAGCGCATTCTCGAGCGGATCTCGATACCGCGCGATTCCATCCCCTACCGCCCGTGACCCGCGTGAACCGCCCGTGACCAACCATCGGGGGGTATCACCACCCTAAGTCTACCTTACTCCCCGGCCGGCGACCCGCCGGAGGCTCCGGCAGGCGGAGGATCACCCGGGCCGGGCGGCGCGAGCCCGGTCGCTGCCGTGGCGGCCGGCTCAGCCGCCTGGGCCGCTCGCGCAGCCTGTACGGCCACAGTCAGGCAACGGTGCCAGTAGCGAAGCAGGTTGTGGAACCCCTCGAGCATCTGGGCGAGCGCTCGCTCCTCTTCGGGCGGCAGCGGGGCGACTGGAGCCAGCGGCGGCAGCGGCGGCAGCGGCGCCTGGTCGGGGCCGAGCAGGCCGAGGACCTGGTAGAGCTCCCTCGCGGCGCTTCTCCCGGTCGTCTCGCGGATCTCGTCTGCCAGCGGGACGCTCTGGGACGCCCAGGGGGCGTCGCCGGCGGCCGGCGGGAAGGGTGGGAGCCCCGGGATCGGTGGGAAGTGGCCGGTCTCGTGGATCTGAGAGGGGTACGCGAGACGGCCTTGCTCGTGGAGGCCATAGGCGAAGCCGCCAGCCGAGCGCTCGGCTGGCCAGGCATCCGCCGCGGCCGATGTCGCCGATGTCGCCGATGTCGCGGATGAGGCCGATACCGCCGATGCTCCCGTTGCTCCCAGTCCACCCGGTTTGCCCTGGAGACTCTGCGGGAAACCGGCCGCGCCGGCAGCGGCAGGGCCGGCGTCGAGCAAGCGCCAGCCCCTCATCCGCTCGGGCCGGCCATTGACGATCTGCAAGGCATTGTGCAGGTCGTTGAGGTCGCAGCCCAGTGTCTCGAGCAGCTTGTCGAGGGTCTCCAGGGACGGGCGCTGGCGGCCGGTCTCGTAGGCCGAGAGCATGCCCTTGGTGATTCCGGCGTCGTTGGCCACCTGGTACTGTTTGCGCGCCTGCCGCTCGCGCAGCCAGCGCAGCGCCTGGCCCAGGCCAGTCATCACCGGAGAAGGAGGGACAGGTAGGGGAGTGGAGGTGTTCACGGCTGATCTCCTGATGGCAATTGACTCCAGCCGCCGCCAGCGCCAGGCGGGCCTCGCTCGCGGTCGCCAGATTCGAGGTCTCCCTTGGCCCGCTTGGCTCACTTGGCTCGCTTGCCATGGGCCGAGGAGAGGACGCCGACTCGCCGGAAGCTCGGCTGCCGAGGGGTCCGCGCCAGCCGCTTCCGGTTGATGACCTGACTCTAGGCGTAAACAAGGCGTAAGTCAATGATGATTTTTCGCGTTGGTACCTCGGTCACATTGCCGCGGTGGCGATTCTCGCGGAGGCTGATTCCGAGGCGCCGGCGCAGCAGCGGCAGCCGGCGAGGTGCGGTCCGGCGTCCTCCGGTATTCTTGCGGCGTGGCCGCGCGATATCTCGTCAACGAGATCTTCTACAGTTTGCAGGGCGAGGGGGTGCGAGCGGGCACTCCCAACCTGTTCCTCCGCCTGGCGCGCTGCAACCAGGAGTGCCGGGCCGAGTCGCACGGCTTCGATTGCGACACGGAGTTCGAGTCCGGCCGCTGGCTCACGGCTCCGGAGATCGTCGCCGAAGCGCGCCAGCTTTCCGCCGATTGCGGCTGGTTGGTGTTGACCGGCGGCGAGCCGGCGCTGCAGGTCGACCGCGAGCTGATCGACGCCCTCCACAGCGCCGGCCTCGCTCTGGCCATCGAGACCAACGGCAGCGTCGAGCTGCCGCCAGGGATCGACTGGATCACGGTCAGCCCGAAAGTGGCCGAGCACGCCATCCGCCAGCGTACGGCCCACGAGGTCAAGTACGTGCGGGGCTATGGCCAGGCGCTGCCGCGGACGGTGGTAAGGGCCGAGCATTTTCTGCTCTCGCCGGCCTTCGACGGCGACGCGCTCGACCGTCGCGCCCTCGACTGGTGCATCCGGCTCTGCAAGGAAAATCCCCCCTGGCGCCTGTCAGTCCAGCAGCACAAGCAGTGGCGCGTGCGCTAACCTCCGGGGGAGCCCCCCGGACGGGCCACGAGAGGCGCCTCCGGCCTCCGGTTGGGCGAGGGTCTTGGATGCGGGCGCAGTGGACTGCCGTGGCTCGCCCAAACGGCGGCCGGAGACGCCTCTCGCGGCCCTCACCTCCGCCCCTACGGCAGGTAATTTCTCCAGCGGCCGCGAAGAGGGCGGCGTGACAGCCGGGGAGCGCCGGGTTCCGCTAGGGCGACGGCGCCAGGATGGCCAGCACCAGGAGGCGCTCGCTCCCGGTGTTGCGGATGCCGTGCGGGACCTCGGCTGGAGCGATGAGCAGGGTGCCGGCGCTCATCGGCACCTCGCGCCCCTCGAGCAGGAAGAGACCGCTGCCCGCGAGCACGTGATAGACCTTGTCGAGGCCCGCGTGCGCGTGCAGCTTGTGTTCCTGTCCCGGCTCGAAAGCGTTCAGCCCGACCAGCAGGCGCTCCGACTGGAACAGGGTGGCCTTCCCCATGCGGGCCGGATCGAAGACCGCGTGCTCCTCGGGACGGATCGGGATGGGATGCTCGAGCTCCATGGCAGGTCTCACCTCGCTCACCTGGGCCATCTTGGCCCCCCGTCGCCCGGGGCGTCCTTACTTTATCCGAGCCGGTACAATGCTGGGGCGTCAGTCCCGAAACCGAGGAGGTGCGACGATGCCCGAGAGGCTGCGAGAGCGGTCCAGATCCCGAGCGGTCCGCGCAAAGGTCCGGTTGGTGACGCTGGCGGCAATGGCGTCGCCGGCGCTGCTAGCGGCGTTCGCTTCCGCGGCTACCGCGATCGCTGCCCCCCCGGGCGCCGCCGCCCCGGCTGCCGGCGCGAGCGCCGGCGCCTGGGAGCCGCCCGCTCCGGCGCTCGTCGATCGGGCTCGCCGCCTGTTGCGCCAGGTGCCGCTGATTGATGGGCACAACGACCTGCCCTGGCAGCTGCGGGAGCGGTTCCACGATCAGCTCGACAAGCTGGATCTGCGGCGCGACGCCGGCGGCCTGCTGCCGCCGCTCCACACTGACATCCCACGGTTGCGGCGCGGCGGCGTCGGCGGGCAGTTCTGGTCGGTCTACGTGCCCGCGGACTTCGCCGGACCGGCGGCGGTCCAGGCGGTGCTCGAGCAGATCGACGTGGTGCACCGCCTGGCCGAGCTGTATCCCGACACCTTCGAGATGGCCGCCGGAGCTGCCGACCTGGTGCGCATCCATCGCGCTGGGCGCATTGCCTCGCTGATCGGCGTCGAAGGCGGGCACTCGATTGGCGATTCGCTGGCCGTGCTGCGCGAGCTGTACCGCGCCGGCGCGCGCTACATGACGCTGACTCACTCCAGAAACGACGACTGGGCCGACTCCGCCACCGACCAGCCGCGCCATGGCGGCCTGACGCGTTTCGGCGAGGAGGTGGTGCGCGAGATGAACCGGCTCGGAATGCTGGTGGATCTCTCGCACGTGGCGCCGCGCACCATGCAAGCCGCGATCGCGGTCTCGGCCTCTCCGGTCATCTTCTCGCACTCCTCGGCGCGGGCGCTCGACGGCCATCCGCGCAACGTGCCCGACGAGGTGCTGGCGACGCTGCCGCGCCAGGGTGGCGTGGTGATGGTGAGCTTCGTCACCTCCTTCACCTCGGAGGCGGTGCGCGCCTATGACGCCGAGCGCGACGGCGAGCAGGCGCGCCTGAAGACGCTGCATCCGGAAGCAGCCGAGCGCGTCGAGCGCGAGCTGGCGGCGTGGAGCGCAGCCCATCCCGCGCCGCACGCCACCCTCTCCCAGGTTGCCGACCACGTCGATCACGTGCGCCAGGTCGCCGGCATCGACCACGTCGGTCTGGGATCGGATTTCGACGGCACCACCTCGCTGCCCGACGGCCTGGGCGACGTCGCGCAGTACCCGGTGCTCCTGGCAGAGCTGCTGCGCCGCGGCTACAGCGACGAGGACGTGAAGAAAGTGGCCGGCGCCAACCTGCTGCGGGTGCTGAGCGAAGCCGAGCGGACCTCGGCACGTCTGCGCGCCGAGCGGCCGCCCTCGGACGCCCGCATCGAGGACCTGGACGGCCACCCGGGAAAGTAGCCGCCCTGGCCTGCGCGGCCCGGCAGGCCTCGAAACGGCCCGTCAGCACGGCGGCGTGTAGAATCGCTCCCGCTGGGACCGTTCTGGCAGGCCGACACCCGCGCCGGGCGGCCCGCATTCCCCTTACGAAAGGATTTGCTCATGACATGGTCTGACCCGAATCGGTGCCACGCTCGCATGGCTCCCATGCTCCTTCTCTGCGTCTGCGCGCCGCTCGCCCTCGCCGGCAGCGCGCACGGCGCTGAAGCCTCCTACACGGTCCGCATGCAACCTCTGCCGGGTGTGAACGGCGGCCCCGTCCTGATGGACTACATCGCCTTCGATCCGGCGACCCACCTGGTGTGGGCGCCGGCAGGGAACACGGGGGCCGTGGCGGTCATCGATGCTGCCGGCGGCGCGGCGCGGCGGATCGACGGTTTTGCCACCGCCGAGATGGGGACGGGAGAACGCAAGCGCAAGGTCGGTCCCAGCTCGGTGACGATTGGCGAGGGACTGGTGTACGTCGGCAATCGCGGCGACTCGTCGGTATGCGCCTTCGAGGCCGGCTCGCTCGCGCGCGGCAAGTGTCATCGCCTCGATTCCATGCCGGACGGCCTGGCCTACGTGGCGCCCACCAAGGAAGTCTGGGTCACGACGCCGCGCGACAAGTCGATCCGGCTCCTCGATGCGACGACGCTCGAGCAGAAGGCGAAGATCACCCTCGACGGCAACCCCGAAGGGTTCGCGGTCGACCCGGTACGCGGCCGGTTCTACACCAATCTCGAGGACAAGGACCGCACGCTGGCGATCGATCTAAAGACGCACCAGACGGTGGCGACGTGGAAGCCAGCCTGTGGCGAGGACGGTCCGCACGGCCTGCGCGTCGACGCCGCGGCCGGCCAGCTCTTCATCGCCTGCAGCACCCGCGCCGAGGTGATGGACGTCGCGCACGAGGGCGCGGTCCTGTCGTCGATCGACACCGGAGACGGGGTGGACGACATCGACTATGCGCCGGCAACCCATCTGCTCTACGTCGGTGCGGCCAAGGCAGGGAAGCTCACCATCGCGCGGTCCGACGCGCACGGCAAGCTGTCCGTGGTGGCAACCGTCGCCACGCACGCCGGCGCGCGCAACCCGGCGGTGACGGACAAAGGAGTGGTCTACCTGGCCCACTCCTCCCAGGGAGGCCTAAGCGATCTGGTAGTCGTCGAGCCCAAGAAATAAGGCTAGGTGCAGCCGCCGCCGAGGCTGGCGGCGAGGGCGGCGCAGGCGTCGATCTGGTCGATCGAGGCGGCGGAGTCGTCCGGCGAGGCGGGGATGAGGTGGGCGGTGCGGTGGAAGAGCGCCGCGACCTGGACGGGGGTCAGCTTCGGCTCCCGCTCGAGCAGCAGGGCGACCACTCCCGAGACCTGCGCGGCGGCGAACGAGGCGCCGGAGAAGAAATCGTAGTGCCCGTGCGGCACCGTCGTCAGGATGTCGACGCCGGGCGCCGCCAGGGTGCCGGCCGCCAGCCGCCGTGCCGGGAAGCGCAACCTGCCTTGCAGATCGTCGCTGCCGGCCACGCCCAGCACCCCGCGCTGCGTCGCCGGGAAGGAGCGCGCCGGATCGGGCCCGTCGGCCGCCACCACCACGATGCCGCGGGCGAGCGCGGCCGCGACCAGCTTGGCGATCATCGGGTCCGGCGGACCGGCGAGGCTGAAGTTGAGCACCTGGGCGCCGTGGTTGATGGCGAAATCGATGGCCTTCGACAGGGTGTAGCTGTCGCAGACCCCCTCGCGCGCGCCTGGGCGCTCCTGCCAGCAAGCCTTGAGGGCGAAGACCTGGGCCTGCGGCGCGACTCCCACCAGTCCGATGTCGGAGTTGAGAGCGGCGGCGATCACTCCTGCCACGGCGGTGCCGTGGATGTCGGTGTTGAAGCTGGGATCGGCGCGGCCGCCGGGGTCGACGAAGTTGCCGATCTTGGTAATCTGGCCGCGCAACTCGGGGTGCTCGACGTCGACGCCGGTGTCGATCACCGCGATGCGCACGCCCTTGCCGGTCGCCCAGCGATGCGCCTGGGCGAGATGCAGCACCTGGGCGCTGTGCTGCAGCGGCACCTGCAGGCTGGGAGTATGTGAATCCTGGGTGGCGAAGCGCTGGACCGGCTGCGCCAGCTCGACTCGCGGATCGGAAGCCAGCCGGCGCAGCAGCCCCGCGATGGGGCGGTCGCCGGGAGCTTCGAAGACGATGCAGCGCTCGCCCAGCGACTGCATGGACCAGGCAAACAGCGTGCGCAGCCGGTAGGTGCGTTCGAGATCGCGGGTGATCTGGTCCCAGAGCGGGGCCGGCGCCGGCGCCAGGGTGATCATCACCTGCGCGAGGGCGGCGTCCCCGGGCGTCGGCGCCGGCTGGCCCGCGGGATGGTCCGCAGCGGCAGCGGGGCTCGGCCGAGACACGAGGTCCCGGGAAGCGACGTCACCGGGGGCGAGATCCTCGGCGCCGGCCAGGGTGGTGGGAACGCGAATGGCGGTTCCCTGGGAGCCCGAGCAACCCTGGACGGCCAGCAGCAGGCAGAGCGCGACGCACCATCCGGCGATGCCGGCGATGCCGGCGATGGCAGCGAGCATGCCGGCGGTATGAGAATTGCGGGCAGGGGCCCTGAGATCGGAAGGGACCACGGAACAGGTCATATCACGGTGGCGGCGCCTCGGGCGAGCCTTGGGAGGCTGCCGCCGCCGTCCCTCCGGCCGGCACTGGAGCAGGCGCCATGGTGCCGGTGCCGGCGACCGGCTCGGCGAAGCGCACGATCCGCTGTGAGCGCAAATAGGAGAGGACGACCCCCACGGAGTCCGGGGTGGCCTCCGTGAGCGACGCGCGCGGGGCGGGCGGAGGCGCCGGCGCGGTCTCGCCACCGGTGCTCCAGGAGCCCCCGGCCGGAGGGGCGGCCGCGATGGGCGCCGGCACGGGTAGCTCCAACGTGTAGGCGCCGAGCGGCGACGGCCCGTCCACCAGCCGGCCGCGGGTGGAGATCAGCACGTCGCGCATCTGCTTCTCGGTAGCCGTCTCGGCGAACCTGATGCGGATCTGCGGCGCCACTGCCGTCCAGGAGGCCGCCGGTGCCGAGGGCGCCGAGAGGGTGCGGTAGAGAGCGCCGGCGGGCGAGGCCGCCCTCTCCGGCGCGGCCGACGCCAGCTTGCCGGACTGGAAGCGGCGCGCCGGCCCGAAGGCCAGAGCCGCTGCCAGCAGGACCAGGGCCGCCAGCTGCCCGGCCAGGGCCCACCGGACCGGCCGCGGAGTATCGCTGAGCAGAGACGCGCCACGCTCGCGGCTAGGACGCCGCCTGCCGGCGCGGCCGTCCGTCCGTCCGAATTGGCTCGCCGCCCCCGCGAGAGCGGCGGCCGCGGTGTCCTCGCCGCCGTCGCCGTGCTCTCCGTGGTCTCGGTAGGCGCCGTACTCGCGGGCCCCGACGTCCTCGCCGACCTCCCCAACCTCCCCAACTTCAGGGTGGACATCGGAGCCGCGCTCGCTGGCTTCGACGCGCTCCATCAGCCGCGCCAGCTGCAGCGGGTGCGGCGAGGGCGCGATCTCCTCGCGACCGCGCAGGGCGGCGGCGAGGCCGCTGCAATGCGCCAACTCTTCGCGGCAGCTGGCACAGCCGGCGAGGTGGTCCTCGACCAGGCGCCGCTCGGCGGTGTCCAACGTGCCGTTGGCGAGCCAGGGGAGCAGCAGCCAGACCGTCTCGTGCTGCTCGTCATGCTTGAGATCACTCATCACGCCTCCTCAGGGTCCTCCCCCTCGACCCGGCTGTTCTCTGCGGTATCTGCGGCATGTGCGGCATGTGTTGCATCTGCGGCATCTGCTGCATGTGCGCCACGTCCAGGCGGTTCAGCACGCCTGTTCCGCCGTCCGGGCTACCCGGCATGGCTCGACACTCCCATCTCCGGCAGCAAGTCCCTGAGGCGGCGGCGGGCATGGAACATCCTCGTCTTCACCGTGTTCACCGGGCAGCCCACGACGGCCGAGATCTCCTGGTAGGACAGCCCGTGGAAATAGGTCAGCTCGACCACCGCCCGCTGCTCGGCCGAGATCGCCAGCAAGGCGCGGCCGAGGGTGGTGGCAAGCTCGCGCCGCACCAGCAGGCTCTCCGGCTCTTCGTGGTCGACCGGTTCGAGCGGCTCGCGCTCGCCGTCGTCTCCCGACCGCTCGGCCGGCCGCCGCTGCGCCAGCGCTTTCATCGCTTTGTGATAGGCGATCCCGAAGATCCAGGTCGAGGGGCGCGAGCGGCCGTCGAAGCTCGACGCCTTCTTCCAGATCACCAGCATCACGTCGTTGAGGACCTCCTCGACCATCTCGGCGCGGCGCGTCAGCTTGAAGAGGTAGGAGAAGAGGCGGCGGTAATAGAGGCCGTAGAGCTCCTCGAAGGCCCCGCGGTCCTTCTCGACGATCCGATGCAGCAGGTGGAGCTCCGCGTCGCTACTCATGTCGTGAGTATGTACCGGGATCGCGGCAGAAAGTTCACGCCGGTCCCGCCGTCCGGCCGGGGCAGGCGCGGGTGCAGCGAGGCCGCCCGGAGAACCCTTCTCCCTCCTCGCAGGACATACTGACAAGCTCGGGGACTAGACGAGCAGGTCCACCGAGGCCAGGGCGGGGCGCGTGGCACCGCGACCCTCGGCGGCAATGCCCCGATGCATCGTACACGCAGGATCGACGAAGGACGGAGGTATGTCATGTTCCAACCCCAACGGTTCTCGCGCTGGGCCGCGGCGGCAGGGCTGCTGTCGCTTGCGGCTTGCGGCGGCGGCCACTCCTCACCCGCGGAGCCCCCGATGGCCAAGACCGTGACCGTGCAGATCGTGGATTTCGCCTTCAATCCCAAGGATGTGACCATCAACCCCGGCGACACCGTGCAATGGGTGCAGGCCACCTCGGACGCCGCCCACACGGTGACCGCCGAGAACGGCGCGTTCGACTCGGGTTTCATCTTCACCAAGGTCGGGACCTCGTTCTCGCAGACTATCAACACCGCCGGCGTCACCATCCAGTACCACTGCAAGACCCACTGGCACAGCAACGGGATGCAGGGCTCGATCTCGGTCGGCATGGACGCTCCGAAGCCGGGGCCCGGCTACTGAGCGCGCGCGGCCGCTCCGGGAAGCCATCGCCATGAGCGCGATCTCCGCCGCCGGAGGTGAGCCGGCCGCCGGGAGAGCCGCGCTCGATCCGCTCGTGGCGCGCCCTCGGGCAGGGAGCCGGGCGGCGTTGCCACGGGCCGCGGGGCTGGCGCCGCGAGGGATGCTCGCCATTGCCGCCGTTGCCGCCGTCGCCGCTCTCGTGGCTTGCGGCGGCAGGGTACGCTCGCCGACCGAGCCGGCAGGTGGAGGTCCGAGCGGCCAGGCTCTCACCTTCAGCCAGATCCAGACCGGCATCTTCACCCGCTCGTGTGCCAAGGCCGGGTGCCATGCGAGCGCCGCCGCTTCCGGCAGCCTGGTGCTCGACGCTGGCCAGGCCTATGCCAACATCGTCGGCCGGCCCGCGCAGGAGGAGTCACAGCTCGACTACGTCCGCCCGGGCGCCCCCGAGGCGAGCTATCTGCTCAAGAAGGTCCGCGGCGACCCCGATATCAGCGGCAGCCGCATGCCCCAGGACGGGCCGCCGTTCTTGAGCTCGCAGCAGATTGCCGGCCTGGCGGCCTGGATCCAGGCCGGCGCGCCGAACAACTGAAATCTCCGGCTGCCGGAGAGAATGGAGAAAGCCGCCATGCCGCGCTCGCCCCAGCTCCACTCTCCAGCCCCGCGGCGGACGGCGGCCTGGCGCGCCTGGGCCGCGGGCGCGGTTGCCGTGACCCTGTCCTGGACCGGGCCGAGCGCTGCTGCCGCGGCGCCCGCCGTCACTACCGGCCGTGGGGGCGGCACGGCGCTGGTGGATGCCGCTGCTGCCGCGGCGCCCGGCGAGGTGCCGCCGGATCCCGGTCCCGGCACTGCAGCAGAGAAGGCGGCCACGGTCCCGGCGGAGGCGCCTGCCGCTGCCGCGGCGCCGCCGGAGGCCCCCGCCGCCGCCCTGGCGCCGCAGCCGGCCACTGCGCCGCCGGCCCCTTCGCCCGCGGACGTCGCGCCGCCTGCCGACGTCTCGCCCCCCGCTGCGGCGGCGCCGGCCGACGAGTCAACCCTGGTGGTGCAGAACCGGCCGGCCGCCGCCGATCCGCTCGGGAGCCGGCTGATCGACGTCGCCACTCCCTCAACCATCGGCCGGCGGCGGCTCGAGGCGCTGTTCACGCACCGCTTCAACCAGCCGGTCAACCAGGGAGGGAACGCGCACAACTTGTGGGGACTCGACAGCGGCGCCGACGTCGGCTTCGGCTTCACCTACGGGTTGCTGCGGCGCCTCGACCTGTCGGCGTACCGCTCTCAGTTCCAGGAGGACTATGAGCTGGCGGGCAAGCTGCAGGTGCTCGACCAGTCGGCGCGCATCCCGCTGTCGGCGGCGGTGCGCGCCGGCGCCGATCTGCTGGGGCGCAAGGGCGTCGCGGACCCGCACCGGCCTTTCGTCCAGCTGTTGCTTGGCCGCCGTCTGGCGGCCGGTTGGAACGTGTTCGTCTCACCGTCCTGGGTGCGCGCCACGCCGTTGCTGCGCAACGCCTGGAACGTGCCGGTCGGGCTGACGGTGCCGCTGCCCGGCAAGTGGCTGCTCGAGGGCGAGGTCATCGCCGCCAATCACGCCTTACGCGACGTGGCGGGCGCCAGCCGCCTGGCCTGGCACGCCGCCTTCGCCAGACAGATCGGATGGCACATCTTCCAGATCGTGCTCGGCGACTCGCGCGCCACGACCGTCGACCAGATCGTCGGCGGCGACTTTGCCGGCGGCTTCAACACCCACGACGTGCGGCTCGGCTTCAACCTGGTCCGCTACTTTTCCCCATGAGCGGAGGTGCTCCCGTGCCGGCGGCGGGCGCGCCGGCGCCAGGCGGCGACGCCGCCGAGCAGCAACACCGCGCCGAGTCCGGCGCCCGCCAAGGCCCGGCGGCGACGGGCGGCGGCGAGCTCCCGCTCGGCGGCGGGGCTGAGCTCGCCGTGTTCTCGATGTTCGCCGATGTCACCTTCGAGGATCTCCATGGGCGGGCCGAGGAGGAAATGGGAGACCCGACTCAGCAGCGGCCGGTGATCGGCCACCCAGCGGTAGCCCCACTCGAACGCCGGGCGAGCTCCGGGGACGTTCTGGTAGACGGCCAGCCAGCGACGGTGACGAGGATGGCCGGAGGCCAGCGCCAGGGTGCGGAACACCGCCTCCGCGCCCTCGAAGACCTCGCCATCGGGCAGGATGAGCTGCAGCGCGTGGCGGAAGCGGGAGCGCGGGATGGTGGGGAAGCGGGCGCCGGCGGTCTGGAACTGTTCGTAGTCGACCTTGCGGCCCACCGTGCGGCGCCAGCGCGCCACCCAGGTGCGGCAGAAGCCGCAATCGCCGTCGAAGACCAGCAAAGGCTTGGCAGGCGGGTTCGGCACTCTCATGGGTCTTGAGTCCCTGCCCGGGCGGCGCCAACGCCACCCCTGCGGCATCGTACCGCATCATACCCCGCCTGCTTGGCGCCTGCCGGTGGCTCCCCGGCACCGGCACCTCGGTCATCGAGCCTTTCTCGCCTCCTCGCTTCCTCCGGAGCCGCCCGGGTGGGGATTTCCCGGCTGCCTCGAGTGGGCATATGCTGGAGGCCGATCCGGAGGAGCCGGTTGCATGAATCGAAGGCGGAGCGAACGTGTCCCGAGGCGGGTCGAGGTCCAGTTCTGGCAAGTGGGCCAGAAGATCCACCGCGGCTACAGCACCAACATCTCCGCGAGCGGCATGCACATCTCGACCGCGAACCCGCTGCAACCGCAGGTGCGGCTGCGCATCGAGGTGATCCATGGTGAACGCGGCTTCTTGATCGAAGGGGTGGTGGCGCACCGGAAGGCGGTGCACCCTGAGCTGCTGAAGGTGACGCCGGCGGGGATGGGGGTGCGCTTCCTGAGCCCGGATGAGCTGATCCGCGAGATCTTCCCGGCCACGGCAGGCGGCGCGGCGGGCGCGGCGGCGGGCCAAGGAACGCCGGACCGCGAAGCAATCGAGGAGCCGACGCAGGAAGATTTCCGTACCTTCGCCGTCCGCTTTGCCAGCGCCAAGGATTTCCTCGCCGCTTACGAGCGCGACATCGTCAACGGCGGCCTGTTCGTCGCCACCAGCCGTCCGGGCAGGATGCGCGAGCTGGTCCGGATCGAGATCCACCCGCCCGGCCCGTCGCCGTCGCCGGTCCTGATCCCAGCCCGCGTCGTCCAGCGCTTCGAGCCCGAGCCAGGCAGCGGCGCGATTCTCGTGGGCATGGCCGTCGAGCTGCTCGACCTGCCTGCCGCGCTGGCCCGCCTGCGGCCGATCGCCGACCGCCTCGCCAGCCTGGTCGGCTAGCCCCGGTTACAGGCCCGGCGCCGGACCTGGCATGCCACGACGCGAAGCTGAACACCGCGCGCTTGATGGTGTCGTCGTCGGCGTTGCGCTGGTACTTGCCGAAGACGGTCACCACGGCGATGTTGGCTTGCGGGATGCTGCGCACCTGCCGCATCAGGAAGATGACGGCGAAGAGCAGCAGCACGAGGAGCACGAAGGTCTGCGGTCCCATGGCGCCTCCCTAGGGGGATCGAGCCTCGATCCCATCAGGACGGTATGGCGTCGCTCGGCACAAAAAAAAGAGAACCCCGGCACCGGCCGGGGTTCGTCTTCATTGCGGCGTTCTTGCAGGGATCAGCGGGTCCTGACGCAGCCGCTGTTCGCGTTCGACCACTCGTACTGGTAGCCGTAGCCGCCCGAGAGGAACGGCGAGGGCGACCAGGCGCACTGGTCGTCGGCCTCGGCGCCGGTCCTGCTGTTCCACCAGCCGGTCCCCACCGGGTCGGTGACGGACTCGCGGGTCTCGTGGCAGACGAAGTGGTCCGCGTTCTGCGCGTTCGACCAGCCCGGCCACGAGCAGCCGCTGCAGCTCGGATAGGGCTCGATGGAGTAGATCACGTTGCTCGAGCCGCTGGTGTACCAGCTGTGGTACGCGCAGTAGGTGAGATTCGGACCGCCGCAGGAGGTCTGGCCCTGGTCGGTGGAGTAGGAGGTGCTCGGAATGACCACCTCGTAGATCGTGCTGGCGTTGAAGCCATTGCTCGCCAGGTAGTTGGCGACCTCGTTCTGAACGTTGGCGTCGGTGACCGCGGTCGGCGGGTTCGAGCTGTCGAACCAGTCAGGCGTTCCCGAGCCGAGGTTGGCCAGCTGGATGTGCTGGGCGCCCGGGTTCTGGTAGTACTGGGTGATGGTGTTGTACTCGCCGTTGGTGCCGTACTGGTTGCGGAAGCCGATCAGCTGCTGGGCGTACTGCCAGTCGGCGGAGCCGACGTTCGAGAAGTTCGGGCCCCAGAAGATGTACACCACCTTGGCCGAGATGAGCACCGGTCCGCCGTGGTAGCTCAGGTTGTTCCCACGCGCGAAGTGGATGCGATCGGGGTTGATGGACTCCTCGTCGACCCGCTGCTGGAAGACTTCCCGCGCTGGGAACTTGACGATCCTGGGCTTCTCCTGCGCTGCGAGTCCTGCGGCGAACGACGCCAAGCACAAACCTGCCACTACAATTTTCATCGCCGATTCCTTTCGTCCCCCAGGGACCGTTGGTTGAGCAACTGATGGCTATGCCGGATGCGAGGGGGCTGTCCCCTCGGAGCTCGTGTCGTGGTCGCCTACTGTTGAGAGTGCGTCGGCGAGTCTTCGCGGGACAACTTGTCAAGCTCTTGTCAAGTCCCCGCGATCCCTCTGTCACTCGCCCGGTCCTCGCAGACCACGTCGCCCGGATCCCTGATTGTCTGGCGCAGGCGGTCGAAGTCTGCGCCAAATTGGCGTCTAATGCAAGCTGAGGATGGCGATCGTCGCGTTGTGGAAGTCCTGGCCCATGCCCGAGGCGGTGTCGGCGACCTCGTGCCGGGTGGCGAACAGGCGGTTGCCCTTGTGGCCGAAGGTCCAGGTCTGCTTGCGCAAGTTCTCGAAGAACAGCACCAGGAACCGGCCCCGGGTGTGCTCGAACTTCTCGGCGCCGAGCGGCAGGCCGTCGGCGCCGATCCAGATGGAGAGGCGGCTCTCGGCATTCCTGACGTGCTTGCGGGCCTCTGCCGAAAGCCGGGGCGGCAGCGTCAGGACGAGCAGGCGGGCCGGCTTGCCGAGATAGGTGGCGGCGGCCTGGACCTCGGCGGTGTCGGCGAGCGTCAGGTCCTGCGCGAGCGCCGCGGCGCAGTCGAGGTCGCCGGAGACCTCGTTGAGGGTCAGCGCCTGCAGGGAGTTGTAGGTCGGCATGTGCTTGCTCGGATCGAGGGTCTGGGCGCGGAGCTCCTGCAGCGCCTGGCGCGAGGTGCTGCGCGGCAGGCCGACCCTGAGACCCTGGGGACCGTCCTCGACGTCCACGGTCACCCGCGACTGGTCGGTCCAGTGCTCTTCCATGCTCTGACGAGAGAGCTGCAGCTCGAGCGAGCCCTGGATCGGATCGGTTGCCGGGAAGCGCGCCAGGATCGCGGCAAGCTCGGCGACCTCGCGGATGCGTGCGACGCCGCCCTCTGCCGGAGGCGGCGGCGCGCCGGGCGAGCCGGCCGGCCCGGCGGCGGCCAGCCCGAGCAGCAGCCAGAGCACGGTCCTCGGGTTCGCGATCATCGAGCAGGGCTCGCGGCGGGGCTCGCGCTCGGGCGCTGGCGGCAGACGGAGGGGGTGTTCAGGTCGACGATCGCGGCGATCTCCATGGGCCCGCTCAATGGGCCCGGCGCAGATTATCATCGGGGCCTCCGGGGAACCCTCCGGCGGTCCGGGGTGGGCGGCGGAACCCCCCTCTGGCCTCCGATGGGCGAGGGTGTGAGCGGGGAGGGCGGAGGACTGCGGTGGCTCGCCCAAAGGAGGCCAGAGGGGGGTTCCGCCGCCCTTGGACCTCCTTGCTCCCTCTACGGCTGGTCATCTCTCCGGCGACCGTTCGCCGCGACCCGCGGGAATGCCGAGGATGGTGGTACCGTTGCAGGCAGTGACCCCCGGGAAGAGCGACGGGTACAAGCGACGGGTACAATGGTCAGGACGAGTAACGAGGAGGTTCCGAGATGCCTTACAGTCCTTTGCTGGTCAAGCCGATGCGCGAGGAGCTGACGCTGATCGGGGTCAAGGAGTTGCTGACTCCGGCAGACGTCGACGCTTTCATGAATGAGAAGACCGGCACCGCCCTGCTGGTGGTCAACTCGGTGTGCGGCTGCGCGGCGGGGATGGCCCGCCCGGGGATCCGCCTGGCGCTGCAGCACGAGCGGCGGCCGCAGCGGATCGCCAGCGTCTTCGCCGGTCAGGACCTCGAAGCCACGGCGCGGGCGCGGGGCTATTTCCCCGACATCCCGCCGAGCAGCCCGTCGATCGCCTTCCTGAAGGACGGCGAGCTGGTGTACTTCCTGCCGCGGCATCGCATCGAGGGGCGCGACGCCCAGATGGTGGCGCGCGACCTGGCGGCGGTGTTCGACGAGCATTGCGTTCCGGCGGCCCCGGCGACCCCTGCGACCAACACTTCCGCCGAGGCCGGCGCCAACGCGGCTGCCGTCCGCTGAGCCTGGCCCTGACGGCACGCTGCACGGCGCCCTGAGCGACGACCAGGCCTCTCGCGGACCGCATGGGAACCTTCCACCAGAACAAGAGCCCCCTGCACGGGATCACGGTGGTGGTCGACACCACCGGGCCGGAGGTCTTCGTCGGCCGCTGTGACGACGAAGACGAGCGCGGCATCGTGCTCGACGACGTCGACGTCCACCGCGACGGCGACGGCGGCCGTTCGAAGCAGCAGTACCTCGAGCGGGCTGCCCGGCTCGGCGTGTGGAAGAAGCACGCCCGGCTGTTCATCCCGCGCGAGCGCGTGGCCTCGGTGCGGCGCCTCGGCGAGATCTGATGCCGCCGGAGGACGCCGGCCGGACCGCAGCGGAACCGCGCCCGGCCCTGCGTCAGCCGCTCGGCGGCTCCCCGCTTCTCGACGTTCCCGCCTGTCGATCGGTAGAGAGGGAGTCGGAGTAAGATGCTGCCGGCGTCCGCACGGCGCGGCCCGCCAGGCGCACGGGTTCAGGAGTGACCGCTGATGGCGACGTTGGATCGGCTGGACGACGCTCCGGAGAACGAGCCGGGCCCATCCCCGCTGGCGGCGATGACCCCGTTGGCGTCGATGACCCCGTCAGCGCCGGTGACCCCGGCAGCGGCGTCGCCGGCTCCGGATGAGGACGACGTGCTGGATGCGGCCCTCGAGCAGGCTTCCCAGGCGCGGCCCGGGCGAGCCCGCCCGCGCATCCGCGAGTTCGAGGCCATCGTCGAGGAGGCGATCCGCGAGACCGCCGACACCACCACCCTGGTGTTCTTCACCGGCAGCGAGCGGATGGAGTACGAGGCCGGACAGTTCCTCACCATCCGGCCGCACCAGTTCCCGGCGCTGGATCGCTTCGTCAAATTCTTCGAGGACGTCAAGGGCAAGCGGGAGCCGGCGCGGGCCTATTCGATGTGCTCGGCGCCGCACGACCGCCGGTTGGCGGTGACGATCAAGGAGGAGCTCTACCTCACGGGGGTCACCAAGTACCCGCCGCTGATGTCGCCGTTCCTGACCTATCGCGTGCCCCCCGGCACCCGCATGGTGCTCACCGGCTTCGGCGGTCCTTACGTCCTGCCACCCGGCATCGAGTCGCGCACCGACCGCCTGATCCACGTCTGCGCCGGTTCCGGGATCGTCCCCAACCTGAGCATCATCCGGCACTGCCTCGAGACCGGGATGAAGCTGCGCCACATCCTGATCTACGGCAACAAGACCTGGGACGACATCATCTTCCGCCGCCAGTTCGAGGAGCTGGCTGCCCGCCATCCGGGCCGGCTCGAGATCGTGCACGCGCTGAGCCGCGAGGCGGACGTCGCCCGTTACGGCCCCAACGTTCGCACCGGCAGGGTCTCCGAGGCGCTGCTGCGCGAACACATCCCCGATCCCGCCTCGGCGCACGTCTTCACTTGCGGGCCGGGCATCGGCAAGTTCGAGCGCCAGGCCGCCCGCGAGAAGGGCGAGGAGCCGCAGCCGCGCTTTCTCGAGACGGTGCTCGCCGGCCTCAAAGCGATCGGCGTGCCTCGCGCTCACGTCCATCACGAGATGTACGGCTGACGCGCACGGGGCGGACTCCCGCCCGCGGTCGACTGCGATCGACTGCGATCGGGGACTGCGATCGACTACGGTCGGGTGCGATCGACTGCAGTCGACACCGCCAGCGTCCCGACGCCAACCGGGGCGGGAGCGCATCCCGGAGTCCTCTAGGAGGAGCTCTATGAATGCCATCTTTCCGCTGGCCACACCGACCAACGAGCCGGTCCGGGAGTACGAGCCCGGCTCACCGGAGAAGAAATCGCTCAAGCGCCGCCTGAGGGAGATGCTGGGCGAGACGGTCGAGATCCCGGTGATCATCGGCGGCCGCGAGGTGCACACCGGCGACACCGTGCAGGCGGTCTGTCCGCACGACCACGGCCACGTGCTCGCCACCTTCCACCAGGCCGGCGCCGCCGAAGTGGACGCCGCCGCGACGGCCGCGCGGAAGGCCTGGCGCGACTGGTCGGAGACCACCTGGGAGGTGCGCGCAGCGGTGCTGAAGCGCGCCGCCGAGCTGCTCGCCGGTCCCTGGCGGGACACCTTGAACGCCGCCACCATGCTCAACCAGTCGAAGACCGTGCACCAGGCCGAGATCGACTCGGCGTGCGAGTTGATCGATTTCTGGCGCTTCAACCCGTATTTCATGCGCGTGCTCTACCAGGAGCAGCCATGGTCGCACCCGGGAGTCTGGAACCGCGTCGACTACCGGCCGCTGGAAGGCTTCGTGTTCGCGGTGACGCCGTTCAACTTCACCGCGATCGGCGGCAACCTGCCGACCGCGCCGGCGCTGATGGGCAACACGGTCTTGTGGAAACCGGCGTCGACCGCGGTGCTGTCCGGCTACTACCTGCTGAAGGTGCTGCAGGCCGCCGGGATGCCCGACGGCGTGATCAACTTCCTGCCCGGCCGCGGCAGCCAGGTGGGCGATCCCGTGCTCGCCCACGCCGACCTCGGCGGCATCCACTTCACCGGCTCGACGCCGGTGTTCCAGCAAATGTGGAAGACGCTGGGCGACAACATCGCCAACTACCGCAGCTATCCCCGGGTGGTGGGCGAGACGGGGGGCAAGAACTTCGTCTTCGTGCACCCTTCGGCGGAGCGTGACGAGGTGCTGGCGGCGTTGGTGCGCGGCAGCTTCGAGTACCAGGGGCAGAAGTGCTCGGCGGGCTCGCGCGTCTACGTCCCGCGCTCGCTGTGGCCGGAGGTGCGCCAGGGCCTCGCCGACCTGGTGGCGAGCATCCGCATGGGATCGCCGGTCGACTTCCGCAACTTCATGGCGGCGGTCATCGACCAGCATGCGTTCGATCGCATCAAGCGCTACATCGACTACGCCAAGGGCTCTCCGGACGCGGAGATTCTCGCCGGCGGCGGCTGCGACAGCTCGCAGGGGTTCTTCATCCAGCCGACGGTGGTGGTGACCACCGACCCGCGCTTCAAGTTGATGACCGAGGAGATCTTCGGTCCGGTGGTGACGGTGTTCGTCTACGAGGACGGCGAGCTCGACGCGGCCATCGATCTGTGCGAGTCGACCAGCCCCTACGCGCTCACCGGCGCGGTGTTCGCCGGCGACCGCGCCGTCATCGAGATGCTCAGCCGCCGCCTGCGGCACGCCGCCGGCAACTTCTACATCAACGACAAGCCGACCGGCGCCGTCGTCGGCCAGCAGCCTTTCGGCGGCGCCCGCGCCTCCGGCACCAACGACAAGGCCGGCTCGATGGCCAACCTGCTGCGCTGGACCTCGCAGCGCTCGATCAAGGAGACCTTCGTGCCGGCTCGGGACTACCGCTACCCGTTCATGGCGGAGGAGTAAGCCTCCGGACGCCTCCGGGGAAACCCTCGCGGCCCTCCGTCCTCCCTCTACGGCTGGTGGGCTCTCCGGCGGCCAGGCCGTGGTAAAATTACGTTACGTTCTTGATTGACCTTATCGGCCATGATCGTCGAGAAGCGCCAGCTGGAGGGGGGTCTTACTCTCCTCAACGTCGAGGGCGTGATCAAGCTCGGCGAGAGCGCCCAGTTCTTCGCGCAGACCTTGGACCGCGCCCTCTCCGACGACAAAGGGCACGTGATCATCGATTTCAGCGGCATCAACTTCATCGATTCGACGGGGATCGGCGAGCTGGTCGGCTACCTCGGGCGCTTCCGCAGCTTCCAGCGCGAGCTGGTGCTGGTCAACCCTTCGGACCGCATCCGCAAGCTGCTGCAGGTGGCCCGCCTGGACAAGCTGTTCCTCACCTACCCGTCCGTGGACGCGGCGGTGGCCGCGCATCCGGCCAAACGCTGAGGCGACGACGGTGAGCCGGCGGATCGTGCTGGCGGTATGCCTCCTCGCCGGTGCGGTAGCCGTGGCCGCCGCGACCTCGGGATGCGCTTCCGTGGGGCGCTGGCTCGGGGCGCGCAAGGCCCGGCGACCGCCGTTCACGGTGATCAGCCCGCCGGTCGCCGAAGAGCTGGTGCGCGACGCGCCGGACGTCTTCATCCTCGACCTGCGCGGCCCGGACGAGTTCCAGGGACCGAAGGGCCACCTGCGCAACGCCCTCAACATCCCGCTCGCCCGCCTGCCTTACCGGCTGCTCGAGATCCGCAGCTACCATGGGGAGACCTTCCTCGTCTATTGCGGCAGCGACGACTGCGGGCGCGCCGGCATGCGCATCCTAAAGGACAGCGGCTTCGAGGACGCCATTCTGATCGGCGGCGGCATCGACGGCTGGATCCGCTCAGGCTTCACCACCTTCGTCCGGGCCAACACCCGCCGCCCGCCGAACGCCAAGCTCAAGACCTCGAGGCATCCGGAGCTGGTGCCGGAGAGCCACAAGCCGATGGACGAGGTGCCCGTGGTGCCGCCAAAGGAGCCGGCCACGCCGCCCACCGCCGCACCGCAGCCTGTCATGCCGCCGCCACCCGCTGTGCCGCCGCCGCCGGCCTGAGCGTCGACGTGCAGCTCGGCCCGCCGGCGGCCGCGCCGCCTTGCCGCCTTGCGATGTCCGGTGAGATGGGCTACAAAGGCTAAGCCGCTGCCCATCCTCCCTTGGAGAGACCCCCCTATGACCGTACAGAGTCCGACCCCGACCGCCGCGGCGTTGCGCGAGATCAAGGAAGCGCTGGGCGAGCGGATCTTGCTCGACGAAGAGGTGCGCGCGCACTTCCGCTCCGATTTTGGCCGCATGGTGGACCGCCTGCCGGGCGCCGTCGCGCGCTGCGCTTCGGCCGAGGAGGTTGCCGAGGTGGTCCGCTTCTGCCGCGACCGGCGCATCCCGGTCGTGCCGCAGGGCCAGGCGCACACCCAGAGCGGCCAGGCGACCACCGCCGGCGGCGTGCTGCTCGACACTTCGGCGATGGCGGTCATCCACGAGATCGACGCGGCCGGCGAGACGGCCACCGTCGGCGGCGGGGTGATCTGGCGCGACCTGGTCGACGCTACGCTCGCGCACGGCCTGCTGCCGCGGGTGCTCACCAACAACCTCGGGGTTTCGATCGGCGGCACCCTGTCGATGGCGGGGCTCGGCGTCGCCAGTTTCCGCTATGGCGCCCAGGCCGACAACGTGCTCGAGCTCGAGGTGGTCACCGGCGCCGGGGAGATCCTCACCTGCTCGCGCGAGCAGCACCGCGAGCTGTTCGACGTGGTGCGCTGCGGTCTCGGCCAGTTCGGGGTGATCGTGCGCGCCAAGATCCTGCTGCGGCGCGTCAAGCCCACCGTGCGCATGTTCTACCTGCTCTACGACGACCTCGCCACGCTGATGGAGGACGTGCAGGGCATCATGCGTCCGGGCACCGTCTGGACCTCGGTCGAGGCCTGGTGCACTCCGTGCCTGCAAGGCATGAAGAACATCGGCGAGGGGATGGAGCTCGGCGAAGGCATGCAGACCTTCGCGTACTGGCTGTATCCGGTCCACCTGACCGTCGATCTCGACGAGGGCGAGACCGTCGACGACCAGGCGCTGCTCGGCGGGCTGCGTCCCTACCGGGTCGTCCACACCGAGGATTTCAGCCAGCACGAGTTCTGCAACCGCATGGACCCGGTGTTCGAGCTCTGGCGGCGCAGCGGCTACTGGGACCTGCCGCACCCCTGGATGGAAACCATTTTGCCCTGGGAGACGGCGCGCGAGTACATCGAGCAGGTGCTCTCCATCACGCCGCCGCAGGCGCTGGGACCGGGAGGGCACATCCTGCTCTGGCCGGCCTATGCCCCGACCTCGGAGGTGCCGCTGTTCATGCACCCGCCGGGGGAATTCGTGATGGGTTGGGGGATCCTGCCGGGGGTGCCGCGCGCCTTCCTGCAGCGCGGCCTGGCCCAGCTCGACATGGCCAGCGAGATGTCGATCCTGTACGGCGGCAAGCGTTACCTGTCGGGATACATCACGTTCGACACCGCCGAGAAGTGGGCGCAGCACTTCGGCGGCCAGTGGCCGCGCATCCTGGCGGCGAAGCGCCAGTTCGATCCCGACGGCATCATGGCCCCGGGATTCATCCAGTACGAGTAGAGGGCGCTTCGCCGGCGGCGGCGCTCAGAACGACCGGCCCTGGCAGCCGTCGACCGGGACGCAGGCGCCGGTGACCCAGGCGGCGCGCGGCGAGCGAGCTCGAGATCCATGGCGGCATTCTACTGGCGAGGCGCGAGCCGGAAAGCGTGGGCGGCTGCCGCGGCGTCGGCCAGGCGCTGGTACTCCTCGCCGGCGAGCTGCTGGCGGAGGCGCTGGCTGGCCGGCACCGTCGCGGGCATCGGATGCCAGACGAACGGCGCACCGGTGGCGTCGTCGAGCACCTGCCCCTGCTCGACGGCCGCGGAGGCCGCGGGCAGCGGCAGCCCCGCGACCGCCCGCTCGAGGGCGCGGAACAGCCCTTCGTCCTCGGGATGGAGGAAGCAGCTCGCGCGCCTGCCCTGGGTGGCGGTGTGGAAGTGCGCCGGAACCCAGACCACGCCGTCGAGCTGCAGCCGCTCGCAGGCCACGATCAGGAGCGCGAGGATGTCGCGCAACATGCCAAGCCCCGGGTGTTCCTGGCCGGGCAGACGAGGGCGCGCCGGCGTGAAGACCTCGCGCGGATTCTGCAGCAGCAGCCACTCGATGCGCAGCATCGCCAGCCCCGGCGCGCTCCGGCGGTCGATGCGCAGGCGCAGCTCGGCCAGCAGCTCGCCGCGGTCCGGCGCGCCATGGACGCGC
>Ga0209118_1000392_pt1 | contig 24711 bp, 16 predicted proteins | sample BlaSpr_A8_Ref_M1_FD_187988 | JGI IMG/M metagenome (GOLD analysis project Ga0209118, IMG submission 187988) | Forest soil microbial communities from Thunder Bay, Ontario, Canada - Black Spruce, Ontario site 2_A8_Ref_M1 (SPAdes) (version 2) | ecosystem: Environmental > Terrestrial > Soil > Boreal...
GCGATCTAGCGTGTAGCCGAAGCCGTTGCGGTCGAAATGGACGAGCGCCTTGGTCGGCTTGCCCTTGACGTCGATGTCGGCGAGGATCATCTCGTTGACGCCGTCGAAGTCCCACTCATCGTAGGGTGTCATCTGGTAGACCCACTTCACTTTGCCGGAATCCAGATCACGCGCCCAGACGCTCATGGACCACTTGTTGTCGCCTGGCCGTTGGGCAGGATTCCAGGTGCTGGGATTGCCGCTGCCGTAATACATCAGGTTAAGCGCCTTGTCATAGCTATACCACCCCCAGGTGGTGCCGCCACCGATTTTCCACTGATCGCCCTTCCAGGTCTTCAGGGACGAGTCCGCACCCACGGGAGCGACTTTACCGTCGACCCACGTGGTGGTGGTGTTAGGATCAATCAGCATTTCGGCATCCGGCCCAACGCTATAGCCGCGCCAGACCATTTTGCCGTCACTGATGTTGTAGGCGCTGATATAGCCGCGAACGCCCCACTCGCCACCGCTGATACCGGTGATCACTTTGTCCTTGAATATGTGCGGTGCATTGGTGTTGACCGCACCTACTTTCGGATCGCCGTTCTTCACCGACCAGACCACCTTGCCGGTCTTCGCGTCCAAGGCCACCAAGTTGCTATCGGCCTGCTGCAGAAAAACCTTCCCGTCGCCATAAGCGACGCCACGATTGACCGTGTCGCAGCACATCTGTGGAATCACCGCCGGATCCTGCTTCGGCTCGTATTTCCACACGATTTTCTGCGAGTTGAGGTCATAGGCAAAGACCTTGTTGGGGAACGCGGAGTGAATGTACATCATGTCGCCGATCACCAGCGGGGAGCCCTCATGGCCACGCAAAACGCCCGTGGAAAAGGTCCATGCGACTTGCAGTTTATGGGCGTTGGCGGCAGTAATCTGATTCAACGTGCTGTAGCGCTGGTTGTACTCGTCGCCGGCTTGAGTGGCCCAGTTGTTCGGGTTTTTCATCGCTTTGTCGAGTTCGGCATCGGCGAGTGCTACGCCGGGCGCGACCAAGGCAAGCGCCAAGAGTAAATGATGCAGTTTCGGTCTGACCTTCATTAATTTCTCCTCACGTTATGGTTCGCAGTACCTACTACCTATCCAGCGTCCGATGTACAGACTTGCGCGTACGCCGGGTCAGAGCTGTGATGCCACAATCTAACGCGCGACCGTCGCCATTACCTGCAATGGCGCAGTCACAACCGTGTTAGGCCATTGAGCAACAAGCATGCCATGCGCCGCAAAGCCTCGTCGTCAATACGAACTGCAGTGCTGTTCGGCCGTCCCACGCCTTACAGCTAAGAATGGATAACATCGATTGGGGTGCGCTAGCGGCGGGCTGTTACAGAATTGACACACCTGTAACGGCACAGGGCGAGCCGTTTTGGATTGGCCAGCCACGTTGCCCATTCCACTGCACATCGGGATGGCCACTATTGCCCGCTCTCGCTGGACACTGGCCTCTCCCCACCGGCTGTCTGCGCAAAGCATTGGAATTATATACCAGCACGAAACTTGCAGTAGAAACTTGTTTTTGCTGGGAGAAGCCCGTGGACCGACAAGGCACGCTGCTCGACCAATGGCGCACATCTGCGCTGCACTTGGAAGAGCAGGTGGCTCGCGTGCTGATCGGTCAGCCCGAAGCTATCCGTCTGGTCACGATTGCCGTGTTCGCACGCGGCCACGTGCTGCTGCAAGGCGACGTCGGAGTGGGCAAGACAACCCTGCTGCGTGCCTTTGCACGCGCCCTGGGTGGGGCGTTTGCCCGGGTCGAGGGCACTGTCGACTTGATGCCGAACGATCTCATTTACTACACCTACGTGAGCCGTGAAGGAAGACCGGCGGTTGATCCTGGCCCCTTGCTCCAGCACGGGGAAGACTTGTCGATCTTCTTCTTCAATGAAATCAACCGGGCCCGTCCGCAGGTCCATTCTCTCTTGCTGCGCGTCATGGCGGAACGCACCGTGAGTGCGTTCAACTGCGAACACCACTTTCCGCATCTGCTGGTGTTCGCCGACCGCAATCGGCTGGAGCGCGAGGAAACGTTCGAAATCTCCTCGGCAGCGCGGGACCGGTTCATGATGGAAGTCGTGATCGATACGCCCGACGATCCCGATTTGCGGCTGGAGCTGATGTTCGACCCGCGCTTCCACGACGCCGAGGCGCTCATCCAAACCGTTTCACCAGGTGTCGTCCAACACCGTGAATTGAATACCGTGGCGGCCGTCATTCAGCGTGAAATCCAGGCGAGCCCGGCGCTGCGACAATACGCTCTCGACCTGTGGCGTGCGTCTGCTGCGCCCGCCAGCTTTGGCGTGCATTTGGAGGGGGTCAACATGCGAGAGCTGATACTCGCTGGAGCGAGTCCACGCGGGATGAGTATGCTATTGCAGGCCGCCCGGGTTGCCGCGTGGCTCAGAGGGCGCACCTTTGTCGCGCCGGAAGACGTGCACACGGTCTATACGCAAACGATCTCGCACCGCCTATGCTTTCAGCCGGTGTACGAAATGCGGCGAAGTGAAATCGCCGATGAATTGACGCGACGTATCCTTGAGCACGTGGCCGTGCCGTGACCGCGCGCGCAGGAAGCGACTGACGCTATCGCATCGGGTACTGCGATCGAGGCTTATGCAAAAGACCACCCGTACTGGAGCTTGGCAACGCGAGGGCGCTCGATACGCGACCGGCGGGCAAATCTAGTCGCGCATTGGATCATTTTGGATATCGGTATGCAGGAATTCCACTACGAAATCCATTGGCCGGTCACCGCGAGCCGCCCGGGCCATCACCGTGGCCGCCGCTCCGGCAGCGGCTTTGAATTCCACAGCCATGCGCCTTTGCTCGAGCATCCCGATCCACGGCGCATCGACCTCAATGCGAGCCTCCGCGATCCATTCGGCCGCTGGATTGTGCGCGTGTTTCGGCAGCGCAGCGCGATTGCCGTCTATGTCTTGGCCGATGTGTCCGCTTCCATGGGATTCATCGGAGTTCGGCGCAAGCTCGACGTCGCGGCCGACTTCGCGGCAGCGGCGGCCTATTCCGCCTACCGCACCGGGGACGCGTTTGGTTTCCGAGCTTGTGAGGCGACGGTGCGCACTGACATGTGGCTCTCCCTGACCCGTGTTAAAGGAGCGGGCAACCTGGTGGGTAGCTGGTTGCACCGGTTCAATCCGTCCGGCGACTCCGCTGCCGGAATGCTGCAAGCCGCTCGCACACTGGGTCGCAGCCGGGCGCTCGTGTTTCTGGTTTCGGATTTTCACTGGCCGATCGAGCTGCTGCAGACCTTGTTGGATGCGCTTTCTACCCACCACGTGGTTCCTGTCGTGCTCTGGGACCGTAACGAATTTCCCGCCGGTACAGACTTCGGCATAGGCACGCTGTCGGATAGCGAAACCGGGCGAACGCGTACGCTGTTTTTCCGTCCATCGCTACAGCGGCGTATTGCTCGGACATTTGTAGAGCGGCAGGACAGGCTGCAGGGGATTTTTCTGACGCACAACCTGCAACCGCTCATGCTGCTGGACGGATTCAAGGCCGACCGTGTCACCCAATACTTTCTCGATCCCCGTGCACCTGCGACGCTCGCTTAGGGTCCTTTGCTTCGGCCTGCTGGGCCTCGACCTGCTCGCGTTCGAGCTCCCGGCCTCAGCCGATGCCGCGAGCTCGGTCAGCGTAGAGAATCCGCGCGCGTTCGGGCATTTTATCGGCGACCGCCTGGAACGGCATATCGAGATGACCGTTCCTTACTCCTACGCGCTGGCTCAAGACAGCCTGCCCAAACCGGGGCGCGTCACCCCGTGGTTCGCGGTGACTGCAGCCACGGCACACGCGACGCCCGGCCTGGCGGGTATTCATTACCGCATCGCCCTCACCTATCTCGCAATCAATTCGCCAGCGCAGGTGAAGGTGGTAGAGCTACCCGCAGTTCGCCTCAAATTCTCGGCGACGGGAAAGGCGTTCGAGGAAAAAGTGGAGGAGTGGCCGATCTCCTTGGCGCCGCTCGCGAGCAGCAGCAATCGCCTTGGCCCCGAGGAAATGCGCCCGGACCGAGCGCCCAAACCCATCGACACGGCGATGGCGCAGGCGGCGCTCGCACTGTGCGTCGCCTTGGCTAGCGTCATACTGCTATTTCTGCTCCTCGCTCAGTTCGCCTCGCCTTGGCTCAAGCATCGCAATAGACCGTTCGCGACGGCGCACCGGAGGCTGAAGTCACTCGCGAAAGATCCGCCGAGCACGGCAAATTTTCAGGCGGCGTTGCGCACCCTGCATCGCGCCTTCGACGAAACGGCCGGAGCGCGGGTCTTTCCCGAGCGGCTCGAGCAGTTCCTCTCCCGGTATCCGCAGTTTTCGGACTTGCGCGCCGTGACGCAACGCTTCTTCACGGTATCGAGCGGAGAATTTTTCGACAAAGGGGCGGATGCGGAAGTGCGTCGGCTCGATTGGCTTCAGCACCTGTGCAGCGACTACCGTGCGCGCGAGCGTCGCGCGTGAGTTACCGAAGGGCCGGTGCAGCCAACGGCCCATGACAGCCGCCCACGCGACAGCTGCGCCATGAAATACAGGCCATCATGAGTCTCGATATAGCACAACCTTGGTTGCTTCCATTGGCCGCGCTAGGATCGCTGCCCTGGCTATTTTCGTCGGGCAAATCACCTAGCTATTCCTGGCTGGGTCTGCTGCCGCACGACCCGCTATCCGATTGGCTTGGCCGCGTGCTCAGGCTGCTCGCCACGCTTGCCATCGCTGCGACGGCGTTGGCGCTCGCCGGCCCCTACCGTGCCGAGCAAACCGTGGAACGGATCGGCAAAGGCGCGGAGATCGTGCTGCTGCTCGATCGCAGCCGCAGCATGGACCAGCCGTTCGCCCGCAGGCCCGCGACCGCCGGCTTGGAGGACGGCACGACGCGTTCCGAATCGAAAGGCAAAGTCGCGCGCCAATTGCTCGCCGAATTCACCGAGAACCGCGGCCATGACTTGATCGCCATGGTGGCGTTCAGCACCTTTCCGATCCGCGTCACCGGCTTCACCGAAAAACAAGAGATGATCCAGGCAGCGATCCGCGCCGGCGATGTGGGCCGCGGACTCGCCGACACCGACATCGGGCAGGGCATTCTCACCACTCTGTCCTACTTCGAAGGGCGCCCCTACAACGGCTCACGCATCATCGTTATGGTGTCCGACGGCGGAGCGCGTCTTGACGTCGAGACCCGCGAACGCATCACCCGGCTGATGAAGCGCGAGCGCGTGGCCCTGTACTGGCTGTACTTGCGTTCCTACCGCAGCCCCGGGTTGCTCGCCGACGCGACCGTTGCCGTCGAAGATCAGGACGCCGTGCCTGAGCATTTCCTGCACAAATTCTTTCAAAGCATGGCCACGCCTTACCGCGCGTACGAAGCGGAGAATCCGCAAGCCCTGCACCGTGCTATCGAGGATGTGAATCGCCTCGAGAATCTACCGATCCGTTACCGCGATGTGCTGCCAAGACGCGATCTCGCAGGCGCCTGCTACGACCTGGCGCTACTCTGCACCCTGCTTCTGCTGGCGGCGCGTTTCGTGGAGCTCCGGCAATGGCGCTGAATGCAGCGCCTGCCCGCATTCTGTTGGCGGTGAGCGTTCTGCTGCTCATTGCGGCGGCAGGCACAGCATGGCGTCTAAAGCAAATGGAACGCTGGAATCACCTCATCGCCAGAGGCGAAGTCGTCTCGGCCGGCGATAAGGCGCCGGCCGAAGTGCGTTTTGCCTCGGCGTACGCACTCAGCGAAAAAGGCGATGTCGAAGGCGCGCTCAGCCTCTACCGGCAAATTGAAGACGAAGCGCAACTCGGGCTGCGTATCGCCGCGAAGTACAACAGCGCCAATCTTTACCTCAAACAAGCGCTCGCTCTGCGTGGTGCGTCCGAGGCGTCGGGCGCCTTGCCGCTCGCGGAATTGGCGAAGGAGGAATACCGCGACCTGCTGCGTCTGGACAACACCGATTGGGACGCGAAATATAATCTGGAGCGCGCTCTGCGTCTTGCACCGGAGTCCGATGAAGAGATTGACGCATTGGCACCGCCCCCGGGTGCCGAGCGCGCCATCACCACCATGCGCGGCTTCACGCTCGGCTTGCCATGAAGCGCCGGATGGGTGAGATCTTCGGCGGCTGGAGCCGCGAGCGCTGGCTTCTGCTCGGTGCAGCTCTCGCACTCGCCGCAACGATCGCCTCACCGAGCGCCAAGCTGCAGCAGAATGTCTTCGACCTCCTGGTCGTAGTCGATATCACGCAGAGCATGAACACGCTCGACTACGAGCTGGATCGCCAACCTGCGAGTCGGCTCGCCGCCGTCAAATACGCGTTGCACCGGGCGCTACCGAAGCTGCCCTGTGGCTCAAAGATGGGGCTCGGCATCTTCACCGAGTATCGGAGCTTCCTGCTGTTCACTCCAGTGGAGGTCTGCGCCAACTACAGCGAACTCAGCACCGCCATCGATACCATCGATGGCCGCATGGCGTGGGCCGGCGGCAGCGAGATTGCCAAGGGTTTGTATTCCGGACTCATCACCGCCAAGGCGGTCGACGGCACACCGGCGCTGGTGTTCATTAGCGACGGACACGAAGCACCGCCACTGAATCCGCGCCATCGGCCGGAGTTCACCGGCAAGCCCGGTGAGGTCAAGGGAATCATCGTCGGCAGCGGCGGCAGCCGCCCGCGTCCGATACCGAAGTACGACCTCGAAGGCAACCCGCTCGGTTTTTGGAAGGCAGATGAGGTGCTGCAAACCGACACCTACAGCTTGGGTCGCGCTGGCAGCGTGAACCACGAGCAAATGGTCGAAACCGAACCGGCACCCGACCTACCTCAACTCAAGCTGCCGGCCGGCGGTGAACATCTTTCGGCGCTGCGCGAGGACTACCTGAAGCTCCTCGCCGTGGAGACCAAACTCGACTACCGGCGCCTCACGAGCGAGGACGGTTTGATCGGAGCGCTCACGGATCGAGCATTCGCGCGCCCAGCCGAGGTCACAACGGATCTGCGCTGGATTCCGGCACTGGTTGCGCTGCTTTGCCTCGCCGCCACGTATTGGCCGCGCCGGAGCGGGCGCAGGCCTGAGTCGTCCCTACGGCAGGCGGCCTTGCGAGCCTCATAGCACTTCGTGAAGCTGGCGCTGCCCGGCATACGACAGGCGCTTTGCGTCTTGCATCGCGGGCGAGGCTCGCCCGGGCGCGAAGCAAGCCCCACAGACCCCGGACGAGGGCGGGCGCAATGCTTTAACGACAGCGAATATCTTCCTTGAAATACTTTTCTGAAATGGCCGTGTACGTGCCGTCGGCGAGGACGTCGGCCAGAGCCTTGTTGGCCGCAACCCGCAACTCCCGGTTACCTTTCTTGACGGCAAATGCGATTCGCTCGTCAAACAGCAATTGGCCACGCTGCAACGGTAAGCCAGGGTTCTTGCTCATGACATCGGTTATGACGAAGCGGTCGGTGACCCAGGCATCGACGCGGCCGCTAAGCAGATTCTGTTGTGCATCGGTGTCGCGCGGGAAGGTTTTCATTTCCCGGATCGCGCTCACCTTTTTGACGGCTGCCGCGTAGGTCGTGCCGATTTGCACCGCCACCACCTTGCCGGCCAGGTCCGCGGCCGTTCTCGGGCCGCCGGGCCGGGCAACGATTTGGCCGCCGCTGCAGTAGTACGGGTCGCTGAAATCGACCGCCTTTTGTCGTTCCGGCGTGATGCCAAAGGAACTGATGGCGAGGTCAAAGCGGTCCTGGTCTAGCGCCGGCAGCAGGGAGTCGAATCCGAGCGCTCGCCACTCCACCGTCACACCCAGCCGCTTGGCCAACGCCTCGGTCAGATCGATCTCGAAACCGGTGAGGACCGAACCTTTGAAGAAATTGAAGGGAGGATACGAGCCCTCGGTCCCGGCAATGAGCAGACCGGATTGCTTGATGGTCGCGAGATCGCGTGCAATGGCAACATTTGCTGTGAGCAGAGCCAGCGCATTCAAGCAACAGAGCACCCGCTTCAACGAATATTTCATTGCCATCTCACGAGTATCAAAAGGCCGCCGCAGCAGGCGGTTGCCGGGTAGTTGGTTGCCTCTCTCGCGCAGCCGGACATGGCCTTGAGCACCGCGGCGAACCTACGCGGTCGGTGCGCTGGTCTGCGGGAGCGGTGCGGCGCGCGCCTGTTCCACATGTTCGTCCATATCCGCCAGACCGCCACGCAGCCAAGCGATGCAGGTGATCGCCAAAAGGCCTGCACCGAACAGCGTCGGCGGCACGCCGACATGCTCTGCGATGCGGCCGCTGATCAGGCTTCCCAGGGGTGCCATGCCGAGGAAGGCCATGGTATAGAGCGACATAACGCGTCCGCGAAGGGAGTCCGGTACCAGCGTCTGGATCAATGTATTGCTCGAAGCGGCAGTGACGATGAGACCAAACCCGAGCAGAATGACCAGCAGAAGAGTCAGCCATAACGATCTGCTGTACGAAAAGGCCATTAGGGCGAGGGCACCGACGCAGGATGCGAACAGGACATAGCGTCCCAGGATGGCGACTTGCTTGCGCGAGGCGAGCAATAGTGCGCCTGAAAGCGCGCCTACTCCGCTGCATCCGGTAAGCAGGCCGAGCAGACGCGCATCGCCATGGAAAACTTCCTTTGCGTAATAGGGTAAGAGAATCACAAAAGGCGCTACGCAGAGACTCATCGCCGCGACGATCAGCAGCAGGCTGCGGATTGGCGTCGACGAACCAACGTAACGGAAACCTTCCTTCAGCCCCTGCAAAATCGGCGCCGAATGACGAGGCGGGTCATGCACTTTTATCTTGCTTAGCGCAACCAGCACGGCCATATAGGACAAACTGTTGAACAGGAAGCACGCGCCCTCCCCTAGCCAGCCGATCAGCAGCCCGGCCATGGCCGGACCGATAAGACGAGCCGAGTTGAAGGTGAATGAATTGATTGCGATCGCGTTGGCCAAGTCTTCCCGTTTATCCACCAACAGGACGGTAAACGACTGTCTGGTCGGCCCATCGATGGCGTTGATGAGACCGAGCAGGGCGGCTAGCGTTATCAGATGCCAAACCTGGATGAGTTTCGTGAGCGTCAGAGCGGTGAGCACCAAGGCTAGGACCATGGACAGCGTCTGAGTGAGTAGAATCAGCCGATGCCGATTGAAGCGGTCAGAGAAAATTCCGCCCAGCGGAGCGAAGAGAAGAATGGGGATCTGGCTGGCAAAGCCGATGATACCGAGGACCCATACCGAGCCGGTCAAACGATAGGCAAGCCAACTCATGGCGACCTGCTGCATCCAGGTACCGATCAGCGATACGATCTGGCCGCTGAAGTAGAGCCGGAAATTGCGGTGCTTAAGAGCCCGCGTCATGAATTTCATGGAGGATCGAGACGTAAGGCTGCGTAATGTCAGTGCTCGGGAGTAGTCACCCCGTGCCGAGCGTATTGTCGATGCGCTAAGGACTTCTCAGGGCTGCATATCGCTGCCAAGAGTGTCCGAGGACCCAATAGGTTGTTATTATTTTGCAGTAAATCGTCTCTCGGGGGAAACCAACCGGCCTCGCCGTGTTCTATGCTGGTAGCCCAGGACATGCCCTCAGGAGTTTGAGCGCTCTAATATGATGTTAGCTCGTCTACTCAGAAGCGCCGGGCCTTGCGCCCAAGTGGGTGGGACCCTCCTCTGCCTCAGTCTCGTCACGGCCTGTTCGGCGGAGAAGAGTGCGCCAGCCGGTAAGCTGACCAAACTCAGCCAGCAAAGCGTACCGGTGGTGGTCACCGACGCTGTGCGCAAGACCATCCCGATGCGCGTGGAGGGCATCGGCAACGTCGAGTCGCTCGCGACCGTGGCGGTGAAATCACGCGTCGACGGCCAAATCGTCAAAGTTCGCTTCCAGGATGGAGCTGACGTCACCGAGGGGCAGGTGCTGTTCGAGATCGACTCTCGTCCGGGCGTTGCCCAGCAGCAGCAAGCCGTGGCCAAGCTTGCGAGCGACATGGCGCAGCTCTCTCGAGCGCGCGAACAAGACACACGCTATCAGGATCTGCTGCAGAAGAAGTTCATCTCCGCCGACGCTTACGAACAGTACAAGGCGAATCTGGACAGCGCCAAGGCCAACGTGGAGGCGGACCGCGCGGCGATCGAAAACGCCCGTTTGCAGGTGGAGTATGCGACGATTCGTGCGCCCATTAGCGGCCGGGTCGGGAAGGTCATGATTCAGCGCGGCAACTTGGTGAAAGCCAACGACACCGTCTCGCTCGTGACCATCAACCAGCTGAGCCCGATTTACGTCAATTTCGCGGCGTCGGAGCAATATCTGCCGCAAATCCGCGCCGCTATGCAAGCCGGGCCCTCGGCGGTGGACATCACCAGCACGGGCGGCGATGGCCAACCCGTGCATGCAAGCGGCAAGCTCGCTTTCATCGACAATACGGTCGACACCACAACCGGCACCATCCGGCTGCGCGCCAGCGTGGAAAACAAGGACGCTCTGCTGTGGCCCGGGCAATTCGTGCATGCCACCCTGACCCTTGGCGAGCAGCGTAACGCAGTGGTCGTGCCCTCGGAAGCGGTACAGCTGGGACCCAAAGGCTCCTACGTCTTTCTGATCGATGAGGCGGCCAAGGCACAGCTGCGCGAGGTCGTGGTCGACCGCACCGCGGGCGGCGACACGCTGATCGCCAAAGGCCTTAACGGTGGAGAAAAGATCGTCGTGGACGGCCAATCGCGGTTGCTGCCAGGCACAGCCGTCACCATCAAGGCCGCCGCAAAGGCGAGTTCGTGAGCGGCGCGACCATCGCGCGCCTTCCGCGCGCTGACGGTCGCCAGGCATGAACATCTCCGAACCCTTTGTCCGCAGGCCCGTCATGACCGGGCTGGTGATGATCTCAATCCTCGTGTTCGGGATCATCGCCTATCGCCTGCTGCCCGTCTCCGATCTGCCCAATGTCGACTTTCCCACCATCTCGGTAGGCGCCACCCTGCCCGGTGCCAGCGCGGAAACCATGGCCGCCGCCGTGGCAACGCCGCTGGAGAAGCAGTTCTCGACGATTGCGGCGCTCGATTCCATGACCTCGACCAGCGCACAGGGGACGACTGCCATCACGCTGCAGTTTTCCCTCAACCGCAATATCGACGCCGCAGCGCAGGATGTGCAATCGGCGATTGCCACGGCGCTGAAGCAGTTACCGCCGGAGATGACCACTCCACCGTCCTTCCAGAAGGTCAATCCGGCTGATGCGCCGGTCTTTTATCTGGTGGCCCGGTCTGAAACCATGCCCCTGTCGGCGGTCGATGAATACGCTGAGACGACGATGGCGCAGCGCATTTCCACCATCGCCGGCGTTGCGCAGGTGCAGATCTACGGCTCGCAGAAGTATGCCGTTCACGTGCAGGTCAATCCCAACGCGCTCGCGAGCCGCGGCGTGGGCATCGATGAAGTGCAGCAAGCCATCGCCGACCACAACGTCAACAAGCCGACCGGCATTCTCTATGGGCAACAGCGTGCCTTCACGGTTGAGGCGACCGGCCAGTTGAAGAATGCGGCAGCTTACCGTCCCCTGATCGTCGCCTACCGCAACGGCTCGCCGATTCGCCTCGGTGAACTGGGACGGGTGATCGACAGCGTGCAAAACGACAAGCTCGCTGCCTGGTACAACGACGAACGCACGATCGTGCTAGCCATTCAGCGCCAGCCCGGCACCAATACGGTCGAACTGGTCGATGCGATCAAGAAGCTCCTCCCCGCGTTCCGGGAGCAGGCACCCACCGGGATCAAGATCGATGTCATGTACGACCGCTCGCAGTCCATCCGCGAGTCGGTGTCGGACGTCAAGTTCACGCTGGTGATCGCGCTGGGGCTCGTGATCATGGTGATCTTCCTTTTCCTGCGCAACATTTCGGCCACGCTGATCCCGAGCCTGGCGCTGCCGATGTCGATCATCGGTACTTTCTCGGCGATGTACGTGCTCGGTTTCAGCCTGGACAACATCTCGCTGATGGCCGTCACCTTATGCGTCGGCTTCGTGGTGGATGACGCCATCGTGGTGCTGGAAAACATCACCCGACACATGGAAATGGGTGAAACTCCGATGGAGGCGACCCTCAAGGGTGCCAAGGAAATCGGCTTTACGGTGCTGTCGATGACGCTTTCCCTGGTCGCCGTCTTCATTCCTATTTTCTTCATGGGCGGCATCCTCGGGCGTTTGCTGCACGAATTCGCGATCACCATCATGGTGGCGGTGCTGGTGTCGGGATTCGTTTCCCTGACGCTCACGCCACTCATCTCCTCGCGCATTCTCAAACCCTGGGAGCACGGCGAGCACGGCCGCTTATACAAGTTGAGCGAGGGCTTTTTCGATGCCTGGCGACGCGGCTACGACAGAAGCCTGGGCTGGGTGCTGAAACATCCCAGGCTCACCATGCTGGTCTTTGCGCTGGTCATCGTGGCGACCGGCTGGATGTTCGTAGTGACGCCCAAAGGCTTCCTGCCGAGCGACGATATCGGGCAGATCTTTGCCTTTACGGAGGCGGCGCAGGATGTTTCCTTCGAGGCGATGAGCGAGAAGCAGCGCCAGGCGGCGCGCATCGCGCAGGCCGATCCCAATGTGGCGGAGGTGATGTCCTTCATCGGGGTTTCAGGGTCCTCGTCCACCCTCAACCTGGGACGCATGCTGATCCTGCTCAAACCGTACGCGGAAAGACGCAGCCCGGACGAAGTGATCCAGGAATTGCGCCCCAAGCTGACTTCCGTGCCCGGTTTGAAGGTGTTTCTGCAGAACATTCCCACCATTCGCATCGGTGGGCGGCTCACCAAGAGCCTGTACCAGTACACTTTGCAGGATGCGGACATCGATGAGCTGTACCACTGGTCGCCGATCGTCGAGCAGAAACTGCGCGCCCTGCCGGCGCTGCAGGACGTGAGCAGTGATCTGCAGATCACCAATCCCAAAGTGTCGGTGGAAATCGATCGCAACAAGGCGGCATCGCTTGGTGTCACCGCCGCGCAGATCGAGGACGCTCTTTACACGGCCTATGGTCAGCGCCAGGTATCGACCATCTACACGGCAACCAATGAGTACTGGGTGATTCTGGAAGTCGAGCCGCAATACCAGGCCGATCCGTCCGCCCTGGCGATGCTCTATGTGCGCTCCTCGACTGGCGCGTTGGTGCCGCTCAATGCCGTCACCAAGATCAAGGGCGGCGTGGCGCCGCTCACCATCAATCACCAGGGGCAAGTCCCGGCCGTCACCCTATCGTTCAACCTGCCGCCAGGAGTGTCGCTTTCCACCGCGATCGCCGATGTCCAGAAGGCCCAGGCCGGCCTCGGCGTGCCGGACACGCTGATCGGCAGCTTCCAGGGCTCCGCCCAGGCCTTCCAGTCGTCCATCGCGGGGATGGGAATGCTCCTCCTCATGGCAGTATTCGTGATCTATGTCGTGCTCGGCATCCTGTATGAGAGCTACATCCATCCGCTCACCATTCTGTCGGGGCTGCCGACCGCCGGCCTGGGAGCGCTGATGACCCTCGCGCTGTTCCACCGCGAGCTGGACATGTACGCTTACGTCGGGATCATCATGTTGGTGGGGATCGTGAAAAAGAACGCGATCATGATGATCGACTTCGCCCTGGAGGCGCGGCGGGTTGACGGCAAGCCCCCAGCGGAAGCCATTTACCAGGCGTGCCTGGTGCGCTTCCGGCCGATCATGATGACGACCATGTGCGCGCTCCTCGGCACGCTGCCGATTGCGCTGGGGCTGGGCGCGAGCGGAGCGAGCCGGCAGTCGCTGGGTCTCGCGGTGGTGGGCGGGTTGGTGTTCTCCCAGGTCTTGACGCTGTACATCACCCCCGTGATCTATCTTTATCTCGACCGCTTCAGCGAGTGGCTAGCCAAACGGCATGTCAAGGAGACGGCCCCTGCCGAGGTGACTGCGCTGCACGAGGTCTATCCGCTGAAGCCCAAGGAACAGGCGCAGCATCGCAAGAGCGACGTCATTGTCAGCGGCTGAGCCAGGACGCCGTTAAGTTGCCTTAGCCGAATTGTCACCTCCCATGGCGCCGCTTCGCACGCAAGCCTCACAAAGCCGTGCTCGGCGCCGGTGATGGGGCGCGATCGTCCGCCTCGCGGTGCTTGGAGTGATCGGCTCCGAGGAACATGTACATCGCGGGAACGACGAACAAGGTAAACAGCGTGCCGATCGACAGCCCGGTGAAGATCACCAGGCCCATCGCATGACGGCCGGCGGCGCCCGCTCCGGAGGCGATCACCAGCGGTAGCACCCCCAGCACCATGGCGAAGGTGGTCATCAGGATCGGCCGCAGGCGCACCGCCGCGGCCTCTTCGATGGCATCCCGTTTGCTCTTGCCGGTGCGCTGCAGCTCGTTCGCGAATTGCACGATCAGGATGCCGTGTTTACTGATAAGGCCCATGAGCGTCACCAGACCCACCTGCGTGTAGATGTTGAGCGTGGCGAGCCCGAGGTTGATGAAGATGAGCGCACCGAACAGCGCCATTGGCACCGATACCAAAATGACCACCGGGTCGCGGAAGCTCTCGTACTGCGCCGCCAAAGCCAGGAACACGATGATGACGGCGAAGAGGAGCGTGACCACGAAGCCGCCCGATTCCTGAACAAACTGGCGCGACTGCCCGGCATAGTCGATGGAATAGCTCGAGGACGCTACCTCATGGGTAGTGGCGCGCATGAAGTCGAGCACCTGGCTCTGGGAAATGCCCGGGGCCGTGACGCCTCCGATAATGGTGGAATTGAGTTGCTGGAAGTGGTTGACGGACTCCGGTACCACTTTGTGCGTGAGGCTCGCCACCGTGCTCGCCGCTAGCATGGAGCCGTCGGGAGCGCGAATGTGGTAATCGAGCACCTGCGAGGCGTTGAGTCGGTCAGTCTGCATCACTTGCGGGATCACCTTGTAGGACCGACCGGCGATCGAGAAGTAGTTGACGTAGCCGCCGCCGAGCGCCGCGCCCAGGGCACTGCCGACTTCTTGCTGGGTGAGTCCCAGAGTCGTTACGAGGTCGCGATTGACGGCGACGGTCGCTTGCGGCTTGTCAATTTTCAAATCGCTGTCGATAAAGAAAAACATGCCGCTGGCGCGCGCCTTGTCGACCACCGCCTGGGCCACATCGTTCAGGTTCTCGAAAGGCTCGGTCGTATTGATGACGAACTGCAAGGGCAAGCCTTGCGCGCCCGGAAGCGGAGGAAATTGGAATGCCGCTACGCGGGCCCCGGCGACGCTGTTCCATTTCTGCTGCAACTCCTGCTGCAGTTCAGTCGCGCTGCGCTTGCGCTGATCCCAGGTTTTGAACAGCACCCCGCCGAAGCCTTGATTGATGCTCGGCGTGCCGGTGATCTGGAACATCTGGGCGTACTCCGGTTCCTGACGCGCGATGTCGAACACCTGTTTGGAATAGATGAGCATCTGCTCGGCCGTCGCATCGGGCGGACCGATGATCTGATTCAGCACAATGCCCTGATCCTCCTGGGGCGCCAGTTCGGACTTGGAGGTCATGAACAAGTACACGGTGCCCGCCAACAAGAGTGCTCCCATCACCACCAGCACCACCCACGTCCGCAGCAGGCTGCCGAGCACGCGGTGGTAGCCCCCTCGCACCCGGTCGAATTGCCGGTCGATGAACTTCACGAAGCGGCCGCTCTCTTGCTCTGCATTGAAGAACCGCGAACACATCATCGGCGACAGGGTGAGCGCGATCACGCCCGAGACCGCAACGGCTCCTGCCAGGGTGAAGGCGAATTCGGTGAACAGCGCGCCGGTGAGCCCGCCCTGGAAGCCGATCGGCACATACACCGCCACCAGCACGATGGTCATGGCCACGATGGGCCCTCCCAGTTCGCGGGCGGCGATGAGCGCCGCCTGCAGCGGCGGTTGGCCCTCCTCCTTCATGTGCCGGTCGACGTTCTCCACCACGATGATGGCATCATCCACCACCAGCCCAATGGCCAGCACGAGCGCAAGCAGCGTGAGGAGGTTGATCGAATAGCCGAGCACAAGCATCACGAAAAACGCCCCGATCAACGAAAGAGGCATGGCGATCAACGGAACGACGACCGCCCGCAGACTGCCGAGGAACAAGTAGATCACCACCGCGACGATCAATAGCGCCTCGACCAGCGTTTTCACCACTTCCTGGATCGAAGTGTTGATGAATTCCGTCGCATCGTAGACGATCTCTCCGGTCAGCCCGGTGGGCAACTGAGCCTGGATCGACGGAACCACGCTGCGCACCCGCTTGGCGACCTCCAATACGTTGGCCTCCGGAGCAACTTTAATACCGATGAAGACCGACTGCTTGCCGCTGAAGGCGACATTGAAGTCGTAGTTCTCCGCGCCCAGAGTCACGTTGGCGACATCCTCCAGGCGCACGATCGCACCGTCTTTCTGCTTGACGGCGAGCTTCTTGAAATCCTCCACCGTATGCAGATCGGTGCCGGCGGTGAGATCGACGCTCACCATTTGGCCCTTGGTGGTGCCCAGCGCAGCGAGGTAATTATTGGCAGCCAGCGCCGCGGAGACGTCGCTCGCTGTCACCCCGTGTGCCGCCATGCGGTCGACATCGAGCCAGGCGCGCAGTGCGAACTGCCGCCCGCCTAGGATTTCCGCCGTCTGTACGCCCTCGACCGAATCGAGCTTGGGCTTGACCACGCGCAACAGGTAGTCGGTAACGTTGTTGGTGGGCAGGACATCGCTGTAGAAACCCATGTACATGGAGTCGGTGGTCTGACCGGTTTGCACCGTCAGCACCGGCTGCTGCGCCTGCGGCGGCAACTGATTGCGTACCGAGCTCACCTGAGTGGTGATTTCGGTGAGCGCCCGGTTGGCATCGTAGTTGAGACGCAGCGTTGCGTTGATGACCGAGGTGCTATTGATGCTCGCGGAGGACATGTAGTCGATGCCTTGAGCCTGGGCAATCGCAGCCTCCAGAGGCTGGGTGATAAAGCCGGCGACGGTTGCCGCATCGGCGCCGTAATAGCTGGTGCTGATGGTCACCACCGAGTTCTGCGTCTTGGGATACTGGTTTATCGGCAAGCCGCTCAGCGAACGCAGGCCGAGCACCAGGATCAGCAGGCTCACCACCATTGCAAGCACCGGACGGCGAATGAAGGTATCGGTAAAGTTCATGATCGCGATGACCTACTGTTCTTGAGGCTTCGGATTCGGATTATTGGACGGCTGGACCCGATTATCGATAATCAGCGGCGTGCCGTTTTTGAGCTTCAATTGGCCGCTGGTGACGACCTGTGTCCCTTCCTCGATGCCCTTGACCACTGCCACCTGATCGCCGCGAGTCGGCCCGGGGGTCACGAACACCTGTTGCGCCTCGACGGCTTCCGCGCCCTTGGCGTCCCGCTTAGCGGAAGGCTTCGCGACAAATACCGTCGCACCGTACGGATTGTAAGTAATCGCCGTCTGCGGCAAGGTGAGGTAACGCTGCTTGTCTCCCGTGTCCACATTCACGTTCGCAAACATCCCGGGCAACAGTTCCCGCTTGGTGTTCTCGACCGTCGCCTCGACCTGGACATTGCGGGTGTTGACATCGATTAGCGGATTGATGGCGTTCACCTTGCCGTGGAAGCTGCGGTCCTTGAAAGCGTCGTTCGCGACCGTCACTGTCTGGCCGATGAAGACTCGCGCGAGCTGCTGCTGCGGCAGCGCGAAATCCACATAGATGGGATCGATGGTTTGCAGCGTGACGATCTTGTCGCCGGGATTGATGTACTGGCCGGGATTGACCGTGCTGATGCCGAGTCGTCCGGCAAAGGGCGCACGGATGGTCTTCTTCGCCACGACCGCCGCCTGCTGCGCCACTTGCGCCCGCTTGCTCTTCAAATCGCCCGCATCGCTGTCCAACGCCGCCTTGCTGACTGCCTGCGCTGCGTACTGCGCCCGATCGCGCTGATAGACGGTCGCCGACAATTCGGCGGCGGCCTCGAGGGCGTGCAGCTGCGCAACGTCGGAGTCCGGGTTCAGTTGCAAGAGCACTTGTCCCGCCTTGACCTCATCGCCAGACTTGAAATTCACGCTGCGCACGAGTCCCGCAATCTCCGTGGTGACGTCCACGCCGCGTACCCCGCGCAGGCTGCCCACGGCGGAGATTTGCGGCTGCCATTCCTGGAACGCGGCCTTCACGGCAGTGACCGTTGCTGGTGGCGCGGCGTTGCCGGCCATGAACTTCTTGATCATCTGCGCCTTGAACAAGTTGAAGCCAACAATGCCGCCCAAAAGCAAGCCGACAATCAGCAACATGATCAACATCCGCTTGGTCATCGATTTATTCTCCGTTTTGATTGTTGAGACGCCCTGCAACGCGCATTTAACGGGATGGCTTGCCGCCCTCCTCCGCTGACGCTCCGCGGTTCCACCATCCACCGCCGAGCGCCTGAAACAATGCGGCTGTGTCGGAATAGCGCGCGGCCTGGGCCTGGACCAGGTTGATGCGCGTTTCGCTGTACTGTTGCTGGGCGTTGAGCAGCGACAGATAGCTCACGGCGCCAAGTTGAAACTGTCGCTGAGTCAGTTCGAGAGAATCGCGCGCCAGATTCTCGGCGTCTGCCTGCGCCTGCAAGGTGCGGGCGTCAGTCTCCAGCGCTCGCAGCACGTCGGCCACGTTCTGGAAGGCGCCGAGCACGATCTCGCGGTACTGGGCAGCCGCCTGATCATAGGCAGCGACCGCGGCGCGGCGCTTCGCGGAGAGCTCGCCGCCGTGGAAGATCGGCTGCAGCAGCGATGCACCGGCGCTCCATATCATGGAGCTGCTATCGGCGAGCTTGTTGAACTGAGTCGTCTCCGACCCGTAGTTCCCGGACAAGGTGATTTGCGGATACAGGTTCGCCGTCGCCACGCCAATCTGCGCACTCGCCTGGTGCAGGAGTGCTTCGGAGGCGCGGATGTCGGGACGCTGCCGTACCAGCGACGAAGGCAGGCTCACTGGCAGTTCCCGAGGCAGCTGCAATGCATCCAGCCTGAACTCAGGGAAGGCCGCTTCATTCGGCAGCTTCCCCAGATAGACCGATAGCTGATGCCGAGTCTGCGCCAACTGCTTTTCCAATGGCGGCAGCGTAGCCCGAATCTGCGCCAGCGAAGTACGCTGGGCGAGGATGTCCGAGCGCGACACCGCGCCGAGTTCGAATCGGCGCTCGACCACATCCAGTTGCTTTTGCAAAGCGATCAGGATGTCCTGGGTGGCTTGAATCTGTGCGCGCAGCGACGCTTCCCGTACCGCCGTGGTGATGATATTGGCGGTGAGCGCAAGATGAGCGGCTTGCAGTTGAAAGGCCTCGAAGTCGACTTGAGCGCGCAGCGCTTCCAACTGGCGCCGCGAGCCGCCGAAAACATCCAGCAGGTAAGAGACATTGACCGAGGCGTGGTAGAGGTTGAACACGCTGCCGCCGCCTGGTATGCCGAGCGCCGCGGCCGAAGAACGCTGCCGGGTGGCTGAAGCCTGGGCGTCGACACTCGGCCAGAGGAGCGCGCCGCTCTGCGCTTTCAAGTTTTCTTGCGCCTGGCGCAGCGTCGCCTGCGCTGCCGCGAGCGTAGGGCTGTCGGCAATCGCCTGACGAATCATCTGGTCGAGCGCTTCGGATCGGTACAGCGACCACCACTCTGCGGGGATGTCCTGGTCGGTAACGAAACGCTGGGCAACGCCGGCAACGCCCGGGGTGGCCGCGGTTTCCGTAGGCAGCGCTTCCGGCGTGTAGCGCTCCGCCGCCGGGGCCTCGGGAGAGTGGAAGTTCGGACCCAGCACGCAGCCCGCCAGCGTGGCAGCGGCAGCGAGTGAGATAGCAAGCGCCTTGGCGCCAGGGATCAGTAGCATCTTGCTCCTATTTAGGTCGTCGCTTTCGCCGTTTGACAGCGACCCCGCTGGCAGAGGCCTGCGCCGCAAAGCCCGCCAACAGCACGGCAGACATTCGCTGCGCGTAGCGCTCTGGCACATTGCTGTAGTGGGCGCCGTCGATTTGACACAGGATGTTGCGCATCTGGATGAAAAACAGGCTCGCCGCCATCACTTGCAACGCAGCCAGCGCCGGATTGAGGTCCTTGCGAAACTCCCCGGCTTCGCAGCCGAGCCGGAAGAAGGCGGCGAGTTTGCTAAACTTGTGGCGGAAGACTTGACCCGCCAGCGAATGGCTGGGACTGCTCCCGTCGTCAAGGATTTCGCGGAGAACAAGGCGAATCCGCTCCTGCTCGTCGCACATGTGGTTCAGGTCGGCGATCATTAGCGTGCGCAGGCGCTCCGCGAAGGAACCGCGCGCATCCATCAATGTCTCAATTTGTTCGCTGCTCCGACGGCACGCCTCGTCGAGCGTTGCCTCATAGAGTGCCTGCTTAGTCCGGAAATGATGAAAAACATTGGCCTTGCTCACAGCCGCACGCTCAGCGATATCGTTGGTCGAAACCGCGTCGTAGCCTGCTTGAGCAAACAGTTCAAACGCCGCCTCCAGGATGCGCTCGGTGGCACTGAGGCCGATCGGTTCGGTTGCGACGGTGCTCAAGGCGATTTGGTAAGATCTGGCCGACAATGCATGACGGAGGACTGACCGCTCGGTCAGCACAAAAAGTCTATCGGGGCCGCGTTCATCTGGCAAGTGGGCAGCGCGCGATGCCGTAGACAGCAAGTAGCGATAGCGCTTTGGCGAATGGACAATCTGGAATCGGCACAGGCGTAGCGACAACTGGCAATGAAGGAGTTCACACAATGAGCGAAGCGATCGGTTTCATTGGCCTCGGGCATATGGGCGAACCCATGGCGCGCAACCTGCTGCAGGCTGGTTTTAGGGTGCGCGTCTACAATCGCACCGCGGCGAAAGCGCGAGCCCTCGTGGGCGACGGTGCGCAGCTGGTCACCACCCCCGCCGACACAATAGAACCCGGCGGGACCGTCATCACCATGGTGGCGCACGACGCAGCACTGGAAGAGATCGTCCTTGGGGAAAATGGAATCGGACGAGCCCTGGGCCCGGGCGGCGTACATCTTTCGATGAGCACTGTCTCGCCAAACACGACCCGCAAACTCGCCCTCTGGCATGCGGAACACGGTAGTACGTACCTGGCGGCGCCGGTATTCGGACGCCCCGAAGCGGCGGCCGCCCGCAAGCTGTGGATTTGTATTTCTGGCCCAACTGCAGCCAAGCAGACCGTCCAACCGGTGCTCGAGGCCCTCAGCCAGGGTGTTCATGATTTTGGCGAGGAAGCCGATGCGGCCAACGTCGTCAAGTTGGCGGGCAACTTCTTGATTCTGTCGGCCATCGAGGCCCTCGCTGAGGCCTTCGCCCTGGGAGAAAAGAATCACGTGGACCGCGGTGCCCTGGCCAACTTCTTCGGCCAGACGATCTTCGCCTGCCCGATCTACCAGAACTACGGCAGGATCGTCGCCACAGAACAGTTCACGCCGCCCGGCTTCACGCTGGCCCTCGGCATGAAGGACGTCAAGCTGGTGCTCGGCACGGCGGAAGAGAGCGAAGTACCGATGCCGCTCGCGAGCCTCTTGCATGACCGCTTGTTGGCCTCGCTCGCCAAGGGTCGCCAGGCTTTGGACTGGACTTCGCTGGCGATTTCCGTCTCGGAAAACGCCGGCCTCCGGTAGCTTGCGAGGCAGCGCTCAGCGCTGTTTCGCCCATCTCCCGCTGCGGCGGTCGGAGCGGACTAACGATCCATGGGCACGCTGGAAGCAACCTGGCGTTTCGTCGCCTGCGATGGATAAACGGTCAAATCTCCTCAAGTAATCGCCTGGATTACCGAAGATATATGGTCAATCCGCGGTTTCGCCACGATTGTGAGGCGGCGGCGCGGCACACTTTGCGTCCACCATTCCGGGTCAACAGGCGATATGAGGCAAACGAAAGATAGCGGACCCAAGAAATACGCCGTCGCACGACGGCTCGGCCTGCTTGGCCTTTTGCCGACATTCTGCGCAGTTTTGCTGGCATTGCTCTGGTATGTCGTCCTGGCAACCCTTGCGGAAGAAGAAAAGCGTGCCGTCAAGGACGCCATCAGCGAGACCGAAAGTTTCGTGAGTGGGTTCGAACAACACGTGGAACGCGCTATTGGCCAGTTCGACCAGACGGCAAAGTTTGTTCAATTCGAATATGAGCGCAGCAGCGGGGTCGTAGATCTTGTTGAATTGGCAAGCCAGGGCCTCATCCCCTCAGAGATCCTTCCTCTGATCACTATCACAGATGAACAAGGCATCTGCACAAGCACGACGCTGAGAACCGGGATAGGAGTCAATATCTCTGACCGGGAGCATTTCCGTGTGCATATCGCGGAGAATTTCGGTCGCCTTTTCATTGGCAAGCCCGTTCTGGGCCGCGTGTCCGGCAAGTGGACGGTGCAAATGACTCGCCGCCTGAATCATCCGGATGGCTCGTTCGCCGGCGTGGTCGTTGTCTCCGTGGACCCGACTTACTTCGCCGCGTACTACAACAAAGCGGTGCTCGCCGAGCGCGGTTTGCTGGGCGTACTGGGCGAGGATGGCGTATACCGCGTGCGCCGGTCGGGAGACGTAACGACGACCGGCCAGACGACGACCTACTCGCGTTGGATCGATCAGCTGGATCAGGCGGCGCGCGATGGGCTGCCGGTTCACGATGCGGATGATGTGCAGCGCTACGTGAGCTATCGTAAAATCGGGGCGTACCCGTTGGTCGTCGTCGCCGGCGAGGCGCAGGAAGAGGTGCTCGCGGATTATCGCCGCAGGCGGCACCTGTACCTCGCGGCGGCCATTTCCGCTTCCTTGGTGATCGCCGCCTTCTTCGCTCTGGCAACCGCTTTGCTCGTGCGCCTGCATCAGAAGCATCTTCAGGCAGCGGCAGCACAAGCCACCTATCAGGCCGCGTCGGAGGGCAGCTTGGATGGCTTCTATATCCTGCGTTGCCCACCGGATGGCAAGGGATTTATGGTGGCCGACGTGAATCAACGTGGTGCCAAGTTGTTTGGCCTTTCCAAGGACCAACTGCTTGGCCGGCATATGTCCGAGCTTCTGCCGAAGACCCAGGCTGCGGTGCTCGCCCGCCGCTACTCGCGGGTCTTGCGCACCGGCGTTTCATTGGAAGAAGAAGTGGAGAACCGTACCGGAGCCCTCCGGGTGCTGTGGCTGCACCACCAGGTGGTTCCGCTGCTCGACGGCGTCGCGGTCACCGTGCGCGACATATCGGACACCAGGAAGTCGAAGGCACAACTTGAGCAACTGGCAAACTACGACAGCCTGACCAAGTTGCCCAATCGCCATATGTTCCAGCAACGCTTGAGGGCGGCTCTGGAGCGCTGCCAAGCGAGCGGCAGGAAACTTGCGGTGCTGTTCATCGACCTGGATAACTTCAAGTCGGTCAATGACACTCTCGGTCACGACTGGGGGGATCTGCTCTTGCGCAACGTGCCGGCCAGGTTGGAGGAATGTCTGCGCAGGGACGATGTGGTTTGCCGGCTGGGCGGTGATGAATTCACCGTGATCATGGAAGGCTTTCAAAGCACCCAAGAAGTTTCCGCCGCGTGCGAGCGCCTCGTCAGGGGCTTGGCCCAGCCCTTCGCGATCAAGGGCCGCGACATTTGCACCAACGCGAGCATCGGCGTCAGCATCTACCCGGACCATGGTACGGACATCAGCACACTGCTCAAGAACGCCGACCTCGCGATGTACAGAGCCAAGGCAGTATGCAAAGGCAGCTACCAATTTTATGCGCCGGAACTGAGCGAGCGCATCGCGCAGTTTGTATCGCTTGAGGCGAGCCTGCGCGAGGCGATGGACTTCAAGCAGTTCTTTCTCGTGTATCAGCCGAAAATCGACTTGAAACGCGACCAAGTCAGCGGCTTCGAGGCGCTTTTGCGCTGGCGTCATCCACTACGGGGACTCATTGCACCGGTCGCGTTCATCCCTGTGGCCGAGGCCACAGGACTGATCATTCCCTTGGGCGAATTCGTTCTGCGCGAGGCCTGCGAGCAAATCGCTCGTTGGCAAAAGGCTGGCCTGGGCGACGTACCGGTAGCGGTCAATGTCTCGGCGCATCAGTTGCGGGGCATCGACCTGGTGCGCGTCGTAGGCCGAGCGCTATCCGACTTTGATGTCCGGCCGAACCTGCTCGAGTTGGAACTCACCGAGAGCGCCATAATGGAAGATCCGGAAGCGGTCTGTCGCACCCTGGCGGAGCTGAAGGACCTCGGGGTGCGACTGTCGATCGACGACTTTGGCACAGGCTATTCCAGCCTTGCTTCGCTCAAGCGCTTCCGCGTCGACACGCTTAAGGTGGATCGCTCCTTCATCAAAGACGTTCCGCAAGACGAGGACGCAACGGCGATTCTGCGCGCCATCGTGACCATGGCCGAAAGTCTGCGCATCGGGGTGGTTGCCGAAGGGGTAGAAACCGAAACACAACTGAATTTCCTGCGCGCGGTCGGCTGCGAACAAGCGCAAGGCTATCATTTCAGCAGGCCGGTCATTGCCACTGCCGTACCGGAGATCGTCGCGACCTATGGCCTGGTGGCTGAACCGGCGAAGGATCGCGCCGCTGCTCCCAGGCTGGCGATCGTGGCGTTATCTGCGACCACGAGTACCGGGTCCGGACACGGCCGATCCTAGCTCTCCACTCTGGCGGCGAACGAACTGGCCATCATTGCGAGCAGCCGCTCTCGTGCCAATAAGAGTTGCTGCGCTTCGTTCACCTCAACCA
>Ga0209118_1000393_pt1 | contig 24666 bp, 22 predicted proteins | sample BlaSpr_A8_Ref_M1_FD_187988 | JGI IMG/M metagenome (GOLD analysis project Ga0209118, IMG submission 187988) | Forest soil microbial communities from Thunder Bay, Ontario, Canada - Black Spruce, Ontario site 2_A8_Ref_M1 (SPAdes) (version 2) | ecosystem: Environmental > Terrestrial > Soil > Boreal...
GCCTCCGATGCCGACCGCTTTCAAGAACTGGCGACGGGTCGGTCGCGGTTCAGGGACGAGATGGCGATTGAGGGTGCGAATTTCGTGTGACATTCAACTGATCCCAGCCTGACTCGCCGGCCGTAACAACATCCGCAACACTCTGACGCGCGCTCGCCGCGAAACCCTGAATCAAAACCTCCAGGGTGCTCGACGGCCATAAGCAGCCCACGCGAGTCCCAGACCACGGTACGCGGTAACCGTCCACTGTCGGAGCAGTGGATAAGCGACGTAGCCGGTCACGCCGAGCGCGTAGGCGATCAGCAGGAAATCCGCCCATGAAGGATGTGCGACGAATACAAATGGCGTCCAGAGCACGCTGAATTCCGGCACGTACCAGCAGAGCGCCTCCAGGGAGTAGTGGTTCGCCGCGCACGGCTCCTGAGCGAAGCGGCCAAACGCCTGCCCGTCGATCCCGACCCAAACCGAGAGCAGTAGAGCTGAAAGCACGACGGTAAGCGCGAGAAGCGTTCGCGGTGGGCGACGGACCTGAGCCGCCAGCAGCAGCGCGGCCGGCAGCGAGGCGAACGTCAGAAATCGCGGGCCCCATGTGAAGCCGCCATACCAGGCCCACCAGCTGCCGTAAGCCAGCACCATGCCAGCCAGATACAGCATCCACAGGACCAGGACTTGCGACACGGATCGCAGCGCCTCGAGGCCCCGTCCGAAGACCAGGAACAATCCAGGTGCGAAGAAAAGGAGACCCTTGCCGAAAGACAACAACAGCGAAAGCACGCCAAAGAACGTCGGATAGCTGAAGCCGGGCAGCCCCGAATAGGGCAGGAGCGTCTGAAATCCGTGGTCGTTCTCGTAGCCGGTGGAGAGGGCCGACTTGCGGCGCACCGTGCTCTCGAGCAACCAGACGCCCGCGCTCAGGACAAGCGGCGCCAGCGCCCTGATTCGCTTCTCCCGCGATGCCCACCAACCCATGGCGAAAGCAAGGCCCACAAAGCTCGCGGGCAGGTTCGCGACCCCGACGCCAAGCAGCACCGCACCGGTCTTCCAGCGGCCTGCCGACCAGGCCGCCAGACCGACTCCGACCGTCATCGCGCTGAAGGTCTCTGCGCCGAAGCCGGTCAGCGAGCTTGGAAGCATGGCAGTCGTTCCGAGCAGCAACAAGAAGGCCGCGAGCACCTCGTTGGGCAAGCGTCCGCGCAGCAGCACGTACAGTCCGCCAACGCCCGCGGCGTAGACGACGACGTTGTAGCGAGACACCCACCATTCGGATGACGCGATGAGGTGCCCCAGGAGCATCAGCGGGATCGAAGGAACTGATCCGATGAGGGGATACTTCGTGTCGGGTATCCCGTGGCCTGCCAGCCACCCCTGGAGCGCGTCGTATCGCAACAGGCCGTCCCCTTCGATGCGATGCGGCAGAACGAAGAAGAGCACCAGGAGGCCCAGCGCGAGCAGCGCCCAGACGACGCGGTTGGGAATCTCAGTGGCCGGCTGCTCGTCCGGGCTCGGCGTCAAGTCGGCCAAGGGCGTCCGGTCACCGGCCCGGATTGTCTATCCGCCGGTCTGGTGTTGGGCGTGCTCTGAGGGTTCCGAGGGTTCGGAGTCGGGCGCGGGGCCCCCACCCGCGTACTGATCGTTGACCTGGACCACCTCCTCGCCAGGAGCCTGGTCGCTGGTCTGTGGCTTCGCCGTTGGTTGAGGTCCCATTGCTTTTCGTTTGCGGCGCGGCATGCCGCCAACGCTACACCGGCCGCCGATGCTTTCGCCTAGCTGGGTGTCTTGAAGAGTGTCTGAAATTTCATTGCCAGCCCCGCGTCGCCCTTGATCTTGAGCTTGCCCTGCATGTATGCGGTCCTGCCGTCGAGCTGACCCGTCATGATCCTCACCCAGTCGTTGGCGTCGGCGGAAAAGGTAAGGTTCGCGACCTCCGTCAGCTCTCCCTTCCCGGACTCAGCAATGCCGTCGTGGATCTTCACCCACCACTTGCCGCCGGCGTTCCCCGATAGGTCGAACTGGACGAGCGCGTTGGTGGCGCCGGCCATCTCGGGCACAAAGTTTGTGGGCAGCGCCTCGACGATCTGGTCTGGCTGGAGTGTCGACGTGTTTTCCTCCTGTGTCTCCAGCTCTGGCGCCAGTGATCCGGGCGTCTTGTATTCCTCGATGCGATCCAGCCACTCGTTGATGAGCGCTTTCTGCAGCACGGGCTGCTCAAGATCGAGCAGATGTCCGGCGCGATCGAGCACCGCGAAAGTGCCACGCGGAAAGCTGTCGAGGATCGACCACGCGGCCTTGTAGCCGACTAAGTGATCCTGGCGCCCCATGACGAACAAGGTCGGCGCAAGAAAGGGTTCCGCGAGGACGTTGGCCTCGAACGAGAATGGCTTTCCCTGCAGCCGCGGGGCGAATTCAGGGTCCGGCGGTGTCCAGTACGCCATCATGGCCCGCAGCTTGTCGATCATCGCACGGGTTTGCACGACCAGCGTGTACTGCATCCATTCCTCTCCCGGCTGCAGCGCAGCGGCGAACTCTGGTTCGCGACGTATCGCCCGCTGTGCTGGCAGATCGAATGCGCCCATCACTAGCGATAGTCCTGGGATGTCCAGCATCACGCCGTCCAACTGATTCGGTCGCTGATGGACAAGGCCGAGGGCCATATAGGCTCCCCAGGAGGCCCCTGTCACGGCGAATCGCTCGCCCGGCGCCACCGCCTCCATGAATTCGAGCAACACGTCCAGCATGTCTTCCGGGGACCGCAGCCAATCCGGCAACGGAGTCTTGCCATGTCCGGGCAGCTCCGGGTAAAGGCGCCGCCAGCCAGCTCGACCTTCGAAAACCGGCTCGGACGCAACCATAGTGATGTGACCGCTGTAGCCCCAGCCGTCAAGGACCAGCAGCGGCCTCCCGGCGCCGGCTTCGTCGTACTGCATGTTGATGTCGCGGACTTTGCATTCCATGCGGCTCAGACTCCTTGCAGACTGCAGTTGATTCGAATGGCCTCCAGGCTAGGCGCTCCACCATAGAATCGCACCGTGATGGTCATTCGTTCGCTCTTTCGGAGAAGGACCACATGAGCTCGATGAGCGACTTCGCTCGCTATGGAGTGGCCACCGTCCACGAGGCGATGGGCAGACGGGGCATCATCGCCATTCCGCTGATCCAGATCGTGCCAGGCAGTCGCGCCGCAGGCCCCGCTCGCACGGTGAGGTGTGGACAGAACGACAACCTGATGGTGCACGCGGCTCTGAGCAAGGTGCTGCCGGGCGAGATCCTCGTGCTGACGATGCCGGAACCGGCGCCGGTCTCCCTCGTTGGAGAGCTGATCGCGATCCAGGCTGCTTATCGGCACGTGGCCGCAATCCTCGTCGACGCAGCGGTTAGGGACGTCGAGGAGCTGGTGACGATCGGACTTCCCATCTGGGCCAGGTGGATCCGCGCCTCGGGTGCGACGAAGGATTCGGTCGGGTCCATCAACGAGACGGTGACAGTGGGTGAGATCAAGATCAACCCGGGAGACATCGTCGTGCTGGACGCAGACGGCGGGGTCGTCGTCCCAGCCGCGGATCAGGAGGCGGCGCTCAAATCCGCCGCGCAGCGAGTGGCAAACGAGGACGAGGCCCGCGAACGCTATCGCTCAGGGAGCCTCACCTATGACCTGCAGGGTTTGCGGGCGAAGGTGGAACGCTCGACGTAATCCGGCCCTATCCGGACAGCCGGGCCTGCATCTCCCTTTTCCAGGGTGGGTCGGCGCCGGCGCGGGTACACGTCAGCGCGCCGCCCAGGCAGGCATAGTCGAGGGCGGCCTTGAGCTCCTCCTCAGAGAGGCTGAGATCCGGTTGGATGCATCCGTGATCGTGAAGCCATGCCAAGAGGGCGGCGCCGAAGGCGTCGCCGGCTCCGATGGTGTCGACGACCTCGACGCGCGGGGCGGCCACGTGCATCCGGACGTCCCGATGCGCGCCGAACGCACCCCGAGCACCCAGCGTCACGACAACCAGGCTCACGCCGTCGCGAAGAATCTGAGTCGCCGCTTGCTCATGGTCGAGCCCCGGACAGATCCAGGCCAGGTCGGCCTCGCTCGCCTTGACGATCGCGCTGTGCGAGATCGCGAACTGTAGGCGTTCGCGATAGTCGGCCTCAGGGATGAGTCCCAGGCGGACGTTGGGGTCGAGCATCACCAAGCGCCGGCCGCGCTCTCGAGTGACCAGCTCGGCGAGCGTGGATGCCATCGGCTCGAGCACCAGCCCCAGCGTCCCCAGATAGAGAGCGTTCACGTCGGGACCGAAGTGTTCGGGGAGCATGTCAACCGTCAGGTTGGGCGCGGACGTTCCCTCGACCAGGAACTGGTATTCGGCGAGGCCTTCGCTGTCCACGTCCGCGATGGCGATCGTCGTGGGTTCGGGACCGATGCTCGCCAGCTCGAGGCTGGCTCCTTCGGAGACCAGCAAGCCGGCCATCTGCCGTCCAAAGACGTCCTCCGAGAGACGCCCCAGAAACGCGGTCGGCACCTCTAACCGGGCGAGCGCTCGGGCGGTGTTGAACGGTCCTCCGCCCGGCACTGCCCTCTGGGTGCCATCCCCGTTGTGGATCCGGTCGACCAGCGCCTCTCCACAAACTACGACCACGGAGCGATCTCGCCTGAGCCTCTGCTGATCATTCGCGTGAGGACGACTCGGTGTTCCGATGGCGAACGATCTCCATCGAGGCGGCGGAAGAGCATCTCGGCGGCGGTGCGTCCGATCGCCGCCGGATCCTGCGCGATGACCGTGATCCCCGGCTGCAGCAGGTCGGCCAGCAAGATGTCGTCGAAGCCGATCAGCGCAACACGCTGGTGAAGCTCCAATCGTCGAAGCGCTTTAAAGGCCCCGATGGTGATCAGGTTCTGTCCGGTGAGCAGCGCCGTGGGAGGATCCGGCATGCCGAGTAATTCAATCGCGGCCGCCTCCGCCCTGTCGATTCCCCTCAAGTCGAGCCGCACGAGTCTCTCGTCAGCCTCGATCCCCTGGACGCCGAGCTCTTCCAGGTAGCCCCGGTGCCGTTCCGCGGCCGTGGCGATCTTGTGCAGGTCGCCCAGGTACCCGATCCGGCGGTGGCCGTGCTCGACCAGGTGCCGAATGCCACGCCTGACCCCGGCGGCGTTGTCGGTGAGCACGGTGTCCGCGTCGAAAAAGGCCGGCGGGCGGTCCACGAACACGATCGCCGTGCCCGCATTGCGTTCCGTCACCAGGTAGCTGTGGTCGTGACTCGAAGGCTGGATGATCAGGCCGTCAACCCGTCGGGACGCAAAGGCCGAGACTAGCTTTCGCTCGCGATCTTCGTCTTCGTCTGAGCTGCCGGCCAGGACGAGCACCCCCCGCTGGACGGCCACGTCTTCGATCGATCGGTTGAGCGCGGAGGAGAAGGGGTTGGCCACGTCTTCCAGGACCACGCCGATCGTGGCGCTCCTGCCGTCTGACCTGCGCAGGCTGCTGGCCGTCAGGTTGTGGCGGTAGTTCAGCCGTTCAGACGCTGCCAGGACCCGCCTCGCGAGCCTGGGCGACACACCGGGTTCGCCGTTCACCACCCGCGAAACGGTCTTGATGCTCACCTTGGCCAGCGCCGCGACCTCCCTCATGGTCGGCCTTGATCTGTCGGCTGCCTCAGATGTCAACGTTGGCCTCCTGGGCCTGAACGGCGGGCTCCCAGAGCACTCCGTAAATCTCTTGTTGCAGTCTAACCGGATCTGTGTTACAAAAGACAACGTTGTCTTTTGACAACGTTGTCAGCTTAGCTCTGAGCCGGCTAACGAATAGATGGGGGAACCTCAAATGAGCGATGGAAGACTTCGATCACCGGACCGGCGCCACGTGCTCGCGATCATGGGGATCGTGATCGCGCTGGCGGCCGGCGCATGTTCGGGAGCCGGCGGCGGCGGTGGTGGCGCGGGCACGACCACGATCACGCTTGCGGCGGTCGACAATCCGTCCATGGCCGACCTGAAGAAGCTCGTCGGCGACTTCCAGAGCGCTCACTCGAATATCACGGTCAAGATCGTGACCCTGCCCGAGGGCGACCTCCGGCAGCAGGTGACCCAGGACGTGGCGGCGAACAGCGGGAAGTACGACCTGTTCACGATTGGCACCTACGAGGTGCCCCTGTGGGCCAAGAAGGGGTGGATCGAAAATCTCAGCCCATACATCGCCAAGGATCCGTCTTACGCTCCAGACGACCTGATTCCCGGAATCAGGGGAGCCCTCAGCTACAACAGCAATCTCTACGCAGTGCCTTTCTACGGCGAAAGCTCCATGCTCATGTACCGCAAGGACCTGCTTGCGGCCAAGGGGCAGACCATGCCCGATCATCCAACTTGGGACCAGGTGGCCGCGATCGCTAACGCGGTCAACAACCCAGGCGCGGGCCTCAACGGGATCTGTTTGCGCGGCCTGCCCAGCTGGGGCGAGCAGCTCGCGCCGCTGGACACTGTGGTCAACACGTTCGGTGGACGCTGGTTTGATCCGCAGTGGAACGCAACGCTGAACTCTCCCCAGTGGAAGTCAGCCTTGACCTTCTATGTGAACCTGCTCAAGACGGCAGGCGAGCCGGGGGCCCCCAACGCCGGATTCACCGAGTGCCTCCAGGCCTACAACGCCGGCAAGGTCGCGATGTGGTACGACGCCACCGTGGCAGCGAGCTTCTTCACCGGGGATGCAGCGAAGAACTCGGGGTACGCCTATGCGCCCACCAAGGTCAAGGACTGGTCGGGTTGGTTGTGGGCGTGGTCGCTCGGCATGCCCTCCAGCAGCAAAAAGAAGGACGCCGCGTGGACCTTCGCTGACTGGGCCACCTCCAAGGACTACGCCAAGCTGGTCGGGACCAAGTTGGGTTGGGCCCGTGTGTCGCCAGGAACGCGCACCTCGACCTATTCCATCCCCGAGTATCAGCAAGCCGCCGGCGCCTTCGCCCAGGTGACGCTTGATTCGATCGCGCACGCAGACGTCAATCACCCGACTGTGGATCCCGTCCCCTACATTGGCGTCCAGTACGTCGACATCGACGAGTTCCAGAAGCTCGGCGACGACGTTTCTCAAGAGTTCGCCAAGGTAATCGCGGGCAATGAATCAGTCGATGTTGCGCTGCAAAAAGCGCAGGCGCTCGCAACTGTTGTCGGCAAGATCTACCAGCATTAGCAGCTAGCTTTCTCGAATGGGCTCGGTCGCAAGCAGCGGAGGCGTGCGGGTACGAACCGCCGCCTCCGTCGCCCGCCGGGACGCCTGGCTGCGGCGGCTGCCGTTGCTGCCGGCCTTTGTCTACGTCGTCCTCGTGACCCAGATTCCGTTTGTGCTGACGATCTACTACAGCTTCCACTCGTGGAACCTGCTCAAGCCAGGTAGCTTCCGCTTCTCCGGGCTGGACAACTACGCGGCGCTCCTGACCGACGAGCACATCCGGACAGCGGTGCTGAACACCGTGGTGTTGACCGTCTCCGTGATCGGGATCTCGATCGCCCTCGGTCTAGCGATTGCCTCGCTGCTGAACTCAGAAGTTTTCGGCAAGGGCGTCATGCGGACGCTGATGATCGCGCCCTTTCTAATCATGCCCACGGCCGCGGCCCTGATCTGGAAGGACACGCTCCTCAACCCATTGTTCGGGCTCCTGCCTTATCTGTTGACCCCGTTCGGTCTCGGCCGCGCGGACCTGGTCAATCAGCACCCCATGGCGATGGTTGTGGCCGTGGAGGTCTGGCGTTGGACGCCGTTCATGATGCTGATCATCCTGGCCGGCCTGCAGTCGCAGAACCCAGAGGTCCTGGAGGCGGCGCGCGTCGATGGAGCCAACGCCTTTCAGGCTTTTCGCCGCATCACGCTGCCCCTGGTCCGGCCTTTCATAGAGCTAGGTGCGCTGCTGGGATCGCTTTTCGTCGTGCAGACGTTTGACTCGATTTACATGCTGACCTATGGCGGTCCGGGTGAAGACACGACCAATGTTCCTTTCCTGCTGTACAAAGTTGCCTTCCAGGGTTTCGACATCGGGCAGGCGTCCGCGATTGGCGTGGTCGCGGTGATCCTCACCACAGTCGTGGCGACCATCGGGCTGCGCACGCTGTTCTCGATCTTCCAGGTGGAGGCCAGGCGATGAGCGCCAACGCGATGCGCGGCAACACCAGGCGCGCCAGCAGCTTCCCGACTTCAAAGGTCTTGTGGTCGGTGGTTGGTTGGCTGGTGGTGTTCATCTTCTTCTTCCCTGTCCTGTGGATGTGGCTGGAAGCTTTGAAGACGGAACCGCAGGCGGCCAGCTCCCCGCCGACCGTCTTCTTCGTACCCACTCTGATGGAATTCCAGGACGTACTGTCGGGCGACTTCCCGCCGTTCTTCATCAACTCAGCGATCGCCAGCATCGGCTCGACGCTCCTGGTCCTGGTCCTCGGGCTGCCTGCCGCTTACGCGCTGGCGATCAGGCCGGTGAAGCGCACCCAGGACGTGCTTTTCTTTTTCATCTCGACGCGGTTCTTGCCTTTTGCCGCGAGCCTCGTCCCGCTCTACCTGCTGGCTCGCGACCTGCACCTGCTGGACAACATATTCACGCTGGTCCTCATCTACACCACGATCAACCTGCCGCTCGGAGTCTGGCTCTTGCGCTCGTTTCTCCTCGAGATCCCCCATGACCTGTTTGAAGCCGCGCGTGTGGACGGCGCAGGATTTCTGACCGAGCTCACGCGAATCGTGGTGCCGCTGATCGCGCCTGGAATCGCGGCCACGTCTTTGATCTGTCTGATCTTCAGCTGGAACGAGTTCTTCTACGCGGTCAACTTCACCTCTTCAACCGCGGCGACAGCGCCGCTCTTCCTGGTCAGCTTCATCAGCGGCCGCGGGTTCTTCTACGCGAAGCTCGCCGCCGCCGCCACCTTGGCCAGCCTCCCCGTTCTGCTGGCTGGCTGGATCGCACAGAAGCAGCTGATCCGTGGGCTGACGTTGGGCGCTGTCAAATGAAGGCGGTGGTCATCGAAAAGCCGAACAGCGTGGCGGTAAGTCGCATCGAAGATCCGACGCCTGGCGCCGGCGAGGCGGTGATCAAGGTCGAGGCGTGCGGCATCTGCGGCACGGACATTCACGTCCTCCACGGCGAGTTCGCTCCCACTCGGTACCCGATCGTGCCCGGCCACGAGTTCTGCGGCGAAGTGGTGGCGGTGGCCGGGGATGTGCGCAACGTGAAAGTGGGTGACTTTGTCGCGGTCGACCCGTCGCTGTTCTGCGGCAAATGCCGCCAGTGCCGGGCGGGGCGCTTCAATCTCTGTGAGAACTGGAACGCCATCGGTGTGGTCTCGGCGAACGGCGCCTGCGCTGAGTTTGTCGCGGTTCCGTCGGCCAACGCTTTCCGGTTGCCCACCGACATGCCACGCCACTGGGGAGCCCTGGTCGAGCCGCTTTCATGCGCCGTCCATGGACTTGACCAGGTCGATGTCAAGGTGGCCGGCGATTACCTCATCTATGGTGCGGGGACGATGGGTCTCCTGCTGGCCCAGCTCGCAAAAGACTCCGGCGCGACGCAGCTGGACATGGTCGAGCGAAATCCCAAGCGCCACGCACTGGCGCTGCGGTTGGCTGCCGACCGCGTTGCTGTTTCGGCCGACGAGCTCGACCGGCCGCAGGGCTGGGACGTCGTCATCGACGCCACCGGCGTGGTACCGGCGATCGAAGACGGATTGCGACGGGTCGCACGCGGCGGGACCTTCCTGATGTTCGGGGTGGCGAACGCCGACGCCACCGCCACTTTCTCGCCGTTCAAGGTCTACAACGACGAGATCAAGATCATCGGCTCGATGGCCGTCCTCCACAGCTTCGAGCGCGCGCTTTCGTTGCTCGCCAAGGGCGTGGTCGATTGCGAGGCCATGATCACGAATCGATTCGGGCTCGATCAGTACACGAGCGCGATCGATACGTTCCTGGCGGGGAGTGGGCTCAAAGTCCAGGTCGGACCAGGGGTTCCATAACAAGCATCTGAGGGGAGCCCGAGGCGACGTCACCCCGGGCTCGAATGTTTATCAGTAGACGCCGTCCTGCTGCGTGTCGGCCTGGGTATTGGCTGCATCGGCATATCCGCCTCCCGGCAAAGCCGGCTCATTTGCTTCGGGCGTCTCGGGGGCCGTTGTTGACTCCGCCGGCTCGACGCTGGACGGAGCGGTCACCGCGGTTGGATTTGGGCTCGGTGACGCAAAGGCCACCACCGACCCGTACGAGACTGCGCCCAGCGCGACCACCGCCGGAACAGTCAAGAACGCCAGTCTCTTCTGGAACTTGAGCATTTCTGTGCACCTCCTTTCCGGCATTGACCGGGATACTCAGCACTCGTTGTGCCGGCATGCACAGGTTGCCAAGGCCCGGTAAACCCGCTCTAAACCACGCCCAAGGATCGGCTGAGACTTAGGCGACGAGTAACGTCTATAGACGTGGACAACGCCACCCTGGCCCGGGCGACCATGGGGACGTCGTTGGGATTCCACATCGTCTTCGCGGTGCTCGGTGTCGGCATGCCCCTTCTGATGTCGGTCGCAGAGGGACTTGCGTTGTGGCGGCGCGATGAAGCCTGGATGCTGCTGGCGCGCCGGTGGTCCAAAGCGTTCGGGATTCTCTTCGCGGTCGGGGCGGTGTCGGGCACTGTGCTGTCTTTCGAGCTCGGACTCCTCTGGCCCCGCTTCATGGCTTTCTCGGGCGGGATCTTCGGCCTCCCGTTCACTGCCGAAGGGTTTGCCTTTTTCATCGAGGCGATCTTCCTCGGCCTCTACCTGTACGGCTGGGACCGGCTCAGTCCGGTCAGGCACTGGCTGACGTCGATCCCGATCGCGGTGAGTGGAGCCGCCAGCTCGGTCTTCGTGGTTATGACCAATGCGTGGATGAACTCGCCAACCGGGTTCCGGCTTGGCGCCGACGGCCAGCTGTCATCGGTCGACCCGCTCGCCGCCGCCCTGAACCCGTCGACCGCGACCGAGGACCCTCACATGCTCGTTTCCGCCTACGTCGTCACCGGATTCCTCGTCGCCGCCGTTTACGCGGCCGGCCTTCTGCGCGGCCGCAATGACGTTTTCCATCGGCGCGGGCTCTCTGCAGGGATGGCGATGGCCGCGGTCGCGATGGTCCTCGCGGGGATCACCGGCGACACGAGCGCGCGATTCGTGTACGGAAACCAGCCCGCGAAGTTCGCCGCGATGGAAGGTCTCTATCAAACGCAGCGTGGGGCTCCGATCACAATCGGCGGCATCCCGGTCGATGCTCAGCATCGCGTCCTCTACGGGATCCAGATTCCATATGGGTTGAGCTTTCTTGCCGCGTTCGACCCCAACGCCGAGGTGCGCGGACTCGACAGCTTTCCGGCGGCCGACCGCCCGAATCCCGTCATGGTCCACCTCTCGTTCGACACCATGGTCGGCCTCGGAACCCTGATCGGACTGCTGGCCGCCGTCTTCTGGATCATTGCGATCAGGCGTAGGTCCATTCCACGGCCGCGGCTCTTACTCCTTGGCCTCGTCGCAGCCGGCCCGGCGAGCGTGGCCGTCATGGAGGCAGGCTGGTTCGTCACCGAGTTCGGCCGCCAGCCGTGGATCGTCTATGGCATCATGCGCACTTCGCAGGCTGCGACCAGCGCGCCCGCGCTCGGCCTGACGCTCGGCATCTTCATCGTCATCTATGCCGGTCTTGCCATCACCACGGGCCGGCTCTTGCTCATGCTTGCCGCCCGCAATCGCAACGCCGCCAGATGAACAGCGCTGAGGTCATCGCCGGCATCCTGTGGCTCGCGCTGACGGCGTATGCGGTGCTCGCCGGCGCGGACTTTGGCGGTGGAGTGTGGGACCTTTTCGCCATTGGCCCACGCGCCGCGGACCAGCGCAGCGCGATCGCCGATGCGATGGGCCCGGTCTGGGAGGCGAACCACGTCTGGCTGATTTTCTTGATCACTGGTCTCTTCACAGCTTTCCCGGCCACGTTCGGCGTGCTCGGCCTCGCTCTGTACCTTCCATTCACGATCGCGACCATCGGGATCGTGTTCCGAGGCGCGTCCTTCGCCTTTCGAGCGCATGGGCGTGATGCTTTCGAAACGATGTCGCCATGGGGCGTCGGCTTTGGAGTCGCCAGCGTGGTGACGCCGTTCTTCTTGGGCACCGCCGCCGCGGCGGTCGCCTCCGGCTCGATCCACGCTCCGCATGCGCAGCTGGGGAGCGGTTTTCTCGACGGGTGGACCACGCCGCTCGCCGCCGTGATCGGACTCTTCGCGCTCTCGATCTGCGCGTATCTCGCTGCCACCTACCTGATGGTCGAGACCGAGACGCGCCCAGCCCTGCAGGCCGACTTCCGCCGTCGAGCCACGTTGGCGGCGCTGGTCTCCGGAGTTCTGGCCCTCCTGTCCCTTGCGATCGCGTCCTTTGAGGGACCTCGCCTCCTTCAGTCCCTGACGGGTCGGGGCCTCCTTGTGTTCGTGCTGGCGCTGCTCAACGGTCCACTCGCTCTATGGGCCGTCTGGCGCTCGCGGCCCCGAATCGCGCGGGCGGCCGTCATCGCCCAGGTTGTTTTCGTGCTCTGGGCCTGGGCGATCGGTCAGTGGCCGTACCTGGTCCCACCCGACCTCACGATCTCCGGCACCGCTTCGCCCAGCGCCACCTTGAACGCGATGCTGGTTGTCCTCGCCGTCGGCGGGGCCTTCCTCCTTCCGTCGCTGTGGCTGCTGTTTCGGGTCTTCAAGGCACGGAATCCGCAGGCTCGCGCCTAGACGCGACGTGAGCTCCGCTCACGCAGCTCTTCCACCAGCCGCGCGGTGACCGGCACCGCAACCCCCGCGCGGGCGGCGCGCCTGAGTACCGAACCGCCGATGGCGTCGAGCTCGAGCGGCAGTCCCGCCGCCTGGTCTCTCTGCATCGACGTCTCCATGGCCGGCGGGGCTGCGTCCAGGAGCCGGAGCGTGGCTTCCGAGTCCGCCGTGGCGCCCTCTGCCCTGGCCACGGAGGCGATCTCGGTGATGAGCGCGATCGCGTCGTCGCGACGCCGGGTCCGAATCTCGCCGACGTTGGCGCGGGCGTGCGTCGTCAGCAGCGCCAGGGGAGCCAGCAAGGCGAGCTTGTCCCAGAGCATCGCCGTCTCGTCCTCGCGAACCCGGACGTCGAACCCGGCTGCTGTGAGCTGAGCGGCCAGCACCTCCACCTCGCGCTGGCGGCTCGCCGGAGGTGCGATGTCAATCGCGGCAAACGGACTGAGCTGTCGGATGAGCCCAGGCTCAATCCTCGCCACCTCGACCCGCATGGTGGCGGGGGCCACGTCCGAGGAAGGGTAGGTGCGCCGGAGATGTTCGACATGGTCGATGCCGTTGAGGAACGGGACCACCAGTGCTTTCCCAAGCGCGTCAGCAGGCACGCGCTCCAGCGCTTCATCGAGCTGGGTCGCCTTGACCGTGACGAGGCAAAAGTCGACATCGCGCTGAAGCCGGACGGCGGAGTCCACCCTGACCTCGAAGTCGCCGAACCGGCCGCTCTCGACCCTGATGCCCCGCTCATCGATCGCCTGTGCCGTGCTTTCGCCGGCCAGCACGACCACCGAGTTTCCCGCTCTCGCCAGCAGCGCGGCGAGCAGGCCACCGACCGCCCCCGGGCCCAGGACTGCAACCCTGAGATGCTGAGCCGCCACTTCCAGACATCCTAGCCGGGGAATAGGGCGGTCCCTTCGGCGCTTGAAACCCGCGATGGATGAAACACCCCCAATCGCTTGCACGCTCTCGGCCTCCGATCTCAAGGACCGTGAGGGTGCGTGGAGAAAGCTGATGGGAAGCGGCCTCGTGCAGCGTGACCCGGTGCCGGGCGGCATCCGGCTCAGCGCGGCTCCGGGAGCGGCCGCCGCGCTCATCGAGCTGATCGACCTCGAGCGTGAGTGCTGCGCCTGGATTCAATTCGAGGTCCACGGCGGATCCGTGGTGACCCTGACCGCGGATGGCGACGGCGAGGCCGTTCTCGCCGGCATGTTCACGCTAGCCGGCTAGTCTCGAACCGCCTTTCAGATCATCGGTCCGCCGACGAGGTGGAGCACGTCGGGTTGGACGATCACCGCGAGCCCAAGCACCACACAAGCTGCGCCGGCGATCCGCGACAGCATGACCCCGTGTCGCCAGTTCTTTTCGAGAAAGAACAGAGCGGCGAACACCGCCATCCAGACCAGGTTCATCAGCCCGACCACCGCGAGCACCGCCATGATGGCCCAGCAGCATCCGAGGCAGTAGAGGCCGTGTGAAACGCCGGCTCGGGCCGCCCCGGGGCTGCCCGCTCCGAAGTCGTGAGTGAGGATGAAGCCGAGCGGCGACCGGCACGTGCTGAGGCACGCATTCTTGAGTGGGGTGAACTGGTAGATGCCGGCGAGGACTACGACAGCTCCGCCCAGTCGGGGCAGCCACGTGCCGATCGGTGCGGCGAACGATGATCCCAGCAGCTGAATGATGGCAAGCGGCACCAGGCCGGCCACGCTCCAGACGACCAGGAAGCCGAGGACGAAAGCAATGGTTGGTGTCGTGCCCCCACCGCGAGATCGAACGATGCCGGCATGAGCCAGCACCATCGGTGCGATGCTCGGAAACATCATCGCCACCATCATCACCACCCACGTGACGAGGAAAAGTCCTGCCCCCAGCATGGCCATCCCGCCCATGCCCGCCATCGACGCGGCTTGTTGAGCAGTCACGAGCCAGGCGGCGACCGCGCAAACCAGAAGCACGGCGATGATCGCCGTCGCGACCGGACGTGGCAGCGCTGCCGCGACTGTCTGCGGCCGCATGTTCACGGGTTGCGCTCCGGGGTCAGCCTGCCCAGTTGAAGGGCGCCGAGAAAGCGCTCTTTCCGGCGTTCTTGAACTCCATGCCGAACGCCTTGATCCTGGACGCGATCGGCTTCGCGATAGTGATCGTCGAGTTCGACGGGTGCGCAACGCCGGTCAGCTTGGTGGTCTCACCGGCCCCTTCGGGGGTATAGTCCTCGACCTCGATCGCGACGTCGTTGCCGATTCGGATGCTGTGTCGATTGCCTTGGTCGGAGTATTCGATGGGCAGGCGCTCGATGCCGAGGAGCTCGCCGATCAGCGGCGCGATGTTTGCCATCGGCCCGCCCGCCTTGCCGGCGAAAACGCCTGTGAGCTTGTCAGCCTGCTCCTTAGATGCTTTGTCGTCGATGATCACGCCAACGCGCCATCCGCCGTCCAGCATCCGCTTGGGCGAGTCGGCGACGATTGAGACGCTCCGGCCGCTGACGTCAACCCCATCGATCTCGCCACGCCGGATGTGGTAATTGAGGATCACCTGGCAGCGGTCCTGTGTCGCCGGCGAGCCAAAGCTGGTCACCGTGCACGGGCAGACCCAGTCGCAGTTGCAGTTTTCAAAATAGGTCCCTTCCAGCTTCCACGCCATTTCGTTAATCCCCCACGCTCCTGCCGGTTTAAACACCAAGAGCGTAGGTTGGTGCCGAGCGTGCGTCAAGCGCAACCTCAGGCGCTGGCGGCGTTGGCCTTCGCGGTCTCCTCGACGAGCTCGCCCTCGATCCGGATCTCGATCTCGTTGCTCACGATGAACCTGCCATCCAGCATCGCGTCGAATCGCATGTTGAAGTCCTTGCGGTTGATCCTTCCTTCCCCCGTATAGCCGATCCGGTGGCCCATGGTGGGGTCGTTGAACTCGCCGAGCCTAACCACGTCCAGTGTGATGGGCTTGGTGACACCCTTGATGGTGAGATCACCCGTGACCTTGTAACGATCCTTTTCGACCGGCTCGATGTTCGTGCTCTTGTAGTGGATGGTTGGATTCTTGTCCGCTTCCAGGAAGTTCGATGAGCGAAGGTCGTTGTCCCTGATCTCGTTATGAGTTCGAATGCTCGCAGCCTTGATGGTCGCCTCGATCTTCGATCGCTCGGGGTGCTCCACGTCGATATCACCGGTCGCGGTGACGTCGGCGAAGTGGCCACGCACAGTCATCATGCCAAGATGCTTGGCCGAGAACTCGACCTGCGTGTGATAAGGGTCGAACTTCCAGGTTCCCACTGCAATTCTCCTTTACAGCCGTGGACGGCGAGCCCACTTTAAGATCACAACTGGTTGCGCAGGCAACTTATTTCTTGGCCGGATCTGGCCCGTGGCGAGCGTAAGCTCGGCAACTTAAGTAAGCCCCGACTTAGGACTGCCCTAGCGGGGCGGTTGCCGCGGCGATCGTTTTGGACGGAGCACTCGAGGCTGCTCGACGCCCCGACGTGCGGGCGCCCGGCCGGCGGGCTGCATGGGCTCTTCGCGCATGGGGATTTTTGGAATCGGCCTGGTCACCGAACGTCCCGACGCCAGTCGCAGTGCCTTTCCGTAGTGGTCGAAGGCCAGTGACTTGCCACGGACCAACGTGTACGCGACGCGGTTGCGGCTGACAGCCACCTTGAGCAGGCGGCCGAGGAATGTCATGCGGAACGTCAGGGCCTGTATGCGGGGAGGGAGGCGAGGCGCAAACCCAAGCGAATCCCCGTGGTGGCGCATTCCACCGAGGCCGGCCACCGCCGCCTGCCAAGCCCCGGCCAAGGAGCCCATGTGCACGCCGTCGCGCACGTTGTGCTCGAGGTCGTTCAGGTCCATGAGCGCGGCCTCGGCAAGGTAGTCGTGAGCCAGCTGGAGGTGCCCGACCTCGGCTGCGATGATCGCCTGGGTCGATGCCGACAGCGACGAATCGCGAACGGTGATGGCCTCGTAGTACGCGAAGTTCCGGGCCTTCTGCTCGTCCGTAAAGGCATCTCCTCGGAGGTGCATCGCCAGCACCAGGTCCGCCTGCTTGACGACCTGCTTTCGATAGAGGTCGAAGTAGGGGAAATGGAGGAAGAGCGGGTACTGGTCGGCCCTGGTCCGGTCGAAATCCCACCGTTCGTGGTGCGTGAATCCGCTCGCTTGTTGATGCACTTCGAGCGCTTCGTCGTACCCAATGAACATTTGATCCGCCGCCTTGCGCCATGCCTTCACCTCTCCGGCGCGAACCTTCAACCTGTTCGCCACGTCGGGATGGCGCCCGACGGCGTCCGCGGCCGCAAGCAGGTTCCGCTGCGCCATCAGGTTCGTGTAGAGGTTGTTGTCCGCGATGGCACTGTATTCGTCGGGGCCAGTAACACCATCGATCCGGAAGTGGCCGTTCCGGTCGTGGTGACCCAGCGAGATCCAGAGCCGTGCTGTTTCGACCAGCAGCTCGACTCCCACTGTCTTCTCGAATCGCACGTCGTGCGTTGCGCTGACGTAGCGCAGCACACCGTCCGCGACATCGGCGTTGACATGAAACGCTGCGGTCGAGGCCGGCCAGTAGCCAGAGCATTCCTCGCCGTGAATCGTCCGCCAAGGAAATGCAGCGCCTTCCAGGCCCAGGTCTCGCGCGCGCTTGCGGGCCGCCCCCAGGATCTGAAACCGCCACCGAAGGATGTCGGCCGCGGCTTCCGGAGCGGTGTAAGTGAGCACCGGCAGCACGAACGTCTCCGTGTCCCAGAACGTGTGTCCGTTGTAGCCAGGGCCGGTCAGGCCTTTGGCGGGTATGGCCCGCTGCTCCGCCCTGGCCGCCGCCTGCAGCACATGGAACAGCGCGAACCGGATCGCCTGCTGGACCTCCGGGTCGCCCTTCAGCTCCACGTCGGCGCGCGCCCAGAAGTCAGACAGGTAAGCGCGCTGGGCCGCCGCCAGGCCCTGCCAGCCATGGCTCAGTGCGGCGGCGAGGGCTCCTTCGATTTGTGAGCGCAAGGCCGGCGGAGTGCGCTGGCTGGACCAGCCGTATGCGACGAACTTCACAAGGCTCAAGCGCTGTCCCGGGGCCAGCTGTGTAGTGACGGTGACCCGCGCAAGATCGGCGGCGCTCTCGGAGGCGACCTGCGTTCCACGCGGGGCCTTCACCATGTGGTCCATCCCGGCGACGATCGTGAGCTCGCTCTTCTTCGTTGAGTGGACGAGGATGCCGCGCGTGCCGTCGTTTCCCGAAAATCGCGAGGTGAGCGGGGCATCGACGACGGCGGTGGCGCGCGGATCACTAGTCGCGGGCCGACCCACCGGCTCGTTCGCCACGAGCTCGGACTGAAGGACGAACTCCGGCGATCCATCGACCGGCTCCACTTCGTACAGGATCGCCGCGAGCGCGCGATGAACTAGGGACACTAGGCGCGTCGAACGCACCTTGATCACGCGATGGCTCGGCGACTCCCACTCCACTGTCCGGCGCAGCACGCCGGCCCTGAGGTCGAGAACCCGCTCGTGGGACCGCAGCTTGCCGTAGCGGATGTCAAACGGTTCGTCGTCGACAAGGAGGCGGATGATCTTGCCATCGGTGACGTTGACGATCGTCTGCCCGGCTTCCGGATAGCCATAGGCCGTCTCGGCATACGGCAGCGGGATCTCCTCGTAGACGGCGTTGAGGTACGAGCCGGCGAGCGCATGAGGCTCTCCCTCGTCGAGGTTCGCGCGCCAGCCGATGTGTCCATTCGAAAGGGCGAAGATCGACTCAGTCTGGCCCAGCAGGTCAAGGTCCAGGTCTTGCTCACGCACCGCCCATGGTTCGCAGACAAAGCCTCGGTTGGTGATCACGAACTCTTCATCAGGTCCGCGAGATCGTTGACGACGATGTCGGCGCCATGCTCGCGCAGCGCCGCGGCCTGGCCCGCGCGATCGACGCCGACGACCAGGCCGAAGCCGCCTGCCCTCCCGGCCTCGACCCCCGCCAGCGCATCCTCGTAGACGGCGGATTGTGGCGGCGTCGTGCTCAGCATCCTCGCCGCTTCAAGGTACGTGTCCGGCGCCGGCTTGCCGGCCAGTCCCCTCGCGTGCGCTACGTTGCCGTCGACCTGGGCGTCGAACAGACCCTGCAGCCGGGCGGCCCGGAGGACCTCGCTGCAGTGCCTGCTCGACGAGACCACCGCCAGCCTCAGCCGCGCGTCGCGAGCGGCGTGAAGATACTGGACCGATCCCTCAAATGCCTGTACCCCTTGCGTATGGATCAGCTGGAGGAAGAGGCGGTCTTTCCGATTGCCGAGGCCGTGGACGGTCTCCGCTTCCGGCGGATCCTTCTCTGAGCCGTCGGGCAGGCTGATCTCACGCGAGGCGAGAAAGGACCGAACGCCTTCCTCCCTGGGTTTGCCGTCGACGTATTCGTCGTAGTCGCGGACCTCGTCGAAAGGCCTGAACGCGCTGCCCGTGCTCCGCGCCCGCTCCTCCAGGAACGCGTCGAACACTTCCTTCCATGCCCTGGCATGGACCTTGGCCGTCTGGGTCAACACGCCGTCGAGATCGAACAGGCAGGCCTTGATGTTCGGGGGCAATCCAAGCGAGCTGCGATCCGCGCTCACCGGCTGATCGTAGCGAGAGGAGCGGCTTCCCTACGTGTACCCGGGCCGGATCGGCACGGGCCAGACCTGCTGGGCGAAGATCACATACCGCTGAGTGGCGAACGCGCCTGCCCACAACGGCCAGCAGGTGGTCAGCGTAAGGCGATACCCGTCCGAGTAAGGCACCAGGACGGTGCGATTATCCGGGTTCACCACCTCGCTTCCGGTCAGGCGATATCGATACACGCCGTAACGTGTCTCGACTTCGATCTCGTCACCCTTGGTCAGTTGCGGAAAGTTGATCCAGTAGACGTTGTGCGCAGCGACTCCAACCGTCCCGGGGTCTCCCGGCCACATCGTGGTCGGGTAGTGACCGGGGCCGGAGTACAGGACTCCGGCGTCGATGCCTTCCTTCACGGCCGCGAAGTAGCCGAGACGCGGGATGCGGATCGCAAAGTCGACTCCGTTCACGGGGTGCTTGAGTGCAGGGTCGACGCTTTTCGGTGCGGGTAGCCGCGTGCCGATCTCCCCTCGCCACACCTGGTTCAAGCGCTGCTGCTCGTGGACCCCGCTCAACATCCCGTACGCGAAGCTTCCCAAGAGGACCAGGCCGACCAACATGCTCAGGAGCCAGAGCATGCGCATGGGGTGGAAGCGGCGCGAACGGGCGCTCGTGTGGGCGCCAGACGACGCACTTACCACTGCCATCTCAGTTAGAACGCGCAGCGAGGCCTAGATCACGAAGTAGAAGGTGGCTCCCTCTCCGGCCGCGCCCTCGGCCCAGATCCGGCCGCCGTGGCGGTTGACGATCCTGCGGGCGGTGGCCAGCCCGATGCCCGCGCCTGGGAAGTCACTCTGGCTGTGCAGTCTCTGGAACGCTCCGAACAGGCGGTGCGCGTAGATCATGTCGAAGCCGACCCCGTTGTCACGCACGAACAGGCGCGACTCCCCGTCGACGATTTCCCTGCCGACCTCGATTTTCGGCTCCGCCTCCAGGCCGGTGAACTTCCAGGAGTTGTTGATCAGGTTGGACACCAGGATCCGAAGCAGGCGTTTGTCTCCTGACGCAGTCATACCTTCGGCGACGTGGACCTTGACCTTGCGCTCGGGATTCTCGGCCCGAACCTCGTCGGCAATCTCCCTGGCGAGCTTGGTGATGTCGAGCTCTTCGCGATGGATCTCGCCGCTGGTCAGGCGAAACAACGATTGGAGGCCGTCAAAGACCGTGGTCATGCGCTGGCTCGCGCGTCTCATCCTGACCAGGTAGTCCTTGGCCTTCTTGTCCAGCCGGCCGCCATAGTCTTCGAGCAGCGCCTGGCTCAATCCGTCGAAGGCCAGCAGCGGCGCGCGCAGATCGTTTGAAACGGAGTAGCTGAACGCCTCGAGCTCGCGGTTGACGGCAGTGAGGGCGGTGGTACGCTCCTCGACCAGCATTTCGAGCTGGCTGCGGTAGCGGCGCAGCTCCTGCTGCGCTCTATAGAGCTCGACGAAGACTGCGACCTTCGCGCGGAGGATTGCTGGGACGACCGGGGCGAACACGAAGTCCACCGCGCCGAGGTCGTAGCCCCTGCCCATATCGGTCTCGGCCCGGTCGAGCGCGGTCACGAAGATGATCGGGGTCAGCTCGGAGCGAGGACGCTGGCGGATGAGCTGCGCGGTCTCGAATCCGTCCATCATCGGCATGCGAACGTCAAGGAGAAGGACGGCGAATTCCTGTCGCAGCAGCTGCCGCAGCGCGTCCGCTCCGGACGAAGCCTCGACCACGTCCTCGCCAAGCGGGGCCAGGATGGTCTTGAGCGCGAACCGCTTCGTGGAGTCATCGTCGACGATCAGGATGCTCACGGTCGATTGGGGCCGTGGCTGAGATTCCACGAGGCCCCGGCGCGGGCTGGTCATCATCGGGCTTTCCGGAACAGGTTCACATCGTCTCGAACCTGTTCATAGCGACTGCTGTCGGGCGAGAAGACCAGTGACTCTCCCTTGCCGAGAGCCAGGAATCCCGACCGCACGAGACTGTCGTAGAAGAGCCGGTGCGCGCGCTCTTGCAGCGACGGCCGGAAGTAGATCAGCACGTTGGCGCAGATGATCAGGTGGAACTCGTTGAACGACGCGTCGGTGACGAGGTTGTGACGCGCCCACGTAACGTTGCTCTGAAGGCTGCGGCTGAACCGGGCGCTGCGCCCGGAGACGGTGTAGTAGTCCGACAGCCTGGTCCGCCCGCCGGACCTCACGTACTGGCTCTCGTATGACCGGACACGTTCGAGCGGATAGGACCCGATTCTGGCCACCGCCAGGGTGTCCTCGTTCAGGTCGGTGGCATAGATGCTGGCGCGTCGGAGGACGTTCTCTTCCTCCAATGCGATGGCGAGGGAATAGACCTCCTCGCCGGTCGCGCACCCGACCATCCAGATCCGCACCGACGGGTAGGTGCGGAGAACCGGAACCACGTCCTCACGCAGGGATCGCGTGAGCTCGGCCTCGCGGAACATGCTCGTCACGCTCACCCCGACGATGCCGAGGAACCTCTGCATGCAGGACGCGTCGTGCAGCACTCGATCTTGGTACGCGGAGATGGTGGGCACGCGTTCGGCGGCCATCGCCGCGACGATGGTCCGCCGGAGTGGCTTCATAGCGTATTCGCGAAAGTCGTACCCATGGGCGAGGCGGATGCCCTCGAGCAGAAGCCGGATCTCGATCTCTTCGAGCCCGGCTTCCGCCGCGTCGAGCCGGAGGGCAGGTTCGCTCAAGCTCAAGGAGCGAGCCAGGACTTAAGCATTGACAGCAGCTCCGCTGTGTTCACGGGCTTCGCGATGTAGTCGGATGCTCCTGCGTCGATGCATTTTTCGCGGTCGCCCTTCATAGCCTTGGCGGTCAGGGCGATGATCGGTCGCTCCCGATACGAAGCCAGCGCACGCATCCTGCTCATGGTCTGGTAGCCATCCATCTCCGGCATCATCACGTCGACCAGCGCGAGGTCGATGTCATCCCTCGCGCCCAGCATGTCGAGCGCCTCCTGTCCGGAATCGACCGAGATGACCTCCATCTCATGGCGCTCTAGCATGGCGGTGAGGGCGAAGATGTTCCGGATGTCGTCGTCCACCACGAGGACCTTCTTGCCGGCCAGCAGCGAGTCATCCGGCTCGTCGCCGTTGATCCCAGGCTGCGCCGAAGGGGCGCCGCCGGCTCCTTCCAGGATCGCGGTCACCTCGTCTTTCAATCGCTCCGGTGACCGGACCTCCTTGACGACGATCGTCTTGGTCGCGCGCCCCAGCTTGAGCTCTTCCTTTTTGGTCAGATCCCTGGCCGTGTAGACCACAACGGGCACCGACCGCAGCGCCTTATTGCCGCGTATGTGGCCGATAACCTGCCATCCCGTGACCCCAGGGAGGCCGAGGTCCAGGACCACGCAGTCCACCGTTTGTTCCTCGAGCGTGGTGAGCGCCTCCTCACCCGTCCCGACCGAGATCGTCTTCGCGCCAACCGAGGCCAGCAGATCGATGATGTGCTGCCGCTGGAAGGGATCGTCCTCGACGACGAGCAGCGTCTTCTCAGCCACGGCCGAGTCGCGTTCGGCGACTGCCTGCGAAGCCTCCACGCGCCAGCCGGCGCCGGGTGCCGCCGTCACTCCGACCAGCCGTGCAGCAGGGTAGGACTCGCCGTCGGACCGTCCGTTGGTCGATCCTCCGCGCGGACCGCGCCGGGTCTGCGCCGCCGTCCCGACCGGCAGGTACACGGTGAATACGCTGCCGACCCCGGGCTCGCTTTCGAGCCTGATCTCACCCCCCAGCAGCCTTGTGAGCTCTCGGCAGATCGAAAGTCCGAGCCCAGTTCCGCCGTACTTGCGGCTGGTCGTGCCATCCGCCTGAGCAAACGATTCGAAGATCGAATGCTGCTTGTCCGTCGGAATTCCAATACCGGTGTCCACGACGCTGAATGCAATCACCTGCTGAGCTCGATCGAGGAGCTCGTGACCGGCTCCCCACCCAGCTGTCGCAACCTGGGCGATGAACTCGACCTTCCCTTTCTCGGTGAACTTAAACGCATTGCTGAGCAGGTTGTTCAAGATCTGCTGCAGGCGCTGGGGGTCCGTCGGCATGGTCTCCGGCAGCCCCGGCCGCAGGTCGATCGCGAACGTAAGCCTGGTCGCCTCCGCCACGTGGCGGAAGGTGCGCTCCAGCATCGGCTTCAGCTCCTCCAGCGGCCAGTTGGCGATGTCGAGCGTCACCGTGCCGGACTCGATCTTCGACAGGTCGAGGATGTCGTTGATCAGCTTCAACAGGTCTGTGCCTGACGAGCGGATGATGGTCGCGTACTCGATCTGCTTCTGAAGCAGGTTGCCGTCGGGGTTGGCGGCGAGCTCCTGGGCCAGGATCAGCAGGCTGTTGAGCGGCGTGCGCAGCTCGTGCGACATGTTGGCCAGGAACTCGGACTTGTAACGCGAGGTCAGCGCAAGCTGCTCGGCCTTTTCCTCGACGAGGTTCTTCGCGCTTTCGACTTCCTCCCGCCGCTGCTCGATCTCTGTGTTCTGCTGCACGAGCTGGCGCGCCTTCTCGGCGAGCTCCTCGTTGGTGCGCTGCAGCTGGTCCTGCTGGCTCTGCAGTTCGTTGGCCAATGACTGCGATTGCTTGAGCAGGTCCTCCGTGCGGCTGTTCGCCTCGATCGTGTTGAGCACGATGCCGATGCTTTCCATCAGCTGGTCGAGAAAGTCCATATGCGTGGGGCTGAACGCGTTGAACGACGCGAGCTCGATCACGGCTCGGACGTCGCCTTCGAACAGGACTGGCAGCACGACGATGTTGGCGGGCGGGGCCTCGCCGAGAGCCGAGTTGATCCGGATGTAGTCGCTCGGGACCTGGGTCACCACGATGCGCTGTTTCTCGAGCGCGCACTGCCCGACCAGCCCTTCGCCGAGGTGGAACTCCCTCGGCAGGTTCTTGCGCTGCTTGTACGCGTAACCCGCCTGAAGCGCCAGGTGTGCGGGCCGCCCGTTGGGCCCGATCATGCTGTAGAAGACGCCGTGCTCGGCATTCACGAGCGGAGCCAGCTCGGAGAGGATCATCTTCGAGACGGTCATCGGGTCGCGCTGGCCCTGCAGCATGCGCGTGAACCGCGCGAGGTTGGTCTTGAGCCAGTCCTGCTCGGTGTTCTTCTCCGTCGTCTCTTTGAGGTTGAAGATCATCTCGTTGATGTTGTCCTTGAGGACCGCCACCTCTCCGCTCGCCTCGACTCCGATCGACCGGGTGAGGTCTCCCTTGGTGACGGCGGTCGCCACCTCGGCGATCGCGCGCACCTGCGTGGTGAGCGTGGCCGACAGCTGGTTGACGTTGTCGGTGAGGTCGCGCCACGTGCCGGAAGCGCCCGGC
>Ga0209118_1000394_pt1 | contig 24611 bp, 20 predicted proteins | sample BlaSpr_A8_Ref_M1_FD_187988 | JGI IMG/M metagenome (GOLD analysis project Ga0209118, IMG submission 187988) | Forest soil microbial communities from Thunder Bay, Ontario, Canada - Black Spruce, Ontario site 2_A8_Ref_M1 (SPAdes) (version 2) | ecosystem: Environmental > Terrestrial > Soil > Boreal...
CGCCTGCCGCAGGCCCGGCGGCGGCGGCACCTCCGGCAACCGGGGCCCCGGGGACCTCCGGAGAACCGCGGCTCCCGGCGCCGATGAACCGCGCCCCGGCCTCCGCGGCGCCGGCCAGCCCTGCCGCCCAGGGGTCCAGCGCCGCCGCCGCCCGCCCACCCCTCCGCGCCAGCGCGGCTGCCTCCGCCCCGGCCACCCCGGCCGCGCCCGGCTCAACCACTCCCGCCGCCACTCCGGTCCCTTCGGCGCCTCCCGCCTCGGCTCCGGCCGCGTCCGCCGCGATCGCCCCCGCGCCCAGCGCCGGAGGCGGCGTTCATGGCTCGCCTGGTCCTGCCGCCGCCGCGCCAGCCGGCCGCGCCGTGCTGGAGCCTGTGGCGACGGCCGGTGCCGGGCGCCCCGCCACGGCCGTCGAGCGGATCTCCTGGCAGGCATCCGGTGACGGCACCGAGGTGGTGCTGTGGGGCAACGGCGAGTTCACCCGCCAGTCCTACTCTCACACGCGGATCGGCGGCTCGCCGGTGCGCGAGGTGTTCCGCATCACCGGCATCGACCGGCCATACCCTTCCTCTCGCATCCCGGTGCGAACCCCGGAGCTGCTGCAGATCCGTACCGGTCAGCATCCGGGCAGGGAGCTGGACGTCGTGCTCGACCTCGGCGGCCGCGGCGTGCAGTTGACCGCCGTCGAACCGGGTCCGCGCCAGCTGCACATCCATCTGCGCGGCAAGTAGAGCCGCCCCGCCGCTCCGCCCCTGCCCTCGGCTGGCTCGGCTGGCTCGGCTGGCCGCCTCCCTCGGGCCGCGCGCCGCACCTGTAGTACACTTTTGAGCCCTGGAGCTTTCTTTCATGCGAGGTTAACACCGCGGCCCGGCGCCGCGGGTGGCGTCTTACCTCTCGCGAAAGGGGCTCGCAACCGCGGGTTTTTTCGGATGCCGCAGTCGAAGGCCAACGTCGACCGTCTCAAGCGCCGCCTGCTGCACGACCTGGTGCAGCAGAACGTGGATCTCATTCAGGGCCGGGTGCGCCATCTTTCACGGCCGCGCCGCGTACCATACCTGCGGCTGGCGGGCGCTCTTGCCCTGGTGCTGCCGTCGATCGCCCTGATCGGTTCGCCCCGGCTGCTCTCGACGCTCGCCGCCGCCCCGCCGTCGCCGCTGCGGGCGCTCGACGCGCCTCAGGCGCTGCTGGGCTGGCCGGCGACTTCGCCGCAGATTTCTCCGCCGATCGGGGACGCCGGAGCGGCTTCCCCGGCGGTGCGCCCGTCCGGCCTCGGGGCGGCCGCGATCGATCCCGCGGTGCTGCCGCTCGCGGTGCGCAAGATCGCTCTCGACGCCGGGCACGGCGGCGACAGCCTCGGCACCAGGACGCCACTCGGGCTGCTCGAGAAGGACATCACCCTGGACATCGCCCGCCGCCTGCGCCTGCTGCTGCAGTCGCGGCACGACTTCGAGGTCGTCATGACCCGCCAGGACGACCGCGCGGTGTCGCTGGCCGAGCGGGCGGCGATCGCCAATCGCTCGGGCGCCGACGTCTTCGTCTCGGTGCACGTCAACTGGATCGAGGACCGCGCCTCGCGCGGCGTCGAGACTTACTTCCTCGGGCCTACGAACGATCCGTTCCTCAACCACCTGGCGGCTCTCGAGAACCGTGACTCCGGCTACTCGATGTCCGACATGCGCCAGCTGCTCGACGGCATCTATGCCGGCGTCCGCCAGGACAAGTCGCGGCAGCTCGCCGAGGTGATGCAAGGGTCGCTCTTCCGGTCGCTCGAGCGGGTGAACCCAAGAATCGAGGACCGCGGCGTCAAATCGGCCCCTTTCATCGTGCTGCTGTCCACCCGGATGCCAGCCATCCTGGCTGAAGTCTCTTGCGCGTCCAACGCCGAGGAGGCACGGCTGCTGGCCAAGCCCCTCTACCGCCAGTACATTGCCGAAGCGCTGGCCGGCGGCCTGCGCGTGTACGCCAGCGCGGCGCGCGGCGCCGCCGCCGGCAACGGCGGCTGACCGAAGGGTGGCGGAGACGATGAGGAAGGTGGTTGTCGCGCCAGGGGAGGGGGCGTCCCCTTCCCCCCGGAGGGTGGGAAGGGGATCGAGGGGATGCGGGGGAGATGCGATAGACGGCCGCGGCTCCGCCAGTCGCCAGTCGCGGCACTTCTTGCTGGACGCTTTGAGCGGGCCTCGATCGCCCCGAAATCATGCCTCGGTGTCGCTTGCAGGCGGTGGTGGTAACGAAAACAGATGAGAAAGTGATGAGAAAGGAACAAAACAGCATGACCGAGAGCAAACCTGTCCTCCACGTGGGCATCGACCTGGGGACGTCGCGCAGCTCGATTTCGGCGTCCAACGGCCAGCGCCACGTGGTCGAGAGCTACGTCGGATGGCCGCTCGACATGGTGGCGCGCAAGGTGCTGAAGAAGCCGGTGTTGATCGGCCAGGAGGCGCTCGACAACCGCTCGATGCTCGACCTGCACCGGCCGCTCGAGGAGGGGCTGATCAAGGACGGCTCGGAGAAGGACGAGGCCGCCGTGCGCGAGCTGCTGTGGCACCTGCTGTCGCTGGTCGGCGTCGCCCGCGAGACCCGCAACGGCATGAAGGTGCGGGCCGTGGTCGGCGTCCCCGCCGAGGCGCTGCGCGTCAACAAGCAGAACGTGCGCAAGGCCATGCAGGATGCGGTGGACAATCTGATGATCGTCTCCGAGCCCTTCGCGGTGGCGTACGGTCTCGAGGCGCTGCTGCACACCATGATCATCGACCTCGGCGCCGGCACCACCGACTTCTGCGTCATGAATGGCCGCCTGCCGGCCGACGAGGAGCAACGCACCTTGACCCAGGCGGGCGACTGGATCGACGAGCAGCTGTCGCGCCTCACCCGGGAGCGCTTTCCTGACGCCCGCTTCTCCATCCACATGGTCCGCGCCTGGAAGGAGGAGTCGAGCTTCGTCGGCACCACCCGCAACCCGGTGGTCGTGACCGTGCCGGTCAACGGCAAGCCGACGGCGATCGACATTACCCAGGAGATGCGCCAGGCCTGCGAAGGGCTGCTGCCGCCGATCGTCGAGTCGATGCTCGACCTGCTGTCGCGCGTGCAGCCGGACTATCAGGAGAAGGTGCGCAACAACATCGTCGTGTCGGGCGGCACCGGCCTGATCCGCGGCCTGGGACCGCGTCTCGAGCAGGAGCTGGCGGCGGTCGGCGGCGGCAAGGTCCGGGTGGTCAAGGACCCGGTGTTCGTCGGCTCCGACGGCGGCCTCTCGATCGCGCTCGACGCGCCGGACGCGGACTGGGAAAAGCTCACCTCGTAGGCTCCGAGTCCAGGGCTGGCTGCCCTGCCAGGGCGGCGAGGCCGGCGCCGGCGCCGTAGGTCAGCAGGGCCCATGCGAGGCCGGCGGCGGCGGCGAGGAGCGCACCCAGCCACAGCGGCCAGAGGGGCCTCACCGCGGCGGACGCGATCGCGCTCAGGCGGCGCCCCAGGTCGTCGCCGCGCAGCAGCTGCCGCGAGACCGATCCGGTCCAGGGCGGCAGCCGGGTGACCAGGATCGAGCCGATCTCGTAGGCGTCGCCGGTCAGGGACAGCAGGGGGGCCAGGGCGACCGGCAGGGAGGCGCCGAAGGCGAAGGGCCGGCGGGCGCGCGCGGCGCGGCGCAACCACCAGACCCCCGGCACCACGGTCAACAGGAAGGGGCCGAGGTCGGTGGCGAGGTAGACGAGGTCGCTGCCGTGGGTGTCGAAGCCACTCAGCCGGCCGGCGTACTCGCCCCCCGCGGCGACGAACGGCAGCAGCCGGGCGAGCACGGCACCGCCGTAGAGCGGTGCGATCTCGAGCCGCCGGACCTCGCCGCCGGCCGCCCGGCAGGCCGCCGCGTGCAGCAGCTCGTGCGCCGGCACGTAGACCCACCAGCCGGCGAGCAGTCCGGCGCCGACCCAGGCGAGCGCCAAGGCGCCCCGGTCGAGGCAGCGCTCCAGGCCGCGCCAGGCATCGGTCAGCGGCAGCAGGCCCGCCCGAAGCCAGCGCCGGGTGCTCACGCGGAGCTGCCGGGACTGCCGGAGATCGCCGCCGCCATGGCCGCTACCTTGGCGGCGGTGTCGGCGGGCCGCATGCTGGCTGCCGCCTCGCCTTCGCGGGCCATCACCAGCAGCGTCAGGTCGTCGCGCAACGGCTCCTCGCCGACGTGCGCGTCGAAGGCGGCCAGGATGCGGTCGTGCACCGTCTGTGGCGTCCCGCCCGGCCGGGTCAGGTCGGCGATGCGCTCGTAGCCAAAGGCCTCCGCCTGGGCGTTGACCGCTTCGGCCAGGCCGTCGGTGTAGAGCACCAGCAGGTCGCCGGCCGCGAGCGTGACGACCTGCGGTTCCGGCGCGAGCTCGTCGCGCACCCCGAGCGGCAGGCCGCCTCGCCCCAGCTCCTCCAGCCTGCCGCCGGCACGGCGCAGCAACGGGAAGGGATGCCCCGCACAGACCGAGATCAGGTCGCCGGCGCCCGGTGTGAGCAGAGCGTAGAACACGGTCATGAACGTGCGCCTCGTGCCGGTGCGGCAGAGGGTGCGGTTGAGCACCGCGATCACCCGCCGCGGATCGGGATCAAGGTCGAGGGCGGTCTTCAGGGTGGCATTGGCGATCGCCATCACCAGCCCCGAAGCCATGCCGTGCCCGGTGGCGTCGCCGACCATCATCGCCACCCGGCCGTCGGGCAACCGCAACACCTCGTAGTAGTCGCCGCCCACCTCGTTGGCGGTGCGGTACGAATGGGCGAAGCGGTAGCCCGCCAGCTCGATCGCGCCGTGCGGCAGCAGCTCGGCTTGCAGCTCGCGCGCCACTTGCAGCTCGTCGCGCACTCGCACCCGGTCGACCATCTCGAGCGCCAGCAGGAAGACGAATCCGCCGCAGCTGAGCAGGAACCAGAAGGGCGAGAAATCGACGCTGACTCGGACGGCGTGGCCGTGCTCCACGGTGGTGTAGGTGTAATCGCCGGTCACCAGCGCCACCACGATGAACATCAGCGAGCAGGCGAACAACGCGCGCCGCGCCGGCGTCAGCTTGTACGACAGGCCGAGGAAGGCGAGGCGGGCGCGGAACAGCAGCCGCTTGCCGCGGCCCTTGGGCACCGGCAGCTGGGCGTGCTCGCGCGTCAGCACCGAGTAGGCGCTGGCGGCATCGCGGTCGAAAAGCCGCTTGATGTCCCGCCGGTTGAGGCCCGCCGTGTATTCGCGCAGGAATTTCCCGCCGCCCGACACCCAGCCCGCCCACGTGGCGCGGCGCTCGGCGCGGGTGTGCACGGCGAGGTTGCGATGACGCTCCTTGCGCGAGCGGCGCTTGCTCATCTCAAGCCGTGGATACGGCGGCAGCGGCGCCGAGTTTCGACTCGCCGCCGCCATCGCCGATGGATGCGGCGGCAGATGCGGCGGGAGGTGCAATGGCAGACGCGGCGGACGCACCGCCCCGATCGGGCTCGGCGGACGCCAGGTGCGCGATCGAGTTGGCGTAGTAGCGCAGCAGCGGCAGCTCGGCCTCGCGGGCCGCGTACAGCCCATCCCGCTCCTCGACCAGGTGGCGCAGGGTGAGCATGCGCAGCCCCGCCGTGATGGCGTAGTCCTGGTCGCTGCGCGGCACGTACACCCGGGCGCCGGCGGCCTCGAGCTCCGCCATCCGCCGCCATGCCGATGCCTTGAGCTCGAGCAGCGACAGCGGCCCCAGGCCGCCTTCGGCGCGCTCGACGAACACCGCCGCCACCAGCGGCACCGGCACCACCGGCACGACAGCTCCCACCGCCGCCATCAGCTCGCTGCCGAGCGCTGCCAGCCGCTCGGACTGCTCCGCCGGCGCCAGCGAGCGGAAATCGAGCCGCCGCTCGCGCAGGACACGGCGCATCGAGATCGGGGCGCCGAAGGTGACACAGGCATAACCGAAGCGGTGCCAGCGGTTGCGCGCCGCCAGCCCGAGCTGGCGCAGCGTGAAGCGCAAGGTGGTGGCCAAGGCGCCCACGACGCCGGGGCGCCGCGTAGCGCTGATGGCAGCCGGTGCCGCCGCCGCCCCCGGTGCCCCCGGTGCCCCCGGCGCCCCCTGCGCCCCCTGCGCTAGACCGAGCAGCAGCGTGCGGTCCTCGAGGGTGCGGTCGTAGTTGATGCCGACCGGGATGAACACCAGGTCGCGCTCGCCCTCGGGATCGAACGTCCGCAGCATGTAGCCGAGCAGACCCAGCTTCGGCGGCCGCAAGCGGCCGTCGCGGGTCAGGCCGCCCTCGGGATAGACGGCTTGCGTCACCCCCGCGGCGGTGGCCATCTGGATGTAGCGCTCGAGCACCCGGCGGTAGAGCGGGTCGCGGGAGTTGCGGCGCACGAAGTACGCGCCGGTGGCGCGGATGAGCGTCTGCAGGGGCCAGATCCGCGCCCACTCGCCGACCGCGTACGACAGCGCCGTGCGGTCGGAGGCCAGGTAGGCCACCAGCACGTAGTCCATGTTGCTGCGATGGTTCATCAGGAAAACGACGGTCGAATCCGGCGACACCGCGGCCAGGGCGGCCTCGTCGCTCGCGGCGAGGCGCACCCGGTAGAGCAGGCGCGCCACCCGCCGCGAGATCAGGGTGCCCAGGCGGAAGTAGAAGTAGGCGTTGAAGGCCGGAACGATCTCGCGGGCGTAGCGCTCGATCTCGGCGAGCACGACCTCGCGCGGCATCTGGCGCTCGCGGGCGCAAGCTTCGGCCGCCTGCACGATCAGCGGGTCGTAGAGCAACCGGTCGATCAGCACCTGCCGGCGGGTGCGCTGGAACGGCCGGATGCCGATCTTGAGTCGGCTGTTGAGCTCGTCGATGACGCGGTTGACCCGGCGCCGCAGGTACCAGCGCACGCTCGGGACCAGCAGCCGGTCGAGCGCCGCCCAGGCCGCGACCAGCAGCAGGACCAAGACCATCCAGATGGGCAGCTCGACGCGGGCGTTCATGACTGGGCTTCGCTCGTTCAGCCCATTATGGCTGATCGACTGGCGCTTGCCTCCCTGGGACCCTCCCCGTCGCCGTCCGGTCGCCGAAGAGACTCACCGCCTCGGCCCGGCCGGAAAGGGTTCCCCGGAGGCGTCCGGAAAGGGTTCCCCGAAGAAAAAAGCCCCGCACCGTGGAGGGAGACGGTGCGGGGGGAGGAGAGGGAGCTGAAGAGATTGTCGGAGGAAATTGCCTCCGGGACGGGCCCAACTCCCGCTGCCCGCCCTATGTGTTTCAACATGGTGAGTACCAGGCCGATTCCCTTCGGTTCAAAATCCTGGATCGGTCGCTCGGGATAGAATCGACCGCGAGGCGGTAGGGACGCACGGGAACATGCACACGATCTGCAAGGACTTCTCGTTCGCCGCGGCGCACGCGATCCGGGGTCACACGGGTGGTTGCGAGAACCTGCATGGCCACAACTACCGGGTCCGCGTCTACCTGCGGGCGCGTCGCCTGGACGGTCTCGGCATGGTCCTCGACTTCGCCGACCTCAAGGCGATCATGCAGGAGGTGCTCGGCCCTTTCGACCACCGGGTGCTCAACGAGGTGGCGCCGTTCGACGAGCGCAACACGACCGCCGAGCTGCTGGCGCAGTACGTCTACGACGAGGTGTCGCGGCGCCTGGGCGGAGGAAGCGGAGGATCCGGAAGCGCGGCAGGGAGAGGTGAAGTTGCCGTTGAGGGAGCCGGGGTTGGAAGAGGCGGGGGGAGCGGAGAGGTTGGAGCGAGTGGCGGCAGTGGCGGCGGCGCCCGCATCGGCGGCCAGACCGCCACGGTCCCGCGGGCGCCGCTGGACGCCGGAGGGCGCATCTGGGTGGGGCGCGTCGAGGTGTGGGAGAACGACACCTCCTGCGCTGCGTACGAGCCTTGAGCCGCCGCCGTCCCCGCCCCCCGTCCCCGGCCCCCGGCGCCCGGCCCCCGGGAATCATTGCGAAGCCTCAACTTTATCTCTGGGTTCGCGTAGGCAGGTTGGCGCCGAGTGGCACCGAAAGGAGCAGCCGTGAGCAATGAGCGCAGTGGCCTCAGAAGCCAGGTCCATCCCACGGACCAGCAAGGGGGGCCGCGCCTGGGGATCGGCGGGGCGATTGGCGGGGGGGCCGAGCGCGCGGACGAGCGCGAGCGCGGCCCGCGCCCGGACCTCTCGGCCCTCCGCATGGACCCGGACGATCTCGAGTACCGGCCGCGCCGCGGCTGGATCGGCTGGCTGATTGCCCTGGCCGTCGCCGGCGCGCTGGCCGCCTGGGCCTTCCTGGCGCCGGCGCCGTTCCTGCTGCCCCGGGTGGAGACCACCACCGTGCAGGTGGTCACGCCGACCGAGGCCTCGACGGTGCTCACCGCGACCGGCTACACCTATGCACGCGAGCGGGCGGCGGTGGGCGCCAAGATCATCGGCCGGGTGGTGGACCTGCGGGTGGACGAAGGCGACCGGGTGAAGCAGGGCGACGTCATCGCGGTGCTGGACAGCGCCGACTTGCGCGCCGTCATCGACCAGAACCGGGCCGCCGTGACGGAGGCCAAGGCCAAGCGCGCCGACGCCAGCCGCGAGCGTGGCCGCCAGGAGAAGCTGGTGGCGGGCGGCGCCTCGCCGCAGGCCACTCTCGACGCCGCCCGCACCCAGGAAGCGGTGGCGGTGGCCCAGGTCGGCACCGCCGAGGCGCGGCTGCGCTCGTCCGAGGCGCAGCTCTCCTATACCGTCATCCGTTCGCCGCTGACCGGCGTGGTGATCCAGAAGAACGTGCTGGTGGGGGAGATGGTCGCCCCGGGCGGCTTCACCAGCCAGCAGTCGACCGGCGCCATCGTGCGCATCGCCGACCCGCGATCGCTCGAGGTGGAGGCCGACATCAACGAGAGCTACATCGCGCGGCTGAAGCGCGGCCAGCCGGCCGAGATCAAGATCGACGCCGTCCCCGACCGGGTGTATCACGGCAAGCTCCGCCAGATCGTGCCGACCGCCGACCGCGTCAAGGCGGTGGTGCAGGTCAAGGTGACGGTCGACGACGCCGACGAGCGGCTGGTGCCCGACATGAGCACCACGGTGACCTTCCTCGGCGCCGGCGTCGATCGCGCGGCGCTCACCGCCAAGCCCAAGCTCTTCGTGCCGCGCAGCGCGGTGCGCCAGGAGGGCGGCGCCGCCTTCGTCTTCAAGGTGGTGGACGGCAGGTTGCGGCGAACCGAGGTGGCGCTGGCCCCTGCCGTCCCGGCTGGTCCGGGTGCCAGGGCCGGCGGCGGCGCCAGCTCTCCTGGAGCCGCGGCGCCGCCGGGAGGCCAGACGGCGGTCGCCGGCACGGGTACGGCCGCGGGCGCGGCGGGCGAGCGCGTGGAAGTGGTGTCCGGCGTCCAGGGCGGCGACACGATCGTCCGCGCCGGGGTCGAGAAACGGAAGGACGGAGAGAAGGTCCGGGCCGCGGAGGGCTCGTGACCCGAGCATGACCCGAGCGTGACCCGGGCTGACAAAAGCGGGGGAGCTCTCTCCGCCAGCAACCGCACCCGGTAACCGGCAAGACCGGCAAGAGGAGAACCGCAACGTGGCCAACGTCGTGGAAGTGCTTAATGTCGTCAAGACCTACCGTCGCGACGACTTCCTGATCAAGGTGCTGCAGGGCGTCAACCTGCAGGTGGCGGGGGGCGATTTCGTCGCGCTGCAGGGCCCCTCGGGCTCCGGCAAGAGCACGCTGCTCAACCTGCTCGCCGGCATCGACCGGCCGACCTCGGGCGAGGTGCGAGTGGCCGGGCAGGACATCGGCCGCTTGTCGGAGAGCGATCTCGCGCTCTGGCGCCGCCGCAACATCGGCTTCATCTTCCAGTTCTACAACCTCATCCCGGTGCTGACCGCGTTCGAGAACGTCGAGCTGCCGCTCACTCTCACCCGGCTGTCGCGGGCGCAGCGCAAGGTCAAGGCGGAGACCGCGCTGGGAGTGGTCGGGCTTGCCGACCGCATGCACCACTTCCCCAGGCAGCTCTCGGGCGGTCAGGAGCAGCGGGTGGCGATCGCCCGCGCCATCGTCACCGATCCGACGCTGCTGCTGGCCGACGAGCCGACCGGCGACCTCGACGCCAAGAGCGCCGAAGACGTGCTCGACCTGCTGGTCGAGCTCAACCGGCAGTTCGCCAAGACCATCGTGATGGTGACCCATGACCCGCGTGCCGCGGAGCGGGCGCGGACCACGGTGCACCTCGAGAAGGGGCAGCTCGCCACCGCCGCCTGATCCTCCGCGGGAGATCTTCGAATGCAGAAGCTGGCGTTACGCAACCTGCTGCGCAACAAGCTGCGCACCACGCTCACCGTCGCGAGCCTGATGTTCGCGCTGCTGCTGCTCAGCCTGCTGATGGCGTTCCTCGACCTGCTGTCGTCGACCGAGGGCGCCTCCGACAACCGCGTCATCGTGCGCAGCGCCATCTCGCTTGCGACGCTGCTGCCGGAGTCCTACTGGCACCAGATCGACACCTTGCCGCACGTCGAGGCGGTGACGCCGCTCAACTGGTACCAGGGCATCTTCAAGGACGATCGGCCGGAGAACTTCTTCCCGCGCTTCGCCGCCGATCCGGCGACCCTGTTCAAGGTCTACCCGGAGCTGCGGATCAGCCCCGAGCAGCAGCAGGCGTGGGCGGCCGACCGCCGGGGCTTCGTTACCGGCAGGACGCTGGCCCAGAAGTACGGCTGGAAGATCGGCGACTCGATCTTCATCAAGGGCGACCTCTATCCGCTGGACGTCAACCTGGTGCTGCGCGGCATCTACACCCAGCCCAACACCCCCGACCAGGAGAAGGTGCTCTATTTCCAGCGCCAGTACCTCGAGGAGGGGATCGGCAAGCGCGGGCTGATCGGCACCTACGTCCTGCGCATCGACTCGCCGGCCAACGAGGTGGCGGTGCGCAAGGCGGCCGAGGCGAAGTTCGAGAACTCCGACTTCCAGGTGCGGGCCGAGACCGAGAAGGCCTTCCAGCTCTCCTTCGCCGAGATGATGGGCAACGTCAGGCTGCTGTTCACCGTGATCGGCCTGGCGGCGGTGATCTCGATCTTCTTCATCACCGCCAACACCATGGCGATGGCGGCGCGCGAGCGCACTCCCGAGGTGGGGGTGCTCAAGACGCTCGGCTTCAGCCGCGATCAGCTGCTGCGGCTGGTGCTCGCCGAGTCGCTGGCGGTGGGAGTCCTGGGCGCCGCGCTCGGCTGCGGCCTGTGCGCCGTGCTGTTGCCGGTGGTGGGAGCGCTGCTCGCCAAGATGATGCCGGTGTTCGGCACCCTGCGCATGAGCGGCGGCAACTGGGCGACCGGCCTCGCCATCGGCGTGGCGATCGGGCTGCTGTCGGGGCTCGGGCCGGCGGTCGCGGCGGCGCGGCTGCGGATCGTCGACGCGGTGCGGAGGGTGGCATGAAGATCCCGCTCAAGTACAACGTCCGCAATCTCCTCGTGCGCAAGGGCACGACCCTGATGACCATCGCTTCGATTGCCTTCGTGGTGCTGGTCTACGTCGGCGTGCTGGCGATGGCCGGTGGGTTGCGCGCCGCCTTCTCCGCCGCCGGCGACCCCAGCAACGTGGTGGTGCTGCGCGACGGCGCGCGCAGCGAGGTGGAGAGCTTCTTCGGCCAGGAGAAGGAGCGCCTGCTGGTGTCGCTGCCCGGCGTGGCGCGGGATGCGCAGGGCCAGCCGCTGGCGGCCGGCCAGGCGCTCATCCTGCAGATCCTCAAGCGCGGGGGCGGCGGCGAGACCAACGTCGCGATCCGCGGCGTGGAGCCGGCGGTGTTCAGCATCCGCACCCAGGTGCGCGTGATCGACGGGCGGCGTTTCGAGCCGGGCAAGGCCGAGGTGATCGTCGGCCGCAGCCTGGCGGCCGTCTATCCCTCTCTACGCCTCGGCTCGACCGTCAACTTCGGGCACGTTCCCTACAAGGTGGTGGGGATCTTCGAGGCCGGCGGCAGCAGCTTCGAGTCCGAGGTCTGGGGGGCGGTGGCCGATCTCAATGGCGCCTTCCGCCGCATCAGCAGTTACTCCTCGGCGCTGCTGCACGCCGCTTCTCCGGCCGACGCCAAGGAGCTGATCGCCAGGATCAAGGGCGATCAGCAGCTGCACTTGACCGCGCTCGCGGAGCCCCAGTACTACGCCGAGCAGGCCAACATCGCCTCGGCGCAGTTCATCATCCTGGGCAACGTGCTGGCGGTGTTCCTGGCCATCGGCGCCTGCTTCGCCGCCGCCAACACCATGTTCGCGCAGGTCTCGGCGCGCGGCCACGAGATCGGCACCCTGCGCGCCCTGGGCTTCCGCCGCCACTCCATCCTGCTCGCTTTCGTCATCGAGGCGGCGGTGCTCGGCCTGGTGGCGGGGGTCGTGGGGAGCCTCCTGGCCCTGCCGCTCAACGGGGTCACGGCGGCGACGATGAACGGCGTCACCTTCAGCGAGATCACCTTCAGCCTGCGCACGGCGCCGTGGATTCTGGGCATGGGGGTGCTGCTGGCGCTGGCCACCGGCGTCGTGGGCGGCTTCCCGGCCGCCTGGAGCGCCGCCCGCCGGCCGATCACGGAACTGCTGCGGGAGCACTGAGGGACCGAGGAGATTTCCTTGCTTGTCCTCGGTGCCCGGGTCTAGAATCGATCCGGGACGCCATCGAGGCGCCAAGGAGAATGGTGATGTCGCAGCAGACGCGAGAGGTCGTGGAAGTGGCGGGCGCCGACCCGGCGGCGGCTCCGGGCCCAGGGAAGCTGGTCCTCGAGGGCAAGGAGCACGAGCTGCAGGTGGTGATCGGGAGCGAGGGCGAAAAAGCGATCGATATCACGCAGCTGCGGGCCAAGACCGGATACATCACGCTCGATCCGGGTTATGGCAACACCGGTGCCTGCGAGAGCGCCATCACTTTCATCGACGGCGAGGCGGGAATCCTGCGCTACCGGGGATATCCGATCGAGGAAGTCGCCGGCAGGACCAATTTCGTCGACATCTGCTTCCTGTTGATCTACGGCCATCTGCCCAATCAGGACGAGATCAAGCGGTTCCGCGAGGGTCTGACGTATCACAGCCTGTTGCACGAGGACATGAAGAAGTTCTTCGAGGGCTTTCCGGCGGGAGCGCACCCGATGGCGATCCTGTCGGCGATGGTCGCCAGCCTCTCCGCGTACTACCCGGAGCGGCCGGAGGACACCGACCTCAACATCATCCGCCTGCTGGCGAAGGCCAAGACGATCGCCGCTTTCTCGCACAAGAAGAGCATCGGCCAGCCTTTCATGTACCCGCGCAACGACCTCTCGTACTGCGCCAATTTCCTGCACATGATGTTCGCGGTGCCGGCCGAGCCCTACACCGTCAACCCGGTGCTCGAGCGGGCGCTGAACCTGCTGCTCATCCTGCATGCCGACCACGAGCAGAACTGCAGCACCTCGACGGTGCGCATGGTGGGAAGCAGCCAGGCCAACCTCTGGGCCTCGATGTCGGCGGGGATCTGCGCGCTGTGGGGACCGCTGCACGGCGGCGCCAACCAGCAGGTCATCGAGATGCTCGCGCACATCCAGCGCGACGGCGGCGACTACAAGAAGTACATCGACATGGCCAAGGACAAGGGCTCCGGCTTCCGGCTCATGGGTTTCGGCCACCGCGTCTACAAGAATTTCGATCCGCGGGCGCGCATCCTGAAGGAGACCTGCGACGAGGTGCTTGCCGAGATGGGCGTCAGCGACCCGCTGCTCGAGATCGCCAAGTCGCTCGAGGAGGTGGCGCTGCACGACGAGTTCTTCGTCCAGCGCAAGCTCTATCCCAACGTCGACTTCTACAGCGGCATCATCTATCGCGCCATGGGCATCCCCACCAACATGTTCACGGTGATGTTCGCCCTCGGCCGGCTGCCCGGCTGGCTGGCGCACTGGAAAGAGATGCGGGACGACCCGAGGACCCGCATCAACCGGCCGCGCCAGATCTATACCGGCGCGCCGCAGCGCAAGTTCGTGCCGCTCGAAGAGCGCGGTTGACGGTTGGCGGAGACTGGCCGGCGCCGATCGGACGCCAGACGACACCCGCCGATGCCCACCGATGCCGGCCGCTGCCCTCCGCTGCCCTCCGTGGGCGCCGGCTCTACTCGAAGCCGCGCAGGCTCTCGGCCCGCGCCACGCGATCGATGGCGATGAGATAGGCGGCGCGCCGCAGGTCCACCTGCCGCTGCTTGTGCACCTCCAACACCTCGCTCCAGGCGCGCTCCATGCGCTTGGCGAGCTCGCGGTTGACCTGCTCCTCGTCCCAGTAGAACTGCTGCAAGTTCTGCACCCACTCGAAGTAGGAGACGGTGACGCCGCCGGCGTTGACCAGGATGTCGGGCGCGACGATGACGCCGCGCTCCGCCAGCTTCTGCTCGGCCGCCGGGGTGGTCGGCGCGTTGGCGCCTTCGATCACGAAGCGGGCGCGCACCTGGTCGGCGTTGCTGCGATTGATCACTCCGCCCAGGGCGGCGGGAATGAGGAAGTCGCAAGGGACGGTGAGGATCTCCTGGTTGGTGATCGGCTTGCCCTGCGGAAAGCCCGCGATGGTGCGCTGCCGCGCCACGTGCGCCAGCAGCGCCGGCACGTCGAAGCCGTCGGGAGCGTGCAGGCCGCCGTTGATGTCCGAGACCGCCACCACCTTGCCGCCCAGCTCGTGGAAGAAGCGGGCGGCGAAGGCGCCGACGTTGCCGAAGCCCTGGATGGCGGCGGTCGCGCCGGCGGGATCCACCCCCCACTCGCGCGCCACGTGCTCGAGCACGAAGATGGTGCCGCGGCCGGTGGCCGCCTCGCGTCCCTGGGAGCCGCCGAGCTCGAGCGGCTTGCCGGTGACCATGGCGGGGGGGTAGCCGTTCTTGCGCCCGTACTGGTCCATGATCCAGGCCATGGTCTGGGCATTGGTGTACATGTCCGGCGCCGGGACGTCGCGGTTGACGCCGAGGATGATCGAGATGCGCTGGATGAACTTGCGGGTCAGCCGCTCGAGCTCGGCGGTGCTCATCTCCCAGGGGATGCAGGCCACGCCCCCCTTGGCGCCGCCGAACGGAATGTCCATCAGGGCGGTCTTCCAGGTCATCAGCGCGGCGAGCGCGCGGATCTCGTAGAAATCGACGTCAGGGTGGTAGCGGATGCCGCCCTTGCACGGGCCGCGCGCGCCGTTGTGCTGCACGCGGTAACCGACGAAGACCGCGCCGCTGCCGTCGTCGCGGCGGATCGGCACCGCGACGCGCATCTCGCGGAACGGCGTTTTCAGCAGCACGCGCAGCTCCTCGCGCAGCCCCATGATCTCGCTGGCGATGTCGAACTGCTCCGAAGCGATCTGGTAGTCGGTCGTCGAGCGCGCCTGTTCCGTCATGATCTGAACGCGGACTCCTCGGGAGATCTGATCTGGTAGCCTGGCTGGTAACCTGCAGCAAGGCGCACGGCGGGGTGGCAGTGTACAACAAAGGCCGTGGCGGGGCCTCCTGGGGGCGGCCGGGGCCACTGGCGGGCGGGAATGGATCTCTAGCCGCACCGGTCCTTGCCATAGGGGCAGCGTTCGGTTGACAAATCGTACCGCTGGGTCCAGAATAGATCCAGTTGTTGAGATGAAGTCTCAATTAGAGAAACCCCGCTTCGAGATGGCCGACCAGCGCGAGAAAGAAAGCTTCCTGAGCTTCCTGCGACAGCGGCGCCAGCGGGTCACGGCTGAGCGGCTCGCCCTGCTCGACGAGGTCTTTCGCCAGCATGGTCACATCGACGCCGAGCACCTCCTGGCGGCGGCGCGCGGCCGCGGATTGAAGATCTCGCGGGCGACCGTCTACCGCAATCTCGACCTGCTGGTGGCGAGCGGTCTCGCCCGCAAGCAGCGGCTGGGGCGCCGGCGCTACCTCTACGAGCACGTTCATGGGGGGCAGCGGCACGATCACTTGGTGTGCACGGTCTGCGGCCGGGTGGTGGAGTTCCTGAGTCCCGGGATCGCCGCCCTGCAGTCGGAGATCTGCCGCGCTCACGGCTTCGTGCCGAGCGCCTACAGCCTGCAGATCAACGGGCTCTGCCAGGCCTGCGCCGCCGCGGACAGCGGCGCCACGGCCGAGGGCGGCGAGCGCGGCGAGGGCGGCGAGCGCGGCGAGGGCGGCGAGCGCGGCGAGGGCGGCGAGCGCGGCGAGGGCGGCGAGCGCGGCAGTGCACCTGGGCAGCCCGGAGGTCCCGGGGAGCTCCGGCGGAACCATGTTTGAAGCGCTGATCGTCACCTTGCGCGAAGGGGTCGAGGTGGCCCTGGTGGTGGGCATCATCGCCGCCTTCCTGCGGCGGGAGGCCGGCGGCCGCTACCTGGGATCGGTCTGGGCCGGCATTCTCGCGGCGATCGCCGCCAGCGTCCTTGGCGGCTTCCTGCTGCGCCGGCTCGCCGTCAGCGAGGAGGTGCTCGAAGGCGTCCTCTACCTCGCCGCGGCGGTGGTCGTCGGCTCGATGCTGGTGTGGATGTGGCAGCACAGCAGGGCGCTCTCCGGCCAGATGAAGGGCACGCTGGCGCGCATCCTGACCCGCGAAGGGGCGGTGGCGGTCGGCGCCGGCATCTTCCTGTTCACCTTCCTGATGGTGTTCCGCGAAGGCATGGAGACGGTGCTCTTCCTGTCGGCGCTGTCGCTCACCAGCGGCGGGTTGGAGACCTTGCTGGGCGTACTGGTCGGCCTGATCGCCGCCTTCGTCTTCGGCGTCCTGTTCGTGCGCGGCAGCCTGCGGGTGGATCTCGGGCGCTTCTTCAAGATCACCGGCATCGCGCTGCTGGTCTTCGTCGCCCAGCTGCTGATCAACGGCTATCACGAGCTGGCCGAGGCGGGCTGGCTGCCCGCCAACCAGACCTCGATGGCGACCATCGGTCCGCTGGTCAAGAACGAGTTCTTCTTCATCGTGGCGGTGCTGGTGCTGCCGCTGCTGATGCTGCTGGTGCCCGGCAGCGCCGCCAGGCCCGCGCCCGCCACTGCGCCCGTCGCGGCGCCGGACGCCCCGCTCGCCGCCGCGCCCGTCCCGCTCGCCGCTGCTGCGTCCGCCTCGCTCACCTCCCTCGCAACCTCGCCGGGCGGCGGGGGAGCGGCGGCCCGCTTAGAGCGCGCGGTGGCGGAGAGGCAGGCGCGGGCGCGCGTCTGGGGCGGCAGCCTGGGGGTCGCCATCCTGGCGGCGCTCGGCCTGGGATTCGTCTATTCACGGCCGCCGGCGACACTGTCGCCCGCCACGCCGGTGGCGGTGGGCGCCGACGGCGTGGTGCGGCTGCCGGTTGCCGACTTCCGGAGCACGGCGCTGCGGCGGTACGTGGTAACGCTCGGGGCCCGGAGCACGCCGGTGCGCTTCATCGCTGTACCCCTGGACGACCCGCGCAAGCCGGGCGCGGCGATCGCGACGGCATTCGACGCCTGCGAGATCTGCGGCGCCAAGGGCTACTACCAGGAGGGCGGCAACGTCACCTGCCTGCATTGCGGCTCGGCGATCTATCCGCCCAGCATCGGCCAGCACGGCGGCTGCAACCCGATCCCGCTGCCCTCGCGCCGCCAAGGCGGCGAGCTGCTGCTGCGGGCGGTCGACCTGGCGGCAGGGGTGCCGCTGTTCGGCGGCGAGGCCGCCCCTCATCACGCCATGTAGGGCCGGCAGCCGAAGCCTTCCACCATGTACGCCCGCCTGCTGCTCGAATCGCTCCGCCGCGGCACGCGCCGCAAGCTGCTGGCGGTGACCGCGGTGGCGCTCGGAACGCTCGGCGCCACCGCGCTCGGCGAGGTGATGCTGGCTTCCGGCGACCGGCTGGCCTCCGAGCTCGCGTCTTACGGCGCCAACCTCGAGCTGGTGCCCGGACCTGGGCAGGCGACGCTGGCGGCGGCGCGCCTGCCGCTGGTGCGCCGGATCTTCTGGCGCAACAACATCGCCGCCCTGGCGCCGCTCTACCCGCTACGCCTGCGGTTGTCGGTGGACGGCGGGGAGGCGGCCGGCGGCGGCGCCGGGCTCGCGGTGGAGACGCCGGCGCCGGTGATCGCGGAAGTGGTGGGCACCTGGTTCCACTACCCGCTCGAGCCTGATTGGCGGACGGGGCTGCCGGCCACCCGGCCGACGCTCCGCCTGGTCGGGCGCTGGCCCCGCGACGAGGCAGTGGCGGCGGGCGCGGCGGGCGCGGCGGGCGCGGCGGCCCCAGACGGAGCGGCAAGGGACGGTGTGGCGCCCGGCGCCGGTGCGCCCCGGAACCCCGCCGAAGCGGCGCTCGGCCGGCGCCTGGCGGCACGCCTCCATCTCGGGATCGGCGGGCGCCTGCAGGCGGCGCTCGGAGCGCGGTCGGTCCCTCTGACCGTCACCGGGATCGTCACCAGCGGCGGCGACGAGGACGATCAGGCGTTCGTGCCGCTGGCGGTCGTCGGCGGTCTCGCCGGCCAGCCGGGGCGGTTCCTGCGCGCCGAGATCTTCGCCCAGACCACTCCCGAGATCCGCAACGTGCGCGATCCGCGCGGCATGACGGCGCGAGAGTACGAGACCTGGTACTGCACCGCCTACCCTTCCTCGGTCGCCTTCCAGCTGCGCCAGGCGCTGCCGGAGGCGGAGGCGCGGGTGGTCTACGGCGTCACCGCCGCCTCCGCCGCCGTGCTCGACAAGCTGCGCGGCGTGCTGCTGGCGCTGGCCGCGGTGGCGCTGGTCGGCGCCGCGGTGGGCGTCACCGCGGCGATGACCGCCACCGTTCTCGAGCGGCGGCTGGAGGCCGGGCTGATGGTGGCGATCGGCGCCGCGCGCCGGCGGGTGGTGCTTTTCTTCCTCCTGGAGGCGGCGCTGCTCGGCGGCCTCGGCGGGCTGCTCGGCGGCGGCCTCGGCCTCGTCGCGGGCCGGTTGCTGGGCGCCGGGGCGCTGGGCGTGCAGGTGCCATGGAAGCCCGTGCTGCTGCCGTTCGCGGTGCTGCTCGGCCTGGTCGTGGCCGTTCTCGCCAGCGCGCTGCCGGTGGCGCGGGCGCTGGGGCGCTACCCGGCCGCGCTGCTCAAGCGAGCCACTGCGTGATCGCGCGCCTGGTGCTCGCCAGTCTCCGCCGGCGGCCGCGGCAGCTGGCCCTGATCCTGGCCGCCGTGCTGGTGGCGGCGGCGACCGTGGTCACGCTCGCGGGCTTCTCGGAACGCGCCGAGACCCGGCTGGGTGCGGGCCTCGCCGCCTTCGGCCCCAACCTCGTCGTGCGCCCGCAGGTCGGGGGGGCGCCCGGTCTCCCCCCGGGCGCCGCGGCGCGGGTGCGGCAGATCCCCGGCGTGCTCTCGGTCGCCGCGCCGGCGGCCGGCGGCGGCCCGGGCTCGGTCGAGGAGCCGGGCCATGCAGGCGCGCAGGCGGCGCGCCTGCACGGGCAGGTGGCGCGCCTGGACGTGCGGGCGGAGCCGGCGCGGCTGCCGGCCGTCGCGAAGGCGATCGAGGAGCGGATCGAAGGCGTGGAGGCGACACCGCTGCTCAAGACCAGCGCCTCCGACGCCCGGACGATCCGCCGCCTGACCCTGGTGCTGGTGGCGGTCAGCGGCGTCTCCTTCCTGCTGGCGCTGCTCTCGGTGGGCGCCGCCACCGCGGCGCTGGTGGGAGAGCGCCGGGTCGAGGTCGGCCTGATGCTGGCGCTGGGGTACTCCGGCCGGCGGGTCGGCGGCATGCTCGCCGCCGAGCTGCTCGCCGCGGCGCTGGTGGCGGCGTTGACCGGCGAGTTGCTGGGAGAGATCGCGGCCAGTGCCCTCGAGCGGCGCCTGCTGGGCGGCGCCGGAGGGCTCATCCTTACCTGGAGCGGCCTGGCCGGCGCCGCGACGGTGGCAGTGCTGGTGGTGGGCGCCTCCCTGGCGGTGGCGCTGCGGCGGATCGAGCGGCTGGACGCGGCCGTGGTGCTGCGCGGCGAATGACGGAGCGTGCGGTGCCGCTGGTCGAGATCGAGAGCTTGAGCCGCCGTTTCGGCTCGCTGCTGGCGCTCGACGACCTGTCGCTGACGATCGACGAGGGTGAATGGGTGGCCGTCACCGGCCCCTCGGGCTCGGGCAAGACCACGCTGCTCAACGTCCTCGCCGGTCTCGACCGCCCGTCGGCCGGCACGGTGCGGGTCGGCGGCCTCGACCTCACCGGTCTCGCCGTCCGCGACCGGGCGCGCTACCGCCAGCAGACGGTCGGCCTGGTGTTCCAGCAGTTCCACCTCATCCCCTACCTCAACTCGCTCGAGAACGTGATGCTGGCGCAATACGTCCACAGCACCACCGACCGCGGCGAGGCCGAGGAGGCGCTGCGCCGGGTCGGCCTCGCCGAGCGCCTCGACCACCTGCCCAGCCAGCTCTCCGGTGGCGAGCAGCAGCGCGTCTGCATCGCCAGGGCACTGATCAACCAGCCGCCGCTGATCCTCGCCGACGAGCCCACCGGCAATCTCGATGCGGTCAACGAGGCGGTGGTGATGACCCTGCTGGCCGACCTCAACCGCCGCGGCCACACCCTGGTGCTGGTGACCCACGACCCGTCGATCGCCGCCCGCGCCGGCCGCGAGATCCGCCTCGAGCACGGCCGCCTGGCCCGCCTGGAGGAGCCCGGCGGCGCCGAGTTGCAAGCCGTGCTGGCGGACCTCTGGCGCGCTCTCGCCGAAGAGGAGCGGCCGGTCCCGGTCACCGGCCGCGGCGTCGCCGACCTCCTGGCCCAGGGAATCCTGGTCTTTGCCGGTGGCCGTATCGCCTTCACCGACCGCGGCCGCGCCCAGGCCGCCGCCGCCGTCCGCCGGGTCCGTCTCGCCGAAGCCCTGCTGGCCAAGACGCTCGCGCCCGGAGCCGTCCCTGCTCAATGCGGCCGGGTGGCACCGGTCGCCGCCGGCTTCGAGGACCAGGTCTGCGCCTTCCTGGGTCATCCGCAGGTCTGCCCCCACGGCCGCCCCATCGCTCCGGCGGGCGAAGGCTGCTGCCCGCCGGCCGCGGCCGCCGCGCCGCCGGCCGGCACGCCGCCCTGAAGCGCGGACGCCCGTCCCGGCCCTTGCGGATGGCCGGGACGGTTCGCTATGGCGTCATGGGCAGGTGGCGAAGGCCAGGGTGTCTTGCATCGGCACGGCTGCCTGATTCAGCGGGTTGAAGTAGACCTTCGTCTTGCCGGTGGTGACGTCGACCACGGTGACCGTGAACTGCACGTTGGTGGTGGCGGCGAAGAAGACCCAGTGGGTGTTGGTGAGGCCGCAGCCGTTGACCACCTTGATCAACATCTCGATATTGCTCGGCGAGAAAAAGTAGAGGAGGCCCGAGTCAGGGTTGCTGGCCAGCGGCACGGTCGTCCCCATGCCCGCGGCCGTGCCGCTCACCCAGGCCACGGTCACCTTGAAGCGCCCGCCGAGGCACAGGGTGTTGGCGTCGGCGGTGCAGGTTCCGGGCGCCGTATCGGTCGCGGCGTCGGCTTCGGCGGTGTAGGCCGAGTTGCCGGTCGCGTTCTCGGCCCGCACGTGGAAGCCGAAGCCGGTGGCCGGTTGCAGGCCGGCCACGGTGAACCCCGTGCTCCCCGCCGGAGCCAGGGGCAGGACGTCCTGGAACGGGCTGCCGTCGAGGACCTTGCTCTGGATGCGGAAGCCGGTCTCGTTGTTCGAGCCCTTGGTCCAGGCGAGCTGGATGGAGGTGGTGCCGGCGCTGGCCGCGGTCAGGTTCGAGGGAGCGGCGGGCGGAGTGCCGCCGCCGCCGCTGTCGGTGTTGGTGATGGTGAGCACCGCCGCGGACGGCGTCCCCAGGCTGGCGCCGCCCGAGGGCGAGCTGAGCGTCAGGTGGACCGTGTGGCTGCCGTCCGCGACGCCGTCGTCGAGCACCCCGACGGTGAAGGTCTTCGCCGCGGAGTCGCCAGCACCCCAGTTGAGAGTCCCCGAGGTCGCGGTGTAGTTCTTTCCGGCGACGCCGGTGCTGTCGGCGGTGGCGAAATGGACGCTGACCGCGCCCGCGCTGCCGCCGGTGCGGTCGACGGCGATCGAGATGGAGCCGCCGTTCTCGGCGACGCTGTAGGTCGCGGCGCTGAACTCCAGGCTGCCGGACGAAGGGGCTGATCCCTGCACCACGATCGAGCCCATCATGCCCATGGGCCCATGAACCTGGCACTCGTAAGGGATGGTTCCGGCCTTGTTGAACACCCGGGTGAAGGTCCAGTTCCCGACGGGAGTGCCGTCCCCGCCCTGGTCGTCGCAGCCGCTGGCGCAGCGGAAGCTGCCGTCGAGCGCGAACACGTTGTGCGGCAGCCCGCTGGTGTTGGTCCAGGTCACCGAGTCCCCGACGTTGATCGTGATCGTGGTCGGCACGAAGGTGAGCTGTCCGGTGGCCTGCACGTTGAAGTGCGCCGCGCGCGCCGCCGGCGCCAGGGCGAGTGCGAAAGTGAAGCCGAGAGCGGCGAGCCGCCCCGGAGAGGTAAAACGGTCATAGCTCATGGCGATGTCTCCTGAAGACGTCAGACATCCATGAGTCCTCCGCGCCCGGCGGCAGGTTCACGTCGAGGCGGCGGGGCGTGAGCCGCCAGGCCGGCGACGCCGGCGGTGCGACGGGGTGATTACCGCCCGGGCGGTTTGCTGCCCGCGGCGGGTTGCGCCGCTGTCCTTTCCCAGAGCAGGAAGGTGTGGTTGTCGACGGTCTTCATGGCTTCGATCAACAGGTCGTTGCGGAAACCCGGCAGGCGTTCCTGGAGAGCGTGGAGAAGGGCCTGATCGCCCTCGGCGCCCCCGACGACGATCAAGGCCGGCTTGTCACCTCCCGTATAGAACAGCCAGAACATATCGGGAAGAACCGGCCCTTCATCGGTCGTGCGCAGGACGACTCGGGTCAGGGCGGACCAGGAGACGCGCGCCACGGTCCCTTTTGGCGAGGTGGTGACGATCTCGGTGTCGGAGATGGTGACGACCATAGGTGCTCCGCGGGCGCGCTCGGCCGCGGCAAGGGCCTGAGCGCTGAAGGCCACCAAGAACGAGGCGACCGCGACCGGAATCAGTATAGCCAGGACCTTGGTGTCAACGGCGCGCATGATGGCTCCGCACGTACCGCCGTACCCCTTCCTCGAGGTCCGCCAACGCTCGAGGTGTGGGCGCCTCCGGAAACAATGCCTGGTGGAGTTCCTCTGAGCTGTAACGGCCGGCTCGCTGGACCACGATCTTCTCTCCCTGCTGCTCCCATTCGAGAATCGAACCCGGACCGACGCCGAGCCGCCGCCTGACCTCGGCGGGCATGGAGATCTGGCACCGCGCTGTCAGTTTGGAGGATGCGATCTTCATGACAGCATTTTACCCTGGCAATGAAACGCACGAAGTCCAGTCGGAGTCCACGGCGCACAGGTTCGTGGACGCCCGGCACCTCGCCGTCATTCCTGTTGCGCCAGCAGCCGATCGAGCAGGGAGGTCGCGCTCACGCCGGGATGGTTCCGGCTCGTGGCTGTCTCGTAGCGCTTTTGCGCCCGGCGCCGCAGGCGGCGCATGGCGCGAAAGGCGAATGGCCACCGCCGGGCGAGCTTGCAACGGAAGCGGCGGCTGAAGCGGCGCGGCTGCTCGGCGACGGCGCCGAGCAGCAGGGTCCTGCAGTTGCGGCGGATGAGGTCCTGGCGATCGGCGAGCTCGGGGCGGCCCAGCACCTCCTCGTCGTCCAGCACGCGGTCGATGAAACGCGCCAGGCGCGACGCCGGTCCGTCGAGAGCGCCGCGGCGGGCGGCACGCGTGAACAAGGTCTGGTGGCCGGCGGCGAGGTCGCTCTCGACGTCCTGGAGGTCGTCGAGCAGCTGCAGGGCGACCCCGTAGCCGAAGGCAAAGCGCTCCTCCCTCGCGCCAGCTCTTCCGGCCACCAGGTAGAGATCGGCGAGGACCGAGCTGCCGCCCTTCTCGCAACTGATCGCGAGGATCTCGGCGTCGGTGAGCGCCGGGTCGTCCTGCTGGCTGAGGCTCAGCACCTGGCCGCCGTGGATGGCGAGCAGGCTGGCGTGGACGTCGGCGAAGACGTGCCGCGGGAACTCGTCCTCGATGCGTTCCACCAGGCGAAAGATCGCCGCCTCGCCGGCCCCGGCGGGCCACACCGGCAGGCCGGTGAGCCGGCGGCCGAAACGCTCGTTGAAGGCGCGCTTGGCGCCGCTCTCGATCCGCGGATCGTCGAGCAGGTTGTCGGTCAGCGGGTACAGCATGCTGTAGGCGAAGAGGCCGGGATTCAGCTCCACCGGCAGGTCGAGGACGATCTGCAGGCTGTTGCCGATCCAGACGTTGCGCAAGGCTTGCCAGAGACTGTCGAGGGACAGGTCGGGATCGAAGGCCCGCGCCTCACGGGCGAAGGCCACCGAGGCGGCGAAGAAGGCGTCGGCGAAGAGGAGACGCCGGTAGCCGGCCGGCCAGCCCAGCCGCTCGTCGCCGAAGCGCTGCAGGCGCTCGCGCAGCGCTTCCCGCCAGGCCAGCCGCTCGGGCTCCCCGTCCGGGACGCGCTCGAGCTCCCCGGCCAGCTCGTCGATCAGACGCCTGGCGGCGCGGGCATTGGCGAAGTGCCGGCGAAGGCCAACCCGCGGCCCCAGGACCGGCAGCTCCGCCGGGGTCTCTGCCCACATTGCGGCGTGGGTGTCGCGCAGCGCCCCGACCCGGACCTGCAAGTCCGGCGCGCTTGCATTCGACAGCGGTTCGGCGACCATGGGGAGCGTGCTCGGCCTCCTCTCGCCGGGCACTACGAGAGGCCCCGGGGAGAAGGTTTCAGCGGCAAGCGGCAAGCGGCTTGCGGCGGG